>Ga0307471_100001325_pt1 | contig 13515 bp, 10 predicted proteins | sample atmos_gasesAM3C__2_FD_204566 | JGI IMG/M metagenome (GOLD analysis project Ga0307471, IMG submission 204566) | Hardwood forest soil microbial communities from Morgan-Monroe State Forest, Indiana, United States - atmos_gasesAM3C_515 | ecosystem: Environmental > Terrestrial > Soil > Temperate... | reverse complement strand
TGACAATTAGTCGCGGTGCCAGCGCGCTGCGCCTCTACACTCTCAGACTGTTTTCTTTTGTGTTTCGTGATCGACCATCTGCGCCGCCAATTCCTCGATTCCTGCGAGTGCCTTGCTGGCCGCCAGGCGCGCTTTTTCCATGAACGACGAGTCCAGCAGAAAGGCGCAGCGGTCCACAAAGGGGTGGTCCGCCGCTTCGAAAGGTTTGCGAATCCGGCGTTTTGCGGCGGCGCGCGCCAGCAGCTCCTCGTACAGGTGCAAATCCCGCTGAAAATCCAGTGCGTCCCCGGCGGTCCAGCCCTGCAGTTGCGTCATCGAGGTCAGAAACTTTTTGCGAAATACTGCGGCATCCCGGCGAAGCATAGGTCGCGGCTTGGACCTGCCCGTAGCGTGCGGCTCTTTACAAACGATTTCCAGGGCGCGCTGGCTCAACGCCAAAAGCGCTTCCCGCTGAAGCAACGTTAGTAGATCGCGATACAGGGAAGCATGGACTTGCAGCGCGTGGCGGCCGTTTTCCACCACGTAGGAATCCACAAATCGAGGCACCACCCGCTCGCGAATCAGCGTTTCCGTGATCCGCCGGGCAAGGTCCGACGGAGCATCCGTCATATTTTGTTTTTCGCGCGGCATGACCCGTGAACCATGTTAGCAGGAGTTTGTTTCCGCGCCGCTCTGCGTCACCCCAAATGAAAAAGGCCCCCAATTAGATCGAGGGCCTGCATTCATTATTTCTTGTAAGAGAGCCGCCGTAGTGGACTGCCCCCTTCCGTCGTTTCTATCGGCTTATCAGTGTATCGCCCGCGGAATGTCCGGACCGACGCGCTTTGGCTTCGTTTCCGGTTGCGGCACGATCGGAGGCGTCAGCGATTCCTTTTGCAGCGCATGCTCGAGGACTTCGTCAAGCGTTCGCACATAGGTGATCTTGATATCTCCGAGAATCTCCGGAGTAAGATCCGCAACGACGTTCGGTTCGTTGTCCGCCGGCAGCAAAACTTCCTTGATGCCCGCGCGCTTTGCTCCGAGCACCTTTTCTTTCACGCCGCCGATGGGCAGCACCACGCCCGAGAGCGTCATCTCTCCGGTCATCGCCAAACGGTCCTTGATCGGCCTCCCGCTGAGCAGGCTGACCAGTGCGGTCACCATCGCCGCGCCCGCCGATGGTCCATCCTTCGGCACTGCGCCCGACGGCACGTGAATGTGAATGTCCTGCTTGCGGAAGAAGTCCGGATCGATCCCGTAGCGCTCGCCGTTCGCGCGCGTCCAAGTCAGAGCCGCGGTCATCGATTCTTGCATCACTTCACCGAGATGACCAGTCATGGTGAACTGCTTGCCGCCGCGCATGCGCGTGGCTTCGATGAAGATGATGTCGCCGCCCACCGGGGTCCAGACGAGTCCGACAGCCACACCGGGCCTCTTGACGCGTTCCTCGACTTCCTTTTCCGTGCGGAATTTCGGCACGCCCAGGAATTCTCGGACCACTTCCGGAGTAACGATCATCTTGTCCGTTTTGCCTTCAGCCATGCGCCGCGCTTGCTTGCGCGTGATCGTTGCGATCTCGCGTTCCAGGTTGCGCACGCCGGCTTCACGCGTGAAGCTGTGGATGATTTCTTGCAGCCCTTCGTTTGTGAACTCGATCTGCTCACCTACTTTCAAGCCATGTTCTGAAGCCTGCTTCGGAATCAGGTACTTGTAAGCGATGTGCAGCTTCTCCTCACCCGTGTAGCCGGGCAGCTCGATGATCTCCATGCGGTCGCGCAGCGGCTCTGGGATGGGATCCATCCAATTGGCCGTCGCGATGAATAGCACTTTCGAAAGATCAAAGGGCACGTCCAGGTAGTGATCGCGAAATGAATTGTTCTGCTCCGGATCGAGCACTTCCATCAGCGCCGATGACGGATCGCCGCGGAAATCACGGCCCAGCTTGTCCACTTCGTCCAGCATCATGACCGGGTCGTTCGTTTCCCCGCGCTTGAGCCCTTGAATGATTTGTCCCGGCAACGCACCGATGTAGGTGCGCCGGTGGCCGCGTATTTCCGCTTCGTCGTGCATTCCGCCCAGGGCGATGCGCACGAACTTGCGGCCGAGCGATCGCGCGATGGACTTGCCGAGCGAAGTCTTGCCCACGCCCGGAGGCCCCACAAAGCAAAGAATCGGCCCCTTCATCCCGGGTTGAAGCTTTTTCACCGCCAGAAAATCCAGGATGCGCTCTTTCACCTTTTGCAGGTCGTAGTGATCTTCGTCGAGAATCTCGTGCGCTTTCGGAATGTCAATGTCCGCGCTGCCGGAGGATTTGCTCCACGGCAGGGAAGTCATCCATTCCAGATACGTTCGCGAAACCATGTACTCTGCCGACGCCGGCGTCATCTTCGCCAGCCGCTTCAGCTCGCGTTCGCACTCTTTCTTGGCTTCGGCGGGCAAGCCCGCTTCTTCCATTTTCTTGCGCAGCTCGTCGATTTCCTGCATGGAGTCGTCGGATTCGCCGAGTTCCTTCTGGATCGCTTTCATCTGCTCGCGCAGCAGGTACTCGCGCTGGTTCTGGCTGACCTGTTCCTGCACTTGTTCGTGGATCTTAGATCGTAGCTCCAGAACTTCCAGCTCCTTCGAGAGCTCGCGGATCAGCATTTCTAGCCGCTTGCGCACACTCGGAGTCTCGATCAATTCCTGACGCAAAAGCGTCGATAGCGACGGCAGCGTTCCGGCGATAAAATCCGTCAGGCGCCCCGCGTCATCAATGTTCGCTGCTACTGCTTGCAGATCGTCCGAGAGCTGCGGCGAGTGACTCACCACGTCGCGGAACAGATCCTGCGCATTGCGTTGCAGTGCTTCAAGCTCCGTATCGGCTTCCCCGATAATGTCCGGCTCCGCTTGCACGCGCGCGCGCAGAAACGGCCGCAAGCCGATCAGTTCAAGCACCTGAATCCTTTGCAGGCCTTCCAGGAAAATGACCACGTTGCCATTCGGCATTTTGACGGTCTTGTGTACCCGAGCCAGCGTTCCGACCTTGTGCAGGTCCGCGGCAGCAGGATCCTCAACGCGGGGATCCAGCTGCGCAACAACTCCCAGCAGCTTTTCTTCCCCTTGCAGGCTATTCACAAGCGACAGAGAGCTTTCCCGTCCCACGGTCAAAGGCAGCACAGCCCCCGGAAACAGGACCGTGTCGCGAACCGGCAGGATGGACAGAGTCTCTGGCACGACAAACTTCTTCTCAGCCATAATGTCCCCAATCTCGCCGCAACCCAATAAGGGCCGCGTCATGCGATTTTAGATGCTAGCAGGCCTCAAAAGGTGTACAAAAATATTCAAGTTGCTAGCATAAAATCTTAGCATGTCACGCTCACATTCTAGCAGTCTTCCAGTATTTTTACAAGAAACTACGCTAACTATTCTATAATCAATAGTTTAAGACGAAGCGTTGCTATTTTCCTCACTCTAATCCCTTACTCGTTCTACCGCCATTTTCAGTTTCTGCCCTTTTGAGAAGCAAATCTGTCCAGAACATATGCTTCCGCTTCCTGCCTTGTTTTGATCTCCCCTTCGAGTTGCGCGTCCTCGACCGCTTGCAAAATCTGAGCAAATAAGGGCCCGGGCAGGAATCCCATGGCATGGAGGTCATCTCCCCCGAGTAGTCGCGCCGGGCGGACCTGCTCGGGCGGAGTCTTCTCCAGGAACTCCCGCACAAACGTATACGAATCGAGGTTGCGGTGGCTGGAGAGACAATCCAAGCGATGCAACGCCAGGTGTTCCTCGAACTGCGGAAGTCGCACAAATCTCTTCAAAGTTGCCGCACGCATCTCTTCGACCGCGCCGAACTTCATGTGATTGTCCACCAGCGCCAGGATCTGCTCGGTCTCCTCGTTGGAGAAGCGCAATCGCCTGCAGATGGCTTCCGCCATGCGCACTCCCACTTCCACGTGGTTGTTGAAACGAATGCGGTCGCCCGTTTCCGAAGCGGACTGGAACGTCGGCGGCTTGCCCACGTCGTGCAAAAGCACGCCCCAAGCCAGCGTTGGTGAAGAGTTTTTAGGCAGTCCTTCGAGCATCATGCGCGTGTGAATCCACACGTCGCCTTCAGGGTGGTATTGCTGCGGCTGTTCAACACCCTTCATCGCGGCGATTTCCGGCAGAACCTGTTGCAGCAGCCAAGTCTCATCCAATAGTTCGAACGCTCGCCGGGCTGCGCCTTCGGTGAGCATTTTTGTAAGTTCTTCGCGGAGGCGCTCCGGAGAAACCTGGTGAATGTCGGCCACGTGACGGCGAATGGCTTGAAATGTTGCGGCCTCGATTTCGAATTCGAATCGCGCAGCAAATCGCACCGCGCGCATCATCCGCAGCTTGTCTTCCGTGAAGCGGCGGCTGGGCTCGCCGATCGCGCGGATCACTTTCGCTTTCAGGTCGGCCTGCCCGCCCACGAAGTCCAGCACTTCGCCGGTGTCATGACGCATCAGCAGCCCGTTGATGGTGAAGTCGCGGCGCTGCACGTCCTCTTGCGGGGTCTTCGAATAAACCACGCTGTCCGGGTGACGCCCATCGCTGTAGCCCACATCGGACCGGAAGGTGGCGACTTCGACTTTCCACTCATCGCGTGGGATTAAGATGACCCCAAATTGCGCGCCCACTGCGACACTTTCCGGGAATAACTTCATGACCTGGTCCGGCGTGGCGTCCGTGGTCACGTCGTAATCGGCCGGCTCCCGGCCAAGCAGCAAGTCGCGGACACATCCGCCTACCAGCAGCGCCTGGTATCCCCTACGCTGCAGCGTGTCACAAATCGAATTGGCCATTTCGCGTGGCGTCACGCTGTGATTATGCGACAGACCGGGCTGTGAAGGGTGATTGATGTTCTCGAACAGGTTTGTAAGGCTTCTTAGATGGCCGCTTCACTTACTGCGAAACACCAGGCACGTAATGTCATCGGCCTGGCGTGTCGCGCCGACGAACTCGTCAACGCGTTTCATCAGGAGCTGAAGCGTTTGCTGCGCATCCCAATCCGGCAGATCGCGAATCGCGCCGAGCCAGCGCTCGTTCCCAAATTCTTCGCCCGATTCATTGAATGCCTCGACCACGCCATCGGTGAAGAATATCAGCGCGTCACCCGGCCTAAGCTCTACGGACGCGGTATCGTAATTGCCAGCGGATTGAATGCCAAGCGGCAGGCCGCCGGTTTCCAGTGGTTCCGTTGCCCCATTTGCGTGGCGCAGAATCGGCGCGTTGTGGCCGGCATTCACGTAAGTCAGCCGCCGCGAGACCGGGTTGTATTCCGAAAGCACCGCGGTCGTGAAGCGCAGGCCATTCAAGCTGTGTGCGCAAGCGTAGCGATTCAGCCGCGCCACCAGATCCGCGAGCGGCGCATTTTCTCCGGCAATGGTTCGCAGGCTTGCCTGCAAAGTGGCCATGAGCAACGCGGCGGGAACGCTTTTGCCGGCCACATCGGCGATTACTACCATCAACTTTTCGCGATCCTCCGGATTGGGATAGAACGCATCGTAATAATCGCCGGCCACGGAATTCTGCGGACGCGTGGCGAAGGCGATGTTTGCACCGGCGACTTCCGGCGGCTGCGCGGGCACTAGCCAGGTTTGAATCTCTCTCGCGATTTCCAGGTCGCGCTTCATCGTGACCTTGTCGGCCAGCTCCAGCGAAAGCAGCAACACGAAGAGCATTACGGCGACCACTTCGAAATTCGTCTGGGAATTGATTACCGACATCGCCAGCATGAAAAAAGCAATGAGCAGAAGGACGCGCCGGGCGGGAGACAATTTCAAGAGCAGCGCCCAGAAAAATTGCCTCGCTACATGAAGCGGCCGGCGCCAGGGTGGAAGCTTGTGAATTTCTTCCCAGTCGACGTCGCGGTCGTAGAAACCGTAGCTGGAGCGCGCGTCAGCGACGAACTGCGACCAGAGGTCATCAATCTGGCGGCCTTCGCTGACGCGTCGCCAGAAGTTGCGCAGGCGATCCATCCAGTGGAGCCGAGGAGATGGGGAGGAAACACCGGGAGTTGGAGACGTGCTCATGGAGGTTCGCTCACGGAAGCTAGAGTATAGGACATTCAGCGGAGGTTTCGCTTGAAGTTACGAATCGTCTCGATCCGGGCCTGATTCATCGCGGCGGAGCGAACCGCCAAACTGCACTTTGCCGAAACCGAAACGATCGCGCAACGCATCCGCCGCACTCGTCAGCTTCTCGAGTTTGGCGCGGCGTTCCGCTTCGAGCAAATCGAGTTGAGCGTTGCCGTGCGTAAGACCACTCAGGTTAACTCCCAGCAATCGGATTTTTCTCTTGGCATCGCGGTGCTTTCGAAAGAGTTCCTGAAACACGGCAAAAATGTCGGCATCCAGCCGCGTGGCCTCTCCGAGCGTTTTCGAACGGGTGTGTGTCTCGAACCCGGCGTAGCGAATGGTCAGTGTAAGTGTGTGCGTGGCCAGGCCCGCCTCGCGCAAGCGCTTGCAGGCTTTCTGCGAAAGATGGCTGAGCATCGCGGCCAGCGCGTTCGAATCATCCGTATCTTCGCCAAAAGTATGATTGTGCGAAATAGATTTCGGCTCGGCATCAATCACGAATTCGTAAGAATCGCCGCCGCGTGCTTTGCGGTAAAGTGCCGTGCCCCACTGGCCAAAAATGTTTTCCTGTTTTTCCTGCGGCACCGCCGCGATTTGCTCGACGATTTCGATGCCCAATGCGCGGAGCGCCCGCTCCGTAACTTCGCCGATGCCCGGAATTTTTCGAACGGGAAGCGGCGCGAGAAATCGCTGCTCCTGGCCCGGCGCAACCCACACCAGCCCGCGCGGCTTGGCCTGCTCCGAAGCGACTTTAGCCACAAGTCGCGTTGTTGCGAGCCCTCCAGAACAGGGAAGGTTCGTGGTCTGCGTAATCATTCGAAGCAGTTTGTCAGCCGCAGCGAGCGGCGGCCCGTGCAGGCGCTCCGTGCCTGCGAGATCGAGATACGCTTCGTCGATCGAAACCATTTCCACGATCGGAGAAAATTTCGCGAGAATGGTGGCGACGCGGTCGCTCCATTCCCCGTATTTTTCGTGATGACCATCCAAAAAAATTGCGTGTGGGCACAGCCGTCCCGCGGTTCGAAGCGGCATCGCCGAATGAATCCCGTATTTTCGCGCTTCGTAGCTGGCCGCGGAAACGACGCCGCGCTGATCCGGCCGCCCGCCAACGACCACTGGTTTGCCGCGCAGCTCCGGCCGCTCCAGCAATTCTACCGAAACAAAAAACGCGTCCATGTCCACATGAAGGATGGACGATTGCGCAACTGCCGATTGCTCTTCGAGGGGCCCACGCTTCGCGCGAAATCGTGCCAGGTCCGGCATGCCCCCTAGCCTACGCCCGACATTTGTTGGCTACAACCGTTCAGCGGCGATGACGCGGGGGATGCCAGCTAGATCGTTGGTGACGGCTACGTTGGTCCACGCGGGGGCGTCGAGAAGTGGTTGGACGGCGGGGAGACTGTTGTGCCCGAGTTCGAGGACGAGGATGCCGCCCGGCTTGAGATGCGCGGCGGCTTGCGTGATTAGGTCGGCGTAGAGCTCGTAGCCTTCTTCGCCGCCGTAGAGAGCGATTTCGGGTTCGTGATCTCGGACTTCGCGCATGAGCGTTGCGGCTTCGCGGCGGCCGATATACGGCGGGTTACTGACAATGAGATCGAAGAAATGTGATCCGTGTTCGGTGATCTTGCCGAGCAAATTGGATTTGATGAAATGGATGCGGTCGGAGAAACCATGGCGAAAGGAGTTGCGGTGAGCGATCGCGAGGGCTGCCTCGGAAATGTCCGTGGCGAAAATTGTTGAGCCGGGGAGTTCTTTGGCGAGGGCAATGGCGATGCAGCCGGAGCCGGTACCGATGTCAGCGATTTGCAAGCCTTCGCCACTGAATGTTGGCTTGCGACCGGCGCGGAGTTCGCGAACAGCGAGGCGATCGAGGGCCACTTCGATGACGTGTTCGGTTTCGGGGCGGGGAATGAGGACGTCGGGAGTGACTTCAAATTCCAGGCCCCAGAATTCCTGTTTGCCGGTGAGGTGCTGCGTGGGCTCGCCTGCGGCGCGGCGCGCGATCAGTGCGAAAAAGCGCTCGGCGTCCGCGGCGGAGACTTCCTGCTCCGGGTGAGCGTAAATCCAGGTGCGATCGCGGCCGAGGACGTGGAGCAGCAGGAGCTCTGCGGCGAGCGTGAAGGAAGGGACGTGCGCTTCGCGCAGTTGAGCGAGGCCTTGCTTTAGTGTGGTGCGGACGTCGGTCATTTCTTCAGAGTAGCTAGTTCACGCGCTGGCTAACTCCTGTTGGAGGCGCAAGGATTCATAGTGGGAGACGAGGCCGTCAACAAGTTGGGCGAGTTTGCCGTCCATTACCTCGGTCAGTTGATGAAGCGTCAGGCCGATGCGGTGATCGGTCACGCGGTTTTGCGGGAAATTGTAGGTGCGGATTTTCTCGGAGCGGTCGCCGGTCTTAATTTGGCCACGGCGCTCGACGGAGAGGGCTGCCTGGCGCTTCTCCTGCTCCTGTTCGTAGAGGCGCGCGCGAAGAACGCGCATGGCCTTGGCACGATTTTTGATTTGTGATTTTTCGTCCTGCTGCGAAACGACCAGGCCGCTGGGGATGTGGGTGATGCGGACCGCGGAATAGGTGGTGTTAACGGACTGGCCGCCTGGGCCGGAAGAGCAAAAGGTATCAATGCGCAAATCCTTGGGCTCGATCTTGATGTCGATTTCGTCGGCTTCCGGAAGAACCGCGACAGTGGCTGCCGAAGTGTGGATGCGGCCCTGCGTTTCGGTGGCGGGAACGCGCTGCACGCGGTGCACACCGCTCTCGTACTTCAATTTGGAATAGACTTTTTGGCCCTGAATCGCCGCGACGACTTCTTTCAATCCGCCGAGTGAAGACGGAGAGCTTTCGAGGATTTCGACTTTCCAGCCCAGCGTTTCCGCGTAGCGCGAATACATGCGGAAGAGTTCAGCGGCAAAAAGAGCGGCTTCGTCGCCGCCGGTGCCGGCGCGAATCTCGACGATGACGCTCTTATCGTCGAGGGGATCTTTCGGCAGGAGCAGGAGCTTCAGTTCGCGCTCGACCGTTTCCTTGCGCGCGGTGAGTTCCTTGTCTTCTTCCTGCGCCATCTGCTTCATCTCGGCGTCTTCTGCCTCGAGAAACATCTGGTGCGCGCCGACGAGATCTTTTTCAATTTGCTTGAACTCGCGGTGTTTTTCGACAATCTGTTCGAGTTCGGCGTGCTGCTTCGCGACTTTCTGGTAGCGCGCGGAATCAGAAGCAACTTCGGAAGTCGAAAGCTGCCGCGTCAGCTCGTCGTAGCGAGCGCCAAGCTGGTCCAGTTTTTCTGTCAGTGTAAGAACGGCCATTGCAGTACCTCAAAAGTTTTCAGTGATCAGTTCACGGTTATCAGTTAAGAGAAAGAAAAAAGAATCAAGAAAAAAAAGCATTTCAAGTTTGCAGAGAAGTGCAGGCTCCCAAAGAGGGAGCGGGAGGCGAGTCAGCTAATAGAACGCGGCGTACATCGATGTGTCCTGTACTAAGAATACCGCCGAATTCAGAATCGTGCAAATCAAGGTTCGCGCGGAGTTCACTTTGGCTTTCTCGAATATCTCCAATATCCGATGAGTGGGTACACAACAATCCATAGCACGGCAGCGATGACGGCATCCCGAATGCTGCGTCCCTCGTAGACAAAAAGGAGGTTGGCGATGGCCACGGCAATGCCGAGTAGCAGGAAGAAACCCAGAGAAAGGCCCTTCGTCAATTCGCGGCGGTATGCTTCTCTGCCCGGGGTCGCGGCTTCTTGCAGCTGGCTCATAGGTCGCTTTCGATCGAATAGGCCTTCATTCTGTCACTGATCTTGGCAGATTCAAGTGAAACTTGCCGCTCCTCTAGTTGCAGAGTTGCTCGCACGCTAGACGCTGTACTACGATGCCAACGCCTATGAGCGAAGCGGTGCGAACGATGATGCGGATGGATGCTGAGGCGGCGCAGGAAATTGCGACGCAAGCGGATGCTGGATTTTTGTGGGATTTCTGGTATCCGGCGGTGCGGAGCACGGAAATCCGCGGGCAGAAGCTAGTTACGGCGATGCTGTTGGAAGTGCCGCTGGTGCTGGGGAGAACCGCCGAAGGGAAAGCGTTTGCGATGCGGGATTCTTGCCCGCACCGGGGGATACCGCTCTCGTACGGGCGGCTGGACGGGAACGTGGTGGAGTGCTGCTACCACGGATGGCGCTACGACGCTTGCAGCGGACAGTGTGTGGAGATTCCTTCGCTGACGTCGCAGGATAAACTGAAAGTGGAGCGTATTTTTGCGGGGCATTATCCATGCGAAGAGCGCGACGGCTACGTCTGGGTTTATATGAATGCGACGGGATCGAAACTGCCAGAAACAATTCCTACGGTGCCCGCGCTTAGCGTCTTCAGCGACAAATACAAAATGATTCATCTCGATTGCGAGCTGCCTTCGCATGTGGACCAAGGAATCATTGGATTGATGGATCCGGCGCATGGGCCGTTCGTGCACCAGTCGTGGTTCTGGCGGAAGCGCGCCAGTATTCATGAGAAGGCCAAGCAGTTCGAGCCGATCCCGAATGGGTTCCGGATGAGTCCGCACCAGCCGAGCTCGAACAGCGCGCCTTACCGGCTCCTCGCGAAGATGACGGGCGAGACGGTGACCACGACAATTGATTTTGTGCTGCCTAATCTGCGTACGGAGATTGATCGTAGCGTGAAGCTGTGGTTTTCCAGCCGTGCGACGGTGACGCCAGTGCGGCGGGATTTGTGCCGGATTGATTTCGTGGCCGCTTGGAATTTGCCGGTGCCCGTTGCGATTTTTCGACCCTTTGCAAAGAAATTCCTGCGGCAGGATCAGGAGACGATGATCCAGCAATCGGAAGGCCTGAAGTACAACCCCCGCTTGATGCTGATCGACGACGCAGACCGGCAGGCGAAGTGGTATTTCGCTCTGAAGGCGAATTTGCTTGAGTCCCGGCGAACGGGCGAATCGATGGTGCATCCGATGGATGGGCCTGTAACCTTGCGTTGGCGCTCTTGAGAGTAGGGCAAAAGCGCTCACGGTTTGTGCTCCAGAGTCGATAGCTTGGGAGCGCCGCTGGCCACCACGGATGGAGTCTGTGCCGCGCTTGCAATCACCTGAAAAATCTTGAGCCCTGGGGCCTGGTACAGGAGATGCATTTTGTCGGGAAAGGATTTATATAAGGCGGCAAAGCTATCCTCATCCTTGGGGAGGTAGAAGGTGTCGTCTCTCTCTACCACGATGACGTAATTGATCTTATGGCTCTGGATGCCATCCATCAGCATCTGAGGATTCGTACTGGGCGGAAACCAAACCGTATTTCTTTGCGCGTAGTGGTAGACGATGGGAACGTGCCTGGCCATGATTACGGCATCCGGGGGGGTATGCGCATTGACCCACTCTCCGGCTTGGACATCTCCCGGAAGGTGGATTGTGGCCATGCTGCGATTGCGGTTCCCATGCCCGATCACCAGCTGATATCTCACTCCGATGATCATGAGGTACGTCACCGCAGCCATCCCGATAACATGCAAGATGCGCATGGGGCTCAAGCGCGAACTTCCTAACGGCTTGCGGAACCATAGCGCGGCTTTCTCAGCCCACTTCCGCCAGGAGTCCTCCGTCCAGAGCATCCAGACGGCTAAAACGGATGACAGCAGCCAGATTGCAAAGGAGGTCTCGTCTTGTAATCCAGCGTGGGTCATGTGCCAGGCGAGGCGCCAGGCACCATACATCCAGAACCATGCACCAATCGTCAGGATCGCCCCAATCGGGTACCACACGATCGCCAGCAACCGAGGCTTGTTCTTGGCCAGGAAGAAAAGCGCTTTTCCCCCGCGCCATAGGTACAGGCACGCCAAGGGTGCAAGCGGAAGGAAAAACCTGGGTTCGGCCTTCCAGGGCCACAGCAGATATATGAATTCATACCCGACGAAATACCATTCCTGAATACTGCCGCCTGCCGGCCAAACCGAGGCGCCCCAGCCTAGAAGGATAAGAACAATGGGCCCGGTGACCAAGATGGACATCCAGGCCACGTCAATCCAGCGTTTCAAAAGCATTTCGCTGAGAATAATAGAGTCATCCGCCGCGTTTCTCAGCACTCTCGGGGGTATGTCGGCCAGGGTGGCTGCCCCCAGTTCGGGATCGTTGCCGCTCTTGACCGTCAGCTGCGAGAAATAGGAATTCGGGTAACCCGGCAGGGGCCATTCAGGGGGCGTAGGTTTGTGGAGCAGCCAGGCTCCCTGCACCGCAGCCCCAAAAAGAAGAATGGCGACGCAGGCGCGCATCCGGGAAATGGCCAGGGGACGGTTACGAAAAAAAAGGAATATGGTCGTGATCATGATGGCGACCAAAAATGCCATTGCAGCCGACATGAGCAGCAAGGAAATGGCGATCAAAACCGCCAGTAGCACCACCCAGGAGATGCGGGAAAAGGGCCGGCTCGAATCCTCAAATTTCCTGGCAACCAGCAACACCAGGGTAGAGACAAGAAAATAGGGAAACGAGGGGAACACCCACTGGGTAGCGAGCCAGAAACAAGTCCGGGAGGAAATCAGGAGAAAACAGATCGAGGCGGCAACGATGCGCGGTGCCTGGCGCCGCAGCAATTCATAGGAACACAAAAACCCCATGGTTTCGAAAGCGACCATAGCGCGCAGGAAGCCAATATGGGTGCAACTTCCAGCGAGGCAGAGGAGTGCCAGGAGTGCCGGCAAACCCGGCGGCTGGTTGGCTTCGCGATGGCCATTAATGCCGTAAAAATGGTGCTGAAGGAGGGAGTGGGCTGCATCGGCATAGAACACATCGTCGCGCGTGAAATCGACGGTCCGTTCCGTGAAGAAAAAGTGGAAGACACCAAAACTCAGAATGACGGCAAGAATCGCGATATCAAACCAGCGAAGTCGCGAAGACACCTCCGTCAATTGCGTCCAAAAGCCCGTCTTGCGAGGGCTACCGGATTGCGCGGTAGTGAGGTCGCTGGGAAGCATCAATTCGAATCGTAGCCATCCTGTGCCTCTGAGAAAAAAAACTTGAGGCTTAAGCGCCTCATCAGATATCAACAAAAGGCTAAACGGCGCATATTCACTTCTTGCTAATTCCCTTCGGAAACCGAAAGAGTTCCGGTCGAATCCACGAATGCAAAGTACGTCTCATTCGAAGTGACTTCCTTCTTCAGGACTTGGGGGACGAACAAACGAAAGCCGTTGAAGGGGTTTAAGACGGGATCTTGGCACCGGTCGTCCGCCCGCCGTGCATTGTAAACGTTGCATCCCCCAGAGGAGCGTTGCCACGTCAGTCAAGGCTGGCCGGAGAGGCCTGCCCGCGGTACACGTGGTCCTGCAAATGCATACCTAGGCTGAAGTTAGGGTGTAGGTCCGAGGGCAGTAGACACCCCTGTCCCTAAATTGTCCCCATGGGCAGTTTCGGCCGCTGTAGTTCCCCTGTAGTTTCTACATTGTGGGGCAGGACTCCGTAGTTTAGCCG
>Ga0307471_100001324_pt1 | contig 13516 bp, 8 predicted proteins | sample atmos_gasesAM3C__2_FD_204566 | JGI IMG/M metagenome (GOLD analysis project Ga0307471, IMG submission 204566) | Hardwood forest soil microbial communities from Morgan-Monroe State Forest, Indiana, United States - atmos_gasesAM3C_515 | ecosystem: Environmental > Terrestrial > Soil > Temperate... | reverse complement strand
GGCTACGGGGTCCGCGACCTCCGCACAAAATCAAAAATCGCCGCGCACACGAATTTCCGTCTGGCTTCCTTTACCAAGCAATTCACGGCCATGGCCATCATGCTTCTGGTGCGCGGCCACAAACTCCGCTACGACGAGACGCTGACGGAAATCTTTCCTGATTTTCCTGACTACGGGAAATCGATTACTGTTCGGAACCTTCTCAATCATGTTTCGGGGCTGCCGGATTACGAAGACTTGATGGAATCGGCGGAAAAGGCAAATGGCCCTATCTGGTCTCCCGAAAAACAGATTCAGGACGCCGAAGTCTTGGAACTGCTGAAGAAAGAAAAGACCGGAAAATTTGCGCCAGGAACAAGCTGGTCGTACAGCAACTCGGGTTATGTCGTTCTGGGTCTCATCGTCGCCAAAGCGTCAGGAAAATCGTACGCGGAATTCCTGCACGAGCGCATTTTTGCTCCGCTTCAAATGAATCACACCCTCGTTTATCAAAGAGGGAAAAACGAAGTCCTGAATCGCGCGTTCGGGCACTCCAAGGAAAACGGCCCTCTTAAAGAAACCGACCAAAGTTCAACCTCGGCAACCCTTGGCGACGGCGGCATTTATTCGAACCTAGAAGATCTCGCCAAATGGGACGATGCCCTGCGAAATCATACTTTGATCGGCGAAAAGGAAATGCAGCCCGCGTTAATCCCCGTGAAACTCAACGACGGCTCGGAACCACACTGGCCCACGCAACCCAACGACGACAATCTCCATCCCGGCAAGCCCGTTTCCTATGGATATGGATGGTTCCTCGATCCCTCCAATGGCCACCAGCGCATGTGGCATACGGGAAGCACGATGGGTTTCCGCACGGTGATCGAGCGTTTCCCCGGCGACAATCTCACTATCATCGTCCTCGCCAACCGCACGGACCTCGATCCTGAAAGACTTTCGCTCCAAGTAGCTGAACTTTTATTTGCGCAGCACTAATCCGCGCGTGCACGTGTTTACCCTGACGTTTTTGAGTCTCGAATATTTTTCCAAAACGAGGTTTTTCGGTGCATAATGCGCGGCTATGAGCGAATCCATCTGCACGCATTGCGGTAAGAGTTTCTCCATTCGCTCGCTCTACGACTTGAATGGCGCAGCTTACTGCGCCTCCTGCGTCCAGGATGCTTCGCGGCAAGCCAAGGAGAGAGGCCAGCCTTCTGCGTACATTCCACTCATCAACAAATCCATCTGCGCTCGCTGCAACACCTATATTGGGAGCGCCCCTGACGCCGTGCAGATCGGGCCGCTGCGCTTTTGCGCAACCTGCGGCCCCTTAATAAAGGACTGGGACTATCCGCAATGGCTGAAGTTTAGCTTGGCGGCCCTGGTGCTCCTGCTCGTCGTCGCCCTTGCTCACGGACGAAAGTACTTTCATGCGGGGCGCGAGATGTATGTCGGAGAACGCCTGGTGGCAAAACGCCAGTACACCCAGGCCTTGCCTCATCTCCAGGAGACGCTGCGAATCGCGCCGAACTCCGACAAAGCGGTTCTGCTCACAGCGAAGGCTGCCCTGTTGAGTGGCGACGTTGACGCTGCCGACAAAGCTCTGCAGGCGCATAGCGGCGGACATTTTGAGGACGCCAACAACGCGGACTTCAAGGAAGTGGAAAGTCTCTGGAACCGGGCCACTGGCGCCCTTACTAAGGCCGAGCAAGCCGCGAAGCTCGAGGAGGAGGAGGGAAAAGAAACCGAGGCGGCCCGGCTGATGCATGAGGCTGCTGCCGCTTATCCGGAGCTTCCGGGGCTCGCCACCGCTGCTGAATATTATGATTCGGGCGCAGCTTTTGCACGCAAGGACTACGACACATTTGTCGCCATCACCCGGAAGCAGTGGAACGAACATCCCTCCGCCGCGATGGCCGCAGCGCTAGCCAGCTCTCTGGCCTGCAAGTTCGCCGTAACCGGCGATGCCAGCTACCGGCAGCAATCCGAAGAGATGCTGGCAAAAGCGCAGCAGCTGGCCCAAGGCGATGCGCAAGCTCTCAAGAACCTTGAAGAGTATTTGCCGCGCATACGCTACCGGCTGGATACCAGGCAGATCATTACCAGAAAAGAGTACGACCGGCGCTTTCGAAGCCCGGAAACTTCGAAGAAATCGCAGGAGAAATAAGTGTTTTTTATTCCTGGCCCTGTCATTGCCGCCCTTACTTTTCCCGGCGTCATCGTACATGAGGCCGGACATCTTTTTTTCTGCCGGCTCTTCAAGCTGAAGGTCTTCGACGTTTGCTTTTTCCGTTTTGGAAATCCCGCAGGATACGTGATTCATCAGGAGATCACGGACTTCACCGCCCAGTTCTTCGTCAGCATGGGGCCGTTTTTCGCGAACACGCTGCTTTGTGTGCTCTTCTGCACCGCGGCATTCCTCCCGGTGTGGGAATTGAAAGTGTTCGATCCTCTGGCGTACTTCTTCTACTGGCTAGGGCTTTCCATCGGGATGCATGCGTTTCCCTCCACGACGGATCTCTCCCATCTCTGGGCGTCAGCCCCCGCGCTTGCAAAGAAGGGCAATCTTCTGGCGATCGTGAGCCTTCCGCTGGCCGCCCTTCTAGTGGTGCTGAATTATGCCCGCGTGGTCTGGGCAGACCTGGGATATGGCATCGCCGTCGGCATCCTCGGACCTCTTGCCATCTTCCGCGCACTTGCTTGAAGGAGCTTCTCGGTTGGATCGAACAAACCGGCAAACTTGAGATTTAGGATAAGCCCGAAAGTTTGCCAAGGCCTTTCATTTTGCTGCGCGCCATCATGCCGCCGTACTGCTTCATCATTGTGCGCATTTGAAGGTACTGCTTGAGGACGGTATTGACGTCCTGCACGGTGGTACCGCTGCCTTTCGCGATGCGCTTGCGGCGCTTGCCGTCAATGACGTTGTGATCGCGCCGCTCTTCGTTGGTCATCGAGTTGATAATCGCTTCCACTTGCATGAGCTTTTTTTCGTCCACGCTGGCGTCTTTCGGCAGATTCGCGAGCGGCCCCATCTTTGGCAACATATCTACGATTTGCTCCAAGGGGCCCATTTTGCGCACCTGGCGGAGTTGATCCCGAAAATCCTCAAGCGTAAATTCGGACTTGCGGAGCTTGCGCTCCAGCTCTTCCGCCGCTTTGCGATCAACAGCCTGTTCGGCGCGCTCGATTAAGGACAGAATGTCGCCCATGCCCAAGACGCGCGAAACAATGCGCTCCGGATAAAATCCCTCCAGCGCGTCGTATTTTTCGCCGAGCCCCACGAACTTTACTGGCGCCCCGGAAACTTTGGCAATGCTGAGAGCTGCACCACCACGCGCGTCGCCGTCGAGCTTGGTCAGAATCACCCCGGTAAGGCCAAGCCGCTTGTGAAACTCACCGGCGGAACGAACCGCGTCCTGGCCAATCATTGCGTCTGCGATGAACAAAATCTCACTGGGCTGCAGCTCTTTCTTCAGCGTGCCCAGCTCGTTCATCAACCCGTCGTCAATGTGCAGGCGGCCCGCGGTGTCGACTAGAATCACGTCGCTAGCCGAAAGCTTTGCTTCCTTGATGGCTCCTTTGACGATCTCGAGGGGCTTGTCCGTTCCGGCGCCGGGCCAGATCGCCGTCCCAATCGCCTTGGCTACTTGAGTCAATTGTTCACGAGCGGCAGGGCGATACACGTCCGTGGACACGACGATAGGGCGGTGTCCATGCAGCGAAAGCCATTTCGCCAGTTTTCCCGTCGTCGTCGTTTTGCCGGAGCCTTGGAGGCCTACGATCATCCAAACCGAAGGTGGCCGCGACGCGAAGAGCGGCTTGGCGTGCTTGCCCAACAACGCTGTCAACTCGTCGCGCACCACTTTGACGACTTGCTGATCTGGTGAGAGTTGCAGCATCACTTCGCTGCCGATGGCCCGCTTGCGGATGTTAGCCACCAACTCGTCGGCCACGCCCACGTTGACGTCGCCTTCGAGCAAAGCCTCACGGATTTCCGCCAGCGCGGCGTCCAAGTGCTCTTCGGTGAGCTTGCCTTGTCCGCGCAGGTTCTTGAACGCCCGTTGCAGTTTCTCTGTGAGGTTCTCAAACATGATTCGCGCTAATTCCTCGTTTGCTTCCCTCAAGCATAACAGTTCACATTTGGAGAGGACACGGCCGAAGCCTGTTCAGTAGTCCGCGCGAAAAGAAAAGGATTGAACTCTGACCCGTTCCTAGAAGGTGAGCCTGAGCCCAATCTGGGCGGCGAAAGGGATGCCCACGGTAGCGCCGGGGCCGAAGAAGTCGCCTAGCGCACCCGCCGGAAAGAGCAACTGGTTGCCGCTGGTTACCGGACGATTCTGCGTGCAAGCCGGAGGATCCAAGCAAACCGAGGTGACATTCGCAATGTCGTTCACCGGCGTCGGAATCGCGCTGATGTCGGGGATATAGTTGTTTCCCGGGTTGTTGCGATTGAAAAGATTGAAGAATTCCACGAATGGAGAAACGGTCCAGCGCTCTCGAAACTTGATGGGGCGGGTGACGCGCATGTCCATCTGCACGTAGGGCGTGCCGCGGAAATCATCGAGCGAAGTTTCCACGCCGTTGATCACCGCACGATTACCGGTAGCAGGCGTGATCAAAGTAATCGGCCGCGCGCTTTCCGCCTGGAACAGCCAGGAGACTTCGAATCCTGCCGGCGCATGCACCGTGCCGACAATCACGCCGCGATTCCGCACATCTTCACCGGAAGGTCCATAGTCGCCCGGCGCAAAGGGATTGAACGGATCGCACACTCCATTGACGTAATCAAACAACTCGCCAATCTGGCAGCCCCATGTTTCTGCCCTGGCAAGAGTGTAGTTGGCCACCAGATTCAGCCGGTTCGCGATATTCCCCTGTAAATGGAACATGAGCGCCTTGTAGCTGGAGCGGTTGTCCGTGCGAAAGATGGAGACGTTCGGGTAATCGTAGCGCCGATAGCCGTGCATGCCGGAGTCTTGTAATTTGGGTCGATAAGGGAGGGCGGACCTGTGCCATTGGCGAGATTGCCGGGATTGACGGCGGTGAACGCTTTCACCCAGCCGTTTTGCGCGAGGTCTGCAAAGTAAAGTCCCGCGCCGCCGCGCAGGACGGTTTTTCCGGAGTCGCCCAACGCGTAGGCCACACCAAGCCGTGGTGCAAAAGCCTTGCGGTAATCGTGCGGGATTCCGGAGATGATTCCATTTCCGGGAAGCGCGGGATTAACGGTTTGATTGTGGCCGGAAGCAATGAAGAGCCCGTAAGTGGTGTCGTAACGCAAACCGTAATTGATGGTGAGCTTTTCCGTGGCATGCCAAGAATCCTGCGCGTAGAGGCCGAGCTTTTGCACATTTTGAGAGAAGCTGCCGTCGCCCGAGCTTGACGTGTGGCTTCCAGCGGCAAGGTCCGTCTGAAACTGAGCCTGATTGGTCAAATAAAAAATTGGATCTTGCGGAAACGTGACCACCGTTTCCTGGTTCGCCGCCAACGCGCCGCTCAGCACTGGCTCGTGAATGAAGTTCACTCCGAAACGCACCGCGTGCTTGCCTGCAACCCGGCTCAAGTCATAGCGGAACTGATATTTCTCCTGATTTCGCAAAACGGGAAACGCTGTAATCCCCGTGACAAACTGCTGGTCGCCAAAGGTTTCGAAGCCGGAAATCGTGCTCGCTGTTGTGCTGAAAGGAAAGGCCAGCGCGAAGCCAAGATTCGAATTGCGCGACTGCGTCAAGTGTAGGCCGCTGCTGCTGAAAACGAACGAACCAACCCAGGATGGCCCAAAAGTGAAGACATTGCTGGCCGCGAGACTCAGATAGTTGTTGTGTGTGGTCGCGCCGGTGGAAGGAAGCGTGGCTTGCTGCACCAAGGCGTTGCGCGTCGTATAAGTGTCGAAGGACAAACGCAAGAACCAGTTCGAACGCTGCGATTGCACCCAGTCGAAGCGCATCAAACCAAGATAGTCACGGAAAGGAACCGGCGTACTGTTCGGAACGGGAATCGAGCTCACCGTCGTTCCGTTCACGGTGATGAGCCCTTGTTGCGCGAGCTGAGAAAGTGCGTTGAATTCCGTGAGGCTGCTTGGGCTGTAGGAGATGCTGGCGCTTTCGTGCACGTATTCCAGAGAGCCGAAGACCCACAGTTTGTCCCGCACGATGGGCCCTCCCAGCGTTCCCACATAATTCTGACGTGAAAATGGCTGTTTCGGATTAGGCGCTGGATTGTCAATCGGGAAGCGCGCATTCAGGGAAGCATCGCGTTCGTAGAAAGCTTCGTCGCCGTGCCATTCATTGGTGCCGCGCTTGGTAGAGATAACAATTGCGGCAGCCGTCGTGCGGCCCACCTCCGCAGTTTCCTGCGCGGTGGCCATGGCAAATTCCTGAATGGCCTCGGGAGAATAGTTTTGCAAAAATCCACCGATCCAATCGTCTGTGTTGTCGGCGCCATCCACGGAAAGATCGTTGTTCAAGCCCGAACTGCCCCCAGTGGAAACCGCAGTGATGCGCGCTTTCGTGGGATCAGAAGGCTCCAGTGGCTCCGTTCCAGGTGCCATATAGGCGATATTGGCAAAGCTGCGGGCGGCAAGAGGAATTGTATTGAGGTCCTGAGAGGTAATGATCGTTTGATGCACCGCGCTTTCCGTATCGATGGGTTGTGTGGTTATGGACTCCAACCCGCCGTCCAGAGTGATGGTCTCCTGCTTTAATGCCGGCAATTTTAATGTAACTGCGATTTCGCGAACCGAACTGACGGCGATCTTTACTTCCGAACTTGAGTCGGCAAACCCCTTGGCTTGCACAGTTACGCGGTAGGAACCCGGCGGCAAATCATCGATGAGGAATTCGCCGCGCTCGTCTGATTTGGCCTCGCGTTGGATCGCTGAGTTGGCCGCCGTAACCACAACTCTCGCAGCAGGTACGCGGCCACCGCTCGCGTCCTGCACCGTTCCACGAAGAGCACCGAGAGGATTTTGGGCCCCTAGAGTTGCAGGAAACAAGGCAACAATTGCGCCGAGAAGGAGCATAGCCCGGCGCCGCGATGTGAATTGGCGCGGTCGAATCGCAATCATTAAGACAGGCTACGGAATGCGGCCGTCTACTACCACAGGTCGTAGCTCGTTCGCCTGAGGGCCTCATTCTGCAACTGCCGAGAATGAAGGGCCGCTTCACCTAACGGAGGAAAAGCTCTAGCAGACGATGCACGGAGGAGAGAGTGGCGGGGATGCTTGCCAATGCCAGGACGCAAGCGACAAAACATAGACCGCGGACCATAGCGGGAGAATTTGGAGGGGAAGTCTTCTCCACTGGAAAGGACTCCACGCACAGCAAACGATCCACGCGCGCGGAAAGATCTTGATCCTCAGGGAGCAAAGAAGTCTGCAGAATCGAGAGCCTTGGCCGCGCGCCCATTCGAGCAACCCGCAAAAGAGCTGTCGCGAGAGAAAGGGCACGCTGAGAATCTCCTTGCACCGCTTCGTCGTCCGCAGCCCACTCGGAGAATCTTGCCCAGGTCTTTTCAAGTGCGGCGAAGCCATTGATGAAAGGAAAGAACTTCGGACTGAGAACAAGGAGGAACCGCTTCAGGTTGTCGTGCGACTCGCGATGCGATATTTCATGCCGAACAGCGACGTCCACTTGTTTTCTCGACAGCTCCGCCAGCACGCCGCGAGAAATTACCATACGCGGCCGGAACACGCCGTTCAGCACTAGGAGCGGTTCCTTTCTCTGGACGATCATAGCCATTTCATCCACGGCCTCTGATTCTTCCTCCGTCGGCAACGCTTCGTTCTCCGTATGCAACCACTCTCTTCGGAGTCGCGCCGATGTGGTGATCGCACGCGCTGTCCCCACCAGGGAGCGGGAACACGCCCCCACTGCGAGCGCCGCCAGCAGCAGGCACGCAAAGCCCACGCGTTCCGAAGCAATCTGTGGTTCGAGCCAAAGGTAACTGGGCACGCAAAGACCAAGCACCACCGTGATCCCGAGAACCGCGGGAAGCATTCGCAGAATAAACAGAAAACGCGCGGCGGACCGCGGCCGCATCGCTTCGGCGATTCGAATCGCCGCACTCGAAAAGAGCGCTGTTGCCGCACCCGCAACGCCGTTCACCAGGAAGAACGAGGCAAGGCTCAGGCATGCCATTCGAAACAAGTAGGCCGCGTTCATGAGCGCTCCCGCCGCCGCATTTCGCGGCGCTTCCTGCGAATCTTCTTCTCCAGTTCGTCAAGGAGCGTGACGTCATGTTCCCCGACGGCGTCGAGGAACGAAGAGAACAATAGCTCGCGCGACGGCCGCGAACCTGCAAGCCATCCGGCGACAACGTTTTCCGCACGCTGGCGTTCCCATTCCTCCCGGGAGAACCGCGGCGAGTAAACAAAGGCACGATCAGGCATGCGGCGGTCGAGAAAACCCTTTTTATAAAGACGGTCGAGCGTGGTCATCACTGTGGTGTAGGCGAGCGATCGATTGAGCCGGAAAACGACCTCGCGGACGTTGCTTTCGCCGTGTGACCATAGAATCTGCATCAATTCTAATTCCAGCGGCCCGAGCGTTGCAGCTGCCAGGTTTCCATTGTCGCCAAAAATTCGTTCTTTAAGAAGACGGATCATCTCGAGGTTCCGGAGCTGGAATCTGGTCTTTTAGATAATGTATTTTACGCTTTCCAGGCCGCCTGTGGAATTGTACATTTCAAAAAAATAGTGGCCAGGCCGACAGCCGGATGCTCCAGGGGTTGGAGTGAGTCCGGGTCTTTGCCTGGCCACTTCGATAAGCAGCCAACACACGCGCTTGGCCATGAGACGTACGGGGCGCCGCGCGCGTTTCAGGTGGTTCGGAGTAGACGCGGATCCGGGGACGCCCCGGGAAATCGGCCTACCCGCAGGTCCTCGACTGATTTTAGGTCTTTGCGGTCCAGGCCGACTTGACCAGGTCCGCATCGAACGCGGCAGGCACCTGCTTAAAGCAGGCGTAACGATACAGCGCCGCGTTGAAGATGCCCTGCACCGCCGACATCATCACCGAAAGCATCAGGATGTAAAGGATCAATAGGGCGAACCCCGCAAGCAGCCCTTTGACTCCGCCAAGCACAATGGCTGCAAACCACAGGCCAAAGCCCGGCAGCATCAGCAGCAGAGAAACCAGGCTGAAGCTCAGCCCGCCGATGACATTTTCGCCCCAGGTATCGCGAAACAGCTTCGAGGAGCGCTTGACCGCGGCGACCGGCGTCAGGTCTTCAAACGCCAGCACCGGCACGACAAAGTAGCATGCCAGCGCCCAGGCGATGCCGATAATACGCATCACAAGGCGACCGAGCAAACCCATGCGCTCTTCCAAAGTGCGCAGAATCATGCCCACTGTGGCGGCAACGAACGCCCATTGCAAAATCGTCCCTTTGCGCGCCCAAGCCAGCTCGATGCCGTCGCGGAATGTCCAGTTGCCGCCCATCAGGCGGCTGTTGGCCACGCCAACGAGCGCCACGTTGAAGAACACGATGATGAAATAGTTGGCCACGTACAGTGTGAACATGCCAACCATGAACATCGGCGAATGGTTCGGTTGAAACCGTTCGCCACTGGCGGCTGCCGTGGCAATCGAAGGCATCATCAGCAGTGTCCCGCCTGTGGCGATAACCGCCGTGACAATCAGACAACTGATCGCCGAAAGGATTGGAAACAGCATCAGCTGCTTGTCCGAACGTAAAATCACAAAGCTCTGCTTGACCAGTTGCCAAGTACGAGAAAACTTACCCATCGCACCCTCCTGCAATGTCTCATAGTCCCTGCCGGTTCAAACGATCGATGCAACACCATCGATAGCATTGATTCGAGAAGGGTTCCCTTGAGGAGCTAATCTGTTGGGTCGCGCTCGATCAAAGCCTTGCCAGTGTAGCGTTCCGGCTGACCTAACCTTAGCGAGCGGTTTTAGCCTTTGTTTTTTCCTGTAAGTGGTTTTGAGCTGAGTGTTGCGTCGACCCATTGAAACCACCCCAAACAACGGGGATTTGGCCTGCGGCAAGTTTGGAAGAAAGGTTGGGAGCCACCAATAGTACATCCGATGCACTCCCAAGGGACAGTTAACGCCTAGGATAACCGAGGACAGCCGGGCTTGGCTCTACCTAATCCATTGATTCTACAAAGGCTTACAGTGCGCTTTTGGGGAGACTTCTCGTCGCAATCAATGAGAATTGAGAAGGGGCTGCGAGCCGTCACTGCTGCCGGTGGGGGGCGGCGTCAATGCCCGAGCGCCGCAGCCCTCGCCATTTCTGCTCTGCGCGAAACTGCTCTCTGGCGTTCTCCAGGTCGATCTCGGGAGCCCCCGAAGCCCAGCGGAACAACCCGTAGAGGGAAATTCCAATGACTGCCGCAATCGGAATCAACATCCACCAGTGCATGCTGATCCATCCACCGAGGCGCTGCGTTCGCTTCGCCGTTCGCGCACCAGCATCCTCCAATTCTAAAAGGAAAACAATTAGCGAAAGCGGCACTATTACTCAATCTCAAATTTTTCAGTGGGCTTGGCTCCTCCATAAAAAATGAGGGCTGACTCTTACGAGCCCGCCCTCGTGATTTGTTAGCTGTGCCGGCTTAGAAAGTAAACCGCACGCCCATTTCACCCCACAGCGCGTGCGGAATGATCGTGCTGGCCGGGGCGATGAAGCCTTGCGGATGGCCGAAGTGCGCAGCATCGGCAACGTTGGCGAGGCCGCCGGTGCCAAAGTTGTTGCCGTAGTTGGCGCGGTTCGTCAGGTTGAAGGCTTGGGCAAGCAACTGCAGGTTCATGCGTTCCCCGAACTTGATGTTCTTCGCCAGGCGCATGTCGAGTTCAAAGAACGGTTCGCCACGCAGCGGATCGTACTTCGCAATCGTTAGGGGCGACAGCGGTATTCCAAGCTGCGTCGCGCACGTTCCGTAGAAGCACATCTGAAGATTTTGCTTGGCTTGTGCCGTTCCGTCTGATGTACACGTTGCGTCCATTGGGTTTGCGGCGCAGAACGCCGGCACGAATGCAGCAATGTAGTTTGGACCGTACAGATAGTTGGTTATGTCACTCGTCGGGACTAACACGGCAGTCGCGGTTCCTCCGCCCGTATTCAAAGTATTGTAGGAGTTCGTGAGGTTGTAGGGACGCGCCGAACCAAACTGCAGGATCGGCGAGAGCTGAAAGCCCTTGGGCAAGTCGACAATGCCGCTCACGGTCACGTGGTGCCGTTCATCGTTGAACGACGGGCCCCACTCGTAGCTGGCAAACGGATTCGTCGAGAGCCTGGGGTAGTTACGGTAGGAACCGCCTCCGCCGTCGTAAGAATATGCCCAGCCCAGCGTATAGTTTGCAGAGAGCTGAAAGCGGTGGCTCATTCGCTGGCGGAAGCTGAAATTCACTCCGTCGTAATGCTCGCGGTTAATGGACTCATCGACACGAACGCTCCCAAGTTCATGCAGCGGCGGGTTCGAGGCCGCAAACGCCGCATCAAGCGGTCGAGTGCAGCAGACTCCATTCACCGGCACTTTCTGATCCGTGTTGATGGTCTTGTTTCCGTGCAGGCCGAGCACGTGTGTGTACTCCACCTCGAACGCCGTATTTGCATTCATCGCCCAGCTATAGCCGCCATTGAATTCCTCGGTCACTGGGTTCCGATAGTTGGGGGCCATCAGGCGGCCGATGCTACCCGGGTTGAGCTGCGGGGACGGAGGCGCAATCGTGGGCAGGGGGTCTCCATTCGGAGGTCCGCAGCAACGCCATTGGCCCAGTGGAATGCCGGTTCCCGGTACGATGTCATTTTTGGGGTCTGTGATGTCGAATAAAGTCTGAAAGATAGTCGCGTTGGCCTGCTGCTCCATGAACAACGGGATGTTTTGGAAAACATTTCCGAAGTAGAGACCGTAGCCTCCGCGAATTACGTGCTTGCTCTGGCCGGTCAAATCGTAGGCGAACCCGATGCGCGGGCTGAAGTCTTTGTTATCGTCTTTGGCGATCTTGCTGACCAAGGGATTGGAGATCGGGCTGTTGAGCGCCACCAGCTCCTGGTAGGTGCGGCTGTTCCTGATATCTGCCCCACCGATCATGTTGAAATCCTTGTCCCAACGAAGACCAAGATTTAGCGTCAGGCGGTTGTTGACTTTCCAATTGTCCTGTCCGTAGAAACCGAGCTGCTTGGTGGCCACAAGGAAATACGGGTTGCCGTTGGCGATCGACATTTCGGTAACTAGGCCTGGAGTGGCGAACCCCTGCGGATAGGCGTTATTGGCATTTGCCACGATCACGCTGGGGTCGGCTGCGAAGCGAATTAGAAGCGTGGGATTAAACTCAAAAAAGCCGCCCTCGACGGGGTTGTTGATGAAGTCCACGCCTACTTGGAAAGTGTGGCGGCCAACGGTTTTTGAAATGTCATCCTTGAACTGCCATTTCTTCTGGAAGGACTGTTGAGGAACGTTGGTATTGGTGCCGAACGAAGCGTGTGGGAAGATGATGTTAGGAGCACGGACGCTGCTGTCAATGAGGTTGTTCCAATACTGATAGCCCAGCGTGAACTGGTTGACCAATGACGGCGAAACAATGGAGTTCAACGTAAAATTGCTCACGATCAGATGGTTTTTGGTGAAGTTGCCTTCGCTCAGGTCCATGGTGGCGTCGGACTGGTCATTCAGGCTGTCGTTGACCTGCGAAGTGTAGCTGAGGTAAGCGCTATTCTTGCTGTTGATCACGTAATCGAGGCGGCCGTTGTAGCGCCATTCAAAAAAGGGACGCGCAATGGTCGGCGAGGGCTGATCCGCAAAACCGTTGTTCTTCGCTATGGTAAGTTCATTGAGAGATGTCGGGTCCACGGTCTGAGCTTGGTGTTCCCGTTCCCGTTCGAGGGCAAAGAAGCCAAACACCTTGTCCTTGAGGATAGGTCCGCCGAGGGAGCCCCCGAACTGCTGGCGTGTGTAGCTCGGGTGTGACGATGTTGTGCCGCCGGTCCCGTTGGGGTCCTTTTCGTCGGTGTTTAGATTGGTGTCGCGGAAGTATCCAAAGACGGAACCGTGATAAGTGTTGGTGCCCTGTTTGGTGATCATGTTGATGGCGGCGCCTTCCGATCGTCCGTTGACTGCCGAAAACCGCTGTGTGCTAATCACAAATTCTTGGACGGCTTCCAAGGGAAGCTGCATAACGGGCCCGCCTACAGTGTTGTCCTTATTGTCCACTCCGTTCACGGTCACGTTGACGTTGCGGCCGCCGTCCCCGTTGACGGAAAGAATGGCGTAGCGGTTTTTTGTGGGGTCATAGGAGTCGGCGGGCTTGATCCCGGGAGCCAGGTAGGCGAGATTGGCCACGTCGCGCCCGACCATAGGTAGCTCTTGGACTTCTCGGGGCGTGATGTTCTGGCTCACATCCGTTTTTGCCAAATCGAGAACCGGCGCTTCGCTGGTGACCTCGATGATTTCGCTCGTGGCGCCCGGTTTCAACTCCGCGTTTACCGTTGCCGTTTGGCCTATCAGAATCTCGATCGTCTGCGCAAAAGTCGCAAAGCCGGTCTTGCTGACCGTTACCGTGTAGTTGCCGGCAGG
>Ga0307471_100001323_pt1 | contig 13516 bp, 13 predicted proteins | sample atmos_gasesAM3C__2_FD_204566 | JGI IMG/M metagenome (GOLD analysis project Ga0307471, IMG submission 204566) | Hardwood forest soil microbial communities from Morgan-Monroe State Forest, Indiana, United States - atmos_gasesAM3C_515 | ecosystem: Environmental > Terrestrial > Soil > Temperate... | reverse complement strand
GGAGTGCACCGTTTTTGCAGGTGATTTCGCGAAGGCCTTTGAGGAAACCCTCTTTGGGCAGGACTACACCCATATTTGCAGCGACAGGTTCGACGATGACCGCCGCAATCTTGCCGTCGTGCTCGGCAAACAATTTCTCGACGGCGCGAAGGTCGTTGTAGGGCACATTCAGGGTGAGCGCGGCGAGTGCGGGAGGGACACCAGGGCATTCGGCAATGCCGAGAGTGGCGAGACCCGAACCAGCCTGCGAGAGGAAGCTGTCGGCGTGGCCGTGATAGCACCCCTCAAATTTAACGAGGAAGTCGCGCTTGGTGACACCGCGCGCGAGGCGCACCGCGCTCATGGTGGCTTCCGTGCCACTAGAGACGAAGCGGATTTTTTCGAGGAAAGGAATCGCCTTGATGATTAAAGTGGCGAGCTCCAATTCCAATTCTGTGGTAACACCAAAACTCGTGCCGCGACGAGCCTGGTCGGCAATGGCGGCGGTCACCGCCGGGTGCGCATGACCGAGCAACATTGCCCCCCAGGAACAAACGTAATCGAGCAAAGCATTCCCGTCCGCGTCATATAAGTGTTGCGCACTGCCCTTCTCGATGATCAGCGGCTCGCCACCAACAGAACGGAAGGCGCGCACGGGGCTGTTAACGCCCCCGACGAGGACCTTTTCCGCCTTTTCGAAGATTTCCCGCGACCGCCGACGCTGGAGTTTCGGTTGTGATGGAGTTGCACTCATTGGGGCACCTTTGTGTTCAGGGCTTCAGCCACCGCGCGGCATCTTTTGCGTGGTAGGTCAGGATGATTCCGGCTCCCGCCCGTTGAATTCCGGTCAAGATTTCAAGCACGACGCGCTTTTCTTCGATCCAGCCCTTGGAAGCCGCTGCTTTCACCATGGCATATTCACCACTCACATTGTAGGCAGCAACCGGCACATCGAAGTGATCACTCACAATTCGGACGATGTCGAGATAAGGAAGGGCGGGCTTGACCATAATCATATCGGCGCCTTCGTCGAGGTCGAGGGCTACTTCTTTCAAGGCTTCGCGCGCGTTGGCGGGATCCATCTGGTAGCTGCGGCGGTCGCCGTGTTGCGGGGCAGACTGAGCGGCTTCGCGGAAAGGCCCATAAAAACCGGAACAGTATTTGGCGGCGTAGGAGAGTATCGGGATGTTATCGAAATTATGCTCCTCGAGCTTGTCGCGAATGGCGGCCACTCGGCCGTCCATCATGTCGGAAGGCGCCACGATATCGGCGCCAGCGCGAGCGTGCGAAAGAGCCTGCTGCGCGAGCACTTCCAGGGTTGCATCGTTGGCGATTTCACCATGCTCGATCACACCGCAGTGACCGTGGTCGGTGTATTCGCAGAGGCACACGTCGGTAATGACGAGCAAATTGAGCTTGGCTTTTTTGATGGCTTCAACAGCCTTTTGCACGACGCCTACGGGGGAAAAGGAGATGGAGCCGCGCGGGTCCTTGGATTCCGGCAAGCCAAACAAAGTCACGCCGGGAAGGCCGAGGGCTTCCACTTCCCTGCACTCTTCGACGATTTGATCCACCGATTGCTGGTAGATACCGGGCATGGAACTGACTTCCTGGCGCACTTTTTTGCCGGGACAAACGAACATGGGATAGATCAACGCAGAAGTGCTGAGACGCGTCTCGCGCACCAGACCACGCAGTAATTCGGTGCGGCGCAAGCGCCTGGGGCGGTGTGTGGGAAAGCTCATCCTTGTTTGACTCCTGAGCGCGCGGGGTGCAGAAAATAGGCGGAGAGCGCTTCGAGCACTGATTTGACGGTGGTGTCACGCGCCAAGACGACCCGCTCGACTCCGGTTTGCCGCAAAGCGTGCTCGGTGACGGGCCCCACGGCGGTGAAGACACTCTTGCGGGATAGCGCGCAAAAGTTTTCTGCATTCAAAAGGTCTTGGAGGTGGTGAACGGCGGAAGGGCTGAAAAAGAGCACGGCGTCCGCTCCCTGCCGCAAGAGCGATTCGGAGTCCGCAGAGCCGTCGGCTCCCGGGCGCACGGTCTTATAGGCGATGACTTCCGTCACATGAGCGCCAATGGTGTTGAGCACGGTGAGGAGTGCGCGATTGGCGCGGTCGCTTCGCGGCAGCAGCACATGGGCATTTTTCAAATCGGGCGCCAACTCCTGGGCCAGCGAAACGCCCTGATGTTTTTTCGCAATGTACGTAACCCACAGTCCGGCACGTTGCACCGCTTCGGCCGTGGCCGGTCCGACAACAGCAATCTGGATGCCGGCAGCCGCCTGGGTAAGAGGAAGCTTCAAGCGCAGTGCGCGTTTCTCCAGAGCCCGGAGGGCATTCTGGCTGGTAAAAAAGAGCCAATCAAATTGCCGAAGTTTGCGAATAGCCAGGTCCAGCGGAGCATAGTCGTCGGGAGGCGCGAACGTCACCATCGGCAAAGAAACCGGCTCCGCACCGTTTTCGCGCAAGGCGGTGAGCAAAGATTCACTCTGCTCGGCGGCGCGAGTCACGACGACGCGCTTTCCCGCCAACCCTTTTGCCAAGGTGTCATCCACGGGCTCGCCGCACCTCTTCCAGGATTCCTCTCGCACCACCTTCAACCAATAAATGCGCCAAATGCTCGCCGAGTTGCGCGGCTTGCTCGGGCGGAGCGCTGTCGCGCTGGCGTATGTACTGGACGCCATCCACCGAGCAGACTACAGCTTCCATGACCAGTTCGCCACGCTCGAACCGCGCCCAAGCGCCCAAAGGCACTTGGCACCCGCCTTGCAGAGCGGCGAGCAGAGCGCGCTCGGCAATGACAGCCGTGCGGGTTTCCGCGTCATCGAGTTTTCCGAGAATTTCCACTGCATCCGAATCCTTCAGGCGCGATTCAATGGCAATGGCGCCCTGACCCACCGCGGGCAAGGAAATATCCGTGGAAAGGGCCTCCGTAATTTTTTGGCTCCAGCCGAGCCGATCGAGCCCGGCCTTGGAGAGGACGATAGCATCGTACTCGCCGCTATCAACTTTGCGGAGGCGGGTATCCACGTTGCCGCGCAATTCACGAAGATCAAGGTCGGGGCGATTATGGCGGAGTTGAGCCTGGCGGCGGAGGCTGCTGGTACCGACACGCGCGCCTTGTTTCAAATTGGCGAGGGTGGTGCCGTTGTTGGAGACGAGGCAGTCGCGCACATCGTCGCGACGGCAAACCGCGGGAAAATGGAGGCGGGATGGCGTGTCAGTAGGAATGTCTTTCACACTGTGGACCGCCAAGTCCACGCTTTCGTCGAGGAGGGCCTCCTCCAATTCCTTGATGAAAATGCCCTTTCCGCCGATTTGCGTGAGGGGCGCCTGCTGCATCTTGTCGCCGGAAGTTTTGATAATGACAATCTCCGCTTCGACACCAGTAACCTGAAACAATTGCTTACGGACAAATTCCGCTTGCCAGCGCGCCAGAATGCTTCCTCTGCTGCCGATTCGAAGGGGCCTCAAGGTTTCTCCCGGTCGGAAAGATACAGTTCGCGAATGATTTCCACGTTCCGAATTTTCTTACGCAGCTCTTTTTCCGAGCGCAGGCGCTCGGCCGGAGCGATCAGTAGCTTCTCGATCAACTCGTCCATGAGGGCGCCAATGTGCTCGCGGTCTTCACTGCTGAAATGGTTCATCCCGGACAGTCTTTCATGAAGAAAAGAGGCGCGGCGCTGCTTCAAGCTGTCGCGCAATGTGTCCAGGACACCGATCAATTCAACGCTAGCCTGCCAGGAGATGAACTTGGCGAGATGCTCTTCCACGAGTGATTCGGCCTTGGGGACTTCGCTTTGGCGCGCAGTGCGGTTTTGCTGCACAATTTCGGTCAAATTGTCCATGGTGTAGAGGTATGCGTTATAGAGACTTGCGACGGCAGGATCGACATTGCGGGGCATGCCGAGGTCCATGAGGAAAAGCGCGCGGTTACCGCGAGCGGACATAGAGCGCTCGATGAGGGCCTTGGTCAGAAGAGGTTCCTGCACACCGACGGCGGCAACGATGATGTCCGGCAACTTCAGTGCGGCATCCCACGCTCCCCATTCCATGACTTTGCCGTTGTACTGGCGGGCAAATTCCTCGGCCTTTTCCTGGGAGCGATTCATCAAGTAAAGTCGGCCAATCTTGCGATCGCGCAATTGCGAGATGACATGCTCGCTGATAGTGCCCGCACCAAGCACCAGGGCGGTGCGATCGTTCAGCTTGCCGAAGATGCGTTCCGCCAGCTTCATGCCAGCGGATGCCACGCCCATCGGTCGGGCGCCCAATTCGGTCTCTGCGCGAACGCGCTTGCCGACTTCCAGCGCCGCCTGGAACAGGCGGTTGAGCACCGGGCCGGTCAAATGAGTTTCCTGCGCTCGGAGATACGCTTCACGCACCTGGCCAAGAATCTCCGCTTCCCCCAGCAGCATGGATTCCAAGCCAGCCGAGACGCGGAAGAGATGGCGAACGGCGTCGTGGTCGTAGTGATGGTAGAGCGAAGGATTCAAGAGATCGGCGCGAACAGAATGAAAGGAACTGAGAAAGGTGGAAAGCGCCCCAGCAGATTCGCGGTTCGCACTGGCGCGGACGCCGTAAACTTCGCTGCGATTACAGGTGGAGAGCACCAGGGTCTCTTCGAGGATGCCCTGGGCGCGCAACTCTTCGGCCGCTCTCTGCGCCTGCTCCGCGGAGAAAGACACCTTCTCCCGCACCTCCACAGGCGCTGTCCGGAAATTCAAGCCGACGAGGACAATCTCCATGCTGCGGTTTCCGCGCTCCTAAAAGTAACGGTGATGCTGGGAAATAAAGAGATTCACCACCGCGAAGTTCACAACCACGAGAAGGAAATTAAAGACGCACAATTTGGAAGCTCGGGCACCGCGCCAAGCCGCCGTGCGCGCGAGCCGGAAATAGACCACGTACAAGAGCAAGACAAAGAGAGTGAAAACATACTTGGGATCGAAATAGGAATAGTGTTCGGCGACGTTGCGGTCCACGGCAAGAAACCCGAGAGAGGTCCCGACGACGATCGTGACCAAACCGACGAGCACGCTGGTGTGGCTCATGCGTTCGAGCAATTCCAGGGGTGGCAAGCGCCAGACGACTTCGCCGAGCTTGCGCATGCGCAACAGGCGTTCTTCCCCCAGGTAGATGAGGCTCAGGACGCAGGAGAGGGCGAATGCGGCATAAGCCAGAATGCTCAAAGTTACATGGAGGGCGAAAACGACGCCATGGACCGGCGAGACCGTCTGGGGACGGCTGGGCATCAGATTGGCGGCGAAGAAGAAGAGCAAGATGACGGGCATGACGAAGGCACCGACGGTGCGCTGGCGGTGATAAATCTCGACGCAGAGATAGGTGACGGCGAGAAGCCAGCCAAACAGGGACATGGCCCCCTGAAGGTCATGATAGGGGACGGTGTGCGTGGCCTTGGCGCTGACCAGCAAGGCCAGGTAATGGGCACCTAACCCTAGGAACATCAGCAAGGTAGCCAGACGGCCAGTCATTTCCTTGCCGGTATATAAGAATTGAACATACAGGCCCATGCTAAGCAAGTAGGCCAAAACGGTCAGAATGACGAAAGTATGATTCATCGGCCTTTTCTGCGCCGCCCGGGACGATGCGCGAGCGCCCATCCCCCGTGAGCGTGTAGCGAGATCAGTTGAGTATAACGCAGTCCTAACTGATCTCGCATGTAGGGTGTTCTTAGAAGGCACGTTGGCCCGAGATTTGTTATTCTTTTGTTTTGCGGATTATGACCAACCAGGCCCCGACCATGACCCGGAAAGAGCTGTTCCTGCGTGCCGCTCGCTGTGAACCGGTGCCGCGGTTGCCGGTATGGCTGATGAGGCAGGCAGGCCGCTATCTGCCCGAATACCGGGAAATCCGGGCGAGACACTCCTTCTTGGAAGTGTGCAAGACACCAGACTTGGCGGTGGAAGTTTCCCTGCAACCATTCCTGCGGCTCGCAGTGGACGCTATCATCATTTTTTCGGATATTTTGATTCCGGCGGAGGCAATGGGGCTGCCGCTGGAGCTGGGAGACGCAGGGCCGAACTTGCCAGACCCCGTGAGGACCGCAGCGGATGTAAAGAAACTGCGAATGTTTGACCCCGAAGTGGAAACGGGGTTCTTGATGGAAGCTTTGCGTCGCACGGTGAAGCAAGCCGGACCCGATGTTGCCGTGCTGGGCTTTGCCGCATCCCCTTGGACGCTGGCTTGCTACATGGTGGAGGGGAAGACTAAGGAGGGATTCGCGACCGTAAAGAATTTCCTCTATCGCGAGCCCAAGATCTTCCGGGAACTGCTGCAGAAAATCGGTCAAGCCACCGTGCTGTATCTCAAAGGGCAGATTGCCGCGGGCGTCTCGGCTGTACAGATTTTTGACACCTGGTGCGGAGAGCTCCACCTGCAGGATTACAACGAATTTGTTCTACCTGCCGTGCAAGAGGTGATTTCCGGCATTGGCAAGGCTGTGCCGGTGATTTATTACACGAAGGCCTCGCACCACCTGCTGCCATCAATTGTGCGCGCGGGTGCAGACGTCTTGAGCGTGGACTGGCGCGTGGGGCTTTCGGAGATTCGCCAGATCGCCGGGCCACGCGTGGCGTTGCAGGGCAATCTCGACCCGGCCGTGCTTTTCGCGGCACCAGACAAGATACGCCAGAATACGCTTGAGATCGTGGGCGAACTTGGCGGTCACGGGCACATTTTGAATTTGGGGCACGGAATTCTTCAGCACACGCCGGTGGAAAACGCACAAGTGTTTATTCATACCGGACAGCAGGCGCCACTCGAAGCGGCGCAACCAGCCGTGCAAACGCAACGGTGAGCGCCCGAGGAGGAACGTGCGATGACACTGATGACTCCAAGCTTGCGGGAAATGCGTGAGGATCTGTCGGTTAGCGAAGAATTCGTGAACCGCTACAATCGCCCGGGACCGCGTTACACGAGTTATCCGACGGCGCCCGTGTGGACAGATTCCTTCGGCCCGAAAGAATTTGAAGAAGTTCTGCTGGCTGCGGACCAGAAGCGCAGCCCGGTGTCTCTCTATATGCACCTGCCGTTCTGCGAAAGCTTGTGCCTGTTTTGCGCTTGCAATGTGGTGATCCAGCAAGACAAGGGTGTCACGCCCCTGTATCTGGCTGTGCTGAAGAAAGAGATCGGCCGCATCAGCAAAGGAGTGTCACGCAACCGGCAAGTTACGCAGTTCCACTGGGGCGGCGGCACTCCCACTTATCTTTCGCCGGAGCAAATCGAAGATCTGTTCACGTACACGCGGGAGCGGTTCACGTTTGCCCCAGACGCCGAAATCGGGATTGAGGTGGATCCGCGTGTCACCACGCAAGTGCATCTCGAGATCGTGCGCAAAATGGGATTTAACCGCCTGAGCATGGGCATACAGGACTTCAAGGCGGAAGTGCAGAGGGCCGTGCACCGGATACAGCCGTACGAAGGGACACACGACCTGATCGCGGGCGCTCGCAGACTGGGATTCGACAGCATAAACGTGGACCTGATTTACGGGCTTCCCTACCAAACGGGGGAAAGCTTTGCGCACACGGTGGAGCAGATTGTGGGGCTTTCACCGGACCGCATCGCGATGTTCAGCTACGCGCACGTACCCTGGCTGAAGAAACAGCAGGGGTCGTTCGGAATGCATTTGCCGGAAGGCATGAAGAAGTTTGACATTTTCCGGAACGGGTTACTGAAATTCATTGAAGCCGGCTACCTTTACATCGGCATGGACCATTTTGCGAAGGAAAATGACGAACTGGCGGTGTCGCAACGAAATCGCACGCTGCACAGGAATTTCCAGGGATACACGACAAAAGCCGGGGCGGACCTGTATGGCATGGGGATCACGGCGATCAGCGGGATTCAGGATTGTTATGCGCAGAACCACCGGGATATTCCCTCGTGGGAAAAAGCGGTTCAGGAACGGGGGATTGCGACGATGCGCGGCTATCACTTGTCGCAGGACGACATCATCCGCCGCGAAGTGATCAGCCGCTTGCTGTGCCACACGGTCATTGTGAAGGCGGAGATTTCGAAGCAGTTTGGAATTGACTTCGACGAATACTTCGCTCCAGAACTGGAACGGCTGAAAATGCCGCAAGAAGATGGCTTGGTAGTGGTGAAGGAAAAGGAAATTCGCACCGCGTGGCTCGGACGAATCTTTATCCGCAACCTGGCCATGGTGTTTGACCCATATCTGGAAAAGCAACAACTTGCGTCCAAGCCCTTGTTCTCCAAGACGCTCTGACGGAGCGCAACACAACGACCATGTCTACTCAGGTCCAGGCACTTGTCGTGGGTGCGGGCATCTCCGGGCTCGCCACTGCCTACGCGCTACAGAAAGCCCAGATTCAAACGATGATTGTGGAAGCGGGGGTGCGCCCCGGAGGTGTGATCCAATCGATGAAGCGCGAGGGCTATCTGATCGAATGCGGACCGCAAAGCTTCAGCGGCAATGCCGCGCTTAGCTCCCTGTGCGAGGACCTGAATCTAGTGGACGAGCGCGTGCTCGCCGACCCCAAAGCACCTCGATACGTTCTGATTGACGGAGCCTTGCAGGCCGTGCCGATGAATCCTGTGGCACTGCTCACGTCGCCGCTGCTCGGTGGCGGTACGCGAGGCGCCTTGGTGCGCGATCTTTTCGGGAAGAGTACGGCGCCGCAACCGGACGAGTCGGTGGCCAGTTTCGTACGGCGAAAATATTCGGAGAGACTTTTGGACCGCTTGGTGGGTCCGTTTGTTTCCGGAATTTATGCGGGAGATCCGGAAAAGCTCAGCCTGCGCGCCGCGTTTCCCATTTTGTATGAAGCCGAGAAAGCTTCGGGAAGCGTCTTGCGCGGGTTCTTTGCAGTGCTGAAGGCGCGATCCGCAAAACGGCCGAAAAGCGAAGGCCGCCACGAGAAGCCGACCTTACAATCATTTCAGGAAGGAAACGAGAGTTTGATTCGGGCGCTGGCGGATCACCTCGGAGAAAATCTGCGTTGCGGGGTCGAAGTGAGCAACGTGGGGCACTTGAATTCTGGCGGCCGTGAAAAAGCACCTCGGTTTCGGATTTCGTTGCGCTCCCCGCATGGCAATGAGGTAATAGAAAGCGAACGACTGATTCTTGCCGTACCCACAAATGTTGCTGCGAAACTTCTGGCGCCGCTGGATGCGGCTTTTCCAACCCAGCTTGAGGGAATCGCGTATTCAGGAGTTGCCGTCGTCTCGCTGGGCTATCGAAAGAAAGACGTTGCACATCCCCTGGAGGGCTTTGGATTTCTAGTGCCGCGTTCGTCGGGGCTGGCTGATCTTGGCACGGTGTGGAATTCCTCGCTGTTTCCTGGGCGAGCGCCCGAGGGAGAAGCGCTGCTAACAAGCTTCGTTGGGGGAGCGACGAACCCGGGTGCCATTCAGGATACGCCCGCAAAGCTGGGCGCGTGCGTGCATGGAGAGATTGCGCCGATTCTGGGAATCCGGCAGGAGCCGGTATTTTCGAATGTGACGATTTGGCAGCAGGCGATTCCCCAATACAATCTGGGGCATACGGCGCGACTCGAGGCAATCGAGCATACCCGCACGAAATTTCCGGGATTGTATTTTGCGGGCAATTATCTGAACGGACCGGCGATCGGCACTTGCGTCGAGCGCGCCCTGAAGGTCGCGGACGAAATCCGGGTGAGTTTCGCGAATTAGCGCTTCCGTGAGAGGCGGTGGGCCAGTCGAATCTTGCGGCGCTCCGCCGCTTCCCTCCAGCGACGGCGCTCTTCCGCTGAGCGCAGAATCAGAGGGGGCACGGGCTTGGGCTGACGGGTGTGTTCATCAATGGCCACAAAGGTAACATAGGCCGTGGTAGTCTGCTTACGCTGGCCAGTCAAGATATCTTCGGAGAAGACTTCCACACCAATCTCGAGCGAGGTGCGAAAGACACGATTGACGTGCGATTTCAGGATGACAATCTCGCCCAGGTTGATGGGATTTTGAAAATCAATGTAGTCCACGGAGGCGGTCACCATATAGCTGTTGGCGTGGCGGCTTGCGGCCATGGCCGCCACAATGTCCACGAGGTGCATGACGTGGCCACCCAGCAATTTGCCAAGGGCGTTGGTCTGCGCAGGGAGTACGACTTCCGCCATTTGCGATGCCGATGCACTCACCGGCTTTCCTTTTGACTGGGGCGCATTGCTGTAGGCGTGCTGGACTTTGCTAATTTGCTTCATCGTTCTCCTATCGCGCGCGCATGTGGCCACGGAGTAGCGCTTCAATTGGCCGTCTTCTTCCCTGCACGTATAATACGAAAATGGCCATGACCGAACAAAAGAAAACCCGGCGGCAAAAGCTGGAAGATTTCCTGAAGCATAATCCGAACGACGCGTTTTCGCGTTATGGGCTGGCCCTCGAATGTGTACGCGAGGGCGATATCGCAGGCGCCGAGGCGCAATTCCGCGTATTGCTCGAAGATAATCCAGAGTATGTGCCGGGCTACCAGATGTACGCACAGACGCTGGCGCAAAACGAGCGCGTTGCGGATGCGAAAGCGGTCCTTGCCCAGGGGATCGCGGCGGCGGCGAAACTAGGCAACCAGCATGCCCGCTCGGAAATGGAAAACCTGCTCGCCGAACTCCCGTAGCTAAGCATCCATTGTTGGAATGATCCAAGAGAAAAGCCGCAGGCCTCGCGAACTCGCTCTGGGCAACATCGAGCGAGGGCGAGAAGGCTAGCGCGAGACGTGAAGTGTTGTGACACCATGTTTTCTAAGCGGGCTCAGAACACGATCTTCGGCTTGCGGTGCCGTGCGGGGGATGGGCCCCCGGCAAGTGATGATCGTGCCAGCTTGCGGCTTGGAGCGGATCTCGATGGTGCCGTGCACGAGGCCGATGCGTTCCTTCATGCTGACCAGGCCCAGCCCGGCGTGACTGCTGGCCGCTTCGGGATCGAAGCCGACGCCGGAGTCTCGAACGTGCAGATGTATTTCTCCCGGGCTTCCCCACAAAGCTACCTCAACGAAATCGACCTGGCTGTGCCGGACCGCGTTGTGCAGGGCCTCCTGCAGCACGCGAAACAAGCACTGAGAAAGGTCGAGGGGCAGAGACGCAGGCATATCCTTATTCGCGGAATTGGATTTTGACTTCCTTCTTCAACGCAAGCTCTTTGCAGTAACCTCGCGTAGCCGCGACCAAACCGAGGAGCTCCAGTTTGGAGGAATGCAACTCGCGGGAGAGCAAATGAACGTCCGCGACGATCTTGGAAACCCGATTCCCTAAGCTCATCAGATGATTGCGGAAGTCGGCTTTGGATTCGGGGGGCGTGGCGCTCAATTGCTCAAGCTCCATCACTAATAAGGCCAGACGCTGATTGATGTCGTCATGGAGATCGCGGGCAATTCGCGCGCGTTCTCTCTCTTGCGCTTCAATCAAGCGGCCACTCACGGCAGCCAGGGCCTCCTCAGTTTTTTTACGTTCGGTCACGTCAATGGCTGAACCGATGTACCCGGCAAAGGAGCCATCCGGGTTGAAGCGCGGGGCACCCAGATCGACGACCCAGCGATATTCGCCGTCATGCCGGCGAAGGCGGTACTCCTTTTGAAACCGTTCGCGCTTATCAAAAGCTTCGCCGTAAATCTGCAGGCAGCGCTCCTGGTCTTCAGGGTGGACAGCTTCAGCCCAGCCCATGCCGAGTTCCATTTCCAAGGGTCTGCCAGTGAATTCAAGCAACGGGCGATTGTGGTAGGTGCAAAGCTTGTCGGCGCCGGTCATCCAGATCATGACGGGCGCGCTGTCCGCCAAGAGGCGGAAACGCTCTTCACTTTCGCGCAAAGCCATCTCGACGCGTTTGCGTTCGGTGAGGTCAACAAAGCTGACGAGGTTGGTGTCGCCGAGAGAGGAAAAATGGAATTCGATGTCGCGGAAGGACCTGCCCTTGCAACAAACACGGGCCTCCATGGGTTCAATTTCGGTGTTTTCGCGGATGGCCTTTGCAATCCTGGATTGCCATTCCTGTTTGACCGCTTCGCGATAGGCGGGGTCGGGATAGGCGAGCGGCCACCACTCAACGACCGAAGGGATATTCTAAATGGTGTAGCCGAACAAGACAGTAAACTTGTCGTTGATTAATTCACAAACGTGATCGGGGCCGCGATCAATCAGCATGGCCACAGGAGAGCCGCGCACGAGGACGAGGATGCGCTCGAGTTTGGCCTGCGCGCGGGTCTCGGCGGGACACGGGGAAATCGAGGGCGCGTGTTCCGCCGAGGTGAGTCATGATTCGTTTGTCGCATGGCTCGCTGGCGGCTCGAAAGGATACCTCGAGGGCACAGCGAATCTCTGGCAATCGCAGGTCCATCCACTCCCGGGTCGTCGAGCAGACGCGATTATACAAAAATCGTTCACTTCCGTACTGAAATTCTATTCACAGGCAGATACCATAGCAGCATTAGAGCTTTGCGGGCGCAGGTCTAACCAACATGACGGAACAACAAATAGAATCTACAGCATTTCAAAAAGCACTCATCAAACGGACGAACACGCCGTCAGCAGCGAAAGCTGCGAATTAGGCTCGGGTGGGCAGGCATGAAATTTGCGAAGGCTATTTTTTGGATCGCGGGGATTTGGGGGTTGCTGGTCCTCACGCCACTCTATTTCCTGTTTGATGTGATTGGACAGAAAGACCCGCCACCCATCACGCACCCGGGTTTCTATTATGGTTTTGTGGGCGCGGGACTCGCCTGGCAGGTGGCCTTCCTGTTCATCGCCCGCGATCCACTCCGGCACCGCCCGCTGATGATTCCCTCCATTCTGGAAAAATTCACGTACGGCCTTGCCGTAGTCATTCTCGTGGTCCAGGGACGGATGCACGCTTCCGATCTGATGTTTGGCGGGGCCGACCTGATCTTCGGGATACTGTTCCTGCTTGCGTATTTTCGGGCGCCGGGCCGAACCGTTTGACCGCGGCGAGGATACCCGCGAGGCGCAGCGTGGACACCTTCCGCGGCCCTTTCTGGTATTCTGTTGTTTGGGACCCATGCGGCCGGATCGCATTCCGCTGTTTCCTCTGAACGTCGTCTTATTCCCCGGCGAAGAACTTCCCTTGCACATATTCGAGCCACGTTACAAGCGCATGGTCCACGAATGCCAGGAGGCCAAGACTCCCTTCGGGATGCTCCTGGCGATTCCCAATGGAGTTGTACGAGTAGGATGCACCGCGGAGATCACTGACCTACTGAAAAAGTATGAAGATGGGCGGATAGACATCGCCACGGTGGGCCGTGCGCCGTTTCGCGTCGTCGAACTCTTCACCGACGACCCGTTGTTGGAAGGGCGAATAGAGTATCTGGAAGACAGCGATTCAGCTCTCGAACCGAAAATGCGGCAAGAGCTGGTCGCCTGCTACGAAATCTGCCACACACTGCTGTTCAGCGGGATTCCCAAATCAGTGGAAACCGCGCTCTCGGAGGAGCTTTCGTATAGGATTGCTGCGACGCTGCCGCTAGATCTGCTGTGGAAGCAGCAACTCCTGGAGATTCGCTCGGAGGCGGAACGGCGGGAGCG
>Ga0307471_100001322_pt1 | contig 13528 bp, 12 predicted proteins | sample atmos_gasesAM3C__2_FD_204566 | JGI IMG/M metagenome (GOLD analysis project Ga0307471, IMG submission 204566) | Hardwood forest soil microbial communities from Morgan-Monroe State Forest, Indiana, United States - atmos_gasesAM3C_515 | ecosystem: Environmental > Terrestrial > Soil > Temperate... | reverse complement strand
TTCCTTGCTTGTACCGCAGCGGATTGCGGCTGACAGGTTGTATTGCATGCCTCGTCCGCCAGGCTGCAACAGTTCTCGGTGAGAAAGCCGAGGAGCGCGTTCATGCGCCCGAAATTCGGGCTGTAGAAGAGATTGCGAGCCTCGCGGCGGGTGCTGACGAGTCCCGCCTGCACCAGGCCTTTGAGGTGAAACGACAGCGTCGGGGCGGGCAAGCCGAGGCGTCGTGCAAGTTCGGAAGGTGTGTACCCCGCTGGTCCTCGCTTAACCAGCAAGCGATATACCCCAAGACGCGACTCCGAGGCCAGGGCACTCAGTGCTGTGATGACTTCCTTGGATTTCATGCTTTCAATTCTATCGAACTGGCGTGAGATCGCAATAGACGCGCATGGAAGACTCTCGCGCTGAAGGTTGCCACCGCGAGCGAGCGGGTGATTCGACGGGAATATGGGGCGTGACGGAATCTAATTCCGCCGTAAGCTCATGATTCCTCATTGTTCCAAAACGCGGAATCACATAGTTGCCCCCACGCCTACCCCCGACTCATGCGAAATGCCTGTATTCGCCGATATACGCGAGAGGACGCCTTCGGCGAGGCAGCTGAAATCGAACTGAACAGTTGGTCACGGAACCCGGAACTGTTCGCTTTTGTTCGAGAAATCCAAGGCTTCTTGCGGCTGGCATGCTTGCGGCGTATGTTCGCCGCCCAGAGCGCACTCGCGGAGACAATGAGATGAACAATAGTCTCGTGCAGACGATTTGCGTAGTTTCGCTGGCGCTGGTGGCGTTTACGGTTCCAACTATGGGCCAGGAAAAAAAGGCCGGCGATTCGGCGCACAAGATCGTTCATTCCGGCGATCTGAAATGGACTCCGATCATCAAAGGTTGCGAAATCGCGCTGGTCGAGGGGAATCTAGACGCGGAGGGTCAGCCTTTCGTAGCCCGCTTTCATTGCTCGGACGGGGCTAAGACCCCGCCGCATTGGCACCCGACCGATGAGAACATCACGGTTCTTCGGGGCGTATTTCTCGTCGGAATTGGCGAATCGTTCGACGAGTCAAAACTACGAGCAATGAATGTCGGCAACTTCATGCTAATGCCAAAGGAAATGCGGCACTTCGGAATGTCGAAGGGCGACTTGATTCTGCAGATTCATGGAATAGGCCCGTTCAAGGTGAACTGGGTCAATCCATCCGAAGTGCAGCCGCCGGATGCGCCAGCTGCCGCAGCGTCAAAGCCGTAGTGGTCGCGGTACGACCTGAAGGGATCAGCACAGGGTCGATAGCGTGCCGGCGCAAGTCGGCCGAACAGAGTCTTCCGCGGTTGTTCCTGAGTTGGCCGAATGAGTCTCCATTACAATGACCCACGGCTAGGCGTCAGGAGCCGCCGAATGATTAGAACAATCAAGCGCTGCGCAGGGGTACTCACTGCCCTCCTATTTGGCGGCGTTCTTTTCGCGGCCCGCGCTAGCGAGCGGATACCTACCACCAGGCCCCACGATCTCCTGGTATGGGCGGGCGATCGAGCCGGCAAGGGCAACGACTTCTTAATCGTCATCAATGCAGACCCCGCATCGCCTGATTACGGTCACATGGTAACGACCCTGACGACAGACCAGCAGACCGTACGCGTTCATCACACTGAATACACGATGCCGGCAAGCGGCATGCTGTTCGCAAATGATCACGACGTCGGGCGCACTTTCATCTTCGATGTGCGAAATCCGCTGCAGCCGAAAATCGCCGCGTCTTTTTACGATCTCGCCGGGTACATGCATCCTCATTCATACCTCCGTCTTCCCAACGGGCACGTGCTCGCCACTTTCCAGCACGTTCACCACGGCGCGATGTCAGGGGATTTCGGCAGGACTGGCGGGTTGGTGGAAATCAACGACGCCGGTGAGGCGGTCCGTGCCGCCGGCAACGCGGACCCGGCCTTTCCAAAAGCGCTGCTGATGCCATACGGGCTGGTTGTTATTCCAGAGATTGACCGTGTCGTGTCAACAAACTCCTCGATGCACGAGCCCGACATCTTTAGTGGCGTGACGTATCAGATATGGCGTCTGTCTGACCTCAAGTTACTCAAGACCGCTAATTTCGATGTCGGGGACAATCTGTACGCTCACATCAGTCCTGAGGAACCTCGCCTCGGGCCGGATGGGTCTGTGTTTGTGCAGACGCTTGGATGCGGGCTTGAGCGCATTATCGGAATCGATACGGCAGAGCCAAAATCAAAGCTCGTATACACCTTTCCCGGCAACTGGTGCGGGGTTCCGACAATCGTCGGCCATTACTTTGTGCAGACTGTCCTCGCTGTGCATGGCTTGATTGTTCTCAGCATCGCGGACCCAGCGATGCCGGTCGAAGTATCGAGGCTAAAACTGAGCGATAAGTACTTTCCGCACTGGAGCGGCTGGGACCCCGTGACGCGGCGTCTTGTGGTGACTTCGAGCAAGACGCCCGAGGAACGAATGTACCTATTGCATCTTGACGAGAAGACCGGTGCACTGAGTGTCGATCGATCCTTCCGCGACACGGATCGCCAACCGGGCTTCAGCTTCAACGAGCGAGACTGGCCACACGGATGGCGTGGAGCTGCGACGCCGCATGGTGCCGTCTTTACACGGTGAATTCAGCACCGTGTGTGCATCATCTCGGCATGCATGAGTGACCGCTTAGCGGAAAAGGTCAGCGGACCCATCAGGCCTACGGCGCGCGCCGCTACCGGTGCGCGGCGCAGGCCCGTAATCGATCACCGCTCCAGCGGTCCTTTCTTCGCCGCTTCCGCTCGGTCCTTCACCGCTTGCAAATGAGCATTCGCTTCATCCCTGCACTGCCGCCGGGTGTCGCCCTCCAATGCCTCGCATTTGGCAAGAGCAATCTTGGTAGCGTCGTCCGCTTCAGTAACGGCCGCATCGGCTACGGCCGCGACCCTTGTCTCGGTCGCTTTCGCCTCGGCAGCAGCTCTGTCCTTGGCAAGCTGCTCAGAAGCCTGGGCCTCGGCCTGCTTCATGTTTGCATCCGCCTTGGCATCGTTCTCGGCTGCTTCGCGAGTTGCCTGAGCTACGTTGGCCTGCACCTGATCTGGAGATTTGGCCTTGTTACAGGCGCAAAGACCGAGCGACGCGCCGGCCAACAGCATACACATGACCATAAATTTCATCTGAATTCTCTCCGTGTACTTGCATTGCAGCAGAGCATACGGCCGCGGTCGGTGCATTTCAGCCGCCCTTTTTCTGTTCTCAAGGTAGGAACTATCCCACAACCCCCAACCTCAACAGCCCTCCCATCGAGGGCCTATCACAAGGTTCAATGTTGGTTCAGGGACAAGTCTTTCCACGTAATAGCTGAACATCTAACTCGGCCAGCGATCTTGCCTGCGCTTGCCAATCGGCCAAACGGCCACGGTGCTGTGTGCTGCCTGGCGCCGAACTGAACGCACATAGTTGTTGTTGTCCGAAGGGAACCGAACACCTTTGCTTGTTGCTGTGCCGCTGCAAGGCAACCTGCCGTGGAATTTAGAGTGACGCGCCCGTCGGCGTCGCGCGGCGCATGCGGCCCTCAAACGCCCAACAAGCTCCTACCGCAGTGCTCTAGCTCTTGGAATATTGATTCGCGGGGAACTCGAAGTGCGTGATTCTGGTCCTCAGGGTGGGCGCCGCCGACTGTGGAAGAGCGCGTCGGACGGCTTCGAGCGGAATTGATTGCTGCCAGCGGGAGAACACAGATGAGCTATATCGACGGTTTCGTAATTGCAGTACCCAAGGGGAACAAACAGAAGTTCATTGAACACGCCAAGCAAGGAGATTCTGTGTTCATCGAGAATGGCGCCAAGCGTGTCTTCGAGTGCTGGGGCGATGATGTCAAGGACGGCAAACTGACTGATTTTCGTCGTGCCGTGCAGGCCAAGGATGACGAAGCGGTGGTGTTCTCGTGGATAGAATGGCCAGACAAGGCCACACGGGACGCGGCGATGGCAAAAGTCATGAACGACCCGCGGCTCAACCCGCAAAGTAATCCGATGCCATTCGACGGCAAACGGATGATATTCGGAGGATTCTCCCCGGTCCTGGAACTCGGCGCGCGCGCCTGAAGGCCCCCCTTTCGGGACGTGCTCTTTCCCGGAATCGCGGGAGAGACAACTGTGGGCGACACCATGTGAATGCGACGTCTGTCCAGCTGCCGGCCGCGCATTGCCCGATCGCACTGGCAGCTGCAGCGTAGCTGGTAGTTGTTGTCGATTTGAGGTTGTCTCGATCGTCGTACAGTTAAGCCGCGTCATTTCGAGCGGTGACAAAAGGAGCTCACGGACAGGGATACAACCGGCACCTATCTCACGAACTCGTCGCTTCGTACCAGTGAGCCTTCGGCGCCGGTCGCGCGCCACCCGCCCCCAAGCGCTCGGATCAGCAGAACGCAGGCGCTCATCCGGCGGTTCAATATACTCATCTGGGTGAGCTGGGCCTGAAGCGCGGTTGTCTCTGTCGAAGAGACCTCAAGGTACGTCACTAACCCGGCCTTATACCGATATTGCGCCTGCTCGACGGCCCTCCGGGTGGCCGTCACCGCCGCCGACTCACTCACGTTCTCTTCCTCCAGACGATGTAACGCCGCAAGGTTGTCCTCGACTTCTTGGAAGGCGGTAAGCACCGTATTGCGATATTTCGCGACCTGATCCTCGTATTGTGCGTGCGCTTCCTCCGACTGCGCCTTGTGTCGTCCGGCGTCAAAAACGGTGAGGAGTCCCGACGGCCCCACGGACCAGGTCCTACTGGGCGCAGTCAGCCAGGTCGAGGCGTTGTTGCTGTCAAAGCCAATCGCCGCAGACAGATCGAATACGGGGAAGTATGCGGCCCGGGCTACGCCAATTTCGGCGTTGGCAGCGGCCACACGTCTCTCCGCAGCCGCCACGTCCGGGCGGCGCTCGAGTAATGTCGATGGCAGGCCGGGCGCAAGGCGTGGCGGGACCGTGTCGGAAGGCAATGGATCGGGATCGATGTGAAAGCCCGTGGGATTCTCACCGACGAGTAACGCGATGGCGTGCTCCGTCTGCGAGCGCGCGAGCGCGATCTCGGCGGCTTGCGTGCGAGCAGTCTCCAGTTGCGCTTGCGCCTGGTCAACATCGGCTTGGGCCGCCGCACCACCCCGATACAAGCGCTGGGTGAGTTCAAGTGACTTTGTGTAATCAGCGACGGTTGTGGCGAGCAGCGCTTGCTCGGCATCCTGGCTTCTCAAGGTGTAATAGTCCGCGGCCAACTCGGCGCGCACCGCGAGTTCCACGCTCGCAAGATCCGCGGCGCTGGCCTGCTGATTCGCCTTCGCGGCCGTTACCGTATTACGAACACGGCCCCAGAGGTCGATCTCATAGGAGAGATCCGCCTGAACATCAAAGTCGTTGAACGTGGGCTCCGCTCCGGGGACGTACCCCGCCGCGTTCTGCGAGACGCGCACACGTGCTGCGGATGCCCGTGCGTTTAGCGTGGGGAAGAGACCGGACCGGGCGACGCGTGTCGCCGCGCGCGCCTCTTGCCAACGCGCGAATGCAGACTTCAAGTCTTGATTCGAGGTCTTTACTTTAAGCTCGAGTGCATCGAGCTGAGCATCCCTGAATATAGTCCACCAGCTGCCGCGCGATTGATCGTCAAGCGGCTGTGCTCGCAGCCAGTCCCTCTGTTCGTTGTAGTCCCTCGCCGGCGGCGCACTACTTGGAACTCGGTAGATCGGCGCAAAGGAGCAGGCAGCGACTGCCAGGGGTAGCAAGAGGCTGATCGTGCGCAGCCAGCTGTTCATGGGGCCTTGGCCACCCTCGATTGCTGAGCGGCTGCAGGAGACAACACGTGCACGAAAACACCGTTGATAATCGAATCAGGTGGATTGACCACCACCTGATCACCGTCATCGAGTCCTGCAAGCACCTCGATGCTGCCGCCGAAGTCTCGCCCCTGGACAATGCTTTTGAGTTGAACCCTGTTATGCGAATCGACTGTGGCCACTTGCGGGCCTGGTGCTCGAAACAGCACCGTAGTTGCAGGCAGGCGCAAGGAGTGGGCATTGCCGGGGAGGCTAAAGTGCACCTCAGCATAGGCGCCCGGAAAGATCTCATGCCGTGCGTTGTCGAGTTCAAGCTCGACCTGCAGGGTTCGCAATGTCGGATCCAGGGCGTTCGACGTGCGCACGGTGGTTGCCGTATACGACTTACCCGCCTGCTCACTGAACCGCAGCTCCGCCCGGACTCCGGGCTGGGCGGCTCCCGCATACGGCTCAGGAACCCGCACATAGATCCGAAGCTTGCTGGTGTCAGCCACCCGAAACAGCTCCGAACCGACGCTTTGACCGGCGTTGATCAGTGCTCCGATGTCGGTATTGCGGGCCGTAACTACCCCATCGAACGGCGCCACGACGCGCTTGAATGACTCCAACTCCCGCAGCCGAGATACGTTCGCAGCCGAGGACGCGGCAGTTGCTCTCTTCGCGGCAGCGTCGCCGGCTTTTTCATCTGCGTCCTGTTGGGACACTGATTCTGTCGCGAGCAGGCCCCTCCATCTCCTGTCAGTGGTATTCGACAGCGCTTCGTTCGCCCGTGCAGTAGCAAGATCCGCCACCGCTTGGGCAAGCTGCTGATCGACTTCGGGTGTGTCGATCTCCGCCAACAACTGGCCCTTCCGCACCGTGCTTCCAATATCCGTGTACCAGGACTTCAGATAGCCGCTTGTGCGCGCGTAGATGGGCGACTCGATGTAGGCCTGTACGGTGCCCGGAAGTACCAGCTTCTCCCCCTCCTCCGAATGTGTCGGCCTCACGGTGGCGACTGCAAGGGTGGACTCAACGGCGGCTCTTTGCCGCAGAGCGTTGCGCGCCATCAGTCGATGCGCTTCACCCCACGTAACCAGTGCGACCGCCATCACCAGGGCAGCAGAGAAAAACCGGCGGATGTTGCGCGCCGGTGCGACGCCGGACGAGGCGCGCGACGTTTCAGCCATTTCGGACCTCCAATAGGGCCGCCCCGCGCGTGGAGCCCCGGCCGTGGATGATTGAAAAGACCGTCGGCACGAGGAACAACGTCGCGACGGTGGCAAAGATCAGTCCTCCGATCACAGCGCGTCCAAGCGGCGCATTCTGCTCGCCACCTTCTCCCAACCCCAACGCCATCGGGATCATGCCGATGATCATCGCAGCAGCCGTCATCACCACAGGACGCAGACGTGTGAAGCCCGCTAGCAGAGCCGCCTCGAACGCGCTGTCCCCGGCGGTCATACGCTCGCGCGCGAAGCTGATGATGAGTACGCTGTTCGCGGTAGCGACGCCCATACACATGATCGCGCCCATCAGGGCTGGCACACTCACCGGTGTGCCCGTGAGAAACAGCATCCATACGATTCCGGCAAGTGCGGCAGGCAGCGCCGTAACGATGATGAGTGGATCAGCAAGCGACTGAAAATTAACCACGAGCAGCATGTAGACGAGAATGACGGCACCGACGAGTCCGATCAGCAGGCCGTTGAACGAGGATCGCATCGTCTGTACCTGACCGCGCACTGCGATGCTCGAACCTCGCGGCAAGTCTTTCTTCGCCTTCGCAACTATCGCGTCTATCTGCGAGGCCACAAACCCCAGATCGGAGTCCTGCACCGAGCCAAAGATGTCGATCGACGGGGTGGCGTTGTAATGGGTGACCACCGCCGGAGCGACGTTTCGGTGCACATTGACGATGCTCGAAAGTATCTGTGAGGAATCCCGGGGCCCGTTCAACGGGGTATTGCCAAGATCGTTGAGGTTCTGCAGTTGGAACTGCGGAGTCTGCGCGGCGACCTGATACTGCGTTCCGCTCTTCGGATCAACCCAAAACGATGGAGACGTCTGAAAGCTTCCCGACAGTGAGACAAGTACGTTGCTGGCAACGGCTTGCTCGGTCAGCCCCAGGAGCTGCGCTTTACTGCGATCCACATCGACGTTGAATTGTGGGTAGTCCCCCGCCTGCTGAACATGCAAGTCCACGGCACCCGGCACCGATCGCAGCTTCTGTAGCAATTGGTTGGCAAAATTACGATTTCCCTGGGTATTAAAGCCAACAATTTGTACATCAATCGCCGACGGCAGACCGAAGTTCAGTATCTGCCCGATCATGTCCGCCGGCAAAAATGCGAATGTGGATCCCGGATAGTCCGTGGTTAATCTGCTGCGCAGTTCACGCACGTAGTCTGCGGTGGGCTTGTGATGAGGCTTGAGGTTAACGTAAATGTCAGCATCGCCGGGCCCAACCGGCGCCGAGGTACTGTACGCGAGATTGATACCGCTATAGGGCAATCCGATGTTATCCACGACATTAACGATCTCGGAGGGCGTGATCACCTCACGAATGGTCCCTTCCACCGCATCGGCCAGCACCGCTGTCTCCTCGATGCGCGTGCCGCTGCGCGCCCGCAGGTGCAGCTTGATCTGGCCTCCATCGACGCTCGGGAAGAACTCTTGCCCCAGCCCGGGCAACGGGCCGAGCGGAAATGCGATGAGAGCGGTGGTCGCCACGCAGGCGAAGAAGACGCTGGCAAAGCGGACGCCGCGCTGCAGCGCCGCTTCCAAAAGGGCTCTGTACCGGTTGCGGGCGGATTCGAAACCCCGCTCGAACCTCGTTTGCCAGCGAGCGAGCGGGTTGTTGCTCTTACTGCCGTCGCCGCCCTCGTGCTTTCTAAGCCAGAATTTGGCCAGCGTCGGAACCAGCGTGCGGGAGAGCACGTAGGACGCCAGCATCGCGAACACCACGGCTTCTGCCAAAGGAACGAATAGGAACCTGGCAATTCCTGGCAGAAGAAACATGGGAATGAAGACGATGCAGATACACAATGTCGAAACTAAGGCAGGCAATGCGATCTGACGTGCGCCGTCCAAGATCGCGGTCTCTACGTCCTTGCCTTGCTCGAGGTGGTAATTGATGTTTTCGATCGTCACCGTCGCATCATCGACCAGGATTCCCACCGCGAGCGCCAAGCCTCCCAACGTCATGATGTTGATCGTTTCCCCCAGAGCCGACAGACAGATAACTGACGCAAGGATTGACAGGGGAATCGAGATTGTGATGATGAAGGTGCTGCGCCAGCTTGCGAGGAAGAGCAGTATCAGCAGCCCCGTCAGAGCGCTGGCAATCACCGCCTCGCGGATCACGCCAGAAATCGCTGCACGGACGAATACCGACTGATCGCTCGTAGCGGCAATCTTGAGTTCCGGAGGCAGTGAGGCACGAATCCGCGGCAGCTTCTCATTGATGCCGTTAATGATGTCGATAGTTGAAGCGTTACCCGTCTTGAGCACGTTCATCAGGACGGAGCGTCGGCCGTCGACGCGCACCATGTTCGTTTGCGGTGAATACCCATCGCGCACGTGCGCCACGTCGCGTATGTAGGTCACCGTGCCGTCGCGAGAGCGCACCGGGAGGTCATTCAGCTCCTCGATCTGCGTCGGACTGGCATTGAGCTTTATGAAGTATTCGAAGGCATCTATCTTTTGAGTCCCGGCAGGCAGGATGAGGTTCTGTTCGCCGATGGCCCTCACGACGTCATTGGCCGCAAGTCCATTCGCACGCAATGCCTGCGGATCGAGATCCACCTGCACCTGGCGCTGCTTGCCGCCGTACGGAAATGGAATCGACGCCCCCGCGACGGTGGCGAGTTGCGTCCGCAGGATGGTGTTGCCAAGGTCGTATAACTTAGCCTCCGGCAGTGTGTCGCTCGATAACGCGAGCTGCAGGATGGGGACGCTCGAAGCGTCATAAGCGAGCACGAATGGTGGTGTCGTCCCGGGAGGCGAGAACACTAACTGCGTCTGGGATATCGCGGTGATTTGCGCGAGGGAGAGCGCTCTGTCAACGCCGGGCTGGAAGAAATACTTTACAACCGCAACGCCGTTGAGGGATTGCGACTCCGTGTGTTCGACGTCATTGACGGTCGTCTGAGCGACGCGCTCGGAAAACAGCACAATGCGGTTCGCCATCTCTTCAGGCAAAAGGCCGTTGTAGCGCCAGATGACCGCGGCGACCGGGATGCGGATATTCGGAAAGATGTCGGTCGCGGTTACGACGATCGCATAACCACCGAGCAGTACGATGAGCGCTGCGAGCGTGATAAACGTGTACGGTCGCTGTAGAGCAACCTTAACGATCCACATCAACTACTCCCGGACCCGCGGGTGTGAGCTAAATTGACTATGCAGTCCGGCGTGGTCTGGTAGCCCTGCTCGCGGGTTCCGAGCCGATACGATTCGAACACAGCGTCAAATAAGTGGCTTGGCACCCAATCTGACGTAATCCCGGGGAAACTTCCCGGAGTTGCCAAATGTTCCGCAACGAATTCCTCATCGTCCCGCAGCCGATCGAGACGCTCGAGCAAGACACGCTGTATCTGCTCGGACTTGCGGAAGCACATCATTCGCTTGCCGGGCGACGCGCGATCGGACTCAATTGCGCGCCACGGCCACGAGCTGCCTACGACGAACATGATCCGCAGGCGGCCAATTGACCGATTTGGCGGCGCGCCCGGCACAGGACTGTCCGCAATTCGCTGCAGCTCGGCGACCGTCACTGACACATCGATGGGAGCGCTGCCTCGCTGATCTTGGGCAATCTGGGCAATCACGGCACCCTCCAGCTTGAGTTCAGAGTCGAGTCCCTCAGGAACACTCCATCCGTCACATATTATGGGCATGTGCCCGTAATGGAACGAATCAAAAGGAATATGCACAGAAGGCTCGAAGATTGAGATAGGCACTCAACTCGCGGGGTCCTCTCCCCAGCCGAAAGTGCTCGTCACCGTGCATGAGGAAAGGTGTGGCGCGAATAGGCTAGGCCGCGGCGCTCATACGGCCGGATACCGCCTCATACCAGCGTTTCAGTGCCGCCTGAGCTCCCGGAACGGACAGCTCAAGCGCCTTGGCAAAGTCCACCGTTACCAGGGCGGTGATGTCTGCCGCCGAGTAGCGCTCGCCGGCGACGAAAGGCACCTGCCGCAGCCGCTCATCCAGGTCGGCGAAAAAGTTCTTCACGCGCAATACGCTCCGCTCGACCAACGCCGGAATCTGCTCGTAGTCGTGTGGCCCGGCGATGGCACGGCCCTTCAGCCCCGGAATTTTGTTGCGCACGCCTTCCATCACGGCCGCGAAGCCCTCGAGCTCGGTGCGCCGCTCCCACATTGCGATCAGACCCTTGTCCTTGGGCGTGGCGCCGAGCAGGCGCTGTTCGGGAAAGGCTTCATCGAGATAACGCATGATCGCCGGCACCTCGCCGATGGCAGTGCCATCCTCCAGCACCAGCGTTGGCACCATCCGACGCGGATTGATCGTTCGATAGGCTTCAGAGTGTTGCTCGCCCTTGCCGAGGTCGACAGCCACGAGCGGAATTTTCAAGCCCTTCTCGGCAAGGAAAATCCTTACACGCCGAGAATTCGGCGACGCAGGTGAGTGGTAAAGCCTCAAGGTATCGGGAGTCATCGCGGCAAACCTCTCGGTGAGTTGCAGTGCAGGCACTTCATGGTGAGGGGAGGACAAAGCCACCCTCAGAGCTTGGAACCGCCGTCTACATGGACGGTGTGGCCGGTGATCCAGCGCGCATCCTCAGACGCCAGGAACGCCACTACTGAGGCGATGTCGTCCGGCTGGGCCACGCGCTTCAGCGCCTGCATGCCGAGCGTGACTTCGCGACCAGCCTCGGTCTTGGCGAAGCTGGACATATCGGTGTCCACCACCCCGGGGGCCACGGCGTTGACGCGGATACCGCGGGGGCCCAGGGCCGAGGCGAAGTGCTTCACGAGCGTATCGACCGCGCCCTTGGTCGCGGAATACGCGGAAAGCGTTCCGACCGAAGCATGAGCCCCGAGCGACGACATGAATATGATGTTGCTGCCCTTACATAAAGCCGGCAGCAACTGCTGCACCAGGAAGAACGGCGCACGCACGTTCACAGCGAAGAGGTTGTCGAAGTCCTCGACCTGGGTGTCCTCAATGCTCGCGGACTTGGAGATGCCGGCATTCGCGACCAGGATGTCGAGCCGGTCGCCGACGATGGCGCGGACCTGCTTGGCCAGCAGGTGTGGACCGTCCGCTTGCCGCAGGTCGGCACCGACCTTCTCGGCGCGTACGCCGGTCTTGCGGATCTCGGCGACGACGGCGTCAGCCTCCTTCTCGCTGTTGCTGTAGTGGACCAGCACTTGGGCGCCGGCCTGAGCCAGGGCCAGAACGCTGGCGCGGCCGATGCCGCGCGAGGCGCCGGTAACGAGAGCGGTTTTTCCAGAAAGTTCCCTCATGATCCTATCCTCTGATTGCCGGGTGGATTCGGAAACGGAGCGCGCTGAAGCGTCTTACTCGGACAGGAACATCGAGACATGCCGGACGAATCGCTTCGGGTACTGGTACTGCGACCCGTGGCCGGCGTCCGGGTAGATGATCAACTGAGCGTTGGGGATGTTCTGCTGCAGAGTCCAGGAGTTGATGGAGTAGATGATCACGTCATGGCCGCCGTTGATTACCAGCGTCGGTTGCAGGATGGTCTTCAGGTACTCATACGAATCCTCACGCTGCACACCCCACTTGCCGATGGCCTCGATCTGGGCGGGCGCCACTTTCTCGTTCACCGCGGGATCGCGGTTTTCAGTGCGGCGGAGGAAGCGCTTCAGGAATTCGCGGCCGGCGGCCTGACTGGCTTCCGAGTCGGTGAAGTGGACCTTCAGCCAGATCTCCTCCGGCACCTTGTAGGTCGCGCCGAAGATCTGCTGTGCCTCCGGCGTGAGGGTGGCCATGTTCTGGCCGCCGCGCGGGCCGGTGCCGACCAGCACCAGGCGCCGGACCAGATCGGGGGCCTGCAGCGTGATCTCCTGGGCGACGAAGCCGCCGATCGAGAAGCCGAGCACATCAACTAGCTTCAGCCCCAGCGCCCTGATGAAGGCGATGGCGTTAGCGCCCATCTCCTCGAACGTGGTCGGCACCTCGCCCGAGCTGCTCGAAATTCCGGCGTTGTTGAACAGGATCACCTCGCGCGTCGCCGCGAGGCCATCCGTCACCAGCGGGTCCCAGTGGTCCATCGTGCCGGTGAAGTGCTGGTTGAAAACCAGCGGCACGCTGCCGACCTTGCCGAAGCGGCGGTAGGTAAAGCGAATACCCCGCGCTTCAACGTATTGTGTCGGCGCCGTTTGGTGTGTGTACGTGGTCATGTCGAATAAGCCCGACAGCGACGAACCGCTTTCGCGCGGTCCAGTGCGTGTGAACACGGTAGCCCCTTGTTACTCAGCTGACACCGCATCGGCTACGAGCGCTAGGGCTGCTCGCGCGCAATCGATGTCGTTCTGCACGGTGGGCGCCCCGCTCAGCCCGATCGCGCCGACAATTTCTCCGTTCACCTTGATGGGAAACCCTCCGCCCCACGCCGCCACACGCGCAAGCGTGGGCATGCCGGCTAAAAGCGACGGGTCGCCTTGGATAAAGTTGAAAAAGTCTTGCGTGGAGACACCGAACAGAGCTGTGTAAGCCTTGTTCTGCGCAATCTCGATGGAAAGGAT
>Ga0307471_100001321_pt1 | contig 13529 bp, 13 predicted proteins | sample atmos_gasesAM3C__2_FD_204566 | JGI IMG/M metagenome (GOLD analysis project Ga0307471, IMG submission 204566) | Hardwood forest soil microbial communities from Morgan-Monroe State Forest, Indiana, United States - atmos_gasesAM3C_515 | ecosystem: Environmental > Terrestrial > Soil > Temperate... | reverse complement strand
ACCGCCGTATCCACTTGGCTGAATATGCCCAGATCATAGAGGCGTTTCTGGGTGTTCAACATGTCAATTTGGCTCAGTGGATCGCCCGGCTTGATCTGGATTTCGCGCTGCACGACAAAAGGGCGCGTATGTTGCAGTCCGGCGGTGTACACCTGGTCCACGATGACCTGGTCGCCTTCGCGGATGATGTAAGTAACGTCCATGAGCAGCGGGTTGCCGGGCGAAGGCTTGGCCGAAACCTCGCACGTGGCATTGGGAAAACCATTATTGAAGTAATAGTTCAGAACGATCTCGCGGTCTTCGTTGATCTTGGAATACCCAAAAGCCTGTCCGGGAGAGATGTTGAGCTCAGGAAACGGACTGGCCATTTTCGTTTTGTTGCCGGTGAGCTCCAGGGTCTCCACCATCGTTTGAGGACCTTCATCAATTTGCAGGGTGATGGCCAGGTCGTTTTCCTTGCCTTGATAGTTATCTTCCACCTTGGGCGTGATTTTGACTTTCAGAAAGCCGTTGGCGAGATACGGGTTGGAAATCAGGTTGCGAACGTCCGCATTGAGCAACGACTGGCTATAGCGGCCGTGCGCCAGAAAGCGACCGGCTTGCTGGATCTGCATCCGCGATCGAATCTGCTCTTCGCTGAAAGCCTTGTTACCGGCAATCGTCAGCTTCAACAGCTTGTGGCGGTCGCCCGCGTCAATGTCATACGTGACCCGCATTTCACCGGCAGCAGCCGGATTCTTCTGCAGTGTGACTTTCGCATCGAAGTATCCCAGGCCTTGCATGTAATTGAGCAAATTGCGCCGGCCTTCGTTCAGCAGGTCATCGTCGAGAGCGTTTTCTTCGTAGACCGGAACGTTCTTCTTGAGTTGATTACGGCTGATCTTGAAGCCTTCGACGGTGATCTCAACTCTGGGTCCAGGCTGGATGTCGAAGGCGTAATCCACGGTATTACTCTCCGCACGATAGGTCCGGCTGGAGATTGCTACCTGGGACAAGAGGCGATTTTGCTTTTGATACTTTTTCCGCAGCCGGTCGAGCGCCCGGCTCACCCGCTGCACGGTAACGTAGTCCCCGCTGCGCATCTTGGCCACTTCCTGAATCTGCGTCGGGGAAAATCCCGCGGGACCGGTCACGGTTATTCGTCCAACTCGAGCGTGGGGTCCGGCCGCAATGTGGAACACGAAATTCATCTGTTGGGTCTCGGTCTGAGGCTGCTGCTCGTCGCTGATGTGAGACTGGTAATAACCGTTCTGCTCCATCAGTTGTTTGATGCTGGTCAAAGCGGTGTCTATCTTCTCCTGCGTGAACAACTCCCCTAACTGCAGCTTCGAAGCGTTGACCACCTGATTGGCCGCCGGCGGATTCGGTTCCCCGGTCACCAAAATCTCGCCCACAAAGAAGTTCGCGCGAACGCGAAACCTCAGCTCGGCTCTGCCGGCCGAAGTGCGCTCGGCCTCAGCCTGGATGTCGGCAAAACGCCCTGTAGCGTACAGCGCCTGAATGCTTTCGCGGACTCCCGCGCGCTCCAGGGGTGTGCCGACCTTTTGCGGAATCAAGTCAAGCAGGCGCGTCGTACTCGCCAAGGGCAGATCGGGAAAGTCAATCTTCTGGACGATAAGGCCCTCATACCCGGCCATTCCCCCAAGTGCGGGCGGGGCCGGAGAGGGCTCCGCGGATTGGGAAACGGCCTCCGCGGCGGGCAGGCCCTGTGCCGGGGGCGACTGGGCCGCCGCGTTCAGGCACAGCACCACCGCGAACCCCAGTCCTGTCAGGGCTTTCCCAATCGCTACCTCTAAACGCAAACCGGCTCCTCGCGCATGCGGGTTATAAAGGTTCGATGAACGGGTATCAGGCAGTGTTGCATTTAGCCTGGGAAACCGAGTGGCCCCTATAATAAAGGCTTGCACCCTTGGAACTGGTGATCTCTTTGGACCTGGAAGAAAGATATTCGCGGCAAGTGCTCTTCTCTGGAATCGGACGTGAAGGACAGCAGAAGCTGGCCGCTGCCCGGGTCGGCCTGGTCGGATGCGGCGCCACCGGCTCCGCCCTGGCTTCCCTGCTGGCCCGCGCCGGCGTGGGCACCATTCGCATCATCGATCGCGACTACGTTGAGCCTAGCAATTTGCAACGACAGTCCCTGTTCGATGAAGCCGATGCAGCCCAATCGCTGCCCAAGGCAATCGCCGCCGCCCGTAAGGTTTCTGCCTTCAATTCTCAGATTGTAATTGAACCTGAGGTTGCCGATCTCGTCCCCGCAAACATCGAGTCCCTGCTGGATGGAATGCACCTGGTCCTCGACGGCACCGACAATTTCGAGACCCGCTACCTCATCAACGATTTTGCCGTGAAGACTTCCATGTCCTGGATCTACACCGCAGCTGTGGGCAGCTACGGCATCACTTTGAATGTGCTGCCGGGCAAAACCGCCTGCCTGGCATGCGTGTTCCCCGACCAACCTCGCGGCGCGTTCGAAACCTGCGAAACCGCCGGAGTTCTGAACTCTGCGGTAAACCTGGCCGCATCTATTTCCGCGACGGAAGCCATCAAACTGATCGTGGGTGCTGACCAGCAGCTCCGGCGCACCTTGCTTTCCTTTGACCTATGGCGCAATGAACGCGCCGAAGTTGGAGCCGGAAACCCGCGCCCCGGATGTCGCGCCTGCAGTGAGCACGACTTTATCCATCTCGCCGGTGAAGGCCGGCCTCACATCACGCTTTGCGGACGGAACTCGGTGCAGATCCACGAGCGCCATCGACCGGTCGACTTTGTGGAGGTGAGCGCGCGCCTCAAACCGCACGGGTCCGTGCGGCATAACGATTTCGTATTGAAATTTTGGCCCGAACCGTACGAGCTGACCTTGTTCCCCGATGGTCGAGCCATCATCAAGGGCACCACCGATACCGCGGTCGCCCGCAGCCTTTACGCCCGCTACGTGGGGAGCTAGAATATCGCACGCAGGAGACTAGGCCGTGGTCAAGGCTTCCAGACGGCTCCACCCGGACTCCTGATGGTCGCCGGCTTTCGAGGAGGACACATGCGACTGCTTTTTGCTTTGTGCGTGCTGCTCTTGTGCTGCGGATTCGCGTCCGCGCAGGACGCCTGGACCTATCCCGGCCAGTACGCGGAACCATTCGCTCCACGTCTCTCGACTCCAGTCGCGGCCCCCGGGGCCTTGCCCACGCCATTCCTGACCCTGGACACTCCGCCTCTCACCGTCGGCGCGAGCAACAGCACGCTGGAAAATGCGGCCGGCTCCCGTGTCTCCTATAACCAGCCACTCCTGTATGAGCCCGGGGTGCAATACAATCCACCGGCGCAGGGATCGTCGGCGTCCGCAGCGCAAACCGCCGCCGCGTTCTCCGCCGAACGACATGGAATCGAGTTGGGCACCGCGACCTTTCAAAGCGACTACGGCGTTGCCCAACTGGCCGGTGTCCGTCCTCGCAAGAAAGCAACCAGGGTATACACCAACCCTGACGTCGCCGCCGTCAATGATGCCAACGGCACAATCAAATTTCGTGGCAAGCTGGAGCACGTGAACTAGCCCCGGAGCGGCTCAAGAATGAAGCCCGGGGCGCAAGCCCCGGGTAAAACCACGAATGAGACCGAGCCCTGAAAGGGCGAAAGAGCCCGCGCCCGAACCTAACGCTGCACCACACGCTCGAGCGCATCGAAAAATCCGGGATACGAAATCACCGCAGCTTCCGCTCCTCGAATCCGTGTCTCCCCTTCCGCCCGCAACGCCGCCACCGCGAACGCCATGGCGATACGGTGATCGCCCAACGAATCAATTTCCGCCCCGCGCAAAGTCTGGCCCCCGGGAATCTTCAAACCATCGTCACGCTCTTCTACCTGTGCGCCCATGGCGCGAAGATTGGCGGCGATGGCGGCAATCCGGTCGGACTCCTTCACCCGCAATTCACGCGCATCGCGAATCTCCATTCCCCCTGTGGTGTAAGGCGCAATCGCTGCCAGCACGGGGATTTCGTCAATCAACGCGGCCGCATCGGCCCCGGCAATCGTGGTTCCTTTCAGGTCGCGCCCTTCCACTTTCACTGTTCCACGCAACTCACCATGCTGTTCTTCGATCTGGGTAACCGAGATCCCAATCCCCATCAGAATCAGGATATCGAGAAGTCGCGCCCGAGTCGGATTCATCAGTAAATCCTCGAACACTAGTTGCGATTCCGGGAACAGCCCGGCAGCACATAGAAAGAACGCCGCACTCGAAATATCGCCAGGGACCATGGCTTCGATGGCCCGCAACTTCTGTCCGCCCGCAATTTGCACCTCATTGCCGTGCTGGTTGAGCGCTGCCCCAAACGCTCGCAACGCCAGTTCGCTGTGATCGCGAGCGCGTATTGGTTCAACGACGGCGGTCTCCCCCGCGGCAAACAACCCGGCAAAGAGCAGGCAAGATTTCACCTGCGCGCTCGCCACCGGCATGTTGTAGCGGATCGCTTGCAGCTTTCCACCCGTGACGTGCAGCGGCGGCCGTCCGCCGTTCTGGGCAGCGATCCTCGCCCCCATCATTTCGAGCGGAGCGATAATTCGCGCCATGGGACGCCGCGAGAGTGACTCGTCGCCTGTAAGCTCGCTGCCGAAATCCTGCCCCGCCAAAATTCCGCTCAACATCCGCATCGTCGACCCGGAGTTGCCGCAGTCCAACGGGGCGATCGGGGGTTGCAGTTTCGGACCCCGGCCGTGAATCACTATTTTGTTTTCGGTGCGCTCCACCTCAACACCCAAGGCTTTTAAACAACCCAGCGTGCTGGCGCAGTCCGCACCAGTAGAGAAGTTCTCCAGCCGAGTAATGCCTTCGGCGATGGCGGCCAGCATGGCATAGCGGTGTGAGATCGACTTGTCCCCAGGCAGCCGCAAGGATCCCGAAACATTTCGGGCGGGACGCATGACAGTAGGAGGGATCACATTCATGGCTGATGGCTGAATTATTTGATGTGGCGCGACAGGCGCTTCAGCGCCCTATATCTCGATTTGAAATTCGGAATCTACAATCGGAAATCTGCAATCTCTAGGCCAGCGCTTTTGCCTCAGCCGTGGCTTCCTTCAGAATATCCGGGGGCACTTCCCGGATGGCGAGATGGAACTCAAACATAGGAGTTACCGTGCCCCGTCCCCAGCGGTTAACCTCCCAGTGCGCGCGAATGAACTTTGCGTCGGCATGCCCGGTCAGATCAAGCAGCAACGGATGCTGGCCCCGGTAAAATTTCTGGGGAAATGCAGCCAGAGGTTTCGCTCCCCACGCGGCCCCGTCAGCAGATCCGTATATGCTGACGTCCAAAGCTTCCTGTTCAATGATGTTGCTGATCTCCAGGGTCAAAAGGAAAACCCGGCTGGCCGCCCCGCTGATGTCCAGAGCGGAGCCATCGCCTTTGGCATTGACCACCGTCTTTTCGGGAAGCAGCAGAGTATCGATCGTCGCGCTCGAGGACATGGCGAGAGAATTGTAGCAAATGTAGGCGCGAGCGCCCTCGCTCGTGCGGCAGTGCCCACAAACCCTACGCACGAGCGTGAACCCTCGTGCGGCAGCGCCACGAACTCCTAAGCACGAGCGCTAACGCTGGCGCCTACATTATCGAAAAACTGGCGCAGGAGTTTACCCACCTCCGCCGCCTGCTCCCATGGCGAAAAGTGCCCGGCATGCCGAACAATCTTCAAGTCGCTGCCGGCAATATTCCGCCGCATAGACTCCGCCTCGGGAGGGCCGGTGAGGATGTCCTCATCCCCGGTCATAAGCAACGTCGGGACATTAATCGTCTTCAAATCAGCGACCGAGTCGGGACGTTCCGCCATGCCTCGCTGAACCTGGGCGACATTCCCGGCCGACATCTTTCTCATCATCCTCACCGCGCCATCTACCAGGTCGGGACGACCGACGCGCGTAGTCTGGCCAATTAATCTTGGTACCATACTTTCAAAAAAAGGTTCGGTCCCGTGTTCCACCACGTTGGCAGCAGCCTGCAAACGTCCCGCCTTGGCCTCCGGAGAATCGGCTGACGCTTTGGTATTGCACAACGCCAGCGCCGCTACCCGACCACGATATCGCCGCCAGAACTCAAACAATACGTAGCCGCCGATCGAGACGCCCGCGAAGGGCGCGCGCCCAATCTCGGCATGATCTAGAATTTTGGCGATATCGGCCGCGTGCTTCTCCATCGTGGCCGGGCCCTCGCCCACGTCCGACTCACCGTGACCACGCAGATCCGGCAGGATCAACTGATAGCGAGAGGTCAATGCCTGGGCCGCAGGCAACCAGAATTCATGATGGACGGGAAAAGGATGGAGCAAGACGATCGGCGAACCGCTACCCAGCACCTGATACGCAATCTCGGCGTCGGCACTTTTGATATGAATCATCGGTTAGGAGTCACGCCAACAAACACTGTCATCCGGAGCGGAACTTTTCCATTCGCTCGCGAATGGAAAAGTGGAGTCGAAGGACCCCTGGCATCACCACGGCACCGGCGATCTTGTGCCACGAGCACGAAACAACAAAGCGTCCCAGAAGATTAACAGGGCTACTTCGACTCCGCGCAGGATGACACGAAAGGTAGAGGCTCAGGATGACACGTCAGCTAGAGAGCCGCAGCTTGATGTCCCACCGGCGCCTCCAGTCTCATCGGCTCTTCCGGCATCACAACCCAGGCAATGGGATATGAGAGCAACCCAACTCCGGTCATCACTCCTACCAGCAGCCACACCAACCGGACCAAGCTCGCGTCAAGATCAAAGTATTCCGCGAACCCGGCACAGACCCCCGCGATCTTACGGCCCGCCCTGGGGCGTACCAGACGGTGGCGCGCAATCACACTCCCGATACGCTTGCCACAATACGCGCAATGACTGGCGTCGTCCTGAATAACCTTGCCACAGTAGTTGCAATACATAAATCTGCCTCCACTTGAGATACGAACCTCGAAAGCAGAATGTTCCACGTCTAGTTCTCGCGATAGGCTTCCTTCATCCGCTTACGCGCAATCTCCGCCGACACCGTGCTGGCATCAGCGGCCAGCACAGCTTGATACTTGGCCAGGGCGAGATCGCGCTTCTGTAACAGATCGTACATTTCCCCGGCTCCAAGATTAGCTTTCTGCAAAGCCTCGGAATCAGGTTGTGAGGCCTGCCCCACCTCTTCGTACGCCTGCGCCGCTCCGCTGAAGTCCTTCTGGCTGCGCCGCAAATCCCCCAGGCTGAGCGAGGCGATCTCGTAGTGCAGCCCGGGATAGTGTCCTTCCCGCCCCGCCTGCCAGATCTTACGATAGACCGCTTCCGCCTCCTGATTCCGGCCGGCCGCCCGCAACAGATGTCCCTCTTCCAACGCCAGCAGTACATCCTGCGGAAAGCGTGGCACTAGCCCATGCACGATCGGCAAAGCCTCGTCGTAGCGATGCTCGCGCCGCAGGAACACCGCCAGCAGAATCTGGGCATCAATGCTGGTTTCGCCCTTGCCCTGGCTGCATTCCTTGAGATATTGGAGGCCCTTGTCCTTATTTCCTCCCAAACCGACCATGGAGGCTGCCGCTTTCACACCCCAGGGCAAGTTTCCCACCACGTAGTTGTGCGCCCCCACAATCAGTTTTGCCTCAGTCGTGGAGGGAGAAAGTTCAAGCACGCGTTCATGGTCGCGCCGCGCCCCCACCGCGTTCCGCAGAGCCGAGAACCAGGCGCGCTCGATCAGCGCGGTGTAAGTGGCGAACTGGGCCCGGGTCACACCCCGGGCGTACAGCGCCTCCACGTCGTTCGGGTTTGCCGCCAGGCGCTTCTCCTCCAGCTGCAGCGCCCGCTTCACCAAATCGTTGATCTGCTGCTTGATCTTTGGATCCGCCGGACGGTGTGGCGCGGAAATAAAGGTATCGTTGGCATACTCGCCGGTATTCAACACACCCATGCGGTACAGTTCCCTAAATAAGGTCGCAGTAAGCAGATGATTCACCGCGAAGGGATCGTTCGGGTGCCTTGCCAGCACCTGTTCGAACTCCTGCGCCGCCTGGTCATAGGCAAGGTTGTAAAAGTGGTTGAATGCGGTCAGGTTCTGCGGATCATGCGGACGATAGGCCAGCGATTCGGGGATCGAATCCGGAGGCGCCGCCATCATTTGGGCGGCCAGCAGAAGGACAACCAGAAGTACAACGACGTGGCGTGGAAGCGGGGAAAGCAATTCTGTCTCGTAGGTCGCTGAACCTTAGTTTACCTGAAGCCCAGCCATGGTCCGCCGCGAACCAAAAAGGTTAAGACTCGCCGAACATCAGCGCGAGGAAACTGCGCCTATAATCGGAATTCGGAATTATCTTTTCATTATCATTCGAGCGCATCTTTCCTAGTTCAAACGGTAATTCTTGCCCGGTTGGCGACTGTTGTGTCTAGAGTCAGTCGCCAAAGAAGCGGCGTTTCAATGACTTACCGATTTTCGGATTTTGGTCACCGGCTTGCGATGTGGAGAATCGAGGATTTCCATGGCTGACGTGGTGCATGACGCGCAACATGAGTTCTGGCGCCCTCCCGTAGTCGCAGCCGAAGTGGCCCGCCCGGGCATGGTTGAAGTCTGTGACGGTTGCGCCACCGAGTTCATGGTGGGTTCGCTTTTCTGCCACGTCTGCGGCGCCTCGCGTGAGGCGCGCCCTTCGACCGCCGCGCACTGGACCCTCTATCTGGAGTTCCACAACATCAAGCGCACGCTCGGACTGTCCACCGCGTCGCTGATCGCGTTTGTCGTCGGAATGGCATGTCTGTTGATGGCTGGCATCGCCGTAGGCTTGATGTATAGCGTGCAAACCTTCAATGATTTTCAGGCCGTGCAACTCTTCCGCATGCAGTGGCTCTTGGGTGCGATAGCAGCCTTCGCCGCCGGCCTCCTGCTAAAAAAGTCGTCCGACCCGAAGCGCTAAAAGCAACCCCAACCCAGGTAAAGCGTCACCACCGACGTAGGCCTGGATGCCCTCGTCCAGGCGGGCGAGCAACGCTCGCAGGTTTGCTGTCTGCGCCAAAGCAAGATCAGCCAGGCTTCGCTGGTCGGGCGGGGTTGGGGCACCCGCCCCCATGTGGCCTTGGGTGGGCTAATTCGGCGATTCCGGATCGTTGATCACAACCCGCCTCTGTTGATGCATGCGATACAAATGGTGCACCGGCCCGATACCCCGTCCCAGAGGATGCGCATTCGCAATCGCCGCCGCGACATACGCCTTCGCCAGCAGCACGGCCTCGGGCAATCCGCGGCCGCGCGCCAGATGGCAGACCATCGCACTGGCGAACGCGCAGCCAGTGCCGTGGGTTGAGTTCGACCGTAGGCGGTCGGATTTGAAGACTTCCTGCGCCACACCCCGGCCGCTGGTGAAACTCAGCAGGTCGATTGCCTTATCCAGGTGGCCGCCAGTGATGACGACGCTGGCAGCACCCATCTCCTGAAGCCGGGCCGCCGCCACACGCATTTGCTCGAGATTCGTGACCTCGAGTCCGGTCAGTGTCGCCGCTTCATCCACATTCGGCGTAATAACGGTAGCCAGCGGCAGAAGTCGCTCGATCAGGAAACGCAGCCCCGAATCATCGATCAGATCGTGCCCGGAAGACGACTTGATGATCGGATCCAGGACAATATTGCGCAGCCCCGCTTCCTCCAGGAAATCCGTGACCGCCCGAACCACCTTCTCCGACCCCAACATGCCGATCTGGACCGCAGAAATCTGCATGTCAGAGCGCAGTTCCCGGAGCGTCTCCGTCACCAGCTCAGAACTCACCGCCTCCAGCCGCCGAACCCCAGCCGTCGACTGGACGGTCAAAGCCGTGATGCAACCGACGCCGTAGCAGCCATGTGCTGCGATGGTTTTGATGTCCGCCGTCACTCCCGCCCCGGAAGAGGGGTCAAACCCGGCGATGGTCAGAACCACTGGCGGCGACTGAGCCATAAAGGCAATGTAACAAATTTGGGCGCGAGCGTCCCGATGGTGCGGGGAGCCATTCGTGGCGCTGCCGCACGAGCGAGGACGCTCGCGCCCACTTTGGTTACCTCGGGTTACCTCGGCGCAAACCGACGTAATGCTCGTAACCCGTTGAAAACGAATATCGGGTAAGAATTGCCATCATGCACACTTTTGGCTGCATTTACTATTATGTAAACATGTAAGCTCATTGACTACAGCAATATGGGTAGCATTAGTCAAGATTAACAGTATGTTACGTGAGACATCTATTACTAGATAAGCATCTTGCTACAGGAAAATCCGGGTTGACAGGTGGCAGCCAGCCCGGTAGCCTTGTCGAATCCTTGGCGATGGTAGGGGAGGAACGACTAAGAGTGTGAGGTGACAATGCGAGGACATACAGCTCATATACTGGCGACGGTTTTAATGGTCGTCAGCCTAGGGGCAGCTCAGCGACCGACCAACTCGGAGTCCGTGAACACCCGTAGTAAGGCAGCAACAGTCGCGCCGGGCAAGACAGCCCGGACAAAGCCGTATCAAATTGGGACAGCGTCGTGGTACGGAAGCTACTTTCAGGGCCGAGCCACGGCCAGCGGTGAGCCCTACGACATGTACGATCTGACGGCCGCGCATCCCACGCTACCTCTGGGCAGCTGGGTGCGGGTCACCAACCTGCGCAACGGGCGGGCGGTAGTAGTGCGCATCAATGACCGGGGGCCTATCGTCCCGGGACGTATCATCGACCTCTCGTACAACACCGCGCGGGTGCTTCACTTCGGATCGAAAGGCCTGCAACGGGTTCGTCTGGACGTTGTCAACAACCAGCCAAAGAACACCCAAACGCAGATGATTGCGGCCCTGCACTACTAGCCTCCGAGCTCCAAATCTTTTACACTTCTTTGCGATGTACGATCCGAGACAAAATCTGATCGTCGCGTTAGATGTCTCGTCCGCAGCTGCCGCCCAGAAGATTGTGGCAGCGGTGGGCGTCTCGGCCCTGACCTATAAAGTCGGGATGCAGCTCTACACGGCCGAAGGCCCAAGCATAGTGCGCGAGCTCGTCGACTCGGGCCGTCGAGTCTTTCTGGACCTGAAGTACCACGACATTCCGAACACGGTTGCTGCCGCAGTGCGCGAAGCTGCGGGGCTGGGCGTCAGCATGCTCACCATCCACGCCGCCGGAGGGGGCAAGATGATCCACGCCGCGGTAGAAGCCACCCGCAGCGTGAACCCCGCCTTGATGGTACTCGGGGTCACCGTGCTGACCAGCATGGATGAACAGGATCTCGAGAAAGTTGGCGTGCGCGGCCACGTATCCGACCAGGTATTGCGCCTGGCGGGTCTCGCGCTTACCAGTGGATGTCAGGGTATAGTTGCATCCGCGCTGGAAGCTTCTGAGCTACGCGCGGAACTAGGCAAGCATTTTTTGATTGTGACTCCAGGCGTACGCCCGGCGGGAAAAGATCGTGGCGATCAAAGCCGGGTGGTAACCCCCACCCAGGCCATCGCCGCAGGCGCTACTTACATCGTCGTTGGGCGCCCTATCACAGACGCCGCAAATCCCGGCGCGGAAGCCCGCGCCATCCTCGAGCAAATGAGCCTGGCCGTCAGCGCGTAGCCGCGAAGCGGCGCAGGAATGAAACGTGGGGAATCACAAAGCCCTGAAAGGGCGAAAGAGTGTTTGTGCCACACAGTCTACAGCCGGAAGTTTGGCGCAGCGCTGAAAGCCCCTAGGTGAAAGCCGAACCTGCGCCGTTTCGTTCAACATCCTCCACCTACTTCCCACGGGCTGCTAGAGCTTCTCGTAAAACTCGCATGCCGAGCAGGAAATAAAAATCCCCCCCGGAACCCCGCGCTCACGATCCTTAACCCGCTTCACAATCCGCGTAGGCTTGCCGCACTTGGGACAATCCGTGCTCTTGGTAGTATCCATTTCCTTCTTACGATCTGCTGTCTTCGCAATCTTGACTGCCATTCTCTGCTCTCCTTAAGGCCTACGGTCGAATGTGTTCGAACTCAGTAATATTCCAGTCCCAGGTGCGTAATTAGTTCCTCGCCCTTCAAGTGCCGCAATGTGTTCTTCAGCTTCATCAGCTGAATAAACAAATCATGCTCGGGATAAAGCCCGGGCGCGCTCATGGGCGACTTGAAGTAAAAGCTCAGCCACTCCTGGATTCCCAGCCCGCGCAACTGTTTGCTGCGCTGCGCCAGGTCGAGAAACAGCACCAGGTCCAATACAAGCGGCGCAGCCAGAATCGAATCGCGGCACAGGAAATCAACCTTGATCTGCATCGGATAGCCGAGCCATCCGAAGATGTCGATGTTGTCCCAGCCTTCTTTGTTGTCTCCACGAGGAGGGTAATAGTTAATGCGGACCTTGTGGGTGAACTTGCCGTACAGTTCAGGATAAAGCTCCGGCTGCAGGATATGCTCCAGCACCGACAGCTTGGACTCCTCCTTGGTTTTGAAAGACCCCGGATCCTCCAGCACTTCACCGTCGCGATTGCCCAGAATATTGGTCGAGAACCAGCCGTTCAGCCCGATCATCCGCGCCTTGAAACCGGGCGCCAGGATGGTCTTGATCAGGGTCTGCCCGGTCTTGTAATCCTTGCCGCAGATCGGCGCCGAGTTGTCGCGCGATAGCTGTTGCATCACCGGCAGGTCCACGGTGAGGTTCGGGGCCCCGTTGGCGAAGGGCACGCCCTCCATCAGCGACGCATAGGCATAGATCATCGAAGGCGCGATCATTTCGTCATTCTGGGTCAACGCCTTCTCAAACGACTTCAGCGACTGGTGAGCGGCTGTCGGCTCAATAAATGATTCTGTCGAACCGCACCAGATAGTGACCAGCCGGGACGCGCCGGAGGTCTTCTTGAAATCCCGCATGTCCGCCCGGACCTGTTCCGCCAGGTCCATCTTGTTTTTGCCCTTCTTGACGTTCGGGCCATCGATCTTCTTCACATAGTTGTGGTCGAAGACCGCCTTGCGCGGGGTGATGGAAGTCAGGAACGGCTTGATTTGTTCAAGCAGATCGCGCTCCAAAACTCCGGCGTTCGAGGCCGCCGCGTACATGTTGTCCTCGAAAATGTCCCATCCGGTAAAGACCAGGTCATTGAGGGACGCGAGAGGAACAAATTCCTTGATCTTGGGCGATAGTGCATCCGTGCGCTTACCCAGCCGGATCGTCCCCATCTGGGTAAGCGATCCGATCGGCTTGGCGATGCCCTTCCTTACCGCCTCCACTCCAGCGACAAACGTGGTGGCCACGGCGCCCATGCCAGGGATCATGATTCCCAGCTTGCCCTTGGCTGCTTGAATATCGCTGCTGCTCTGTTTCGACTCCGTCTTTGTCTTTACGTTCTTCGGCCGCGTCGGCATGTTTAAGCTGCTTCCTTATAGATTCCGTTGGGAATGTAAGGCGAACTTCTTATGTTCTCGTATCGAGTCGGCATTTGCAACCGCGCGAGCAGTGAACGGCGACGGAAGCAACGCGAATGGCAACATCGCGGGTTGGTGTGGTCGCGGGGGGGCCCGCCCCCCCGGGTTTGGGGGGCCCCGAAAGGGGGGTGGGCCCCCCCCCCCACCCACAAAAAC
>Ga0307471_100001320_pt1 | contig 13533 bp, 5 predicted proteins | sample atmos_gasesAM3C__2_FD_204566 | JGI IMG/M metagenome (GOLD analysis project Ga0307471, IMG submission 204566) | Hardwood forest soil microbial communities from Morgan-Monroe State Forest, Indiana, United States - atmos_gasesAM3C_515 | ecosystem: Environmental > Terrestrial > Soil > Temperate... | reverse complement strand
GGCAGAATCGCCGATCGTCGAACCAATAGACTTGCGCAGAAGACACCTTGGCTGGCGATTTGAATTCGTATTCAACCCATGCCGCGGTTCCGGGTTCGGGCCGAATCCTGAAATACAAATAAGACTCGTCGGCGGAACTGATTGGGTCCTTGCCGTCATAGAGGGCGCGGATGTCATCGTTCTGATCGTTGTAGCCCGTCCAGACTTTTTGGACTCCACCCGAGGAGCGAACCGCATGTATGGGATCGGGAGGCAAAGGCGCGACCCATGCTTTTTGTGGTTCGCTGGACATCCAAACTGCCATCTCCCCCGGCCCGCGATTGGACCAGGCAAGATACGGAACCGCCACCAGTTGATGGGGCTGCCGCTTCAGCTCACCGCTGTTGCCCTCCCGTTGCAACGCTTCGACATTGCCGGTTACAACCTGAACGCCGTTCAGCAGCTCGGGACGCCATTGGTTCTCAAACTTAGCGTTCTCGGGAACGATCAGGTTTAAGACGTGTCCGTTATTGTCCGGCCACTCCGCGCAATACACCAGCGGACCGCGCTGCAAGGCCACCATACCGCGATCTTCCGGCACCTGGGCATTGGCCTTCACACGGCGCACGGGCATGGGCAAATGCAACTGAACCGTATCTCCCCTTGCCCATTTTCGTTCGATGCGGGCATAGCCGCGTTCCATTTCTAACTCGACAGGCCGGCCATTCACGTTGAGCGTCGGTTTCTCCTCGCACTTGTCCGCATATTCATAGAGGTCGCCAGGAAGGACTTCATTCCGCGCCCAACCTGGAATGCGCACCAGCATCGTGAATGGTTCGGCGCGCTCGGGGTTGACGCGGAGGCTGACCGCTCCGTCCCACGGATAGCGCGTCTCCTGTTGAATGGCCACGGTGTTTCCGCTGGGGAGGCTCACCTTCGCGTTGCTGCCAACGAAGAGGTTGAGGTAAACCGAATCGGAAGACTGCGCGTAGATGTAGCTCCCCAGGGAAGCGATAAGGCGCACTACATTCGGGGGGCAGCAGGGAACATCAATCCACTCGAAGCGTTCGTAGCTGCCGAAGGAGCGCAGAGGATTCTGATAGAAGAAGCGATCTCCCTTGAGCGAAACGCCATCCGCGAAGCCGTTGTAAAGAACCCGCTCCAGCACATCGATGTACTTGGCGTCCCGATGCAATTGGAACATGCGCTGATTCCACACAATATTTCCGTACGAGGCACACGTCTCGTTCCATGCGCTGAGATTGGGAAGCTCATACGCGCTGCCGAATTGCTCATGAAAACGAATGGACCCGATGCTCCCGGTCAAATAAAGCTTGTGATGGACCACGTCCTCCCAGATCTTGTCCGCAGCTTCCTGGTACTCCGGCCTTCCCGTTAGCGCCGCGAGATCGGTGAGGGGGATATACAAGAACGTGGCGCGAACGCAGTGGCCTACGGCCTCGTCCTGTTTCACCACCGGTTCGTGGTCCTGCGCGTAGGTGCGGTCAATCACATATTCGCCGGCTCGCGGATAGCCGTCCTTGCCGCGTCCATCCATCAAGAACTTGGCAAGCTTCAAATATGTCTCGTCGCCGGTCTGACGGTAAAGCTCGAGCAATCCGATTTTCTGGCCTTCATGTTCGGAGATGTAGTCGCGTTTGCCGGGCCCGAAGTTCGCATCAATCACTTTGCCGTCTGCGAGCGCAGCATCGAGCATCTTCCGCTTGCCGGTAACGGCATAGTAGGCGACCGCGGCCTCCAAAAAATGACCAGACACCCGAACCGCCCTATCAGGGTCGGTCAGGCGCGGGGTCAGCTGCGTCACCAGCTTGTCGACTACTTGATCCACGTATTCCTCAAGCTTGGGATCGGGACGCTTGGCCAACATGTAGGCAGCCCCTTCGATCAGCTTGGGGCTGCCAAAATCTTCGAACTCCTCCATCTTCTTGAAGCAGTGCCATATGGAAACATTGCGATTCACTTCCACGCGTGGCGCCCAGAAATCGTCGAGAATATCGACCCTGGTAAGAGGCACTGGCTTCACGGTGTAATCCCTGGCAGTCCACGCCGGGGTGTCGAGCGCGTTTAAGAGATGGATGCCTGGAACCAGACAACAGGTCGAGAGCAGCAGAGAACGGCGAGTAACTTTGTGGTCCGTAAAGATGCTCATTGCTCCTCCGCAAGATGGGGAACTCGATGGTAACGGGCGCCGATTGGGTGGCACGCATCGGGTATTGCATAGAACATAGGGCGGCCAAAAGAACGTTTCGCTGAAGCACTCAAAGAGGGCCGGGGTCGCGAGTCATCGCGGAGCGCGGTGGAGGTCATGACGTCAACGGGTCTCCTGCGTGCGATCCGCCCTGCCCCGTAGCCGAAAGTAGATTGGAATCCCCAATACCACGATGAGCAGGCCAGGCCACGTGGTTGCGGGCCGGTGGGCGAAGAGGACTTCGAGAATTGGGTCTGACGATTGCATATTGTATCCATAAAATGCGCAGCGCCTATTGAATATTGAAATCCAATACTTAAGTCAAGGAGGCGTCAGACTGATACCGCTGGCATTCCCGCCAGCACCAACGGTCCATACATCATCGCCTGGATCTGTTCATCGTCGGGCATGGGCGAAACGTGGAGGTCCATCGGAAGGTTGAGATCGATCTTGTCCCTGCTTCAGACACGGTTGATGCCGAGATAACGGCTGGGGCTTCGGCTGGAACCCAGCTCCGGTGCCAAATTCGGCCAGCCGAAGTAGTCTCGTAGCGCCATCAACCTCGTTTGTGACTGCCGGGGCAGAATTGTCCGGTTTTGCGCTAACCTGGCTCGACGCATTGTCAGCACTATTCGTCATGCCCTCGTCACCGTGACCGGACCGTCTTCACGCTAAAGAGTGTTTGTAAACAATATAGGATATGCTATAGCGTTTTTGGCTTTGGTTCCGCTCACTGGTTCTTGAGAGGAGTCACAAGAATGGGCTTAGGAACGACCCCTGAATCTGCAATCCCCCGCCAGTCCCTGCCTTCAGCCGTGGCCGACAAGTTGCGCGACCGAATCATTCGTGGGGAGATCGCGGAGGGCACGCAGATCCGCCAGGATGCCATCGCGACCCAATATCAAGTCAGCAGAGTTCCGGTTCGCGAAGCTCTGCGGCAACTGGAAGCTGAGGGATTAATCACCATCGTTCCCAACCGCGGGGCGGTGGTCCCGGCGCTTTCCCCGGATGATATCGAAGAACTCTTTTCCATTCGCTCCCTGCTCGAACCTGAGGTTCTGAAGCGCTCGATTCCTCACCTTACCGAGGAAGATTTTTCGCAGGCGGAAGCGATCCTGAAAACCTTTGTGAACGAGCTCCGCCGCGACGATCACGTTTCCAGTTGGGGACGCCTGAACTGGCAGTTTCACTCCACGCTGTACTCCAAAGCCAACCAGCCGCGTTTCATGGTGACGATCCGGAACATCAACAACAGCGGCGAACGCTACACCCGCCTGCAGTTGTACTTGACCCACGGCATCAAGCGGGCCAATGAAGAACACCGCCGACTTCTGGAATTGTGCCGGGAGCGCGACGTTGCCGCCGCCTGCAAACTGTTGCGCGAACATATTGAGTACGCCCGTCAGTCTCTCAAGCAGGTGTTGCACGAGCGGCGCGAATCCACCGAGCAGGCGGAGGAGAACAACCGGCGGCCGCGTTAGGACGAGCCAAACTTCAAGGCCAGCCTAGAACGACCAGCGCTGAGCAGCCGCTCCCGTCGCAGACGCTTAAGATCTTCCGTTGCCCGACATTCTGTCAACTTCGCTCCGCAACAATCTCAAACTTCTTCTCTCCACCCGTTGCGATAATGACGGTATCTCCGTGCGGGCCAGCGAGTTTGGCGGCGCGGCCATTCACGGTAACGCTCCGCAACTTCGTTTCTGCTGGTAACCGAAGTTTGAAATTTACTTCCGCCGGCGCTTTGGCCCCGGCGAACTCAACCTGCCCGATGACCGCGCCGGTCTCCGGCTTCGCCTGCAGTGTGAAGCTGACCCGGCCCCATCGCGTAGGGGCCTGCTCAATGCTGATCTTCTTTCCGGACGCCACCCACTGTCGCGGAACGCCCTTGGCGAGGTGGAGCCGGTCTTCGTCAGAATCTTCGAGTACCAGCATCCCGCGTGCGATGAGCGGAATGGTTTGTTGCGCGGGAATGCAGTACAACGCCGAATCCCCTGTAATGCCGGTCACCTCGCCGGCCGTCCAACTACCCCGCGTGTGGCCGTGATAGCGGTGCGCGTAGAGAAACAGCAGAAATTCTTCGATACGGTCCAGCCGAAGCAGCATTTGCGCGTAGCCGTAGGAAATGAATCCGAGAATCTCGCGTCCGTCGTCGTGGACTCCGCCCACGTTGGCTACGACTCCGACCGTCGTCGCCCCGTAAGCGCGCATGCAGTCGATCACAAGATTCGCCAGGTTCGCAGGCAACACGTCGGCCTGCAACAATTCGGCGTAGGCACGATGCGGCCATTGCTGCGGGCTGGGTTTTTCTGTCGCGAGCGACTCGCGAAAGGTGAGCGTGGTTCCGGGGAACAATCCTATGTAGGGCGGCGTCTTGTCGCGTTGGATGTTCTTTTCAACGCTTTCGACCGTGCGGCGGCGCAGGGTCTGGCCACGTTTCGACCAGTCGGCGGCGAGTTTCCCCGTGCCCGCGGCTGCTTGGTTGCGTCCCAGTTCCGTCCAGGCCTTGGCGATGTCATTCAAGCCTCGAGCCGCGAAAGCGCTGTTGGCATAGTATGCCTGCCAGTAGAGCGACGGATCTGCCATCAGGCACGAATCAGACTCGCTCCATCCGCGGATCAACCCATGCGCCGCATGGTCCTGCGGCAGGCTCAAACTTTCGTCGTGCATGTCGGCCAACAGCTTAGCTGTGGCTTCGATCTTCGCCCGGTGCTTCAACAGCAGCGAGGTGTCGCCGCTATAGTTGAAGTATCGAGCCAGCAGCGAAAGGGTCATCCCGAACTGCGCGGTTTCCGGACCGCGCATATCAATCATGCCTTTCGAGTCGACGAAGTCCGTGAAGTAATTATCGATGTACTGCTTCGCCGTTTCCAACCGTCCCCACTCCATGTTGGTATAGATTGCGCTGGTGAAGATGTCCTGAAAGGCGTCGTATTCCGAGCCGCCGTAATCACGATCCACGGCGCCGTACTTGGGATAAATTCCTCCCGGCCGGGTCATCAACTCCTTGGCGAAGGCATGCTTGCTCAAATCCACCCAAACCCGGTCAGGGAGCGTCACCGGCGCCATTTCATGCAACTGCCGGTCCCAATACTCGGCGAAGTCCAGCAGCGCCGAATAGAACTCCTCGGGCTGTGGATCCTTGCGAGCCGGGGGAAACGCCGGATAACTCCGGCCATAGGCCACCTTGGTGATCTTGCCATCTTCGATCCGCGCCGTGCGGTGCCAGGTATGGACGATGTACTTGGTCGTGTTGACGCCGACATCGCCAAACACAACCACTTCCCAATACGCGCGCTCGGATAGCGGAATGACTTTGCGGACGGCCGGCATCCAGCCTCCCACCAAGCCGTCGTGGACCTTGCCCTGCTCCACCGCCTGGTGAAGTTCGGGTGCGTACTGAACCGGATGGTAGGTACGCGTGCTTCCGCTGTGGTACACCGGAGTGACGTCGTAAGCCTCTTTGGTTCCGACGAATGTCGTCCAGTTGCGGGGGTTCTTGTCGGTGGACGCCATCGGGGGAGCCACCGACTTCACCGCTTCAGGGTCTGGATCACCGTCCTTCAGCGCGCGATCGCCGAGCAGGTGGTCGGCTAGCAAGTCCGCCGGCGCCAAAGAGACCTCTTTCAGCGTGAGTCCAAGGTATGCACTGCCCTCCGCCATGGACGCTTCTGCGCTCTTCGGAAGTTCACGCGTTTCTCCGGCGGAAGACACGAAGACAACGGATCCATCGCGCGCTCGCAAATCCTCGTATACCTTCCATGGCACGGCGCTCCGCTTAAACTCGCAGACGAGTGTGTACCCGTCCGTGGATACCAGCGTGCTGGCTGGGCGCTCCGGACCCTTCGCAATCGCCATGAGCCCCGAATCCGTTGCGACTGCACTGCCTCCTAAGACCTCGAGGCTCGCGGCCGCCGCTGCCATTGCCTGCAAAAAGTTACGTCGGTCCATATTCACCCCCGTTTAGCTCACCCAAAAGAAACCCGACTCGCAGACTACCGCCGTCGCCGTCGCGCAGTCGGAGGGCGCGGAGGCTCACGGTCCTCTTTGATCTCAAAATTGGCCGGCGGCGTGACGCCCAGCAGGTGCTCGACGAAATAGTCCCAGCGCCGCCGCACCAGGTAGAGGGCGTGGTCGCCGCTTTCTCCGTGATACATATTGGGCACCAGCAGCATGTCGAAATTCTTATTGGCTTTCATCAACGCCTCGGCGAAGCGCATCGTTCCCACCGGGTGCACGTTTTCGTCAATGTCGCCGTGCTCCAGCAGCAGGTGCCCCTGCAGACGATCGGCCATCGTCACATTGGACTGGGCAACGTAGTCATCCCCGATCGGGTAGCCCTGATAGGCTTCGTTCCACCAGGCTTTGTCCAGGCGAGCGTCGTGATCTCCAGAGATGGAAACACAGACTCTGTAGAACTCAGGATGCACCAGTATCGCGTGGGAAGAACCGTATCCACCGGCGGAGGTGCCGAAAATTCCGACGCGGGCGATGTCCATATATGGATAGCGTGCAGCCATTTGCTTGATCAAGGCGACGTGATCGTCAAACGACCCGCCCAGGTTGTGGTAGGAAAAATTGTGGAAGGCGCGAGAGCGGCCTACCGTGCCGCGGCCGTCCACCATGACGACAATGAAGCCCAACTCCGCCACCGACTGCCATCGGAGGCTGGCGGCAATCGTCTTGGGAACGAAGAATCCCTGCGGGCCGGTGTAAACATGCTCGACGATGGGATACTTCTTCGAGGCATCGAAATTCGAGGGACGCCAGATCAAACCATAAATATCGGTGGTGCCATCGAGAGCCTTGCCCTGAAAGGGCTCGGGAAATTTCCAATTCGCCTGGATCAACTCGCTGAACTCCGCCTTCTCCAATACCTTCATTTCGGCGCCATTGTCGGCCCGGCGTAATACCGATTGGCCCGGAAGATCGACCCGGGAATAGGAATCCACAAAGAACTTGCCGTCCGCGGAGAAGCTGACGGTATGGTTCGCGTTCTCGGGGGTTAGCAGCTGCAGACCCTTGCCGTCAAAGCTTGCCCGGTAAAGATGAGTCAGGTAAGGATCCTCGTTTTTCTCGCGCCCGCTGGCTAGAAAATAGACCTGGCGGTTCTTCTCATCAACGTAGGAGATCTCTCGCACCACCCATGGCCCTTGGGTGATCTGATTCTCCAATTGCCCCGACTTTCGGCTGTAGACGTAGAGGTGGTTCCACCCATCGCGCTCGGACGACCAGAGAATTTCCTGCGAGGGGTCGACAAAGCGGAAGAATGTCTCGCCCGGATCTACATAAGGCTCGGCTTGCTCCCGCACCAGAACCTTTTGCTCGCCGGTTGCCGCATCCACCACGCGCAGTTCCTTCGCTTTGTATCCGCGCTCGTCGTAGTCGTAGTTGAAACTCTTGCTGTCTGCGAACCACTCGAAGCCGGGGCCGTCCTGGAAGGGAAGTTCCAGCGGCGGCGTCTGCACATCGATGCGCTTACCCGCGTGAATATCGAAGACAATCGGCTCCGCCTTGGCCAGCACTTCGCCCGGCAGGGGATAAACATAAGTGAAAGCCCGCGGCCGAAGCTGGTCCGGAGGGACGAATTGCAGGCTGGTGAAGTGTCCTGAGTTCCTGGAATCAATCCGGTAGGTGACTAGCTTCTCTGAGTCCGGAGACCAGAAGACCGCCGCCGGTTGCTTCACGTCTTCCGTTCCCTGGTCGACCATCACTCGCAGCGAGGGGAGAGGAGTGGCGTAGTCATAGGAGGGGGCTCCGTCATGAGTTAACTGTACGACCGTGCCGGTCGAGAGGTCGCGCAGATAGAGGTTGTGCTCCGACACATACGCGGCGAAGCGTTTGTTGGGAGAAACTACTTCGTTGGGTTTCTCCTGGGTCGCGTCTTCTGCTTTGCACTCATAGGTCGCGAGCGGACAAGTCCACTGCACGCCATCCAGCGAAAAGCGAATGGCCTTCCCGTTGTCCACAAAGTCGAAGTCCTGGAAGGGCAGGTCCGTGGGCGAGTAATTCTGCTTCGAGGCCTGGGTAAGCGCCGCAGCCAGGCGCGACTGATCGAAGGCCGGCCCGACGGTATTTTGTTCCGCATCCACCAGAACGAAGTCTCCACCCTTCGCCGTGGCTCGGCGATACCAGAAGCGGTTGTTCTTCTCCACCCAATGCGGCGTTATATCGGACGGAAAAGCGTGGTGACGCAAATTCCCTGGCAGAAACCGCTCCGCCCGCTGATAGTCCTCCAATGTTCCTTGGGCCATGGCCGGCAGAGTCAACAGAAGCATGGACCGCAGCACCAATCTCAGGCAAACAGTACGAGGCGTCATCTTGCAGAATCCTCTCTGGCCCACCCGTCGAGAGGCCAAAAAATGGCATTTGCCGGCCCCGCCATTTTTCGCGGGCCGACAAATGGATGGGGTTTGTATACTTTATTCGATATCTTTGTCAACCCGATTTCTCGTGATTTTGCCAAATCGTGGTTCGGGAATCGGTTGCTCGCTGCTGTCCCTCAGTCTTGGCGACTAACCTCCCGAGCCGAACTCGCCTTCACTCCATCACCTTCAAGCAGCGCCTTCTTGCGGTAAGCTACACACCTTGCCGATACTTCGCCCTGAACCTCGCTCGTGAAAACGATCCTGACCATCTCCCGCCGCGATCTTTTCAAGGGCCTTGGGTCCGTGGGTATCGTGCTCGCTGCGGGGCGCAGCGCGTGGCCCGAGATCGGAACCGGTCCGGTCAGCTTCGTCGACGTTGCCGGCGCAGCGGGCATCACCTTTCGTCACGACAACGCCGCATCCTCCGAGAAATACCTGATCGAAACCATGGGTGCAGGCTGCGGCTGGATCGACTACAACCAAGATGGCTGGCTTGATCTGTACCTGGTAAATGGCGGGGCGACCGGTGCGTACCACCCCCTGCAGCCGCTACGAAGCGCGCTTTACCGCAACAACGGCGATGGCACCTTCACCGACGTCACTGCCGGCGCTGGGGTAGGCGCCGAGGGTCTGTTCGGAATGGGCGTAGCCGTGGGTGACTACGACAACGACGGCTTCCCCGATCTGCTCGTACTCGGCTATGGACGCTGCATTCTCTACCACAACAATGGGAACGGCACCTTCACCGACGTTTCCGCACGCGCAGGGGTGGAGAATTCCGGCCGCTGGGCCTCTAGTGCAGCATGGTTCGACTACGACAACGACGGCCGCCTTGACTTGATCATCGCCAACTACGTGGACTGGTCGCCGGAGCACAACTTCTATTGTGGCGACCGCGCTCCCGGCATGCGGAGCTATTGCCATCCCGACGACTTCCACGGCCAGCCCCCGACCCTCTATCACAACAATGGAGACGGAACCTTCACCGACGTGAGCAAATCCTCGGGGGTGGGGGTGAAAGGCGGAAACGGCCTGGGGGTGGTGACCTTCGATTACGACAACGACGGCTGGCAGGACATCTTCATCGCGAACGATCACATGCCGAATTTTCTGTTTCACAATAATCGCGATGGCACCTTCCGTGAACTGGCCTACACGGTGGGCGTCGCGGTCAGCGGCGATGGGCAGTTCGAGGCGGGCATGGGAACCGATGCCGCGGACACGACCGGCAACGGTCGCATGGATCTCATCGTCACCCACCTGGATATGCAGTTGGCTCGCCTCTACCAGAACCTGGGAGACCAGATTTTTGACGACGCCACCTTCCCCTCGAGGCTTTCTTACGCCACGTATCACATGAGCGGCTTCGGCACGCGCTTCATGGACTACGACAATGACGGCACGCGCGACCTCTTTATGGCCAACGGCCACGTGCTCGACAACATCGAGCGCTACCACGCCCGCACGCAATACGCCGAGCCAAAACTGATGTTTCGCAATAGCGGGCATGGGGTTTTTGAGAATGTCAGCGACCGCCTTGGACCCGACTTCCAATTGCCGAAAGTCAGCCGGGGCGCCGCCATCGGCGACTTCGATAACGATGGCGACCTGGACATTCTGGTGAGCAACAACGGGCAGGCGCCCCAACTCCTGCGCAACGACGGCGGCAACGCCAATCACTGGTTGGAGATTCTGCTGATTGGGACGAAGTCGAATCGCGACGGTGTCGGCGCGCGGGTGAAAGTGTCGGTCGGTGATCTCGTCCTCTACGACCAGCGAAAGGGAGGCATGAGTTACCAATCCGCCCAGGATCCTCGACTCCACTTTGGATTGGGTCAGCGTTCAACCATCGGCGGGGTTGAAATCACCTGGCCCAGCGGGATCGTAACCAAGCTTTCAAACCTGAAAAGTGATCAGATTGTCGCAGTGAAGGAAGGAACGGGAATTGTCGAGCGGCCGTTTCCTCGCGTGTCTTGGAAATAAGTATTCGTGCCGGCCGTCAAATCGTCAGGGATGCTCGGCCGCTTTCGATGGCCCCTCGGCAGACCCTGGATAGTCAGCTTTCCGGTCCCCGGGGGCAGACCTGATCTTCTCGGCCTGGGCTTCATTCAGGTTCGCAAGCACGGCCAGCATATTTTTCGCTTGCTGAAGATCGCCTCGCCTGCGATACGCGGCCGCCAGATTCGAATAGACCGAAGCATTCTTTGGATCGAGCTGCCTCGCTGTTTCCAAATGCGCAATCGCGTCGCCCAGCCGATTGTCCAATAAAATAAGTTTGCCCAAGGCAAGTTGCGAGCCGGCGTAATTGGGGCGCTCGGCTACCGATTTCTCGAGAGCCTCCTGCGCCTCCGTGTATTCGGGCTGCCCCGGTGAGATGCCAGAGCGCAGCAGTGCTTCGCCCAGGAGCGTCAGCAGCACGTAATCGTGATGTCCCTTTTTGACTCCCTCGCGCGCAGCGCGAACGGCCTCCAATACATCTCCTTCGAACATCGCCTTTTGCGTGGCGGCCACAAACGCAATGTCAGTTTCAGGCGCGAGTCCGCGGGCCTGGTCGAAATCCTTCTTGCTGGCATCCAAGTCATCCAGCAACGCCAGAAACATCCCGCGTTGGTAGTGCAAGTGCGCAGAAATAGGGAAGCGATCCAATCCCAAGTCCACGACTTGCAGGCCAACCCCGTATTCCTGCTTCACCATGCATGCGTCGGCCACAAATAGGTACAGCTTCTCGTCCTCCGGCGCGAGCTTTGATGCCTCTTGCAGCGCCTCCAGCGCCTTCTGGTTTTGTCCGTCGCCGACATACGCCTGGGCTAGCAGATTGTTGACATCTGCATTGTCATGTCCGGCAGCGCGAAGAGCAGTCAGAATCGGAATTGCCTGCTTAGGCTGGCCGGTTGCGACGAAGCACAGGCCAAGGTTGAAGCTTGCAGCGTAGTCATTCGAAGCTCGTCCCCGTGCGGCGAGCAAATGCGGAATTGCCTCGGCAAACGAACCTGCCCGTGTGAGCGCGGTGCCCTTTTGCAGTTCCTCCTCAGCCTGAGAATCTGGGTTGCGGGCGGATCGGTCGCTTGCGGCTTGAGCCTGTGAGGTTTGAGGCAGCTGGAATTGCCGGTTCGCCCCCACTTGCGCCAATAAACTTAAAGAGACAGACATCAGCGCAACGTCCGCGAGTGCAACCCGCAACCGAGCGCCTACTCCCACTTCCCCCCGCTCCTTCCACAATCGTAATGAAGCGTATCACGGCACTGCTGGGCGAATTTGGGTGGAAAGCAAACCCGTCGTGGCAGCCCGTTTACTCCACTCTGCCCGGATTCTCACTGGCCAAACTGTACGCCGCGCTCACCTAAAACCGCGCAAGACCCTGCCAAGAAAGAGACTGGAAACTTTTGCTTGACAAGCTCCGTGAATAAAGTATACAAAGCCCCCCATTAGTGAGCGCCAAAGACTTGCAAACTCGCTCCCCCAAATGACCGAGCAAGGTGACGCTCAGGGGTGACACCTGAAGGGGACTGCCCATGCTGAAGAGCGGTGCCCATGGGCATTTTGAAGCTACGGCGATCGCAATAGTCTTACGCTCTCGGTTCCGGGTAGCGGTTTCGCTCCATCGTCGGGTGGGTCCTCGTGGGGTGGATTACATGAAATTCCGGCCTTGGTCTATGTGGCCGTAAGTGAATCTTGGCTCTCGATAGAGAGGGGGAACTATGTCTCACAGCTTTACTCGCCATCTGCCTCTCCGTGCGTTGTTGAGTCTATGTATTCTCATCGGGTTTGGCGTCGGATTAACGTGGGCGCAGATCACCCAGGGGAGCATTTCCATCTTGGTCACTGACCAGAGCGGCGCTGTGGTTATGGCTGCCGACGTGGTGCTTCAGGATCTTGCCACCAACGTAACCAGATCTGCCACAACCGGGTCGGCGGGATCGTACACCTTCGTGGGGCTGCCTACTGGAAGCTACAAGCTGACGATTACCAAAGCAGGCTTCGAGACCCAGGTGTTTGAATCGGTCACCGTTTCCGCGACTCGCACTACCGACCTCAAGGCGGCGTTGAAAGTAGGCGCCTTGAACCAGCAGGTGGTGGTCAGCGCAGAGGAGATCCCTGTCCTCGAGACCGATTCCAACGCGATCACCGGAACCATCGACATGCGCCAGGTTGAGGACTTGCCCCTCATCGGCCGGGATATCTCCTCCTTGTCCCAGCTGGTCGTGGGGTACGCCGGTGGCACCTGGAATGGCCTGCCCTACATGGCGACAGGAAACAACGTCGATGGGGTCGTAGGCACCACGCAGCGCATGAAGTTTGCCGGTGCCGCTACACCTCTCGTCCAGGCCCGCGTCGAAAATATGGAAGAAATGACCGTCCAGACCGACCAGTTGAATATGAACACTGGTTACGGCATCGCGGACATGCAGGTTAACTTTGTCACCCGCCGCGGGAGCAACTCCTTGCACGGGCGCATTTATGAAGATTTTCGCAACACCGCTTTGAACGCCAATACCTGGCTGAACGACGCTTCGAACCTGAAGAAGAACCCGTTCATCCGCAACGAATTCGGCGGCAGTTTGGGCGGCGCCATTATTAGGGACAAGTTGTTCTTCTTTGGCACCTTCGCCATGGCCAAGCAGCCCAGTGGAGCTACCAACAGCAACACGGTCATGAGCCCCCTGGCTCAGACGGGCGTCTTTAACTTCACGGACACCAAAGGGGTGAGTCACACCGTCAATCTGCTTACGGATATAGCCGCTGGCGCCAGCGGACAGCCTGCCTGCTGCGGTCTTCCCACCTCGGTAAACCCGGCCGTTGCATCGATCTTCTCGAATATCTCCTCTTCCCTGTCCGCAGGTTCGGTTACTGCGAACTCCGACGCGAATTTGGTGGATGTGCATTTCGGGTATCGCACTCCTCTGACCCAGTATTTCCCGACGGTCCGCCTTGACTACAACATGCGGGATAACCTGCGGCTGTTTCTATCCTGGAATATGA
>Ga0307471_100001319_pt1 | contig 13541 bp, 25 predicted proteins | sample atmos_gasesAM3C__2_FD_204566 | JGI IMG/M metagenome (GOLD analysis project Ga0307471, IMG submission 204566) | Hardwood forest soil microbial communities from Morgan-Monroe State Forest, Indiana, United States - atmos_gasesAM3C_515 | ecosystem: Environmental > Terrestrial > Soil > Temperate... | reverse complement strand
CTCAAAGAGACACATACGCCTGACCCTTCCGCGTGACCCCCTTCTGCCGGGTCCCCCCGAGCGTCTCGATGTGCTTGCCACCCACCCAGTTGACCGCCTGGAGCTGGTGGGGCAGGTACTCATGGCCCTCTTCGCCCAGGCCCTCGGCCGCCGCCCGGTAGGCGTTCTCGAAGTGCTCGTAGCGGGTCGGCTTGCCCGACGGCAGGCCGGCGCTGGAAATCCCCCGCCCGCTGTAGAGGGTCGGGTACATCTTGTTGATGGCGATGTCGTGGGCGCGGTAATCGATGGTGACGTGGCCGGGGATGTCGGGCCGGTAGATGTTGTGGGCGAAGGAGTTGGTCTTCGGCGCCGTCCGGCGGTTGAGCACGACATCTGGGTCCTCGCCCATCATCATGCGGTGGGCCTTCATCAGGTCCCGGTCGGCGGCCCCGGCGATCGACAGGCCCTGGAGGACAGACCGGGCCTCGCCCGTCCGGTGCCCGCCCGTCGCCGCCGACTGGGCGATGGTGGCCCAGTCCCGGGCCTTCATGCCGTGCAGCTCGGTCAGGGCGTGGATGTTGCGCCCCTCCCAGTCCATGCTCGGGCTCACGGCGGCCACGATGCCGGCGCCGTGCCACTCCGAGGTCCCGGTGCCCTTCACGCCCTTGGCGACGGCCTCGTTGACCTTGTCGTACCAGACCTTGCCCTCGGCCCGCAGCGCCTCGGGGATGACGCCGTGGACGACGTGGATGTTCCGCACCACCTGCTCGAACTGGTGCGGGTTCCCGAGGTCGGCCTTGGGATAGAGCTGGGAGAAGCCGACGGTGCTGCCCTTACCGGCCAAGACCTACCTCCAGCTCGGCATCAGGCGACGGAGCTGCTCGACCCGGGTCGGATCGATCTCCCGGGGCGTCCGGTTGAGGGTCACCAGGCTGTTGGCGCCGCGGGGGAACATCCGGGCGCCGGCCGGGTCCAGACGCTCGGGCATAGTGGCGACGGGGGCCTGCTTCATACCCGTAGCTTCCACCTGGAGGCCCCTGGAGGGCTGCCAGGCGGCCGGCCAGAAGTAGTCGGCCTGGTCGATGCGCTCGCCCTTGTGGACGCCTCTCTGGTAGCTCCGCTGATTGGCCCGGTTCTTGAGGCTGTCGAGCAGCCGATCGTCCCGCCGGCTGCGGAACGTGCCGAGGTAGCCGTCGGGGTACTCGGCCTCGGGCGTCTTGCGCCACATCGAGCGGCTGTAGTCGAGGGCGTCGCGCCACCAGGGCGACAGGTCACCGCCGTCGCCCTGGGGGAATGGGGAACCGAACGGGGTCTGCGCCCAGTTCTGCGTCACGGCTTAGCCGCCGCGGGAGGCGTCCCAGAAGTTGGCGCCCGACCAGGCATCCTGAAGCTTGGGGTAGCTCGGGATGATCCGGCCGTTGGCCTGGGTCGGCGCCGCCTCGGGGACCGCCGGCAGCCGCAGGGGGATCTCGATCCGCTGCCGGGCGCCGTGGCGCTCGTAACTCTGGACCCGGTTGCGCTTGGTGGCACCGGCCGGCTCGCCGGCCTGGCGATTGCCCTTCCTGATCAGCTTGCCCCGCTCGGGAGCTGCCGACGGGTCGCCTCCACGCACGCCCTGGGGCATGCCACCGGCCATCGTCGGCGCCAGGGGGGAGCGCTTCTCGGCCGTGGTCCGAATTCCGCTCTTGTAGGTCTTGCCCATCAGTACGCTCCTGTCTCCGAGTCACTCCCTACGGGACGCGGGGGCAGCCGCAGCCAGGGAGCGGCCTGCTCACTCTCGAACGCCTGCTGCTGGGCCAGCTCGTTGGCCTCCTCTTCGGTCAGGCTGCTGAGCAGGCCCTTATGCATGGCGCCGCGAGGATAGAGCTGGTCGTGATAAATGCTCGTCCGGCCGCCCTGCCGGCGCCGGATGGCGTGGCCGTGCTGGCGGTCATCGAGCGGGTGCTGGGAAGCGGCCATGACACCAGCCTTTCACATCGGGATAACGAGCAGCGTGATAGCGCTGATCTCTCCATTCTCCCCCACGACGTTGGCGAAACCCGGCCGGACGACGAGGTCGATGCCTCGGGTGGCGACGAACCCCCGGGCGATGACGCACGCCTTGATGGCCTGGTTCACGGCCCCGGCGCCGATGGCCCGCAGCACCGGCTTGTGGTTGTCGTAGATGGCATGGCTGATGACGGCGGCCAGCTCCTTCGGATTGGCCGCACTGGTCACCCGGAGGATGTTCTCCTCGCCGCTGGTCGGCTGGGCGACAATTTCAGGGGTTCCCATTCAGCATGCACCTTTATTTTCGCCAGGACTTTCTTTTCGTATTCGAAGCGTGCTCCTGTCGAGAGGCTACATGCAATCTTGGCGAGGGCATAGGCGTCGGCCTCGTTGTCGTCGGCGAAGTCCTTCCCCCATTTCTGGAATACCGCCTTCAATACGAGGTTCTTTTGGGCGTTCCCCGCCAGCCCGCAGAACATCTTCAATTGCTGGGGGGTGACGATGGTGGGGTAGCCCAGCTCGTTCTCGTAGCCGAAAGTGTCGAGCAGCGCCAGCTTGATCATGCCGCCGCACTCGCCCAGGGCGTGCCCCATCTGCCGGCTGAAGGCGTAGCCCTCCATGACGATATGGTCGATGCCCTCCTCGGCGTAAATGGTCGAGAGCCATTCCGTCAGCTCGTCGCGGATGTCGTACAGCCGCCGGGCGCCTTTGGACTTCGGCTTGATCACCAGCATGTTCTCGCTGTCGTCCTCTGGCCCCCGGATTGCCGCAGCGGCGAAGTGGGTCAGGCTCTGATCGATGCCGACGTAATTACCGCCCGCAGGCTTTGAGGCCGTAGGCAACCTTCTCCTTGAGATCCCCGAGGGTGCCGTCGTTATGGAGGAAGTGGTCGTAGAGCCCCTCGGTGTCATCGCTCAGCTCCAATTCACTGATGTGCTCGGCTGCCTCGCCTTTCAGGCCGGCGCCCGGTCGGATGATCCGCCAGACATGCCCGCGCGCCCCGATGTACTGCGCCTCGTTGAGGAACCGCACGTCGGAGATCACGATGTCGCTGTCGGCTCGCCGGTCGCGCACCAGGGCGAAGACGAGCTTGATCCAGATCTGCTCGTCCAGCGTCCGACGGCCGACCTCGGTGCCCATGCGCTGGTAGAGCCGGCGTACCTCGGGCCAATTCTTGGCCTCCTCCGGGCCGACAGCATCGATGAGCTGCGACAGGCGGTAGGGCTCGCAATGGCGCACGCCGATGATGGGGTCGAGCGCCAGCGCCGCCTCCTTCATCTTGGTGGCAAGGGCGAGCTGCTTGAAGCCGTGCTCCTCCACCAGAACGTGCGCCACCTCGTCCTTGCCGGCGCCACCGACTCCGCTCAGTCCGATCAGCATCCCGATCCTCCGCATGGCTTGCAGACGTACATGTCGTGGTGCTCGCTCCAGTAGATGGGGTCGCCCTCCACGATCTCTTCCCCGCATTCTGGACACACCGAGTCGTACTGCGCTGTGATTTTTCTGGGGCGGCTCGCCGCCGGCCAGCCCGGCCCCCGCACGCTCACGCCGATTGCTTCCAGTCGTTGGAGAGACTCCGCAGCAGCTCCGTCGTGGCGGCGCGAGCCTGGGTCCGATCCCCCAGCGTCTTGTAGGTGTAGCGCTTGTGCGCCGTCGCGAACATGACCACGTACTCGGTGGTCCGAGCTGACGGCTCGACCTCGATGGCGATGATCTCGCTGAACCGGACCCAGGTGTCGTGCTCGCACTCCAGCCAGGCGTCGTACGTTCGTGACTGCATCCACTCGCTCATAGCCCTGGTGGTCCCCCCATGATCAGGTGTGGCTCGGCCTGCTTAATCAATGCTGAAATCAAAGCGTCCACCCGGTTCTGCTCCCGCTCCAGCACCTTGCCCAGGAATTTGCCGACCGGCATCTCCAGCTCCACGGCATGCAGCGCCTTCACGAATTCCTGCCAGATGAGCCCGGTCATCTCGAAGGCCGGCTTGACGCTGGCCGGGCGCTCGACGTTTTCCGGCACCAGCTCCTGCATCCAGATCATGTTCCCGAACTCGTCCCGGTGGTCAGGCCACATGAAGACGGTGCTGTCGGTCTGCTTGGAGAAGATCCAGACCCTGACCATGTCGGTCAGCACGTCACGCTCGATGAAGGCTTTCACGGCGTCCAGCGGGAGACGCGCCGGTCGTGATCCTCACGCCGGCCGACGCGCCGGGTCAGCTCTCGGCTCACCACGGCGGCGTCGCGCTCGGTGGAGCTGAAGAGCACGGTGACCATCTTCCTCTTGGCGTGAGCCGTATCGAACAGATCCTGGCGCTTCTCGACCTCGGGATCGATATCCCGCTGCGCCTTCGCCATCGTGACCCGCTCGTCGCGCCCGCCGCCCCAGTCCCGCAGCAGCACCAGCGCCTGAGCCTTCTGGAGCACGGCCTCGGCGGCGCGCTCCTCGATCTCGGCCTCAGCCACGGCGCCGGCCAGGTGATCGGTCCAGCGGGTCAGAGCCACGAACAGGCCCATGAGCCTGTCGTCGTTCAGGTCAGTGATTTTGAGCGGCAGCCTGGGAATTTCGAAGGCCGGACGAGCCGGCAATGACAACCCGGCGCGTTCCACCGCCAACCGAGCTGCTGTGGCTTTCTCGGCCATCTCCAGTGCGAGGTTCTTCGTCATCGTTCTCCAAATATGCGTCCCAGCAGGTATCCCGGTACACGCATTTGCCACAGGTGCCATTGTCCTGCGCCGCCCAGTGCGGCCGACGCGGCGGCTTGCTGGTTTCCAAGGCGTACTTGATGTCGAGACAGGCGTCGAGCAGGTCGCCCACGATCTCTTCCTGGTAGCGGACCCGGAATTCCTTGACCTGCTGGTTGAATTTGTTCTCGTAGACGAAGATGATCTCCCGGCGGCCCGACATGTGAAGGTAGAGCATGCCCTGCTTGACGTGGCTGGGGAACGGGCGCTTCAGGTCCCGCCAGAGCGCCTCCATGTCGAAGACGGAGTGCTCCGAGTTGTCGTCGTCCTTGATCTTGCGGGTGTACTTCGAGAGCAGGTGCGGTGCGTCGAAGCGGATCGTGCCCATGCCGATGGACTTGATCTCGATCAGCGGGCACAGCTCGATGGTGTCGTCATCGTCAACGTCACCGTCGGCATGGCCGGCCATGAGGTAGTGCTCGTCAGTGACCGGCACCTCCAGGTACTTCAGGCAGTCACGCCCGGCCTTGCACAGCGGGCAGAGCTGCGGCGCCGTGGCGAACCACTCGTTCCGGCACGCCTGGCAGCGCCACTCGCCGCGGAGCACGCCCATCTCCCACAGCCAGGTCTGCCACTTATCGTGGATGTCGTGGCCCTCGGCCCAGACGTTCTCCATTGTGAACGGCGTCCAGTCGTCTTCGAGGGCCGGCGCCTCGATCAGCCGGAAGAACGTCGAACGGGGACACCAGTCGCCCTTGCACATTTCTGACGGATGGATGACATCGGCCCGGCGGTAATCCGGCGGCCGGCACATGACGTGGCGCTTGATGGCGCCCAGCAGCCGCGTCTCGTTCTTGCTTGTGTCGAGGAGCTGGCGCAACTTCGAGGTCTTGATCGTGCGGACCACCCGAGGCAACCCGTTCACCTTCCTCCGCATCCGCTTGAGGGAGTTGCGCTCCCGCTCGGTGCGCCCTCCCCAGATACCGAACTTTTCATGGTTGGCGAGAGCGAACTCCAGGCAGTCGGCCTTGACAGGGCAGGGCGGCTGTCCATCGAGCCCGTTGCAGACGGCCTTGGCCTGCTGCGCCACAGCGGTGGCGTCCTCCCCCTCCTTCTCGGGATAGAAGAGCGCCGGCCGGGAGCCAAGGCACTTGGCAACGACATGCCACTCAGGTAGCTCCCATTCGATCACCGAAAAGCTCCAGTACATCGTCTTTGGTGAACAGGACGTATTCCTGCCCACCCAATTGGATGACGAGAGCGGGGACTCGGCCCTCTGCCGTAGCTTCGTCGCAGATCTTGTTCAAGGCAAGGGCCTTCAGCGTTATCGAGTTGTTCCCTGTGAATTTGTTTTCGATCAGCAGGATCGGGGTAACCACATCTCCCTTCCTGGCCCAGTGCGCACCTGACCCCGGCTGCACGCGACCTCCGAAGTCGCGAGCGGTGCGGCGTTCCTGTCGCCGCCAGCCTGATTTCTTCACCGCTTCATGCGGCGCTTGCTGATGCCCTCCCCGAGCTTGGGGTGCAGCGAAGACATAACATCGGACGCCAGAGCGTCCATCAGCTCGGGCTGTGACCGCAGGGTTTCGAGCAGGCGCTCGCGCCCCTGCACCTTCAGATCGCCGTAGCTGTAGAACGCCCCGGCTCGGTGGATGAGCTTGTGCTGGAGGCCGACGGCCACGATCTCCTTGGCCTGGTCGTACTGGCCGGCTATGAACCCGCCGGCATCGGCGAAGTAGAAGTCGAAGATGGCGGTGCGCTGCGGCGCCGCCGTCTTGTTCTTGATGGTGTGGGCCTTGATGGTCTGGCCCACCCGGAAGTCGCTCTCCTCGATCCAGTCGTCGCGCTTGACCTCCAGCCGGACGACGAAGAAGAAGTTCTTGCCCCGGCCGCCCGGGGTGGTGCGGGGGTCACCGTGCAGGACGCCGATCTTCTCGCGCCACTGGTTGATCATGATGCCGAGCACGGCCCGCTCCTCCTTGATGAGGGAGCGCTTGGCCGCCGGCTGCTGCTTGCGGAAGAACTGGCCGGTGAGCAGGGCACCGAGGCCCGGCGCCATCTCACCCATGTTGTTCTCGTCCTCGCGCTCGGGCACCAGCGCCGGCAGCGAGTCGATGACGATGCAGTCCACCTTCTGTGTGGACAGGAACTCGATGCAGGTCCCGTAGACCGTCTCCATGCCGTTGTCGGTCATCACGATGACCCGGTTGTCGTCCACGCCCAGCGTGCGCACCCAGTCCCGGTCCCAGCTCCGCTCGGCGTCGAACCAGAGCGTCGTCCACTTCGGGTCCCGGGCCTGGTTGGCGGCGATCGTCTTGAGGGCGAGCAGCGTCTTGCCGGCCGACTCGTAGCCGATGATCTCGCACCACTGGTTGAGCGGCCACCCGCCGCCGAGGGCGATGTCGAGGGTCAGGCTCCCGCTCGGGCACCGTTGCCGCGGCTCCTTGGACATCTCCGAGCCGAGGATGATCGTGCCCTCGCCCAGCTTGGAGTTGACCTTCTTCATCAGAGCTGCGATCTGGCTATCCACCCTTCGCTACCTTCTTGACGTGGTAGCCGAGGTGCTGCGTCTTGGGGTCGGCGTTACCGGCCGCCGCCGCCTTCCAGGCCGCTTCCTCGTCGTCGTAGGTCTGGATGGGCACCGGCTTGCCGTGCATCGGGTGCATCGCCATGAGGACGTGAAGGTACTCCTTCTTGGGAGCTGCCGCCTTGGCCGCCGGCTTACTTGCCGCCACCGGTCTTTCCCTTGACCACTCGGTAGATCACGTAGGCGATGATGCCGAAGATGATGACGCCGGAAAATCCGGTGAGCACGGTGTCGTTGTTCCCGTCGTCGCCGCAGCCCGCCAGGAACAGCAGCATGAAGGGCAGCCAGATGATCACCGCTTCTTCGCCGCCTTCTTCGCCATCTTCACCCGCTTGGCATGGCTGGTGCCGGCGTTGGAGATCTTCGCCGCCTTCTCCTTGCTCATGCCTTTCTCCTTGAGCGCCTCGTAGACCTCCGGGCGCTTGATAGACGGGCCAGGGTCTTTTCCGCCGGGCATTTAACCGTCCCCTCCGAAAATGGTGAACATGCCGTTGTAGGAGCAGTCGAAGCACTGGGGAGCTGGTGCTGCCATGCCGTTCTTGGTCACCACGGCGTTCTGGCGCCGGCTGAAGAAATTCGTGCTCCCGCAATTCGGGCAGGTGCCCGTCTCCTCCCGGTTCGCCTTGCCCCCGGTCCAGGCCCGCCAATTCAGCCGCTGGCCGCCCGGGGCGTCAGGGTCCTCGATCATGACCGGCGGTGGGCCGTTCTGCTGGCGCTCCTGCCACATCTGGGCCTGGGTCCCGGCCGGCGTAATTGAGCCGCCAGACGGCCCTACAGCGCCGTTTCCGGGGCTCTGAGGGTACGCCGGGCCGGCCGGCGCCCGGCCGAGCTTCTTGGCCCACCAGGAGTTGCTGTCGTTCATTTCTCCGACCACCTGTCGCACACACTCACGTCGGCCACCAACGGTACCCGCAGGGGCACCGGGAGCTTGACCTGCTCCATGCACTGCCGGACGATCTCGGCGATGTCCTCGGCCTCGTCGTCGGGCGCCTGGGTCACCAGCTCGTCGTGGACGGTCAGCATGAGGTTGGCCCGGCTGTCGTGCAGCTCGCCGTAGAGGTCCCGCATGGCGACCTTGAGGATGTCGCCGGCCGAGCCCTGGATCTTGGTGTTGACCACCTGGCGCTCGGCCTGCTTCTGGAGCTTGAAGTCATAGCTGAAGAGGTCGGGCAGGTGCCGGCGCCGGCCGAGGATGGTGGTGACGTACGGCATGGTCGGGCGCTTGCCGGCGGCCTGGGCCTCGGCCTTGGTCACCCGGGTGGCCCGGCACTTCCGCACCAGGGCGCGCCGCCAGGGATCCACCCGCTTGTAGGTGGAGAAGAAAGCGTCGATCAGCGCCTCGGCCTCGGCCAGGCTCGGCACGCCGTACCGGTCCACCAGGGTCTGGGCCATCGCCCCGTAGGCCATCGAGAAGTTGCAGTTCTTCGCCAGGGAGCGCTGGAGCTTGGTGACCTCCTCCTGGGGCACGCCGTACGCCTTCGAGGCCGTCATGGCGTGGAGATCCAGCTCGTCCTGGTACGCCTGGATGAGCACCGGGTCCCGGCTGAAGTGGGCCAGCAGGCGCAGCTCGATCTGGCTGTAGTCGGCCACCACCAGCTTGTAGCCCGGGGGTGCGATGAACAGGCCGCGGATCTCGTCGTTGCGCCGGACGGGCACGTTCTGGAGGTTCGGCGTCCTACAGGAGAAGCGCCCTGTACGTGCGCCCCGCTGGTCGAAGTCGGCGTGGCACCGGCCGTTGAGCAGCCGGCGCCGGATATTGAGGTAGTAGGTCGAGTGCAGCTTGTGCAGCTCGGCCCAGTGGATGATGTCCTTGACCACCGGGTCCTTGCGCAGCGCCGCCGTGGCCTGGAGCGCCGCCGCCGCCACCGAGGGGAGCTTCTGCTTCTCGGTGACGTGCTCGGGGTGCGGCCGGTGGCCCCGCTCCTCGAACAGGAGCTGGCGCACCTGGGCGTCGGCGTTGAGGTTGATCGGCCAGCCGGCGGTCTTCTCCACCCGGCCGTAGACCTCGGCCAGTTCGGCCTCCAGCTTGGCGCCAAGGGCATCGAGCCCCTCGACATCGATCGCCACGCCAGCCTGCTCCATCCAGACCACGCACTGGAGCACGTCCATTTCGAGCTGACGCAGCTCTTCGAGCCCCCGGTCCTCGATCTGCCGGCGGTAGCGGCGCGACAGCAGCCAGGTGTATTTCGAGTCGTGCCAGGAATAGTTGGCTGCCTCACTGAAGGGGAATTTCTCGACTCCGACCCGGCCCAGGGATTTGTCGTAGACGTAGTGCAGCTCCCGCTGCGTGCAGACGCCCAGGCTGTAGGGAAAACCGCCCCGGTGCGTCTCGTTGATCAGGAACGCATCGATCATGGTGTCGTCGTAGGGCGGCGGCGGGATAGCGCCGCCGTAGATCTTGGCCGCCACCTCCAGGTCGAATTTCAGGCCGTGCCCGATCTTGATGGCGCCGCCGAAGAAGACGGGCTCCAGCTCGGTGAACACTGTGCCGACATCGAGCTGGTCCGGCGGGGCGCTGTAATGGGGGATCGGCTTGCGGTTCTTGAGCGGCCGGCTCCCATCCTTGGTCATCGGGATTTCCCAGCGCTCGATGTCCCCGAGCGGATGGCCGAAGGGAATGACGACGGCCTCCCCCGGGCCGGCCATGCTCACCCAGAACGGAATGGCGTGCCGGGGGTCGTTGCGGTTCTCGCCCATCGTCTCGAAGTCGAAGGCGAAGGCGTCGAACTCGCTGAAGCGCGCCGCCACCTCCTTGAGGTGGGCCAGCGTGGTGACAACGTTGCAGGATCGGTAGGCCGGCCGGCCCAGAAGGGCTGGTTGAACTGAGCCGGCCAGCGCTACCGAGGCCATGTCACTCGTCGTCGTCATCCTCGTCAAAGTCCTCGTCCAGCATCTCGGCAGCGATCTCCTTGAGCTGCTTGCGGGTCGGGACCTTGATCACCTTGGAGTCGTACATCTTGCCCTGGTAGACGGTGATGAGCTTCTCCGTCAGAGGCTCCATCTCCCAGTCCTCCTTGAGGTCCCGGGCCTTGACGGGATCAACGCTATAGCTCGTCTTCGACTTCTTGCCGGTACGGCTCACCGCCCAGTAGATGTCGTCGCGGTCGAGGGGTCCCGTCCGCTTGTCCTTGGCCTTGGCTTCGAGCTGCTCGGCCAGCCGGGGGCCAACCTCCCACACCTTGTTCTGCGGCTTCCCATCCGACAGAAGCAAGACGTTGAAGGCAATGCGGAAGCCCGGGGTGTCGCCGGCATCGCACAACGGGCACGACTCTTCGATGCACACCCAGCTCCGCTTCCCTGACTGCCGGTCGATCCAGTGCTGCCGGTACGAGGCGAACGGTGCCGCCTCCAAGAACCGGATCAGCATGGCCTCGCCGCTGTCGTTGAATTTCAGGAAGTCGGCACCGAAGCCGGACTTGGCCTTGGTGGTGCGGTACCCGTCCCAGCCGCCCCGGACTACGGAGTCCTCGTCGTCCTCGGGGACCTCGTCAACGTCCTCGTCGTCCTCGTCCTGGGCGACGGTCCCGGCCTCTTCCTCATCCGGTTCTTCCTCGGCAACCGGCCGCCGTGCAACTCGCCGCATGTCCTACCCCTTTTTCCGCGCTGGCTTTATCCCGAAAGCCTTGAGCAAATACGATTTCTGGTTGTCGGTGAGCGTGATGGCGTCTTGAATTTCGTCGTGGAGCTGGTTGTTCAGTTCTTCGAGCACTAATTCCGTCAGGTTCGTTTTCGTAGACTGGAACTCATCGTCTTCCATCTTGAGCATGTCGTCGTCGCTGACTCCGATGTCGTTGGTGGACATCTCCACGTCAGCACCGAAACTGTAGCTCTCATAGTCGGCCATCTTGACGGTGTACCGACGGCTACGCCGGATGATCATTGCGCTTTCCTCACTTCGCACTCGCTTGTCTCGACCTTCGACCAGTCACCGTCTTTTTTGGCGAACGAGATGACGTAGTGACACCGGTCCCCGAACCAACCGAGGGTGATCCTTCGGATGACGGCCGGCCGCCAGTCGATGTCGCGGCCGTACCGCCTGCGGGCCTCCACCACTTCGCCCTCGGCGAAGCCGCCCTCGGCCACGATGGCCCGAAAGAGATCATCCTTGGCGTTCGCCAGCTCGGTGGTCAGTCGATCGACCTCGGCCTTGAGTTTCTTGATCGTGCTCATTGGGCCAGCCTTTTCAGCGCTGCGCTCACGCGCTCGGTGAATTTCGTGTCGTTGATGCCGACCCTCGGATGGAGAATTCCCAGCTCGTCCACCTTGCCGTCCATCAGGCCCTCGTCGGCGGCGATGCTGACGATGATTTCAAGCTGCGCCCGGGAATACAGGCGCCGGGCCTTCTGGCGCACCTGGCCGGGAGTGCGGAAGGTGGCGATCGGCAGGTAGCCGAGCCGCTCCCACTTCCTGATGGTGACCGGCGAGCGGCGCAGCGCCGTTGCGAGCTGGCCCACCGTGTAGAACTCCGTCGTCGTCCCGCTGATGTTGAAGAGCTTCGGCTTTCCCCAGTCTGCCGGCTGGGGTGGCTCTAGTGGATCTCCGATTTCCCGGTCACTACCGGGGTACTGCTCCCCCATCGACCAGCTCCTTGAAGTGCTCCAAATCCTCGCGCCAAATTCGAGTCAGCAACCTGTTCCGCAGTACAGCAGCCGGGTGGTACGTCGGGAAGTACGTACGTCGCCCGCCCCCCAGCAGCTCTCGATTCCAGGGCTCGCCGTGGGACTCGGTGATCCTCGCGCCGGGGCGTAACGCCTGCAAGGCCACAGATCCCAGCACAAGGACAAAATCCGGCCTGACCAGCGTCGTCTGAGCCCAGAAATTTCCACGGCACGCCGCTACTTCTTCCGGCCGCGGAGTGCGCGTGGGGTAACAGCAGACGGTGTTCATGAACACCAGCTCGTCGGTCGCCAGGCCGACCCGCCGCAGGTACTTCCGCAGGAGCTGCCCGGACGGCCCCACGAAGGGCTCGCCGGCCCGATCCTCCTGCGCACCCGGCGCCTCCCCCAGGACGGCCACAGCGGCCTCTGGAGGGCCGCTGAAGGGCACCGGACGCGACGCCACCCGGTGCAGGGGGCACCGGGTGCATCGCAGAATTCGATCTCGGACCTGCTCGGGCGTCACCGTCTCGTTCTATCGCGCCGCCTCTGGTCCCGCACGTAGGAGATGCTGCTGCCGACGAAGCTGCCGAACATCGTCCACAGGAAGAGCTGCCACCAACGCATGCAGATCATGACTTCCGGGGGATGAAGGCGTAGGAGATCCTGGTGACGAACATGGCGTCGATGTCGTCCTGGGTCAGCTTGCCGTCGTAGAAAGCCGCCTGCACGGCGTCCTCGTCCACCACGACGATCGTGCGGGTGCAGGTGTTGGTCAGCTTCTTTTTCGCCAGCACCTCCAGCGCCTTCTCCTCGACCATCTCCTGCCGAACCCGGCGCTCCCGCTTCATGCCGGCGTAGCCGTCGATGGGCTCCTTGAAATCGACGTACTCCGAGCCCTTGTCGTCGGTGTAACCGTCCGTCTCCACGATGGCCGAGAGCATTTTCTTCAGCTCCGACTCCCGCTTCTCGAACGTCTCACGCTGGGTCTTGATGCCGACCCACTCGCTGAAGAGGGTCTTGATTTTGGTGAAGCTGGCGGCCATTTAATTCTCCTGTTCATGGCTCGGATTAAAGGGGGCCGGTCGGGTGCGTGGGCGCCCGGCCGGCCCCCTCGGGAATTTCTACTTGACGCCGGCCAGGACCGACAGCACCTGGGCGTCAGCGGCGGCGGTCGTGCCGTCCACTGCCCGCAGCATGTTGACCTGGGCGCGGTGGGCGCTCCCCTTGCGGCTGGCGACGTGGTGCTCGTAGGTGTTGAACGCCTGGAGCACGCCGAGGGCCGTCTTCTTCCAAGGGGCGACGCGGGGGTCGTTGTTGTAGAGCTTCCGCAGCTCGTCCTGCTTGTTGGTCGCCAGGGTGAACCCCCGGGTGGTGGTCTTGCCGGCGGGGACCTCGGGGATCGGCACGATGGCGTCCAGAACGAGGTCGAACTGCCGGGTGGTCACCTTCCAGCTCGCCAGGCGGGCGACTTCCTTGGCGAAGTCGTCAGCGATGGTGTGGACGATGGCGAGGGCCTCGCGAGCCTCGGCCAGCTTCACGCCCGAGCCCGAGCTGTGCTTGATGCGGAAGACCTGCCCGCCCTCGGAGAGGCCGGCGCTCAGGGTGTTGTCGCAGACGACGGCGGTCACGACCCGCTTGTAGGTGGTGGCGAGAGAGCTGTCGAAGCTGGTGGCCGCCAGGAGGTTGGGCCGGAACTCGATGCCCTCG
>Ga0307471_100001318_pt1 | contig 13545 bp, 11 predicted proteins | sample atmos_gasesAM3C__2_FD_204566 | JGI IMG/M metagenome (GOLD analysis project Ga0307471, IMG submission 204566) | Hardwood forest soil microbial communities from Morgan-Monroe State Forest, Indiana, United States - atmos_gasesAM3C_515 | ecosystem: Environmental > Terrestrial > Soil > Temperate... | reverse complement strand
CTCCTTGCGATGAAGTACAGGCGCGCTTGTTTGCCGGTCTCTCGTGGCTTGGAGAAGGCGCTAAATTTGCCAGGCCTTCCGGATGACCCCGCGGAACTTAGGGATCTTGCTCGCCGCTATCTTTTCCTTGGAGACGCAGGAATGCTGTTGGCTGAATCGCAAAAACGGCCAACTCCCATCGCGAATTCTCTGGAATTGGTAGAGCAGTTAGCCACAGAAAGACAAACTCAAATCGGAAACCGGGGTTAGATATCAATGTCCTTTCACTCCTTAGCAAGAAACAAATCCAGCCTGAGCCGTGCGGTAATCCCCCCAGCCGCGAGCCGGCGGAATGACTTTGCCAAGCTGATCATCGCGATGGATAACTCCAAAGCGCCTTTCCATTTTCCAAAGCGGAAACGGCACCATCGAGGCGCCGACGACACTCTGGACAGAGTATTTCAGGGCCTGCTGAAAGAGGCCAATCGAGAGCTTGCCAGCTTGCTAAGGGATGTGCGCGCGGGGTCGGAAACAGACCTGCTCGATGGCGCCGGAACCCAGGCCATTCGCGACCTGCTGAGACGTGCGCTCCAGTGCGCCACGAAGCAATATGTGCTGCAAACCGAACTAAGCAACCTTGCGCTCAAGGACGAGCTAACCGGCCTCTACAATCGTCGCGGTTTTCTCGCTCTCGCGGAACGTCAGTTGAAGCTTGCCCGGCGCTCTGGCCGGAGTTTGCTTTTGCTCTTTATTGACGTTGACGGATTGAAAGAGATTAATGATGCCTTCGGTCATACCGAAGGCGATGCCGCCTTGAAGTGCACTGCCGAGGCACTGGAGACGACTTTCCGGGATTCTGACGTCATCGCCCGGTTAGGAGGCGACGAGTTCGCTGCCCTGGCCATCGAAGCCTCCGGTCAGAGCGAATCCACCATCCGCGAACGCCTGACGGAATTCATGAACTCCGCAAGCTGCCAGGGGTCCAATTACAAGTTTTCCCTCAGTTTGGGAGCCGCGCGATTTGATCCCTGGGACCAAACCTCAATTCGCGATTTAATCGCCCAGGCTGACCAAGCCATGTACGAACAGAAGCGCCGTCGTTCTGCGGAGCGCATGAGTGCAACAGTGTGTTGTTAATCCTGAGGCTCGGAATGTGAGCATTTGCACTTAAATTCACACATTCAAATGAGAAGAGAGCGTGCAGGGTAAATCCGTAGAATTTTGTTGGAGAAGTGAGAAGGTTTCCTGCAGGTCGGCTTCATGCCTCAGCTCCATGGAATTGGCCAGGACCCCGAGAGTGAAAGGCCGAGACGTTTATGGTTGTGCGGTCTGGTCGACTTGAAAAACGCGTTCAGCTGTCCCTCCCGGTAAAGATTTCGCGCCTATACGATCCGTTCACGAGTGAACGTACGACAACAGAGAACATATGCTCCCTGGGAATGCGTGTCTTGACGCAAAAGGCTCGAGAACTCAACCAGCGGCTGATGATCAGCTCGCTCGTGGGAGACTTGCGCGCATTGGCTCGCGTCGTTTACTGCCAAAAGCTCCCCGACGGACGTTATGGCGTCGGCATTCAGTTTCAAGGGCAGTCCATCAATTGGCCGGCTGGATCTGTTGCCGGGGCAAGTGACTGAGCTTCGGACAGGCAAACATGGGTTCGTGCTTTGCGAAGCGCGCGGCCTAAGGATCCAAAAAGTTTCCTCGAAGGGGGCTGCCGGCTTAATTCCCGATGAAAACCGAACGTATCATGAGTCGCACAAAACTGATTCTCCTGTCCATCGGTCTGCTGGTTTTTCATCAAGCTGGATAGTAATGAGCAGAGAGGAACGCCGGGAGACCGCCGCGAGGAACAAATTGGAGGCGGGATTCGAACCCACGAATGGAGGTTTTGCAGACCAGTCGTGGTTTTCTATCTTGTTGGTTCGTCTTGCCTTTACGCCCGCGCATTTGGCCGGTTCTGGCCCTGACTTGGGACCAATTGTTCCCAAATTGTTCCCAAGTTTTGGGATGAACCCCTGAAGTGAGACAAATTCCTTTGGCACAGTTTCCGCTTTTCTGAGAGCCCTTTTTTGAATCATTGTGTCCGCATAGCGCCAGTCACCGCACACTCTCTGTTACGACATTTTCTGCTGGCGAGGTCAAACCGGAAAAGTCGGCTAACACTGCCAGATCAAGGTGTCGACGGTGCTGAAACTGGACGAGCGCTGCGGATTCGATTGACGATGTCGATCGCCAACCGCTGGGCGGCTGCGGGACCATCAATCGCGGTAACCTTGCCCTCGCCAAGGACCATGCCCGTTTTCGGGCTGATCATTTTGAAGATCCAGTCATACGTCAGCCAAGGCCTGGTGACATCAATATAGATGTCGGCCCCGTTTCGGTCGTCAACGATGCGGATGCCCCACTCGCGTATCTCGGGACGAACGTATAGCGCGTCCTGCAGCAAGTTGCCCTTCATCCAGATGGTGTGCGATTCCACAAATATCGATTGAGCTGTGCGCACAATTTCATCAGGATTGTTGCTCACGCTGCGAGCCACGACTCTGCTTTCCACGGGTGCGCCAGTTGGTTTGTCAAGTTCTCCGCGCGGCAGCATCACGGCAGCAGCAAGTTGTTCCACGATGGCTGCCGCAAGCTTTGGCCCCGCGTCGAATTCATCTGTTCCTTCTACCGTCCCTGACGCGAGTGTCAACGACTTTGGCTGATAGACCATCGTGTAGGTCCAGTCGAAGGTCATAACAGGCCGGTCGACAGTAATCGCGACATCGGCAGATTGCCCGTAATCAGCGAAGCGCACGCCAAGTTGCGGAAACATGGGCGTCTTGTGAATATCATCCTGCAGCCGCTCGCGGCGTAGATAAATCGTTTTGGAATGCACGGATATCGTGTGGATTTGCCGCTGCTCTGGACGAGGCAGAGTGTAACCAGGAGGAGCCACCGGGGCTGCCGAAGGGTTGGCAGGAGCCGCTGCAGCGGACGTGGCTTTGGCACCGAATGGTTGCAGACGCGCGCCCGAGTCAAACCGCGTTCCCCCGGAAGCGTTGCCGAGACCGGCGATGCTGTCGATGGGTACGGCAAAATTGACGTTCTGGCCGACGCTGAGTGACCCGACAACGATTCCGAGTATCTTAGCCTCGGCATCCACGAGGACGCCGCCGCTGGATCCGGGAGACAACGGAGCGGTAAACTGCAAAATCCGGTACCCACTACCGGCTCCGGGCACATCGTCGGCCATGCGCGTTGCGCTCAGGATGCCGGAGGATGCAGTCCAGGGCAAGCCCACAGCGTTCGATACGACAAAAACCGTTGCGCCAGATGCCGCGTTAGCGGAGTTGCCGATGGGCAGAACTGGAAGCCCCGTTGCAGGGATGCGCAGAGCTGCAACGTCACGCCGTTCATCCGATGCGATCAACTCAACCTGGTCGTAGGTCTCGCCGCTTTTTAGGCGCACTTGCACTTCACGCATTCCTCTCACAACATGATTGGCAGTGAGGATCACCCCATCGCTGCGAATAATTACGCCGGAGGCAACGCCTGCAACTTGGCCATCGCCTTTGCCGACCAGAATGGATACCGCCGATGGCGAAACTCGCTCGACGACTTGATCTCCGGAGAGCGTTTGAGGTGCTCCGCCCTGCCCCATCAGGTTTGGTGCGGACACTCCCCAGAAAACCGCGATGGCTAACAAGTTGAGAAGTCGCACGGCCCCTCCTTCCTATTGCGAAAGTTTGCGATCAGCTGGTGGGACTCGTCGCAACGCCCTGTTCGCAGACTCGCGTCTGTTTTGTGGTTTCTGAACTGGACTTGTATCTTGGCTGTTGACCCTGAGTATACACCCGATGGCAGCGACGCGATCTTCGTCACGAATACGCAGGCCAGAACAGGCATGGTCATTCCGCCTATGCAAGGAATCCGGTCTTCCTGGTCCCATGGTGTCCTCCCTCCTTCGTCCGCGATCGCCAGAGTTTCAGAGGAGCGGTTGGGTCACGCGGTAGAATTTGCGGCCGTCGCGCGCCACATAAACGAAAGCGTGTTGGGAAGAATCGCTGGCATCGGCGTCGCGGAAGGCACCTCCGATCACATCGTCGTAAAGTTTTCCTTCTTGGCCATCGAGTACGACCATCGATTTGTTGTCACCGACGCCGCCGCGCACGGCGTAGACGAAGTGGCGGCTGTCGGGGCTGAACGTCAGATCAATTTCCAACGCGTCGAAATCTTTGCCTACCTGGCCGTCCACAACAACGCGTCGCATCGCCCGCGTGGTTTGCCCTCGAAGAAACTTCTCGCCGCCAACCCCCGCGATATAAGCGAGCCTTTGGCCGTCCGGGCTGAGGCTCTCGCCCTCAAGAAAGGGATACCCTCCGTGAAACCGCGAGGTGGCCTGTCCGGCGATCTTGCCATCACGCAGCTCCTGGACCTCCAAGTCCAACCTGTTCAACCCCCCATGTCTCTTCATGGCAAGCTGGATCACGTGCTGGTTGTCAGGGCTAAACTTTGGGTAGCTGAACACGTCATTATCGAACTCGGGTCCCTCTTGTCCGTCGATGACCGTTCGCCAGAGTTTTCCGCGTTTTGCGACATAGGCAAAGCGCCGGCCATCGAGGCTAAAACCTGGCCGAGCCAGCTCGTCGAACTGAGGCCCCTCGTGGGCATCAAGGATGAATAGACGCCGCTTTTTGTCGGGCCAAGCCTCGTAGGCAAGGTGTTGGCCATCGGGGCTGAAAAATGGCCGGCCCACAGCCTCGAACTCCGATCCCTGTTTGCCATCGACGAAGACTGTTTCATGCTTATCGTCGCGCTTGGCCCTGTACGCCCAATGCTGACTGTCCGGGCTAAAAACAAGTTGGCCCGCATAGTCGAACTCCTTCTTCGCTCCCCAGCCGAGGTCGGTGGGGTCAATCCGCTGACTCGCGTACTCGAACTCTGCCGTTTCTTTCCCATTGAGGACCAGGACTTCGCGGTCCTTGCGCTTACCGCGATAAGCCAGGCGTTCACCGTCTGGGCTGAACACGGGCGGGCTCACTTCCTCGAACTCCGGCCCTCTGTTACCGTTGACGACCATGAGCCACTTCTTTTGGCCGAGGCTGGCGGGGTAGGTCAAATGCTTGGCGTTTGAGCTAAAGCGCGGCGCACCCACGTCTTCGAACTCAGGGCTCTCCTTGCCGTCGGCTACCATTAGCCATTTCTCGCCACGTTTGGCCGCGTACGCGAGGTGCTCCAGACCGACATCACCAAAGAACCAGAATCCCGCGCCAAGCTTGTCGAAAGCCGGCCCGATTTCCTTGCCGTCCAACATCTTGACCCATTTGGTGTCGCGTTTTGCCGAATAGAGTACGTGTTGTCCTTGCGGGCCAATGAGGACGGATTCGATGGCATCGAAGGTTCCTTTTTCCTTGCCGTCAATGACAAGCACCCACTTTTGGCCCTGCTTGGCTCGAGCTGCAAATCGCAGGCTGACCGGGTCAATGGAGTAGTCGGCTTCAGGCTTGGCCATGCTAAAGAATTCCTTCCAAGGCCGCTTAGTAATTTCAGGGCCGGGCGCCTCGGTCTGCGGCGATAGTTCACCGAGCAGCTCCTCCTTCGCAGCGGGGAGCGCAGCCGACTGGCTTTTCTCGGCTGCCGATTCCTGGCCAGCTGGTTGCCCATGGATTCCTGGTTGGAAGATCAAGCAGAAGACTATGACCAGGATCCCTTTTGCACGATTCATAGCAACCTCCTCAAGCAGCTAGTTCTTAGCTCCTGCTTTTTTCAGCATTTCAATGATCTCGCCGTGTCGGGAGACTATCGCCGCTTCTAATGGCGTGCCGCCATCCTTTGTCTTGGCATTGGGGTCAGCACCAGCCGCAAGCAAACGTTCCACGACCAGCAGGTGACCCTTCCCAGCCGCACCCCACAAAGCGGTTGCACCATTGGTGCTTTTTGCATTCACATCAGCGCTTGCCGCGAGCAAGCGTTCGACCACCGGCAGGTGACCATTCGTCGCCGCCATCATCAAAGCTGTCCATCCATCGTTCTTTTTGGCGTTGATGTCGGCCTTGGCTGCGAGCAAGACATTGACGACTTCTAGGTGGCCCTCCTGCGCCGCAGACATCAAGGCCGTCCATCCATCCTGTTCAGGGGCATTCACATCGGCACCTGCCGCGAGCAGGTATTCCACGACCAACCGCGGACCAAAGAAGGCGGCCTCCGTCAAGGTAGTGCCGCGATTCTTCGCAACTTTAGCGGCGGCGACGAATTCCGTTATTGCCCCATCTACGTCGCCTTTGTCAGCGAGCGCTGTGCCAAGATTGCCATGCGCGATGGCATAGTTTGGGTTGAGGCGGATGGCTGTTCGCAATTCCTCGATAGCCCCATCCACGTTGCCCTTTCGACGGAGTGCGCGACCGAGGGCACCGTGTGCAGCGGCATCCCCGGGGTTGAGACGAGTCGCGGTTCGGTATTCCTCAATTGCGCCGTCCAAGTCGCCCTTTTGATAGAGTGCCTCGCCGAGGTTGCCGTGTGCGTCGGCAAGGTTTGGGGTAAGGCGAACGGCTTCGCGATGTTCAACAATCGCTCCATCCAAGTTGCCCTTGTCAGCGAGTGCGATGCCGAGGTTGTTGTGTGCTCCGGCGTCGTTGGGGGAAAGGCGGATGGTCTCGCGGTATTCTTCAATCGCTCCGTCCAAGTCGCCCATGAAAGAGAGCGCGGCGCCGAGATTGCTATGCGCTCCGGCATTGTTGGGAGAAAGGCGGATTGCATCGCGGTATTCCGCGATTGCCCCGTCCAGGTCGCCCTTAGCAAGGAGTGCGTTGCCGAGATTATTGTGCGCGTCGGCATAGTTGGGGGTATGGCGGATTGCCTCGCGGTATTCCGCAATCGCGCGGTCTCGATTGCCGCTACGCTGGAATTCATTTCCCCGTTTGAAATGATCCTCTGCCGCCTTCTCATTGGGCGTCTGCTGGGCAAAGGTTCCCGGCTGGAAGATGAAGCAAAGGAGTAGGACCAGCAAGCCTTTTATGCGATTCATAAGAACCTCAGTTATCCTTAATCGGCGTGACCAACCGCTACGCCGATGGCCACGAGCGCGACAACTCCGACCCCAATTGCAACGAGCGCAATTTTCCCGCCCTTGGATAAACCGGGGCCTTGAACCTTCTGCACGTCAGCATAAGGAACCGTAGTGGTCTGGCCGGTCTTCTTGTCCGTCACGGTGAACGAGGATTCTTCGATCTTGCTGACGTAGCCCTTCACCTCAGCCCCATTCACTAGCTTCACCTTTACTTGTGATTTTTCGCCTATCCCACGCTTCTGCACTTTGGCCTTGACGTTTGCAGCTCGCGGCGTTTCCCGTGTCTGGGCTTGTGTGGTTCCAGGGGGCGGTGCCGCTTCCTGGGCGAAAACGGAGCTCTGAAAGACAAGCAAAATCGCCAGTAGCAAAGAAACAGTTCTCATGGAATCCTCCTTCATCCGCAAACGCTCCGACTTTCAGGGAAGGGCCTGGGTCATGCGGTAGAAATTGTGACCTGCGCGCGTCATATAAACGAAAGCGCGTTGATATTGCGCGTAGAAATGCGGTCCGAAAGCAATCCATCGCCTCGCTGAGCGTAAGCGATCGCGTCTCAGCGGTTCTTGTGGATTTCTTTGATCAGTTCATCAACAACTTTCTCCGCGGACTGTCGAGTGGCCTTTTCGGTTGTCCCCCCAGTAAGTGTCCACGTCCCGGTGAACTTGCCTTGCAGGTCGCTACGCAATACTTCTTTTTTGTCTTGGGCATCCCGGAAGATGAAGCGCACCTTCACTTTCGCCGCGCCAGCACCAAGGCCGATCCAGCTTCTCGCGGCCCGGCTGCCAGGGTCGTACCCGATGACTGTTGCAGAAAGAAGGATTCGGTGTCCCCGTTCCTCCGTAGGGGCAGGAACGCCGGACGACGGGGCGGCACTCGCCTCCGAAACATCGGTCACATTTTCAAAGAGCTTGCTCGCAGTCAACTTCTCGACTGCAAGCTTTTGCATCACTTTCTCAAAGTCTTGAGGGAAACCCTCTTGGGTAGACAACGTACCGACTGAAAACTTTTCCACACCAATGACCGCGTAGCCTGTCAACGGCTTGGATGGTTTTTCGTTGGCTTGCGCTGGCGACAAGCGCAAACCTCCAGAGCTTGCCAGTAGCAAGGCAGCCTGAACGCTAAACCTGACGTACGAACGCAGACTCATGTGGAACCTCCGTTTTTAACCGAAGTTATTTTTTCTTGGGAGCCTCTTGCACTTCCACCTGCAGATGCAGACCCGCTTTTTCTTCCAGGTCGGCAATAACGCTCTCGAAAGCATCCTTCGAGAGTTCAAACACCGTGACTTGGGGCTGGCCCGATTCATCCTTCCATTCCAGGCTCAGGTAATGCTTTTTCTTTTTGGCCATCAGAACGAACAGGCCGCCCACGCCCATTGCCGCCGTCGTGGCGACGGCGGCGCCTACATGCCGACCGACTTTTTCGCGGTAAACCATCTTGTTGATGTTCGCGAACGGAACGTTCCACTTTCCTTTGTCCCAAGTGAAAACGAAAGCCGAGGCACCGGAGGTATCCAGAGTGCCCTGTTGCTTTTCGGGGATCGAGCCAACTGTGCCCCCGACATACATGGCCTGCTTGCCTTCTACGGCAGCGGTCAATGGTGTTGCGGATACCAAGCAGCAAGCGACAACCACGCACAAAGCTCTTTTCATGGGGATCGCCTTTCAAATCTCTTTGAAAATCCAAATGCCTTCTTGTCCCCAAGGGATGAGCTACGCAAGGGAGTGCCCACAGCCATGGCGTGAAAACACGACGGATTGAAAGGATTTGTGACAGGGGCCGCAGCTGGCAATAGCTTCCCGGCTGCAAGATTTTCATGACACCGCCATCCAAACACCGCGCCCATGGATGAAGCCACTCCCGGCAAACCTCGGCTATTTCTGGGCACTCGAGCGCTGTTGATAATTGCTATGCATTTTCTTCCAGAGTGTTACGTCAGGCACAGCTGGCGTGGGCACGTTTATCGCGCGGTTGCCGAGCCTGTGAGCAATGGGGCAACTAACTCCAGACGCGGGAGTACTTGCGACTGTGGACAGGTCGGACACCATCGTGGATGTCGAATCACAGGTAATCACGCCGGTGTTGCCGGTAAAGGTTGCTCCTGCGAAATCCGCGCTGGAGTTGACTAGCGCCAGAATGGCGGGCCCGTTGTTTTGGGAGATGCTGACGCCACGCAACAGAACCTCTGAGTTGCCGTCCACGCGAATGCCCGCGCTAAGTGGATCACCTGCCGTGCCGTTATTCAGAATTTGCGTTGCTGTGAGACCGGGAAGCAGACTCGAACCGTAAAGTTGGCTATGCCCATAAATGTCCACCCCGGGGCCGGTGTGGCCACTTATTTGAGCGCCCGCAAGGGTTACCTGGCTGCCAAATCCAGCTTCGACGCCAAATGGGCCGTTGTTGCGAATGATGTTGATCGCGTTCGGTTGTTGTAGCGCCCAGAACGAGATCTCAGCGTTTTCCTGAAGAGAAGCTCCTCCCTTTGGGTTGTTCTCGATCACATTAGGTCCGAATCCGAATGCGGAGCCAATGGAACCCATCTGCGCTTTTCCTGCGCCGCGCATGTCGATCGCCGCGTATGAGCCGCTGTTGGCTATGTGGGTGTTCCCGATAGTCGAGAAGTTACCGGAGTAAACCCCAAGCGCCGCGGCTTGGTTATTGCTGATTTCAGTCGTGTCAGCCCAGGAGACGATACTTACGAGCGAGTTGTTACCAGTGAAGATCCCGTCGCCTCCATTGCCGCTGAACCCTCCTTTAGCATTAACGGTTACCTCCGAACCTTGACTAGCCGTCAGGCCGTTTCCGGCATTGCCGTTGCTCGTACAACTATCGAGCACGACGCTTCGGCTGCTGCTGACATCGATTCCATCCCCGAACGCATTCGTGATGTTCAGGCCGTACACGTAAACTAACTGAGAATTGTCTATGCTTAGATTGCCATTGAGCGTGGCCGTTTGCCCGAAAAATGCGCCCAGGGTGAGATTGTTAGAACCGTATAGAAAGACGCTTTCGTTGCACGCTCCGGTCACGGCGATGAAAGCTCCCGGCCCGGCATTTGGGAGCGCCGAGTTGATTGTGGGAAATGCAAAGGGATTTGTCCCCGAGCAATCTACAAACAGAAACTGAGCCCGCGCGGCCATTGGAAAGACGAACAGTGCCGTCAGACCGATGGCGACCGCCAAAACACGAATACGCTTCATGGTGAACCTCCTCTAAGTCTTGATTCTGAAATGCCGTACTGAGTGCAGGAGTCTCATTGCTCGTCGGAGTCTGACTCAGTGCCTAGGGCGATGGCGCTGAACGTAAACGGTTGAGCGATAGGAAAGGCAGCCGTGCCGCCGACGAAATTGTTTGAGGTGGTGATCAGAATCGTTACCCCATTGGGGACCAACTTTCCAAAGTTCACCGTCTGGCCTTGAAAGACAAAGTCCTGGCTGGAGATGAGCTTTGCGGAAAATGTCGCCGTTCCCGTCGAGCCAACAACACTGGTGATCATTCCCGTCGACCTCAGGAAGGTCGCAATCGGTTTGCCCGACGAAAAGCTGTCCAAACTCGCAAAATTGCCGCCTGGCGTGGAATTGAAGTACACGGTAAAAGTGCCAGGACTGATCATCGTCGCGGATACATCGGGACTATTCGCGATTGGTGGACTCAGCGACAGAGTGTCTGAACGAAACGTGAGAAAGGCAGTGGCCTCATCCGGATTCCCAGAGAAAAATGGCCCTCGGACATCTTCCACGAACACAAAATAACCAGCCACCTGAGCACTCCCTGTGGCCGGATTTATGAATCCTCGCGCTTGTCCCAGCCAGGCGTTTTGGCCCGCGCGAAGACTGGCTAGCGCGATTGGCGCGCAGCTCAACAGCAGAAAGGCGAGTCCTGCCATCCAGTGATTTCTGAGCTGTTTGTTTCTCATGGTTCACCTCATGAGTGAAATCGGCGGCCGACTGCCGAACTCTTGTCGATTGTTCGTTCGTTTCGCTGCTCTCTACTTGTAAAAGCGCCGTCTGTTTGCGTTTTGGCTCATGAATTTGCTTTCAGACGTAATTGGACCTTGCCGCACTGAAAGCCGGGACAGGAAAACCAGCCTTTTCAATGTGTTGACTTCTTAGAACACAAAGTCTATCTTCTGTTTCAAAGTCGCTTTCTTCAGCCGGTTAACGTGAATATGACGGGGGTGTCATCCAAATCTGTCAGCCAGTTGCTGGTGAAATGGAAGCAAGGCGACGGAGAGGCACTGCGGGCCCTTGTACCTCTCGTCTACGCTGAGCTGCGCCGTCTGGCTCACCACTACCTTCAAGGAGAGAACCCCGGTCACACGCTTCAAAGCACCGCGCTCGTGCACGAGGCCTATCTGCGGCTTGCCGAGCGGAGTCCATTACAGCTTCAGAACCGAGCCCACTTCTTTGCGGTGGCGTCGCATCTCATGCGGCAAATCTTGGTGGATTACGCACGCCGCCGTCGCAGGGCTAAGCGGGGTGGCGGCCACAAATTGACTTTGGATGAAGCTGTCTTTCTTTCTCGGGGCAAGGACCTGGATCTTGTGGCGCTTGACGGCGCTCTGAACGAACTTTCTCACCTGGACCCACAGCAGACCAAGATTGTGGAGCTGCGGTTTTTCTGTGGCCTCTCGATTGCTCAGACTGCCGATATCTTGAGCGTCTCGCCCGCCACCGTGAAGCGAGAGTGGGCCACGGCGCGTGTTTGGCTGCACCGCGAGATGAACAGGTCGCTACAATGATGACACCTGATCGTTGGCAACAAGTTAAATGCGTGCTCCAAGAAGCTTTGGAAATCGCTCCCCAGCAACGCCCCGCTTTTCTCGACCGCGCTTGCTCCACCGATCACTCGCTTCGCCGCGAAGTCGAATCTCTTCTCTCTTCTAGTAACGAGGTTCGCTCCAGTTTCATGAAGTCTTCTGCTGAAGCGGGTTTAAGACTTACTAAGGGAACAAGACTAGGAGACTTTGAAATCCTTTCTTTGGTTGGCACTGGCGGCATGGGGGAAGTTTATCGCGCGCGGGATTGCCGCCTAGAGCGCGACGTAGCCATCAAGGTGCTGCCGCGGTTTGTTTCATTCGATCCTGAGCGGTTGCACCGCTTCGAGCAGGAAGCGAAAGCGGCAGCCGCTTTGAATGATCCCAACATTCTTGCCGTTTTCCACATGGGCACGTATGAGGACGCGCCCTACTTGGTTTCGGAGTTGTTGGAGGGCGAGACGTTGCGCGAGCAGGTGAAGCACGGCCCCATCCCGTCAAAGAAAGCAATCGATTACGTATTGCAGATTGCTCATGGCTTGGCGGCAGCGCACGGAAAAGGAATTGTGCACCGGGACCTCAAGCCGGAGAACCTATTCGTCACCAGCGATGGCCGCATCAAGATTCTGGATTTTGGCTTGGCGAAGCTGACGCACCAGGAGAGCGCGACTCAACTCACGAAGCAAACGTCGGACACGGAGCTGGGCGCGGTGCTGGGAACAGTGGGCTATATGTCGCCGGAGCAAGTGCGAGGGCAGGCAGCGGATCATCGTTCGGATATCTTCGCTTTCGGTGCGATCTTGTACGAGATGCTTTCCGGTAAGCGCGCTTTCCAGGGTGAGACCAAGGCCGACACTATGAATGCGATCCTGAACGAGGACCCGCCCGCTCTTTCGCGCGTCGCGCCGAAGATTTCCCGAGCGCTCTCCCAGGTAGTGCATCGCTGCATAGAAAAGAATCCAGAGCGGCGCTTTCAATCGGTCTCTGACCTCTTGTCTGTCCTCCCAGCCTTGGCGGAAGCCCAGCCATTTCTGTCCACGCCCCTTTCGCGCGCCAAAAAGGTAACTCTGCGCATGGTGACAGCAGCGGGGATCCTGCTTGCATTGTCGGCACTGATTGTAGGATTGAAGGTCGGCGCATTGCGTGGCCGCGTGTTTCGTCCTCATGCTAGAACCGCCTCAAGCGGCACGCAAAAGGGATTGTCTCCGATTATTCCTTCATATCCAGTACCCCTCATCAATTACCCCTTGGTTCCCGGTACGGTTGGCACGGGCGGGCCTGCGTTCACGCTGACGGTAAATGGTACCGGGTTCGTGTTCGATTCTGTGGTGAACTGGAACGGCAGCCGACGCTCCACGACTTTTGTCAGCACCTCACAAGTGAAAGCGGGCATTCTAGCCTCGGACATCGCCCATGCTGGCACTGCTTCTGTAACGGTGATTAATCCAAAGCCCGACGGTGGGCCGTCGAACGCGGTTTTTTTCAGCTTTGATGGAGCTGGATACCCTCTCCATCTGAATAGGACCGAGTTTTATGCTGGTTTAGAGCCTGATTCTGTAGCGGTTGGGGGTTTCAACGGTGACGGCAAACTGGACTTGGCCGTGGCTAATAGCGGCGGCGGCACTATCTCCATCCTGCTCGGGAATGGGGATGGCACTTTTCAGTCGCCTGTGCACTACGCGGTTGGACAAGGACCCTACTCACAAGTGGCTGTGGGAGATTTCAACGGAGATGGAGAGTTGGATTTGGTGGTGTCGAACTTCGG
>Ga0307471_100001315_pt1 | contig 13555 bp, 12 predicted proteins | sample atmos_gasesAM3C__2_FD_204566 | JGI IMG/M metagenome (GOLD analysis project Ga0307471, IMG submission 204566) | Hardwood forest soil microbial communities from Morgan-Monroe State Forest, Indiana, United States - atmos_gasesAM3C_515 | ecosystem: Environmental > Terrestrial > Soil > Temperate... | reverse complement strand
CAGTCCCGGTCAGCGTCCATGGCAACGGAGACTACGCGACGACCAAAATCGCAGCCCCGGTGGCCGGAACCTACCATTGGACGGCGTCGTACGGTGGCGACGGCAACAACGCGACCGCGAACACTGCCTGCGGCGACCCTAACGAGTCGGTGGTGGTGACGGCATCCCCCATCAACTATCAGGTGAACCCGCCCGACCCCGGGCCGGTGAATCCCTATACGGACAACTTCCCACAGAACTTCCAGATGGAGCCATCGATCGCCAGGGATCCCATCACCGGGGCATTCATCGCGGCCGCGATGGACTACTCCGACGAAGCCCTCTGCGTCCAAAACGGTACTGGGACGATTGGTAGCACGACGTACGACGCGGGGTATTGCACGTCGTCGTACCCATACACCGGAATCGACTCTGTGTATCTCAGCCAGGATGCGCAAAGCTGGAGGCCGATCACCGAGACGGACGGAGCCGCGTCCGCATCCGGCCCATGCACGCGCAACACCCATACGCTGCCGGGCTACTGCGCAGCCGGCCTTGCGTCTGGATACGACGTGCAGGTCGCCTTCGGACCCAAGCCGAAGCTGTCGGGACCTGGCTTCACGTGGGCCCGCGGTGGCCGCGCGTACTACTCCGATCTTCCCTTCGTGCTCAACTCCGGATACGCTGGCCCGGCCGTCGCAGTGTCGCGCTCAGACGACGACGGAGCGACATGGATGGCACCCGTCGTGCTGCCGAACACGACGCCGCACACGATCCTCAACGACAAAGATGGCCTGTGGGTTGACGCCAACTCGTCGAGCCCATGCTTCGGCGACGCATATATGGCCTGGGACCTGTCTCTCGACAACGGCAAGACCAATCAGGTCGCTTTTAGCAGATCAATTGACGGCGGAGCGTCGTGGTCGCCGTACATCACGCTGCTGAACCAGACGACGCCACTCAGTCCTGGGCCCGTGATCCGTTCGCTGCCGGACGGGACCGTCGTGCTCGCCTGGGAAGACACGACGACGCAGGGCACGAAGGTCGTTGGGACGATGCGTGACGTCGCGCTTTCAGGCTGCGGCCAGACGGAGGGCGCGCTGATATCAGTGGCGAACTTCACGGGCGTTCCCGGCGTCCTTCCCGGTGCCCGATTCCTGTTGACCGACTTTCCAACGATGGCGACTGATGCAGCCGGCGACATCTTCCTCTCGTGGATCACCTATAACAGCACCACCCACACCACCGCAGTTCGCTTCAGCAAGTCAACGGACAAAGGGCAAACGTGGGCCACTGCGGTCACCCTGAGCCAGTCCCAGCGCTCGGATATGTTCCCCGCCATTGCCGCCACCCCCGACGGGAGACAAGTCGTCGTGGCATACCAGAGCGTCACTGTGAAATCGTCCACATTTGGGCAGGGAAACGCGCTGATCCAGGCTATGTACGTGAGGAGCACCAACGGTGGCAACAACTGGGTGCTGCACCCGCTTTCGCCGGCGCCAGTCGACGTCGACGGCTCATCGGACCCCACGCTGGCGTTACAGCGGATGGGCGACTACACGAGCCTGATCATCACGAGCTACAAAACGCAGCTCTTTGCGTATCCGATATGGACCGATTCGCGCAACGCCGTGCCGTGTCCGCTGATCGACCAGTATCGGGCCGCCGTCGCGGCGCATCAGACGGTAGCCAGGCCTGACCCAGACGTACTCAGCCAGTGTCCGACCGGGTTCGGTAACACGGACATCTACGGCGCTGTGATCCCACTCCGATGATTGTTTAGCGCGCACCGCGGCGGGCAACGGCGGCCTCTCCGGGCAGGACACGCCACGCCTCCTAAACGGCCCGAACGTCGGCTCGCTTCGTCGACCTCCTCGGCACCTCGGACATCACACGGTCGGCGCTGCGCGCGGTAGCGCAGGTACCAACCCCACGTCCTCGTACATCAATTCCTGATGCAGCGCGATGGCGGCGAGCGCGCCGCTGGCTGCAGCGAATATCACCTGCGTGCTCGGATGCTGGCCGCGCCGTCGCGCTGCGTCGCCGGCAGCAAAAACCCCCGGAACCGAGGTGCGGCCCCCCTCATCGACCTCGATCCTCCCCTGCTCGGTGAGGGCGCAACCGAGCTTCTCTGGCAACGTCGAGTCCAGACCCATGGCGCCGTGAAAGAAGAGGACTTGGCGGGCTAGGGTGCCGCCGTCCTCGAAGACGATGCGTTCGAGCTGGCCTCCCACGCCTTCGAGACGCGCAACGCGCCGCTCGTTCAGCGCGATGCCTTGACCCGCGAGGTGCGAACGCTCTTCGGCTGTGAGCTCGGATGGGCCATTCGTGCAGAACACCACGTCTCGAGTCCAACCGAGAAGCATCAGCGCCGTGCGGTAGCCACTCCCTCCCTCGCTGAACACGGCCACGGCCTGATCGCGGACCTCCCAGCCATCGCAGTAGAAGCAGTGGAAGGCGCTGTTCCCGTATAGGGGATCGAAGCCTGCGATGGAGGGGAGGGCATCCTTGATGCCGACCGCGAGCAGGACCTTGCGAGCCTCGACCGCCGCACCGTCAGGCGCCGTCAGGGAAAACGTGTCGCCCTTGGTTTGCACGTCCTCGACCGCGCCGTGCATCAACTGCACGCTGGAGTACGGTTCCAGTTGAGCGCGCCCTATCCGTCGCAACTCGGACGGATCGAGGCCATCCCGGGAGAGGAACCCGTGCATGGCGTGCGACACTGCGTTGCGTGGCGAGCCTTCATCGACCAGGAGAACGTCTCGGCGAGCGCGACCGAGCACAAGGGCTGCGTTGAGCCCTGCTGGGCCGGCTCCCACGACTACCGCGTCGAACATGCCACCGCTAGATCGGGTCACCTCTTGTCGAGGAATTCGAGAGTGACTGCGGCGAGGAGTGGTGAGCTGAAGATGTTGTAGTGGGTCAGGCCCGGCAGGATCGCGAGCGCGTGCCCGCCCTTGGGTCGTCCCTCACCCATCCAGCCACCGTCGCGCAAACCGCCATCGAGCAGCTTGAAGACCTCGACGTAGTGGCTCGGCGGTGCCATGTCGGCATCGGCGGCGACGATGAGGGTGGCCACCTGCAAGCCGCGGACCTCGGCGCTGAAGTCGAAGTCCTTCGACATCGCCTCACCGATCTTTTGCAGCAGGCGTGGGAAGTCCTCCGGGCGTGGCGCTACCCGCTGGTACAACTGGTACATCGGAGTGTCCTTCATGAACTCGACCGCTCCGGCGTTCACCTGGCTCTGCTGCGCGAGCATCTCCTGAGGAATCGCATTGCGCCGGATGTTCGCTGAAACCACCACCGCCCGTTCGACCTTGGACGGGTATTTCGCCGCTGTGTGCAGGGCCACGCCACCGCCCAGCGAATAGCCGACCACGTCTGGCTTCTCGAGCCCGAGGTGCGCGATGAGCACGGCGATGTCATCGGCCATGAGGCGGACGTCAAGCGGTCGATCGATGTCGGCGGTGCGGCCATGTCCCTGGAGGTCGGGGGCGATGACCCGATGGCCTGCAGCGAGCAGGGGGAGGATCGGGCCGAACATCTCGCCGGAACCGAGCCCGCCGTGCAGCAGGACCAGCGGCTTCCCGGCCCCGTGAGTCTCGTAATAGAGGTGGAGGCCGTTGACGGCGGCGTACTGGCCTGTGCCCTTCACGTCGGTGGCCCACTCGGTGGTCATGGCGATGCCCCTTTGGCGCGGCGACGCCGAACGATCACCCAACCAGCGAGCAACCCGGCGCCGAGCAGGCCCACGCCCGGATTGAGCAACTCCGGAATGTTCGTTCCGGGCCCTTGTTGCGCTGCGAAGTCGGTGTGGGTCAGGCTGTTGAGCCCGTCCGGCTGATCATTCGAGAAGGTGATCGCAGCCAGGCCGGTGGTGGGGCTGATAGCCAGGCCGAAGTCGTCGAGCAGGTTGCGGTCACCGGCGTACGCGCCGCAGCCGCTGCCGTTGTAGCAGAGGACTCCGGTATGAATGGTCGGAGTCACCGTCTCCTGCTTGCGCCAGGTCTTGCCGCCGTCATCTGAGGACCTCCAGAACAGCTGCCACTTGGCCGAGCCGTATAGGTTCGGCGGGCCCATGACTGACGCGTTGTCCGCATCGCCCGCCCGAGTCGACCCGTAGAAGGCGACCTCGACCCGCCCAGCACCTGCGGCAGCGACGGTTGGGTACACAGAGGACAACGCCGGCGACGCGTTGACCTGTACTCGGGTCGACCAGGTGTTCCCACCGTCGCTCGACCGCTGCACGTAACTGTGCTGGTCGTCGAACCAGGCGATGTACACGTTGCCGGCGGCGTCGGTGGCGATCGTGTCCGGCCATATGAACAGCTTCTTCGTCGGCACGGGCGCCACGGTGACGTTGGTGAACGTCAGCGTCGATCCGCTCCCCGGATCCGCGTAGCCGATGAAGATATCCGGCGTGGTCTGGCAGCCTTCCCCCACCTCGGGAAGGCCGTTCTGGGTCGGGGTGGAGCAGCCCTCCATGGGCACGTAGATCCGGTGCTGATGGGGCGATGTCGGCGACGTGTCCACCACCTGCTTGCCGAAGCGATTGCTCAACCCCGGCGCGATGTTGCCGAGGAAGACCTGTGCGACGGTGGGGTTGACCGCGCTGCCCACTGCCTGCCCGCTTGCGTTGCACGCGTCGTACTTGTCGACGATGGTGTCGTAGGGCGCCAGCGCGTGGTAGCTCAGATAGAAGATGCACGGTCCGTCTGCACTGAGCCAGGGCCGATCCTGCACCGGCTCACCGTTGACTGACGTGACGTTCCACGTGTTGCCGCCGTCCTCCGAGATGGCGACGTTGGTGGAGCCGACCCAGAGGCTCGCCGCATAGATGTTGTAGAAGCCGTTGCTGTTCTTGTTCGGCGCCACCGCGATATCGGTGTCCTCGCCGCCGGCTCCGGCCTGCGACGACGACGCATTGTTGAAGGGCGCCGCCACCCACTGCCACGTGTTGCCGCCATCGCTGGACTTCCATATATCGGTGCCGCTGAGCAGGCTGAGCGCGCGCTGATCGTGGGCGGCGAAAGGCGCGATGTCGGACGCAACCCAGATCGTGCCGTCGCCGGCAACTCCGATGCCGGGCTCGGCATCCTCGTTGGTCTGTCCCGCGGACAGGCCGCTGCTCGGGGCGAACGGCAGCACGCCCGTATTGAACAATGATCCCGGAGGTGCCGGCGGAGTCACGCTCGGAACGCTGGCGCTCACCGTTCCGGAATACGTGTCGTTGTTGGCCGCCGCCTCACCGGAGATCTCGAGGGTGAACGTGGCGCCGTCGCTCTGCCCCGCTGTGCTCACCGAGGCCGGCGAGCTGCCCGACGTCGCCGAACCGATCACATTGCCCTTGCTGTCGAGCAGCCAGAGGTCGAGGCCCGTGAGCCCCTGCGGGTTGCCCGCCGGCGCGGTGAAGGTGATCGCCGCGGTGAGCGAGATCTCGTTCGGTGGCTGAGCTGGCGGGGCGGCGAGACTTATCGCGATGGTCTCGCACGTCGGATCGCTGCACGACGTCGGAGCGCTGGAGCCGCTGGCGTCGGCTGTTCCCGTGATCGGTCCGCCGCTGAACGGCACAGACGAGGGCGCTGCGCCACCGACGCCGACCGTGACCGTGCCCGGTGAGGGAGTTGCGTGAACCGTTGAGGCGCTGAGCAGCGAAGCAACGGTGAGCGCCATTCCGGACAGACCGAACACAACGCTGCGACCTCGGATCATGTCCTGAAAACCTCCCTGAGGAGCCCCGTGAGTGGAACCCGAGTGAGATTCTAGGCGCTGCCCATCTTCCTCGTCCATGCGACGAGCTCGTCCGCCGGCATGGTGTTGATGACCATTTCGGTTGAAACACCGCACGTGGCGGCGCGCTCACACCCGCGCAGCTGCCAATCGAGCTGGCCCGGCGCGTGCGCGTCGGTGTCGACGGCAAGCCGGCATCCGGTCTCGACCGCGAGCTTCAGCAGGCGCATCGGCGGATCGAGCCGTTCAGGACGTGAGTTGATCTCGACGGCGACGTGATGCTTGCGGCACTCCGCGAAGACGGCGTCCGCGTCGAACTCCGACTCGGGTCTCCCCCGGCCGACGACGATCCGCCCCGTGCAGTGGCCGAGAACGTCCATGTGCGGGTTGCGTATGGCGGTGAGCATCCGCGGTGTCATCTCCGCCTGCGGCATGCGCAGCTTCGAGTGGACGCTCGCCACCACGACGTCGAGCTGCGCGAGCAGATCCGGCTCCTGGTCCAGCGAGCCGTCCTCCAGGATGTCGACCTCGATGCCGGTCAGGATGCGAAACGGCGCGAGCCGTTCGTTGGCGCCGCGTACCACGTCGAGTTGCTCGCGGAGCCGGTCGGCGCTCAGCCCGCGGGCAACCGTGAGCCGTGGTGAGTGATCGGTGAGGACGATGTACTCGTGACCAAGGTCGATCGCGCTCCGAGCCATATCCTCGATGGGGCTGCCGCCGTCCGACCAGTCCGAGTGGACGTGGCAGTCACCGCGTAGCGCCTCGCGCAGCGCCAGCGCGTCGTCCGCAACGGGCGGGGCCTCCGTTTCGAGGCGTTGCAGGTACGCGGGCGTCGCCCCCGCCAGCGCCTCCTCGATGACCCGCGCGGTGACCGGCCCGATCCCCGCGAGACGGTGCAGCGTGCCGCGCCTGCTCCGCTCCTCGAGCTCCGCATCGGGAAGCGCACGAACGACCGCGGCGGCGTTGCGAAAGGCACGCACGCGGTAAGAAGGTTCGCGCTCGCGTTCGAGGATGTACGCGATGCGCTCGAGAGCGGCGACGGCGTCGTGGCGGTTTGTCAACTGATCGGCACCTGGGCTATCCAGGCTACCCATCCTCGCCGCCGGCAGGGCCGTTGAAGCGAGGAGAGCTCGCTGATACCCTGGCCTATGATTTCCGAGGCGATATGAGCAAGCTCGGACGACCTGTCCGCACAGTCCGGCTGCCCGAGGAAGAACCGTGGGGCATCCCACCTCCGCAGCCACAGCAGGAGCCGCGACTGCCGGAGCGCGTGCCGGTGAGCGCTCCGGTCAGGGAGCGCAAGCCGGTTCCCGCCGGTCGCTAGCGGGGGGCGCTGCTCAGAGGCGTGGCCGGCCATGAAGGTCATCGGCTACAAGTGGTTGCACGTCAGCACGTCAGTGATGCACCCGCCTCGGCTGGCGCTCTATTCAGCCCACGACGCGCACGAGTGGACACGCGGCACCAACCGCGCGAGCTACGTGCCCTCTGCCGAGGACCTGTGGGGGTTCAACGCGTACTACGGCGCGTGGCGCGCACGACTCTCCGGCCATAGGTTCGGGACCGTGATGGTCGGTGTCGCCGGCTACGGAGCCGTGGCGCTCTTCCAGCACGGCTGGCGGGCCGAGATGGCCGAGATCGTTGCCATACACATCTCGCGATTCTTCTGGCGCGGCGTCGACAAGGGCTCACGCCCCGTGTACGTGGAGAAGCTGCGAGGTGCCTATGACGTGCCAGTCGTGCGCTCACTGACCGAGCTGCGCCGTGAAACGGAGCGATGGGGCGTGCCCGGCAAGATCGCGACGCGCGCGTGAACCCTGAGCCACCCCTCCACTCAGGCGATCAGCCGTCGCTGTCGGAGTAAAGCGCCGCCGCCGCCGCGGCAGCCGCAGGCGTGGGAGTACCCGTCAGTGTGGTCGTCGGATGTACCGGGAGAACGACCGGTGGTCGGGGTGTCTGCGCGAAGTCGAAATCACTGAGCAGGTCGCCGAGAATCGAGACGTTCTCCCGCACAACGGGCCGGGGATCGGGACGTCCATCCGACCTGGGGTCGATTCGCTCGCCGTTGAGGAACAGGTCCTCAATGAACTTGTCGTACGCGTCGAAGCTGAGAGTCTGGTGATCGATATAACCGGATTTGGCATAAGGGCTGATGACCAGTCCCGGCACCCGCAGTCCGTATCCGTTCTCGTCAACCCTCGGCGGCGTCACATGATCATAGAATCCGCCCCAGTCGTCCCACCCGAGCAAGATGGCCGACGAGTCCCAATCAGGCCCGGACATCACGGCGTTGATCAGACTGGTGACGTACGACTGACCGAAACTCACCGGCGCCGAGGGATGCTCGCTTATCTCGCCGGACGGCACGACCCAGCTCACCGCCGGGAGCGAGCCGCTGCGTGCGGACGCGTAGAAGTTGTTCACAGGCTGGACGTTCTTCCGCTGGCCATCGGCGCGCACGGTGTCGAAAAACGGTAGCGGGTTCCAGATGCTCGGTGTGGAGCTGTTCTGCTTGACCGGCGCGCAGGTGATCGCGGCATCGTTTTCGCAGTCTGGCTCGATGCCCCGCACGACGTAGTATCCCCAGCTCACCGCGTGCTGATGCAGGAGATAGGTCATATCTGTCCAGGCATAGATATGGTTCGAGTTGTCGTTCTCAAGCGCGTTGGTGCAGCTCCCCGGATTGCCATGCTGCGTACAGAAGGCCGACCACTCGGAAACCATGAACAGATGCATCGGAAGACTCCATGACGCGTTGGGCTCGAACATGTGATCCTGGAGGACAAAATCCTTCGCGTACGTCCAGTAGTTGGGAATGTCGCTCTGCGTGTGATAGCCCATCACGTCCGGGATTTGCGAGTTGGCACACGCCGGATTGGTTGGATCGAGGCATCCCTTCCGGGCGCGCCGTGCCTCTGTGATGAATCCATCCATCTTGCCGCCGTCGACGTCAGCAACGGCGTTGCTCTCGGAATGCGGTCCGCCTCCGTTGGCATCCTTGTGATCGGGGTACGGTTTGACGCACCTGCCGCTGTTGGGATCGGGGACGCACGCGGTGGGCACGCCTCCGGACATCGGGATGCCGTCGGCTCCCGGAAAGGTGCCGAAATATGTGTCGAAGGTGCGGTTCTCCTGCATGATGACGATCACGTGCTTGATCTTCTGCCTTGCCATTGCGATAGTGGCGATGCTCGTCGAGGGCGAGGGTGTGGGTGAGTTGGTGCTGCACGCGGTGCACGCAAGGGCGAACCCGGTGATCAGACTCAGCGCAGATCTGCCCGGGCCCCACAACACTTACGGCGAGGCGGACGGATTAATGCCGCATGTGTGCTGCAGGTACGCAGTGATCTGACTGTCGGCGGCCTTCACCGAGGCGGTGTCGATCGAGGAGAAGGCGGTGCCCATCTGCTGGAACGTGGTGGCACTCTGGACCTGGCTATTCGCCTGGTCGTAAGCGGAACGGAACGTGTGGAAGGCCGAGGAGATGTCGGACGGCGCCGAACCGTCCAACGTGTCGATCGCGCTGGTGACGGTGCCCAGCAGCTGTTTGAATCCGGAGATGTCTGGTGTTGCCCCGGGCGACGGCGTCAACGAGTGCGCGAGCTGCCCGACCTGCGCGACGACCGAGCGAGTCTGATCACAGAACGAGCCCCCGCCAACGGAGATTGAGCCTGACGAGCTTGTCGAGCTCGAGGTTGACGTGGACGTTCCGTTCGAGGACGAAGGGCTGGAACTGCCACCACACGCGACAAGCGCGTAGCCGGCAGCAAGCGCCGTCAGCGCCCCTACAGCTAGACGATGGCGATGCATGGTTTGTCCTCCCTCAAGGATCGAGTTCCACTGCCCGCCGGCGTCGCGCGAGCAGCAAGGGCGACCAACTACGGTACCTCCTTCTGACGGGCGAATGGGCGGGCGCGAGGCGCGCCCACTCCGGCGAACGTCAGTGGCGCCGGCGGCGCCGGGCAGACACGGTGAGCGCGATCGCGAGACCGACGGCGAGACCTGCAGCAGGCCCGCCGACACCCGGGATGCTCGATACGAGATCAGGGACCCTCGGCGGCGGGCTGCTGCCCGCGATGGGGATGCGCACCTGGCTCGTGCCGTCGTTCAATCCGGTGTTCATCGTCACCACGATGCCCTGGTACGTCTGCACCGTGAGGGCACCCTGTCCCGGCCGCTGGTCCGTGGCAACGTCGCTGAACGTGAAACGCAGCCGGTGACCGGCGCGGAGGATGTAGTCGGTGTAGGTCGACGGGAAGCTGATCGGCACCGCCTGATTCGGTGTGAGGAACGAGCCGTTGGTCGGGTACGAGGCGCCCCGCGGATTGATCGATCCACGGTAGTAGGCACGCGCGTACCCGAAGGTGAAGGCATAAGGATGAGTGTTCGTGGACAGGTCCTGCGCCGCGAAACTCGTGTCGGTGAGCGCGCCGGGCGGGACGTCATCCACTTCCACGCAGACGGTGGTGTCATTTCCCTGCGCTGCGATATTCAGGTCGAATTCGAACTGCCCCGAGATCCGCGTGTTGGTCGTGAACGGAGCGGTGACGAACGACTGGCTGGCCGGTGCTTGTGCACCTGATGCCTCGTCGTCCCACGTGACGGAGCCTGATGGCGGCGTCGTGGGGTCAGCCGTGAGCTTGGACGCGTTGAAGTGAAGGATGTCATCGCTCCCGGGAGCAGGCCACGTGTTGAGAGCGTCCCAGTGGCCCTGGTGGAGCGTGTCGCCGGGATCGTCGTAGTCGCGCTGGATCTCGACCTTCGGATCCTTCGCGACGCCCGCGTTGACGCCCTTCAGGTACTGCAGGAACCACTGATGCACTTCGTGCTCGAACTTCTGGCTCCATACGAAGGGCACGAAGTAGTCGTTCGGCGTCTCCAGCGCGACCGTGGGCGTGTCGGGGTCAGCGTGGGCGCCGTTGAACCAGAGGTAGCGCGTGGGCGGCGGGCTGGGCCGCGCCTGCAGCGCCTGCCACAGCTGGCCGCTGTTCATCGTCTTGACGTTCTCGTCGAAGAGTCCGTGGATGAAGAGCGTCGCGGCCTTCCACGTCGACGCGTACTGCAGGAAGTCGCGGTTATTCCAGAAGTTCGTCGTGGCGGCGTCCTGCGTGTCCTGGTACGGCGCGGTGTACCCCTCATCGGTGGCGACCTGCTCGAACCCTGGACACGCCTTTCGCTGCGCCAACGTCTGCGCATAGCTGGCGTCACCCGGCGGGATGTCCGGTCCGTTGGTGGGATAGTCCTCGGACGGCAGCTCGGCGGTGAACAGCTCAGGGTCGAGGATCTGCCCGTTCGCCTCGACGCCGTTGAAGAACTGGTAGTCGTACCAGCGGTCGATCGCGCGAATAGGAACGACCGCAGCGAGCGTGGCCGGGTCGAATACGCCGCTGACCTTGTGGGTCCCGAAATGCGGATACAGCGCCGCGGCGCCGTTGGCCAGCGTTCCGTCGTACGAGCCGCCGATCATGCCGACCTTGCCGTTCGACCACGACTGGCCAGCGATCCAGTCGATGACGGCGACGGCATCGAGCGCCTCCTGCTTGTCGCCGTAGACTTCGCAGCCTGCGCTGTTGCGGGTACCGCGAAGGTCCATGAGCGCGATCGCGTAGCCGCGTGGCACGAAGTAGTGAGCCAACCACTCGGGGAAGTCGGCGTAGTTCGTACAGGTGGTCGCGCCCTGGCAGCGCTCGACGTTCACCGGCTCGGGCGCGTTGGGGTCGGTCGGCGTCTTGAGAATGCCGTCATAACCGCGCCCCAGGGTGTTGTAGTAGGGCGACGAATCCATGACCGTCGGCACCGGCGTCGTGTTCGAACCGACCGGACGGATGTAATCCACCCAGATGTAATCGACGTTCGCGGGGACGCCGGGGGCGGAGTCCACGGTCGTCTGCGGCACCGGCACCTCCATGTGCGAGACGATCGCGGTGCTGTAGCTGTAGTGCGCGTTGTCGTCGCTGGGCGAGCCCGTGTCGGCGCGGCAAGGATCGATGCTGTCCAGCGCGGGGTCTGGCGTGCACACGGTGGCCTTGGCGTCGGCGCGCGCGTGGATCGGTCCGCCGATCGCAATCGGGCTCAGAGCGGCGGCGGCGCACCCCGCGAGCACAACGATCGACCGGCCAATGCGGAGGCCTCCCTTCCCGACCATCGTGGCCGAACAATAGCAGGTCGGTCGCTCGCTGAGCCCCCGGCGGCGTCCCGCTTCCTGCTCAGGTGTCCATCCAGTAGTCGACCCAGTGCTCGCGGGTCGCTCCGACGCGCTCGTAGACTGCCTGAGCGCGGAGGTTGTCCGGCGCCGTCTGCCAGGTAAGCCGCCGAGCGTCCCGGCGGGAACACTCAGCTCGACACGCTGCGATCAACTGATCCGCCAGCCCGTGTCCGCGAGCACGGTCGACCACGAACAGGTCGTTCATGACGCCGATGCGGCACGCGTGGGTCGTCGACCACGTCCAGAAAACGGACGCAAACCCCACCGCGTGTCCGGACGAGTCGCGCGCGATCAGTTGCACGCCCTCGCGTCGGGGGTCATCGATCAGTGCTGCTGCCAAAGTGACCAGAGCCTGGTCCGAGGGCGAAGCGCCGTAGAAGTCGCAGTACGCGCGCATCAGCGGCAGCAGGTCGCCGAGGTCGTTCCTACCGACAACCGCGATCGAATAGCCGTCGCTCACGCCTACAGGTCCGGTCCATCGACGTTCACTACGGCCTCGCCGTGCCCGGCGCGCGCGACGAGAATGGTCGAAGTGTCGCGGGTCGGGTTGCCCTCGCGGTGACGCGCCTCGACGCGCGTGATTAGAGCGCCAGCGTTCATCGTCAGCCGTCGTCTGGACTTCGTTGGCGTTTCTGCGGATGAATCGTCTCTCCACGAGAGAGCATCTCGACGAATTGCGCGATCCGCCGCTGGCGGGTATCCGCACGCTTTGCCTGCTGGACCCGATACAGGACCGCGTAGCGGTTCTGGCTACTGAGCACATCAAACATCGCCTGCGCTTGTGGATCGGCATGCAGCGCCGCGATGAGGTCGCTCGGCACCTCCATACCCGCCTGTCCGGCGTAGGCGAGTTCCCAGCGGCCGTCGGCCTTGGCGGCCTCGAACGCAGCGATTCCCGCAGGGTGCATGCGGCCCTCCGCCGTGAACCGGGTGACGAGCTCGACGTTGCGCTGCGACCACTGGCTCTTCGGACGCCGCGGCGTGAACCGCTGGAAATACGAGGTCGCGTCGCCGCGCCGCACCTGGCCGTCGATCCACCCGTGACACAGCGCTTCCTCGAGAGCCTGGTCATAGGTCAGCGTGGTGGGCTCGGTTGCGCCCTTCTTCGCCAGCACGAGCCACACGCCTCGCGGTGCCGCGTGATGTTGCCGCAGCCACCGCCGCCACTCCTTGACGTCGCGGACGGTCAACTCCGGCAGCTCGTCGGCCATGCATCTGCGAGTATCGCCGCTGAATTCTTGTTCCCGCCGGCGTCTATACCATCGCCTGCACCAGCGGGTAGGCTGACCCGTCCACAACCGACCACGGAGGCAAAGTGATGGCGGACACACTTGCGATCGCGACGAACACCCCAATCTGGTACGACCTGAGCACGCCCGACCCGGAGGCGTCGCGCGCCTTCTACACCAAGCTCTTCGGCTGGACCGCGGATGTCATCCCGGATCCGCAGGCGGGCGGGTACGGCTTCTTCAATCTCGACCGGAGCATGGTCGCCGGCGTCGGCCCGCAGCAGAATCCGCAGGCACCACCCGCCTGGAGCAGCTACATCCGGGTGGAGGACGCCGCGGCGACCGTGGCGAAGGCGCGTGAGGCCGGCGGGAGCGTGCTCGTCGAGCCGATGCAGGTCATGGACCAGGGAACGAT
>Ga0307471_100001314_pt1 | contig 13556 bp, 15 predicted proteins | sample atmos_gasesAM3C__2_FD_204566 | JGI IMG/M metagenome (GOLD analysis project Ga0307471, IMG submission 204566) | Hardwood forest soil microbial communities from Morgan-Monroe State Forest, Indiana, United States - atmos_gasesAM3C_515 | ecosystem: Environmental > Terrestrial > Soil > Temperate... | reverse complement strand
ATCGAAATCGACATGGAAAGAAAGTATGCAGCCGCCCTTGCCGGCGGACGCGAATTGCCATTCGTTCTGCAGATGCGCGAGCGGCCCGGACATATAGCGCACCGAAATCGCGCGCGGGCGGTCAAGCGTGACGACCGAGGTAAATTTTTCCCGGAACATTTTATAGCCGATGATGAGATCGGCGGTGACCCGATCCTCCCTGCGCTCCAGAATGCGCGCGCCCTTGCACCAGGGCAAAAATTCGGGGTAGCGATCGATCGCGGCAACCAGATCGAACAATTGTTCGGGCCGGAATGGGAGCGCGCGTTTTTCCTGATGTTTGGGCATGAAGAAGGGGCTAGATGCTAGGGGCTAGTGGCTAGGGGATGCATGCTTGTTCTGTCTTATCTTCAGAGTATAAGAAAAACAATCATGCGTCTCTTCCGATTCCTGACATTCCTTCTTTTATTTTTGGTGTTAGCCGCGCCCGCATGGGCTGACGCGCTGCCCTCCGCCGACGATGTGAAGAAAAGCCTCACGGCCGAGACGATCACGGTCGACAATTACAATCTGGACAAAAATGATCTGGCCGCATTTTACGCCGCGCGCGATTTCAAGCCGGTGTGGAATTTCGCCGGTCCTGAAAATGCGGCGGCGCTCAATGCTTTTCTCGATTCCATCGCCAAGGCCATCGGTTGGCATGGCCTCGCGCGCGAGGATTATGCGCTGGATGGGATGCGCAAACTGGCGGCGCTGTCCGATGAGAACAGCCGGCTGCAGCTCGAATTGCTGGTGACCGATACGCTGCTGCGCCTCGCGCATGATTTGCATGGCGACGATCTCGATCTCGACGAGCTTTATCCCGGCTGGAATTTCCATCGCACGGATGCGGATATTCCGGGTGGTTTGGCGCAGGCACTGGCGAATAACGACATCAATGCATTCATCGACGGAATCGCGCCAAAAAATCCGGCCTATGGGCAATTGGCGCAGGGTTTGCAGCATTATGGAGCGATGGCCGGTTGGTCTTCCATCGAACCCGGCCCAATTTTGCGCCCGCAGGATCGCGGAGCACGCGTGGCGCAATTGCGCGCGCGGCTGGCGGCCGAGGATTACATCGCCGCCGCCCCGCCTGCCGGCAAGAAGGCCGAATTTTTTGATAATGAATTGCGCAAGGCGCTGGCGGATTATCAGGCGCATAACGGCCTCGAGGCCGACGGGCATCTGGGCCCGAAGACGCTGGAGGCGCTGAACGTGCCGCTGGCGGCGCGTATCGATCAGATCCGCGCCAATATGGAGCGTTGGCGGCACATGCCGGAGGATTTTCCGCCCGCGCGCGCCGTGATCGTCAATATCCCCGACGCTACGATTGCAATCACCGAAGACGGCAAACCTGTTTACGATGGGCCGGTGATCGTGGGGCAGGTCGAGCGCAAGACGCCGTTTATTCAGAGCGTGATCCACAGCATGATTATCAATCCCGTCTGGCATGTGCCGGAAAAAATCGCGCGCGCGGATATTCTGCCGAAATTGCGCGAGGACCCGCACTATCTGGAAAAGCAACGCATCACCATCCGCGGCAACGATTACGATCCGCACGGAAGATATATCGACTGGCAATCCATGTCGGATGAGGATTTCAATTTTCATTTACGCCAGGAGCCGGGCAAAATGAACAGCCTGGGCCGGCTAAAGTTCGATTTTGATAATAATTTCGCCGTATATCTGCACGGCACGCCGCATCAGGAACTGTTCCGGAAAAACGAGCGCGCGCTGAGCTCCGGCTGCGTGCGGCTGCGCGACCCTGAATTGGTCGCGCAAATCCTGCTGAAAGATACGTCAGGCGATTGGAATTCCACGCATATTGAGGAAGAGATCGCGGCCAAAAAGACGCACTGGATCGAGATTAAAAACCCGCTGCCGCTGTTCATCGTCTACGATTCGGTTTTCGCCGGCACTGATGGGCGACTCGGATTCCGCCCGGACATTTACGGCTATGATCGTTTCTTGATAGAAAATTTGAAGTCCGCGCTGGAAGCGGCTGAACCGAAACAGAAATCGGAAATCGATCCACAGGCTCTGTAAACGCTTGTATCATTTTGTTAACGGAATTATCTGTAGGCTCCTTCCAATGAGTCGTATGGATTTTTTACACATGATAAAATCATTCGACAGCACCCGCCGCCGTTTTCTCCAGATGAGCCTGACCACGCTGGCCCTTTCGATGGCCAGCCCTGCCCTTGCCGCCATGCCACGCATCAAAGGCAAGCGTACGCTCGCCCTTCACAACGTGCATACCGGCGAGCGCCTGCATGTGAAGTATTGGGAAAACGGCAAATACAATCGCGCGGCCTGGGAAAAAATTAATCACATCATGCGCGATCATTATTCCGGCGATGTGCATGTAATTGATCTGCATTTATTGGATCTTTTGCATGATTTGCAACATAACCTGCACAATGACGGCATGATCGAAATCGTTTCCGGCTACCGCTCGCCCGCGACCAATCTGATGCTGGCGAGCCTGACCGACGGCGTCGCCAAGCACAGCTACCACACCAAGGGGATGGCCATCGATTTGCGTCTGCCCGACACCCCTCTGCCGCGGATTCATAACGTGGCGCTCGCCATGCGCCGCGGCGGTGTCGGCTATTACCCCGACGCGCAGTTCGTGCATATCGATGTGGGGCCGGTGCGGAGGTGGTAGCTACAGATTAAACGGTCGGGATTTCAAAGGGGTTGCAAGAGCCCGGAAGAAAACTCTGAAACAATCAATCGGCACTGGCGGAGATTCGTGTTCTTCAGCCAGCCATTCAAAAATCTCGCCGTTTTCAAAAGATACTAAATTCCCCTCACCAATCCGGAATACTGTAGAACATTTGACCGGTTGTTTCCCTGCCTTACAGATAACGAAGGCATAGGCACGTGCAACGCCGATCGCAGGTATATATTCGCCCCGATAAATTGTCTTGCGCACATCATTACGTAATTCGTTCAGCATCTCGCCTCTTATTTTGGCATCACCGAACCCTTGATCTATGTGTATATTCTGATCTTTGTTCGATCGATGAATCATTCCCACATTTATTTCCCTGGCATCAATGACATATTCCAATTTGATCCAAGGTTGCCGATATTGAAAAAAGTCCACTTAGGCAATTTGTGAAATAGCGTCTTGCAAAAAGGAATGTGAAGTTACTCGTACCTGCGTATGTCCATTGTGGGCTGCCAATTCACCTTCGTCCATGTAAGCGGCGAAACCATTACGACACAGCTCTATGACCTCCAGAGAAGCGCTTTGATATCCATATTTTGCCATTCGCATTTTTTTATTTTCTTCGGCAAAATATTTGGCCTTTTTATAAACGGCTTCGACATTGTGCAAATTTCCGACGAGGAATGGAAAACCAATCGTCTTATACCTTGCGGAGTTAAAGGGATTGTCCTCCGCCAGTAAAAGCTCTCCATTTACAACATAGCGCGCGCGTTCAATTTGCTCATCGGTAATGGCCAGCCAGGCCGGTCTTTCGGGTGGGCCAAAATTACTTGCCGCGTTGGGAAACAGAGCGGGCTTAAATGGCTTTTGCCATGGATTCAATAATCTCAACATTCAAACCAACCCATAAAAATAACAGTTTGCTTATTGTTTTGCTTCCCGCGCCTTCCTCAACCTCTCAAAATCCTCCCCCGCATGATGCGACGAGCGCGTCAACGGCGAACAGGACGCAAGTAAAAATCCCTTTGCGCGCGCCAGCGTGGCGTAGGATTCGAATTCTTCCGGCGTCACGAAACGGTCGACGGCGGCGTGTTTGGGGGTGGGCTGCAGATACTGGCCGATGGTAAGGAAATCGACGTCGGCGGCGCGCAGATCGTCCATCACCTGCCCGACTTCTTCTTTCGTTTCACCGAGGCCGACCATGAGGCCGGATTTGGTGAACATCGTAGGATCGATTTCCTTCGCGCGTTTGAGCAGATTGAGCGAGGTGAAATAGCGCGCGCCGGGGCGGATATGCGGATAAAGCCGCGGCACGGTTTCCAGATTGTGATTGAACACGTCCGGCTTGGCCGCGATCACTTTCTCGAGCGCGCCGGATTTTTTCATAAAATCGGGCGTCAGTACCTCGATGGTGCAGGATGATGTTTCGCGTAATCTCAAAATGACGCGCGCGAAATGATCGGCGCCGCCGTCTTCCAGATCGTCGCGATCCACCGACGTGATCACCACATGATTGAGGCCTAATTTGCCGACCGCTTCGGCCAAGCGATCCGGCTCGTGCGGATCGAGCTGATCGGGCCGGCCGGTCGCCACGTTGCAGAAAGCGCAGGCGCGCGTGCAGACCGAGCCCAAAATCATGAAGGTGGCGTGCTTGTGCTTCCAGCATTCGCCGATATTGGGGCACGCCGCTTCCTCGCACACCGTGTTGAGCTTGAGCGCGCGCATCAATTCGCGCGTCTCGTGATATTCGCGGCTGACGGGCGCCTTGACCCTGATCCAGTCCGGCTTGCGCGGCGAAGGATTATCGGGCCGGTGGGCTTTTTCCGGGTGGCGGGGTTTAGCGATGCCGTCCATGTTAGCGACTTCCCTCGATGATTTTCACCGGATATTGAGACAATCTTCGATCCACTGTAACGAATGCAAGACCTTCTGTAATGGCTTGGGCCACAAGCATCCGGTCGAATGGATCACCATGAACGGGTTGCATTTTACCGACCAATCTTGCCTGATCAAACGTTATATCGAGTTTGCCAAAACCTTCCATATCGATGGCTTGCTCAAAATCGGCATCGAGATCGAGCTTGCCGAGAGCTTTCTTAACGGCAAATTCCCAAGCCGACACAATACTGACATGAACGCTTTCGGCTTGCTCTATGGATTGCCGTGCCTTTGGCCCCAATTTTCGTGCGTTCTGCACCCACCACAGAAAAACATGCGTATCGAGCAATAGGCGCATGACGTCATCCTTTAACCAATGTCACGCCTTCCGTTTTGGCGACGACAGTTTGGGAGAATCGAAATCCGCCCAAATCTGCGCATCAACTTCGGGCGAAAAGGCATCGGGTGCAATCCAGACTTTGCCTTTCAGGCGTCCGGGCACCCGTTTCGGTTGCCTCTTAGCCGACACCGGTATGAGCGCGACTTTAGGCTTGCCTGATTTGGCAATAGTTATCTTTTCGCCCTTGATCGCGCGCTCGATCAATTCCGACAGATGCGTCTTTGCCTCATAGATATTGTAAATTTCCGACATAATCGCTCCTTCCTCCGTTATCAATATACCAAAAATTGACCAACTTGACCATATAGATTTGGTCAAGTTAGTCAAGCCATTGATTCACATATGAATAACGCGCCCATAGGCGTCTAAAACGGCCTCATGCATAGTTTCCGAAATCGTCGGATGCGGAAAGATGGTGCGCATGAGCTCGGCTTCGGTGGTTTCCAGCGTTTTGGCGATGACGAAGCCCTGAATAAGCTCGGTCACTTCGGGGCCGATCATATGGGCGCCGAGCAATTCGCCGGTTTTGGCGTCGAACACAGTTTTAACCAAACCTTCCGGCTCGCCGAGCGCGATGGCCTTGCCGTTGCCGATGAAGGGAAAGTGTCCCACCTTCACCGCGCGGCCGTTTGCCTTGGCTTTCGCTTCGGTGAGGCCGACGCTGGCCACCTGCGGCGTGCAATAGGTGCAGCCGGGAATGTTCGAGACATCCAGTGGATGTGCGCCCTTTACGCCGGCGATTTTTTCGACGCAGACCACACCTTCGTGACTTGCCTTATGCGCGAGCCAGGGCGGGCCCGCGACATCGCCGATGGCATAGACGCCCGGCTCGCCGGTTTCGCCCCATTGGTTGATGATGATATGGGTCTTGTCGGTTTTGACGTTGGTATTTTCTAATCCGAGATTTTCAATGTTGCCGGTGATGCCGATGGCAAGGATCACACGCTCGAAATTTTGCTGAGTGGTTTTGCTGCCTTGCTCAATGGTGGCCGTCACCTGATCGGCGCCCTTGTCGAGTTTTTTTACGGAGGCGCCGGTGATGATTTTCATGCCTTGCTTTTCGAAACTGCGGCGCGCGAAAGCGGAAATTTCCTCGTCCTCCACCGGCAGGATGCGGTCGAGCACCTCAATTACGGTTACCTCCGCGCCAAGCGCGCGATAGAAACTGGCGTATTCGATGCCGATGGCGCCGGAGCCGATCACCAGCAGCGATTTCGGCATGCTTTCCGGCAACATGGCTTCCTTGTAGGTCCAGATCAGTTTTCCATCGGGCTCCATGCCGGGCAGCGTGCGCGCCCGCGCGCCGGTGGCGATGATGATATTTTTGGCTGCGAGCTCGGAAATTTTTTTGCCGTCCTTGCTCACCTCGACCCGGCCTTTGCCGAGCAGTTTGGCGGAACCCGTTACGACCTCGATTTTATTTTTCTTCATCAGAAAGCCGATGCCGGTCGAAAGCTGGTTCGCGACCTTGCGCGAGCGCTCGACGATTTTCTTCAGATCCACATCGAAGCCCTTGATGTTGAATCCGAAATCGCCGGCATGTTTGAGCAGCATCGCGATTTCGGACGAGCGCAACAGCGCCTTGGTCGGGATGCAGCCCCAGTTGAGACAGATGCCGCCCAGCTGCTCGCGCTCGATCAGCGTGACCTTGAGGCCAAGCTGCGCGGCGCGGATCGCTGCCACATAGCCGCCCGGCCCGCCGCCGACGATGATCAGATCAGTGGATGGTGACATTTTTTAAACTCTTTTTCTCGTTATACCTGATCCATAGCTTTTTGATCGGCGGCAGGGAAAAGGTCGAAAGCAAATAGGCCATCACGGGAACGAAAGCGTGCTTCCAGGCTCCTTCGTGACCAAGAATATTGAGAAGAATAAAACCGAATACATACGTAATGGTCGACAGCAAGCCGCGCCGCGCCCAGCTGGTTTCCCATGCCTTGTCGGACTCGACGCGCACGTTGCGGTCCTCGATCGCGCGAATCCGTGCCTCAAGATCACTCATCATACAACCAGACTGTAGGGATTTTCGATCAGTGGCTCGAAGGCGGCGAGGAATTCGGAACCCACGGCGCCGTCGACCGCGCGGTGATCGACCGAAAGCGTACATGTCATCACCGTCGCCACCGCAAGCTGGCCGTTTTTCACCACCGGGCGCGGCTCGCCTGCCCCCACCGCGAGAATGCAGGATTGCGGCGGGCTTATGATGGCGGAAAATTCCTTGATGCCATACATGCCGAGATTGGAAATGGTGAAGCCGCCGCCCTGAAATTCCTGCGGCTTTAATTTGCCTTCGCGCGCGCGAAGCCCAAGCTCTTTCATTTCGGCCGAGATTTGCACAAGTGTCTTGGCATCGGCTTTCTTGAGGATGGGCGTGACGAGGCCCTGCGGCGTGGCGACGGCCACCGAAATATCGATGTCCTGATATTGGAGAATAGCGTCGTCGGTCCAGGAGGCGTTGGCGGCTGGGACTTTTCTCAATGCCAGTGCCACCGCGCGGATCACGCAATCATTGACCGAGACTTTCGCGCTCGCGGTTTCATTGATGCTTTTGCGCAAAGCCAGCAGCGCATCGATCTCGCAATCGATCGTGAGATAGAAATGCGGAATAAGCTGCTTGGCTTCGGTGAGGCGTTTGGCGATCACCTTGCGCACATTGCTGTTGGGAAAGGCTTTGTAACCCATACCGAGCTTGTCGGCGTAATCGCGCGCATCGATCCCCTGCGTGGCGATGGCGGACGGCGACGCGGCCCGGCTGCTGCCGGAACCGGCGCGTTCGATATCGGCTTTGACGATACGCCCCTGCGGCCCGCTGCCGGCAACCGAGCGCAGATCGACGCCGGTTTGTTCGGCCATGCGTTTGGCGAGGGGGCTCACGAAAATACGACCCTCACCCTCCCGAGGCGCGAGGGTTTTGGCTTGTTCTTCTCCAGCTTTGGGCGAGGGGAGCTTAGATCCGCCGCCCTCATTCATCATCGAGGAAACTTCGGTGCGGATTTCGGCCAGTGCATCGGCATCCGAAGCGGGCGCGGAAGTGGGAGATGGTGCAGAACTTTTTTTCTCCAGCGCCGCCACGGCGGCTTCGGGGCTGAGATTTTCCTCGCCCTCGCCCGCCAGCACCGCAATCGGCGTATTGACCTTGATGCCTTGCGTGCCGCCGGGGATCAGAATTTTGAGCAGTTTGCCTTCATCGACCGCTTCCACTTCCATCGTCGCCTTATCGGTTTCGATCTCGGCCAGCACCTGCCCGGCCTTGATCTGATCGCCCTCTTTCTTGAGCCAGCGCGTCACATTGCCTTCCGTCATGGTCGGCGACAAAGCGGGCATGAGAATGGGGATGGGCATCAGAAAGCCTAAATAGCAGTGTCTTTTTTAACCGTTATCCTGTATAATCTCTTCGAAAACAGGACACAAGATTGGCGGGAGAATACCATGATTTTGGAAAAAACCATTAAAGCCAAAGATCTTCCCGAGGCATTGCGCCGTGGCATCGACCCGGACAGTTTCGTGCGGATTTCCGTAAGCTCCATTACCGAGAACGGATTTACCGAAGATTTCGAGCGCGAAGTTCTGGAAGCCGAGAAGGAAGCGGCCAATTCTCCAGCGATATCGGACAAAGAATTCATTAAATTACTGAAATCCTGGTTATAATGCGCGTCCATTACTCGAAGCGGTTTGAAAACCGCTTTCGCCGGTTGCCGCATGCCCACAAAAAAGCCGCAGTAGAAGTCATCGATGCCTTCCTGGACAATCCTCACGCATCTTCACTCGGCAATCATGCTTTGCGCGGCGCGATGGCGGGAACACAATCTATAGAAGTCGATAACGATTTGCGCATCATTTTCACGGTAAAGGGCGATTATGACGAAGTCACTTTTCTCAACATCGGAACGCATATCGAAGTATATCGTAAGTAATCACTCCTATGCCTCCTAGCGCTGATATATCCAGACTTGCAAAAAATGTGATTTGATAGGGCTGAGCGCATTACATTGTATCAATTCAGTTTTAATCTTATGCTTGGAAAAATGTGAGATAACTTCAGTAGCCATTTCCCCAATTCATTTCTCTTATATTTGGCGTGATATGCCCCAGCAAACCTTGCTGCATCGCAAGCAGTATGGTTGTTCGTAATTCAGCACCCATCTTAGTCTCCTTCGAGAACTATCTATAGCACACGCCCTTCGCCGCTTCGACAATATTCTCCGGCTGCGGAAGAGCGAGTTTTTCGAGATTTCCCGCATATGGCAATGGCACATCGGCTGCGTGTACGCGCATCACCGGCGCATCGAGATAATCGAAGGCTTGCTCCATTATCAGCGCGGCGATTTCGGAGCCGATGCCGGCATAGGCCCAGCCCTCCTCGACCGACAGAATGCGGTTGGTTTTCTTGACGCTCTCGATGATCGTTTCCGTATCGAGCGGGCGCAAGCTCCGCAGATTGATCACCTCGGCCTCGATGCCTTCTTCGGCCAATTTATCGGCGGCGGCTAGCGCATGACCCACCATGCGCGAGAAAGCGACGATGGTGACGTCGTTGCCTTTACGCATGATGCGCGCCTTGCCGATCGGAATGGTAAAATCATCATCGGCCGGCATTTCGAAACTCGAGCCGTACATAAGCTCATGTTCGAGGAAAATCACCGGATCGGGATCGCGAATCGCGGTCTTGAGCAAACCCTTGGCATCTTCGGCATCGTAAGGCGCCAGCACCTTGAGGCCCGGAATATGCGCGTACCAGCTCGCGTAGCATTGCGAATGCTGGGCGCCGACGCGTGACGCCACACCGTTGGGCCCGCGGAACACGATCGGGCAGCCCATCTGCCCGCCCGACATATACAGCGTCTTGGCTGCCGAATTGACGAGCTGATCCATTGCCTGCATGGCGAAATTCATGGTCATGAATTCGATGACCGGCACCAATCCGCCGAAGGCCGCGCCAATGCCGAGTCCGGCAAATCCGGCTTCGGTGATGGGCGTATCGATGACGCGCTTGTCGCCGAATTCCTGCAGCAAGCCCTGACTGACCTTATAGGCGCCCTGATATTGTGCCACTTCCTCGCCCATTAAAAACACGTTCGGATTGCGGCGCATTTCCTCGGCCATGCCGTCGCGCAGGGCTTCGCGCACCGTGAGCTTGATCATGCCGTCGGCGGTTTTCTCCGGCTGTTTCGGTGGGGATGGTTCGCTGACGACCGAAAGTGCCGGGCGTGTTTCCGGTTTGGGCGGCTCTTGTTTAGGCGGCTCGGCTTTTGCCGGTTGCGCTTTTGGTTTTTCAACAACGGGCGGCGGTGCCGCGCTTGTTATGGAATCGGCATCCTCGCCTTCTTCCAGCAGCACGGCGATCGGCGTGTTGACCTTGATGTTCTCGGTGCCGGCTTGGATCAGGATTTTGCCGAGCTTGCCGTCATCGGCGGCCTCGATTTCCATGGTCGCCTTGTCGGTCTCGATTTCGGCCAGGATTTGCCCGGCCTTGACCTGATCGCCTTCTTTCTTGAGCCAGCGCGTGATTTTGCCTTCGGTCATGGTCGGCGACAGCGCGGGCATCAGCACCTGGATGGTCATTGTTTTTGGCCCGTCAGGATTTCAGAACGTCCGTCCACAATTCCGACGGATCGGGTTCGGGGCTTGCTTGCGCGAATTCGGCAGCCTCGGCGATGATTTTCTTCACTTCCGTTTCGATATGTTTGAGATTGTCCTCGGTGGCGAAGCCGCCGGAAAGAATGAAGGCGCGCAGCGCGTCGATCGGGTCGTGATGCCCGCGCCATTCCTCGACCTCTTCCTTGCTGCGGTACTTGGCCGGGTCCGACATCGAATGACCGCGATAGCGGTAGGTGATCATCTCCAGCAGCATCGGCCCGCGGCCCGAACGCACATGCTCGAGCGCTTCCTCGGCGGCTTCGTGAATTTTCAGCACATCCATGCCGTCGATCTGCCGGCCGGAAATGCCGTAAGGCTCGCCGCGCTTGTAGAGATCGCCGGCGGCGGCGCGCTCGATGCTGGTGCCCATGCCGTATTTATTGTTCTCGATCACATAGAGGACCGGCAGCTTCCACAAGGCCGCCATGTTGAGGCTTTCCGCCACCTGTCCCTGATTGACCGCGCCGTCGCCCAGATAAGTGACGCACACGCCGTTGTCATTCTTGTATTTGTGGGCAAAGGCAAGGCCGGTGCCGATCGGCACCTGCGCGCCGACGATGCCATGGCCGCCGAAGAAATTCTTTTCGCGGCTGAACATATGCATCGAGCCGCCCTTGCCGTGCGAATAGCCGGTGCTACGGCCGGTGAGCTCGGCCATCACACCTTTGGCCTTCATGCCGGCGGCCAGCATATGGCCGTGATCGCGATAGGAGGTGATGACGGAATCCTGCGGCTGCTGCGCCGCCTGCACGCCGACCACGACCGCTTCCTGCCCGATGTAAAGATGGCAGAAGCCGCCGATCAGACCCATGCCGTAAAGCTGTCCGGCCTTTTCCTCGAAACGGCGGATCAGCAACATGTCGCGGTAATAGCGTAAGAGATCGGCCGTCTGGTAAGGCTGCCGATTATTCTCAACCGACCGGAGATGAGGTCTGGTCATGAACATGGGAATCGTCCTCACTTCTGCGGCATCGATTAGGCCGGTTACATGATTCAATCAAGCCATTACCGGTGCCGGGTTTTTAGCCCTCTATGATACAACGCGATGGATAACGAATAATTGCTTTCAGGAGTAAAAAATCGAACAAATATCTCGTTCTATTCTTTGCTGCGCTGCAAAAGATCATCGTTACCGGACGGTTTATCGGGCGGTTTATTCTGGGGCCGGGTCAAAATGACGATTTCGCCCGGCTTGGAATAATCCAGCAATTCGCGCGATTTTTCGTCCAACAAATCGGGGTCCAGGCTGGTGGGACGCATAAGCTGGACTCGGTGCTCCAGCTCCTGCCGGTTTTTCTGAAGCTGCGACAGATTTTCCTGCGCGGCGCTGACTTGCTGCCTTAACCGCAGCATCGCCAGCCAGCCGCGATCGCCTTCGATCGTGTGATAAATAAAATAGCCGACGATGCAGGCGCCCAGCGCCGACGCCACCGTTTGCCATGTGCTTTTGTTGAGCAACATGAGTCCCGCCGCCTGACCTGTTTCGAGAAGGAAATTATTCCCAAGGATATAAAAATTCTCTTAACGTCTCTTAGTCCTCTCCCCTTGAGGGAGAGGAAAAATTATTGCCGCTCCACGATCGAGGCACCGGCGAAACGGCCGGTTTTGCCGAGTTGCTCCTCGATACGGATCAGCTGGTTGTATTTGGCCAGCCGGTCGGAGCGCGCGAGCGAACCGGTCTTGATCTGCCCGCAATTGGTGGCGACGGCCAGATCGGCGATGGTTGAATCTTCGGTTTCGCCCGAGCGGTGCGACATGACGGCACGGTAGCCGGATTTATGCGCCATCTCGATGGCTTCCAAAGTCTCACTCAACGTGCCGATCTGGTTGACCTTGATCAGAATGGCATTCGCCATGCCATTCTCGATGCCTTGCGCAAGCCGGGCGGTGTTGGTGACGAAGAGGTCGTCGCCGACCAGCTGGATTTTGTTCCCCAACATTTCCGTGAGTGCCTGCCAGCCTTCGAAATCATCCTCGGCCATGCCGTCCTCGATGGAAAGGATCGGAAAGCGCGCGACCAGATCGGCGTAATAGCGCACCATTTGATCGGCGTTCAGTTTTTTGCGCTCGCCGCTGAGCTCGTAACGACCGTCCTTGTAAAATTCGGTCGCGGCGACATCCAGCGCCAGCATCACATCCTCGCCGGCGAGATAACCTGTTTTCTCGCAGGCGCGCATGATGAAACCGATCGCCTCGTCGGCGGAACTGAGATTGGGCGCGAAGCCGCCTTCGTCGCCGACGCCAGTATTGTGCCCGGCGTCTTTCAGCAGGGCCTTCAGCGCATGAAAAATTTCGCTGCCCATACGGATCGCGTCGGCGCAGCTTTTGGCGCCGACCGGCATGATCATGAATTCCTGAATATCGATGGCGTTATCGGCATGCGCGCCGCCATTGATGATGTTCATCTGCGGCACCGGCAAGAGCGACGCTGCCGCGCCGCCGACATAGCGGTAGAGCGGCAATTGAGCTTCCACTGCCGCGGCCTTGGCTGCGGCGAGGCTGACACCGAGAATAGCGTTGGCGCCGAGGCGGGATTTGTCCGGCGTGCCGTCGAGTTCCACCAGCGCGCCATCGAGCGCGATCTGATCGTCGGCCTCCATGCCGATGACGGCGTTGGCAATTTCTTCATTGACGGATTCGACCGCGCGCAGCACGCCCTTGCCGCCGTAACGTTCCGGATCGCCGTCGCGTAATTCGACCGCCTCATGCGCGCCGGTGGAGGCGCCCGAGGGGACGGAAGCGCGGCCGAAGGCGCCGCCGGCCAATTTTAAATCGACCTCGACCGTGGGATTGCCGCGGCTATCGAGAATTTCGCGGGCGTGGACGGAGGTGATTTGAGACATTCGTTTGTTCCGAAAGTGGGGACAAAAATCTAGAGTGCTTGGCAGGCGAATTTCAAGGCATATCCCTGTGTTTTTATTAAAAGTCGCCTTGCAGCATCTTTCG
>Ga0307471_100001312_pt1 | contig 13568 bp, 9 predicted proteins | sample atmos_gasesAM3C__2_FD_204566 | JGI IMG/M metagenome (GOLD analysis project Ga0307471, IMG submission 204566) | Hardwood forest soil microbial communities from Morgan-Monroe State Forest, Indiana, United States - atmos_gasesAM3C_515 | ecosystem: Environmental > Terrestrial > Soil > Temperate... | reverse complement strand
GTATCGGCCGCGACCGGACAATGGCTCTGGCGATTCTCCGCGACCTCCTTTCCTCACCGAATTCGTAAATCAGGTTGGCAAGTGTGACCTCGTCGACCTGATTTACCACTTGTTCGGCGGTCTCGCCCGACAGCGTGTTCATGCGCATGTCCAGCGGTCCTTCCGCCTGAAAACTGAATCCGCGTCCCGCGTCGTCGAGCTGCAGGCTACTCACACCCAGATCGGCCAACAACCCATCGATGGTCGATGGTCGTTGGTCGTTCGCCAATCCCGCGAACGAACCGTGCCGCAGCGTCACTTTCGGCCAGTCGGTTAGAGGTTCCGGCGGTGGCTGAAGTCTTACGCGAGCCGACTCCAACGCCGCAGGGTCCTTATCGAGCCCAATCAAATGACCCGGTGCGCCGAGGCGTTTTGCGATTTCGTAACTGTGCCCGCCTAGACCCACCGTGGCGTCGATATAGGTCCCACCGCGCCGGATGGCTAAAAAATCGATCGCTTCTTTTAAAAGAACCGGTACATGGCCATGCTTGCCACCATGCCCCCGCTCGGGAGTGTTTTGTCCAAAACCCTCGTCCACTAGATGCCCAGATCGTCGAGCGTCTTCTCATCGTCAGTCGTGAACGCTTCGGTCTCGATCTCCTTGCGCAGCGCTTCCAGATTGCGCACTTCCAAACAGGTCAGGTTGCCAAGCACCGCCACCTCGCCCTTGATCTCCGCGCTCTCGCGGAGCAGTTGCGGGATGAGCAAGCGGCCCTGACCATCCATCTCGACCACCTGCCCGTAATAATTCACCCGGCTGAGAAACTTCTTCTTCGTGGGATTGAAAGTGGAGAGGCTGGCCAGCTTCTGCTCGATTCGCTCCCATTCCTCGAAGGGATATATCTGGGCAACCTTTCCATCCAGGCTCGTGATATAGAATTGCGTTCCGTACTTCTCGTCGATCACGCGCTTGAATTCCGCAGGGACCTTGAGACGCCCTTTTTCGTCCACGCGAGTTGGGTGATTGCCGCGAAACATAAGTCCGTTTGCGCCTGTGAGGGCGTCCGATTCGTGCGACAGTTGCCACTACAGCAACGAGGGAGGAGGTAAAAGCAGCTTGCAAAGCAGTCGTTTCGGGTTCGTTCGGGCTGTTTTTCAGAGTGTCAGTCTCGAATTCCACTGGCGCCTCAAAATGAATCACCGCTGCCCACGACCTCTATTGTCTCGACCACTTTCTACCACTTTTGCCCACATCCTACGCCTAAATGGTTTGTTGTCAATAAGAAACTTGGAGGTTAGGGATATCTAAAAACGGTGGTTTTGAAAACCGCGAGGCCTTGTAGCTAACTGACGTGGTGACCACAACATGTTGGGTTTAGAGAAATGATTCTTTCGGCCTTTCTTCGCTAACCATTTCGCTTGCTCTTCGAAAGTTTCTGTGGATACGCCAACGCACGCGCAGATCTGGGCGCACAGGGGAATGGCTTACCGATCTGAGTTCGTGGAATGGGTTCCATTCCCGCTAGAGCACGTCTTCTTATTCTTCGCGAACCCCGAAAATCTGCCGCGCATCATGCCTCCCGCCAGGGACACCCGAATCGAAGGGCTGAAGCTTGTTTTCCCTCCGTCTCTGTCCGGCTCCACTTCCGTCCCCCTGGCGGGCGTCGGTTCAGAAATCATCACCTCATTCCGGTTAGCTCCTCCGCTTCCCATCCGCGGGCGGTGGATTGCTCGCGTCACCGAGTTTGAATGGAATCAGCATTTCGCAGATATCCAGATCCAGGGACCGTTCAAGGCCTGGCTTCATCGTCACGAACTGACATCCGAGACGAGAAACCGCGTCAACGGGACAGTGGTTCGTGATCGGATCGAATACGAAATCGGCTTTGGGGTATTGGGCGGGATTGCGCAGACCTTGTTCGTCAGCCGCCAGATGAGATCCACCTTCACACATCGTCAACGAGTGCTTGAAGAACTGCTAAGCCACACCGAATTCGAAGGAACGGTTTAGTGAAGTCGTGTCCGCGACGAATGGTCAGTATGAATTCGGCTATTTGCGGGACTTGAACTTCTCGGCTTTTCGCATTGCGTCTTCTGCCTCGGGCGCCATGCCTTTGGCGCGATAGGCATCCCGCGAGTGCGGCTTCTGTGTTGAAATCGTCACCCACGCTGTCTGGCTGCTTGCGGAAGGCGGCGATCGCCTCGTCGAGAACGGCGGGAGTTTCCGGCCACGTTGGGGGCAGTTCGGCATGGGGAAGAGAGGTCGGCTAGTTCGGCTTAGCGTACGCTGGCGCTATCTGGCAGGCTCCACATAGACCGCGGTTCCGTAAGCAAGGACTTCCGTGACGCCCTGCATGATCTCGGTCGCGTCGTAGCGCGCACCGAGGACGGCGTTCCCGCCCAGTTCCGCGGCGTGCTGCAGCATCAGGTCGAATGCTTCCGAGCGCGTTTTCTCGCACAGGTTGGTAAGCAACGTGATATTGCCGCCGACCAGAGTCTGCAGGCCGGCGCCGATGGTACCGAAAATTGAGCGCGAGCGAACGACGATGCCCCGCACCACGCCCAGGGTTCGCGTTACCCGATAGCCATCCAGTTCAAACTGCGTGGTGACCATGTTATGAGAAACCATGCGCCCCGTGGACGCGCTGTATGTGGACATGGGCTATCCTCTCCTTCGCGACCCAGACTTCCAACCGGCCGGAGATGCGACGCCTAACTATAGCGCGTGCTCAAAAGCCAGGCGACATGCCGATTGCGACCTCTCGGCTCACTCACCACGCGGCCGTAGAGCAAGGTCTACTCCAGGTCCGCTGTGATGAAAAATTCCTGCGTGTCCAGGTGATAGGAAACGCGCAGCACGTTGGGCTTGCAGCATACCTGGCAGTCTTCGAGGTAGTTCTGGCTGGCCCCAGCGGATTCGTCCACGGTAGTTTCGTTCCACTCTCCGCAGCCGGCACACTGGAAGCGTGCGTCCATATCTGATTTTAGGCTTCTGGCCGCCGTCTGCGCTCTTTGAAGATGGTGCGTCGGGAACTCTCGGAGCTTTCTCTGCCCAGGAGGTCGATGGACGCCCGTGAGCCACCTCGCCTTACTGAGGCTGTCCGGTTGAGGCCGTCTCGCTCGGTCCGCCGCCCGTCAGGTCGCCGATCGCGTCGCCGGAGAGCACCAGTTCGACCCGGCGATTTTGCTTCCGGCCTTCAGGCGTGTCATTCGAAGCTACCGGCGCGGTTTTCCCAAAACCACTAGCAATAATCGCGTCCGACGAAATACCCTGCTGCACCAGGTAGTCGCGCACCGCTTCGGCTCGCTTTTCGGAAAGCTGCTGATTGTAGTCATCAGTGCCGACGCTGTCCGTATGGCCTTCCACGGACAGGTGCAAGCTCGGGTATGCCAGCACGATCCCGGAAACTTTGGCCAGTCGCTCACGCGCGCCGGTCAGCAATTCGAAGCTTCCACTTTTGAACAGCACGTCGGACATGTTCGCGATCAGGCCACGGGCGCTGTCGCGGGTAGCCAGCACGGTGTTCAACTGCTGAAGGAGGCGCGCACGCAGTTCCTGCTTTTCCCTTTCCGCTTGCTGGCGGAGTTGGTCCGATTGAGCGGCAGCCTGGCGCGCCTTGTCGGCCTCGACGGCTAAAGCCTGCTGCTGGGCGAGGGCTTCCGCTTTGGCTTGCTCGGCCTCTTGCCTTTGGCGCGCTGCTTCCGCGGCCACCTTTTGTGCCTCTGCCTTGGCGATTTCTGCCTGTGCTCGTGCTGCATCAGCGTCCGCTCGCGCCTTGGCCTGCGCTTCCGCATCTGCTCGAGCTTTTGTGGCTCGGTCATCCGCTGCCTTCTTGTCCGCGGCCGCCTGGGCTCGCGCTTCTTCTTCCGCTTTTTGCTTCACGGCCATCACGCGCGACTCTTCCGCAGTCTGGGCGGCCTCGCGCGCAGCCGCATCAATCGACCTTTTATCCTGCTTCCCGCGGTACGCGGACTCAGCCTGCCGCAACTGGTCGTCGGCCTTCGCCACGATGGCGGGGGCGTACTTGTCGGCGCCCGCGATGTGAGCGATGCGTACGGCATTTCGCGCTTCAAATAGCTCCCGAGGAGTCTTCGAGTCGATGCCGAAAATGGCGTCCTGAATATGGGTGTTCACCGAGGAGTAAGTACCGGTCCCAAGCAGTTCGTACTTCGCCGTGATGTCCTCGCCCGCGGCCCCGGCCAGGACTACGTTCTCGAGAACGACCGTGTTCCCCGGTTGCGAGACGGCCGAATACGGTTCGGCGGTGACGATCATGCCAAACGTCTGCATGTCCGTAAATGTCTTCAGGTGACCCTTGCCGTGCTCGACGGCCAGTTCTCCGAGGTTTACGGCGCGACCCTGAGGGGAAACAGCCCATAGGACGTAGGTCAGATATTCAAGACCAAACTTGCTGGAATCCTCCAGCCCTTGGCACTTGGCATCGATTTCGAGGTTGGTCTTCTTGCCTTCGACCTTCGCCTCACCCGAGGCGCTCGACATTAGTTCCGTGCCTTGAAAGTCGACCTGCACCGTCCCACTCTGGCGATAATGCATGGCCTTGGTGGTGCGGACGATGTTGCTGGTTTTGGCGGCAACAGATACGCCGGCTTGAGTTTGCGCGGCCGCGAACATGCTTGCGGCAAAAATCAGCGTGGTAGCAGGCAAAAGTTTTCGCACGAGGCACTCCCGTTTCCTGGCGAACATCCAGGCCCACCACTCTACGTTGGAATGGGAGAAGAGGAGAGATACGACAGGTGCTGGGGAGTAAATAGTACTTTCGTGCGTCGAGGCCATGGATCCCGCTAAGGATGCTTTGCCTCCGGGGGCATCACGCCCGATCATGATGAACCCGACAACCCGTAGACGGGCTGCCCGAAGACAGCCCGTTCAAGGTCCAGTTGGTAAGTTGGAGCGTTTACTCCGATAGTCCGGGGAGCACCGGAGTGTGCTCGACGCGAACTGACTTGAGAGCCTGGGGATCGATGCCTAGGATTTGAAGGATCGTCGGCGCCACCTGAGACGTCGCAACCGGGGTCTTCAGGACTCGCGCCCGCAGATCTGGATTCGAAACGATCAGGCCTACGTTTGTGTCGCCGAAGCTGAAGCCGCCGTGTTCCGCATTCTTCGCGTGCGACCCTGTGTAGATGGTGCCGTACTGGGGCTGGACGATGATGTCCGGGACGCGGCTGTCGGTCCGAGGGCTATTGAACTTCAGCTTTAGTTCGTCACCCGCCAACACTTCATCGATAAATAATGCGCCTGCGTTGGTGTTCAGGTAACTCGCCACCGCCTTGGTCTGGCTCTGATCCGGCAGCCAGATCAATGCAATGTCATCGTCCTGCACGAAACCGCACGGACCGGTGGAGCAAGCCGCGGCATTGGCAATAGCGATTCCGCCCGGGTTAGTGCTCGCATCCGGGAGCTTGGCAACGAGGTCGGCAAAGTGGCCCGGCTTGTTCACCTTTGTGGGATTGATGGGTGACTGACCGTGCTTGGCCGTGACGATAAACACGGTGGATTCGTAAATGTGCTCATTCTTGAGCGCCTGAATCATGGCCGCAAGCGCGTCGTCAGTCTTCTGCAGACCATAAGCGAGCACGGCGGTTGGAGTTCCCGAACCGTCCTTGTACCCGCCGGGTTGCCCGTTGATCCTCGGGTCGGTGTCGGTGGTGCAGCCGCCGCTTGCATTATCTTTTTCAAGCTTCTGTCCGACGCTGACGGCTTGAAAGTTCATACCGAAGACCGTCGGGATCCCGAGGCCAGGCGTACCGTCATGTCTCAAACCGCGAATCTGGTTCAGGACGCCCTGCACCTTCAAGAAATCATTCTGTGCCGTGCAAACGACGCTAATCGTGTTGTCGAAGCCGGGTGCGTTGGTGATTTCGGGCGTGTACAAGTCATCGACGCCTTTGCCCGAGGGTCCGTTCACCAAATCATAGGCAGGGTGCTTGTCCGCCCATGCGGTTACGCCGCCGGCCGCCTTCACAACTTCGAAGATCGTGTTGCTGCGGATTGCTTTATGGGGATACACGGCCACGCACTTCCCGTGCGTATCCAAACCGCGGGGTAGCTTCGTCGGATCGATGACATTCAGCGAAACCCCCATCGAGTTGTACACATCGATGCTTTCGTCAAACACCATCGTGTTACCGGGTCTGCCCGAGCAACTGGTATTAGTGGGATCGAACAGGGCACGATCGTAGCTAACGTCATAGAACAGTCCGTGCGTGATGGGCGAGCCACCGGTCACCAGTGCCAACAGGCCGGGAAAGGAATCGGAATTCGCGGGTGTGCGAGCATTCGTGTAAGTTACGCCGTGGTGCGATAGTTCGGCCAGGGCAGAGTGCGGATGGCTTTCGACAAAGCGTGCGACGTCGAGAGCGTGCAGGCCGTCGACACTGATCAGCAAAACATGGCTAACGCCGATACCGCTGTCAGCCGACTTCTGCTGAGCGGCGAGTGAGGTGGCCAGCAGACTGGCCGCCAGCAAAGCAACGTGAGACCTGCGCATACTTCCTCCGTACGATTGATTGGAATGCTGAACGCGAGCACATCCGTTTACTGCGCTCCACGTTGATAAGCGCGGCAGGTTAAAGGGCGGTTAGAGGAAGATGAAAAGCATGTTACAGAATTGCAAAAGTCGTGTCGGGCAGGGCTTTTGTATGCGGCTGCCTGTGGAAAAAGAGTCGAGTTCTATAATCTCGTAACGACCATGCCTAGCCGACGAACTTTCCTTCAAGCCAGCACCGCGGCCGCGAGCGCAGCCCTGCTCCCACACCAGAGTTCAGCTAACCCTTCGGACACGACCCTTTTGAGGCTGCCACCGTCGATCGCCGCTCTGAAATCCATGAAAGACCAGGCGCGTCCCATCAGCAACGAGGAGCGCCGGGCTCGGCAAGAGAAAGCGCGCGCGCTGATGGAAGCGAATGATCTGGACGCGATTCTCCTCATGGAGGGTACCTCGTTGAACTACTTCACCGGCATTCGCTGGTGGGGCGGCGAGCGATTGTTTGCCATGGTTCTTCCCACGAAGGGAGCTGCATTCTACGTCTGCCCGGCGTTTGAGGAAGGACGGGCGCGCGAGCAGATCGCCAAGGCACCCGAAGGGAGCCAACCGGATGTGCGAATCTGGCAAGAGGACGAGAGTCCCTATCAGCGAATCGCCCAGGGAATGAAAGATCGGGAGGTACTCACAGGGAAGATCGGGATGGAAGAAACGGTTCGCTTTGTGTTCCGCGAAGGCGTCGAGAAGGCGGCGCCGCAAGCGAAGTTGGTCAGCGCAACTCCGGTCACCGCCGGATGTCGAATGATCAAGAGTCCGGCCGAGGTTGAGGCGATGCGTCTCGCCTCCAAGGTCACGCTCACCGCCTATGAGGCAGTGTACCGAGCTCTGCGCGATGGTATGACGCAGTTCGATGTGGCGCACTTGGTCGAAACAGCTCACGATCAGCTCGGGTTTCCTGGAGATGCCTTGGTCGAGGTAGGCGAGTACGCCGCGTTCCCCCATGGCTCGGTGCAGCCGCAGGTCATCCGCGAAGGGTTGCCTATCCTTGTAGACGGTGGCTGCAAGGTGGAAGGATACCAATCCGATCTCACGCGGATGCTAGTGATCGGCACGCCGCCGGATAGAGTAAAAAAGGTGTTCGAAATCGTCCACCGCGCCCAATCAGCGGCCTTGGCAGCCGCCCGGCCCGGAGTGGAGTGCGGGTCGGTCGACGCGGCCGCGCGCAAGGTGATCACGGACGCGGGCTACGGCCCAGACTACAGATTCTTCACACATCGGCTAGGGCACGGGATCGGCATGGATGGGCATGAATGGCCCTACCTGGTGCGCGGCAACTCCTTGAGGGTTATTCCCAACATGACGTTCAGCGATGAGCCCGGGATTTACATTCGTGGCGAATTCGGGATTCGTCTGGAGGACGACATGTACATTACGGAGAACGGCGCAGAGCTATTCACGCCGCAAAGCCAGTCTCTGGAACTTCCATTTGGAAAGTGAAGGCAAGCTCAGGCGCGCAACCGGTCTCGTTGGACACGTGCCAAGTCCGGCCTTGCCGTTTCATTCACCGCTCTGCGAGCGTTTAGCGCGATCTCGCTGGCCGCGGGTGCGGTTCCTCCAACTGTTTTTTCACCGCAATGCTCAAGCGATGGATTCCTGCTCGGATCTGCTCCGGAGGGGCGGCGGAAAAATTCAAGCGCATGTGCCGACGCCCTTGACCCTGGTGGCCATTGGGCGCATAGAAGCAGTCGCCCGGAACGAAAGCAACATTCTCACGCACCGCGGCTTCGAACAACTTCTGGGCATCCGCTCCCTCCGGCAACGTCACCCATAAAAAGAGGCCGCCCTTCGGCCGCGTCCAGGTGACTTCCGGCGGGAAATATTGCATGAGCGCTTCGAGCATCACATCGCGACGTTCACGATACACTCGGCGGATCAGCTTCACGTGTTCATCCAGAAAGTTGTCGCGCGCGACTTCATGAGCCACCATCTGCACAAACGTCGAGCTGTGCAGATCCGCACCCTGTTTCAGCTGCACCAGCTTGCTGATCACCTCGGGAGGAGCCACGATCCAGCCCAAGCGCAGTCCGGGGGCGAGAGTCTTCGAGAAAGTGCTCAGGTAGATCACATTCCCGATCGAGTATCCGTCATCGCGACGGAGATTTTCGCGATCCAGCACCACCAGCGGCGTGAGGTGCTCACCCTCATAGCGCAGTTGGCCGTAGGGATCGTCTTCGACGATGGGAATGCCGTACTTGTCGGCCAAGAGCACTAGTTCATGGCGGCGTCCTTCGGAAAGAGTCGTGCCTCCGGGATTCTGAAAATTCGGCAGCACATACATGAACTTCGGTCCGGAACGGAGAGGATCTTCCAGCAGATCGGAACGAAGACCGTCCTCATCACTCGGCACGCTGACGTAATCTGCCCCATACACGTTGAAGGCTTGCAGTGCCCCCAGGTAAGTGGGCGCCTCCACCAGGACGCGATCACCCGGGTTGATGAGGAGCTTGCCGATCAAGTCCAAGGCTTGCTGCGAGCCGGAGGTGATCAGCACATTCTCCGATTTAGCCTTGATTCCGTAGCGTGCGATATGACGGGCGATCATCTCCCGTAAAGGCTCGTAGCCTTCGGTCGCGCCGTACTGCAGGGCGAGATGAGGCTCCCGGTCGAGAACTTTGCAGCAAGCTTCGCGAAAACGCTCGGTCGGAAACACCTCCGACGCTGGCAGGCCGCCTGCGAACGAAATTACCTCCGGCCGTTGCGTCAACTTCAGCAATTCGCGGATCGCCGAACTCCGGAGTCCCTTGGTGCGTTGCGCATAACGCGACGTCCAGGCAGTCGACATCGTGGTCTCACCTCCTGTTTATATTAAATCCGCGGACGTCGCCTCCGATGTGACACCGACTACCCGGGTCATGACGAAAATCGCAAAAGGGGGTGATCAGAATCGCCCGATTTGCGGCCTGTTCAAGTCGTGGAACGGACCCGCACCCTTCTTGGCGGCTCCCGCCCCGTGCATCAAAAAGAAGGTAGGCCCGGGCAGTGGAGATCGAATTGCACCACAGCAATTGTTCTCGAGGAGAAAAAACGCCTTGCGATCAAGCATTTCCTCCCTTGCAGGCCGTCCCGTAGTGTGGGCGGCCCCTTTTTCGTCCGGACGCTAGTCTTTTGAGCACGGCCTCGTTTGTGGGTCAAAGCTTTTTGACGGAGAATTTTTTGTACTGAAATCTCACCCGGGTGGTTCTTCAGAGACAGCTAGCCTATCCATTCCCAGATTCATTTCTCCGACTCGCGGCGTTGTGTCGCCGCCTCGGTCCTCTAGCGGGTTTCGACCGGTCCCGCGTGCCCTTCCGGTGACTGTTGCCCTCATGACGCGGCTTGATAGACTCTGGTATTGTGCAATCGTGAGTTGGTGGTCGGGCAGAGCAACGTCCAGCCAGCCCGGGGGCTAGACTCGTTTGCAAGATTTCCGAATGGATCACAATCAGCGTGGTGGCCTCGAAGGCGAACCCCCGTTTCGCAGTGCGTGTGTTTCGATTCGATACCGGGCTCCACGAGACGCCCCGTTCCTCTTTTTCCTCTTCTTACTAGTAGTGTTGTGCTGGCCCGCTCGGACCGCTTCCGCCCAGATTTCCCCAGGGCCACTTGCCCGTCAACATCAATTCCTCGACGGTGCAATGCACTGTACAGATTGCCACAAGATTGGGGGTGGTCAGCCGGAGTTCAAATGCATCGGCTGTCACTCCGACATTGGTGCGCGGGTTGCTGCGAAACGCGGACTGCACGGCTCTTATCACATTCCGGCCGGCTCGAGCCAGGAGTGCGCTCGATGCCACTCCGATCACAACGGCGCGAATTTCCCGCTGGTCAAGTGGGATCCGAGCCCGAACAAGTTCGATCACAAGGAAACAGGCTACCTGCTGGAAGGCAAACACGCCGGATTGGCGTGCAACAAGTGCCACCTCCCGGAAAAGATTCCCGCAGCCGAGCGCGCCAGCATCAAGATGAAGGATCTGAGCAAGACCTTCCTCGGGATCCCGCAAGCTTGCATAGCTTGTCACAAAGATTTCCACGAAGGCCGACTCGGTCAGAATTGTCTGCAGTGCCATAATTTCGTCGACTGGAAAGACACCTCCGGGAAGTTCGATCACAACAAGACCCGCTACCCTCTCACGGGCCTGCACCAGCAGGTGAAATGCGAGAAGTGTCACACGCGCGGCGCGGATGGAGCGCCGCGCTACAAGGGTCTTCCTTTTGGCAAGTGCGATGACTGCCATGCTGATCCACACAAGGGCAGCTTTAAGGACAAGAGCTGCCAGTCTTGCCACAACACCAGCAGTTGGAAGCGGGTCTCATCTTCGGGGCTGAATACGAACTTCGATCATTCCAAGACCAAGTATCCACTACTGGGAAAGCACGCCACCGTCGATTGCCTGCTGTGCCACGCCAACGGAGACTTCAAGAAGGAACTGGCGTTTGCGAAGTGTATCGATTGCCACAAGGATGAACACAATGGCCAGTTCGCAAAGCGTCCGGGCGGCATCGAGTGTGCGAACTGTCATAACGTGGATGGGTGGAAGCCCTCCCTGTTCGATGTGAAGGCGCATGCCAAGACCGACTACCCGCTGATCGATGGGCACGCTCAGCTGAAGTGTGATCAGTGCCACACTCCAAGAGGCAAGGACACGCTGTTCAAGATCGCGAATTTCAAGCGTTGCACCGATTGCCACATGGACGAGCACAACAACCAGTTCGACGGCAAACCTTACGAAAACCAGTGCGATCAGTGCCACAACCTCAAGGGTTACAGCCCGTCCACGTTCACCCTGGCACAACATAAGAAGACCAAGTTCGAACTCACGGGCGGCCACGTGGCCGTGCCCTGCAGCGATTGCCACAAGCTGGCTGACAAGGAGCAGCCAAAATCAAAGATTCCTTATCACTTCGACAATCTATCCTGCACCACCTGTCATGAAGATGTGCACCACGGCCAGTTCCAGGAGCGGATGGCCAAGATCGGCAAGAACGGAAAGCCGTTGGGGTGTGAGGGTTGCCATACGACCAAGTCCTGGAAAGAATTGGAAGGGTTCGACCACAATACGACTTCCTTCCCACTCGCGGGTGCGCACCGGGCCGTTGCGTGTATTGACTGCCACAAACCTCCCAACCTGGAGACGAAGCTCATCAACGTGGACTTCAAGAAGGCACCGGAAAAGTGCGAGGAGTGCCATGAAGACATCCACGGAGGCCAGTTCACCAAGCTGTACGCGAATCAGGTCACGCCGTGCGCCGACTGCCACAACGCGACCAAATGGAAACCGTCCCTGTTCGACCACGACAAGCGCACGAAGTTCGCGCTAGAGGGCGAGCACCGAAACGTCGCTTGCGCCGGTTGTCACAAATTGTTCCGTGCCGTGGATGGAAAGCAAGTCCTCATTTATGCGCCGACTCCCACGGCCTGCGCCGACTGTCACGGGCCCGAGGTAAAGCCCCTGAAGAAGAGTTAACCTGCCCCGCGACCGAACTTATCAAGTTGTACAATTTTTTAAACAATTTTGCCCATTGCTATGATTCAGGGGCAAAAAATGCGCTATGGCTTGCAGAAGTTACATTTTTTACAGTGATTCTCCTCAGTCGAGGCAACCTTGCGCAGCATTTCCCACTTATGAAATTCATCCCCGAACATGTACTTCTGTAACCTTCCACAACAATTCTCAACTGAATAAGCTTGCTGGGCATCGGATTGCTGTTCTTTCTCATAACTTTACTGAGTTCTTCGGAAGTTTCCGTCTCGTGAGTCGAAATCCCGTTCAAAAGGGTTGGGAGTAGCCTTGGGTTCGACAATTCTGCTTCATTTGGTGGTCGCGTTCGCGATGCTTCCCGGCGGTCAGCCAACAGGAGGGCAGGCGCAGTCGTCTGCCAGCACGCGAAGTCCGCACGGAAGCCTGAGTGTTCCCTGCCAAAATTGTCACACTTTGAGCGGTTGGAAACCCATTCGCGCCGTACCGGAATTTGACCACAACACCACCAAATACCCTTTGCGCGGAATGCATGAGGGCGTGGCTTGTACCCAATGCCACACCAAGATGGTCTTCTCCAATGTGGGTACGCAGTGTGCGGATTGCCACGCGGACATTCACAAGCGCCAGATGGGCGCGAACTGCGAGCAGTGCCACAGCGTCAAGGGGTGGCATGTTTCGATCCAGCAGATCAACCAGCACTTAAATCGTTTCCCGCTGATCGGCGCTCACGCCGCCGTGGACTGCGCTTCCTGTCATAAGGACGCTGCGGTCGGACAGTTCCAGGGTCTGTCGACAATGTGCTTCTCCTGTCACCAGCGGGATTTCGTGAATACGAAGTCTGCGGGCATCGATCACGTCGCGTTGAATCTGCCTACGACCTGCGAACAGTGCCACACGATGGACAACTGGATGGGCGCAAAGTTCGACCACCTGAAGTTCACGGGTTTCGCTTTGACGGGGGCGCACGCAGCCCTGGACTGCAATGCATGCCACGCAGGCAACAAGTTCGTAGGGACTCCAGCTACCTGCGTCGGGTGTCACATGGCGGACTTCAACAAGACCAACAATCCGCCCCACGCGCAAGCAGGATTCCCGACGACGTGCCAGACTTGCCACAACACCAGCACCTGGAATGCGGCGACTTTCGATCACAATACATTCACGAAGTTTCCGCTAACGGGCGGGCACGTGACTGTGGCCTGTACGCAGTGTCATATCAACGGCCAGTTTGTCGGAACTCCCACGGATTGCGCCTCTTGCCACATGAAGGACTTCAATGGCGCAACCAATCCGAACCATGTGCAGTCCGGCTTCCCGCTGACTTGCCAGCAATGCCACAATACAACTACCTGGAACAGCGCGACCTTTGATCACTCATCGACGGGATTTCCGCTCACCGGCGCCCACGCGAGCGTGCTGTGCGTCCAGTGTCACGTGAATGGCAATTACAACCTGACCAGTGCCAATACCTCCTGCGTCAGTTGCCACTTGAAGGATTTCCAGGCCACCACGAACCCGAATCACGTGCAATCCGGCTTCCCACAAACCTGCACCCAGTGCCATA
>Ga0307471_100001311_pt1 | contig 13569 bp, 11 predicted proteins | sample atmos_gasesAM3C__2_FD_204566 | JGI IMG/M metagenome (GOLD analysis project Ga0307471, IMG submission 204566) | Hardwood forest soil microbial communities from Morgan-Monroe State Forest, Indiana, United States - atmos_gasesAM3C_515 | ecosystem: Environmental > Terrestrial > Soil > Temperate... | reverse complement strand
TTTGGGTCGATTCCAACGGCCAGGATACCCGGGAAAGGCTTAAGATCGATCACGATTCCTGGCTTGAACTGCGCCTGGCGATTCTTCCAATCCAGATTGAAATACTTAACGGAACCCTCGGGAAATTCCGGCGCCAGTGCGCCGATGGTGGGGAACTCTTTGCCAGGCAGGTTGAAGTTGAATCCAAATTCTTTGGGCGTGATTTTTAGGATACGAATCTCCATTACGTCGCCCGGCTCGGCACCGTTCACGTAAATCGGGCCTGTCACAGAGTGCGGCCCGCCGCCAGGATTGGCCTTGCGCAGAGCGACGATCTCCTCCATCGCTACTCCCGGCTGTATCTTGTCGTGGGAGTGCATCATGGTCTCGACCGACACGATGTCTCCGGAGTTAACCGTAAGCTTGGGAGGCTCATTCGGGTCGAGCCATCCCCACTGGGTTGTCTCCAACGTCGCGGCAAGCTTGTGACGCTTCGTATCCGACCGTGCTTTTGCTTGTTTTGCCTCTGCCGCTTGCAGGGTTTGTGCGGCGAGAAGCAGATTAAGTCCGGCCAGCAGCGCGGCCACTAATTTTTTCGTATCGACGGTTGCCATGGGGAACTCCTTTTCGTTTGATGGGGTAAATGTCAACATTTGTTTGCTTCGCACCCTATGCTTACCTTAGTGCACGCCGAGTCGTTCACGAATTCTTTTCACGTAACCGATGAATTTGGCATCGTCACGCAGAGCAGTAGTGCGTGGGTGGGGCAGGTCGATATTCAAAATCTCGGCAATTTTGCCAGGGCGTGGCGTCATGACGATCACCCGGTCGCCCAGGAAAACCGCTTCAGGAATACTATGGGTGATGAACAAAACGGTTTTCTTCGATTCGTTCCAGATTCTTAGCAACTCTAGATTCATCTCGTCGCGCGTGATGGCGTCCAGGGCGCCGAACGGTTCGTCCATGAGGAGGAGCGGTGGGTTGTGAATGAGGGCGCGGCTAATTGAGACGCGCTGCTGCATGCCGCCGGAAAGCTGAGAGGGGTAGCGGTCTTCAAATCCCTTAAGTCCAGTAAGTTCCAAGAGTTCTAGAGCTCTCTTGCGATATCCGTTGACGTCGAGATTGCGCGCTTCAATCTGCAGCAAAACGTTATCCAGTGTCTTGCGCCAAGGCAGAAGCACCGGGGCTTGAAAAACGATGCCGATATTGGTTAACGGCGCTGTGACCGGCTTTCCAGCTACATGTACGGAACCGGAAGTCGGCGGAAGGAGCCCGGAGGTGAGCTTAAGAAGCGTTGTCTTGCCGCAGCCGCTTCTGCCAACGACGGTGAGAAATTCTCCATCGGCAACATCAAGGGAAAACTCGTCCAGCGCCATGACTTCACCGGCACCAGGATTGTAGACTTTTCGGACCTCCCGGTACGCGATCAAGTTGCTCAAAGGCATTATCCCTGCTCGACGAGTTACTTCTTGCTGATGAACTGGTTCGTATAGATCACATTATAGTTGATGGGCCTCTCCAGACCGGCGTACTTGTTGGCAAGGTCCGCGGACCGCTTCATCATCGCCTCTTTCATGTATCCGAGGCCAAACTGTTTGGTCTCGGGATCTTGAATGTCGCTCAGGCCGTCCTGCATTTCCGCCAATGTGATCTCCCGATCCTTTTCCGGATTGGCGTTCATGAAAATTTCCAGCGCTTGCTGCGGATTTTTGATGGACCAGTCCCAAGCATCCATCAGAGCCGCCACGAAGCGTTTGATCTGCTCCGGGTTGCTCTTAATGCGCTCTTCGTGCACTTGAATGACATGACCATAGGAGTCGATACCCATGTCTTTAAAGAATAGGTAGCCAATTTTCTTGTTCTGGCGTTTGGCAACGACTGCCATCCGGGGAACGCTGGACCCGCGGGCGCCGGCGAGAAAATCGATCTTGCGCTCGAAAAACGCAGGAGTGCGTACTGCGGCATCGATGTTCTTGATGATGACTTTCGTGTGATCAAAACCGGCGGCGGCGCCTAGAGCCGGCAAAAGAACCTGGCCGAAGTCGCCCGGAGTGGTGCCGAAGCTTTTGCCTTCGAGATCTTTTGGAACTTTTATTCCCGACTCTTCAAGAAAAATGTAACCCCCTCCCTGGAAAACCATACCGGTACCGATGGCGCGGTTCTTTCCGCCTTTGCCCATAACCTCGATGGCCGTGACCAAGTCGCCGTAACCATACTCCGCCTGTTTGGTGTCCACGAATTGGGCCGGCTGTAACGAGCCACGTCCTTCAAGAAGTTTTACCTCGAGATTTTTAGCTTTGAAGTAGCCTTTATCTCGCGCGACGAAGAACGGAACATGTTTGCCGCCCAGGATCCAATCCAGTTGAACCTTGATCTCTTCTGCCACCGCGAATCCAGGAGCAAGGCTTACCAGTAAAGCCACGAAAGCAACAGTCAAAATCTTTCGCTTCATATATTCTCCTTTCACGTGCGTGAGCGCGATTATTCACGGGATCGATGCTTCAGGGACGTTCAATTCGTTCAAAAAGTTCGAATCGTTCAAAACGTTTTGACCGGCTTAAACGGCTTGAACGCTTTGAACTCCACTTCCTGCCCATAGAATCATCCGGGCTGAATTTGTGTCGGCTCAACGGTCCGGCGCCATGGCATGAGTCTTTTTTCCAAACCGACAATGATTCCAAACAGCGCGAGAGACATGATCGAAAGAACGATGATCGATGCGAAGATTAGCCCCGAGTTCATGTCGTTGTTTGCGATAATGATGAGATAACCTAAACCCTTTTGACCGGCTACGAACTCGGCTACGACTGCGCCGATCACCGCGAGCGCAATGGATGCCTTAAAACCCGCAAAGAGATAGGGAACCGAGTTGGGCAGACGAATCTTCTTGAACTCGGTCCAACGACTCATGCCCATGGTTTTGGCTAAATCGACCATGTCGTTCTCAATTTGCGCGAATCCTACTACAGAGTTCACGACTATAGGGAAAAAAGCCGTGAGGAAGGCAATGGTTACCTTGGACCAGAGGCTATCGATGCCTAACCAAATGAGAATCAGCGGTGTAACGGCAATTCGCGGTATGGAGCCGAGCACGATGAGGGACGGGTAAACGGTAAGCCACAGGAAGCGGGAGTAGACAATGCCAAGGCCAGAGCCGATTCCTACGACGATGCCGAGAAGAAAACCTAAGACAGTTTCATTGAAGGTAGGAATCGCGTGCGCCAGTATCAGGCTGCCCCGTTTGCCGAATTCTTCTGCGACGCCAAGCGGTGTCGGCAGAAGATATTTTGGGATGCCCAGGAGCGGCACCGCGATCTGCCAAAGGATGATGAGCCCGATGAAAAAAAGCACAGACCACGTGACGTTTCCTTGCGTTAAACCTGCAGGCGTACCGTTGCTCATTTGCCGGCTCTAAACATCTCCTCGCTAACCGATATGGGCTGTGACTGTCAAGCAGAAATAGTTGTTCCCCAAGCGCGCCGGTTTTGCTAAGGATCAAGCGCTGGGATAGAGAGAAGATTCTCATGGCGAATCTAAGGCGGCTGCGGCTCATTCAGTTCAAAGCGGGATACAACCTGCCGATTCACGTCGGCAGAGAGAAAGGTATTTTCGCTCGGCATGGCCTGGAAATCGATTTCGCTTACACGCCAGGCTCCCTTTACCTGGCCGAGGTTTTACGTAAAGGGGAGTTTGACATCGGGCACACCGGCGCCGACGACGTGGTTGCGGATGTCGAAGACTACGGCGGCGGCCCTAACGGTCTCTTTCTTTTCATGGGGCTCCACAGCGGGCTGCTCAGTCTCGTTACCGCGTCCGGCATGGACACCGTCGAATCTCTACGCGGAAAAACGCTGGCCGTGGACGCTCGCGCCAGTGGGTTTGTCTTCATTCTGGAAAAACTTCTCCGCTCGAAAGGCTTTACGCCTGCCGACTATGATTTCGTCGAGGTCGGGGGTTGGGAAAAGCGCTACGAAGCGTTGTTGGAGGGCAGGTTCGCGGGTACGTTGCTTACGTCTCCGTTTATCGAAGATGCAGTGGAGCGGGGCTATCATTTGTTGGCGCGCGGCGACGAGATTGTCCCTTGCTATCAAGCAACCGGCGGCGCGGCAAAGCGCTCGTGGGCGCAGAAACATGCTGATGTTTTGGTCAGCTACATCCGGGCCTACATAGAAGCCACGCAGTGGTGCTGGGAGCCAAAGAATCGCTCTCAATCGATCGAGCTGTTGATCAAGCACAATGGCATGCAAAGCCAGGCGGCGGAGCAAACCCTCGATTCGCTGTTGGATCCGGAATACGGCATCTATCCCGAAGCGGAGTTGAATCTTCCTGGTGTTGAGGCGGTGCTAGAGCTCCGGGCCGAGATGGGTTTTCTCAATCGCCCCTTACCTCCCGTCGAGAAATATATTGATCTCTCCTATTACCGGAAGGCTGTGAGAGCTTGATCCGATAAGTAGCGGCCGCAGACATACTCGGCAGACTCAGGTGTGAGTGACTGGAGTTAAGTAGTCGGTTTTCCGGAATCGATCCTGTCGCCTTTCTATTATCTGCTGACTGATCAGTAGGACAAAATGTTACAGTCTTGTGACACTGGGATGAACTGCTTGTTAGACAAACAACGGCCTCGAGACGACCCTACAGTTTCACGCTGGAGATAATCAAATCCACAGATTCTGTCGATAACGCTGTTCATAACTACTGTCTTGGAGCAACCTTTCGAATGAAAGTAACGAATTGCCACAATTCTGAGCAGGGACAAAGTTGTCTAAACAGCTACTTACGAAATTTATCGTATTTCTTCGCGGACCTCCGATTTCTTTCGGCTAAAAACCCCTTGCTAAAGAGGGTTTCGCTATGAGGAGAGCGAGTGAATGACGCTGATTGCCAATCAAATTAAGAAATAGGGAGACCATTAATGCTCAGCCATGTTAAATTCCGGTTACCACTCGATGCCTGCTGAGAAATAAGCAAGGCACCCCAACCCATAAGAGTCTGAGCGCGCAAATCGCACTAAGATCGAACTTCTCGTAAATTGAGAGGATCGGAGAATTTCTACTCGCAGGGAACGTCCTATCGATTTGGTTGCCACTTTATGGCGCACTCAGCGAAGGTTACGCCAATAGTCTAAGAATAGGCCGCCTATCCGCTTGTTGATTTCGTCTCTGGCGTGGCGGAATGCTTTCAGATCCGCCCCCGGCTCTCGGCAAGGATCAGATATGTTCCAAGTGCTCCACTTGGCGCGGGGAGAAATGGTCGGCTTGTTCTCACCCGGCTCCCCAAGGGCAACAACCAAATCAAAGTCTTGGCTCGGTATGACATCTAGCCCCTTTGCCTCCTGAGTTGGAACGTTAATTCCGATTTCGCGTAACACCTCAAGCGCCTTCGGATCAACTTTGTCTTGTTTCAGGCCTGCACTGAAAACCTGAGTTCTGGGTGGCAAGAGCCGCTTTGCGATTGCCTCAGCAATCAAACTCAGACAGCTATTGTCGCGGGACAAGAAAAGTATCTTTCTAGCGCGGATACTGGATCGCACCATGTTACCTCCTAAGTGTTAAGTCTCTCGGCATACGCGCGGAAATCGAACACATTCAAGTTGCTTTACCAAGATAATCGTCTCGATTGACGACCTTACGGCGCGACTGAATACAACAACCGATCTAGCGTGTTCTTGCCCTGTCTAAACATTCGATGCGCCTACTGGATAAAGAAGCCGAGCAACTCGCGCCGACCGATAACGCATTTGCTTCCGCCGAGGCCGTCCGACATCCTATGGTAAAATATTTTTTGATTATGTCTTTGGCAACAAAAAATGCCTACCAAATTCTGCAACCAGTTACAAACAGGGTTATCCACAGGTGTGGATAACTAGTAATCGTCATGTCATTGAGTTGTTTGTCTAATAATGAAGTCATGTTTACAAATTAGATTTGTAATTTAAAACATGATAAACACATGGCGATCAGACTGGTGGGATAACACTCAAAAAAGTTATGCCAAATAACATAGAGATACCATGATGGAGGTGAATTGTGGCAAAGGAAAAGGACCGAAAGGTGATAATTGTTGATCGGAACGCTCCACGGGTAGCAATACAGATTACAGAGATTGCCGTCGATGCCAAAAAAAAGACCCGTCGGCGCCAATCCGTCGCGCATTTAACCGTGACGAATCTTTCGGGCGAAGAAGCGAAGAGAATCATCATTAGGGCAATCGAAAAGGCCGGCGGTCGGTAGAAGCGGAGTTGTTGAGAACGATCAGCTTTTTGCCGCCGAACGTTGAGCTCGAAAGAGAGTCGGCATGGCCAGGCGACAGCGCATACGTTCAGGCGAGATCTTTAGAAAAAGTTTTAATAGTGCGGCAGCGGTGACATTCCGCTTGGAATGAAAGCAAACGAGTCAAATCTTTTGTCGTTAAAAGCCTATCTCACCGAAAAATTTCCTCGCGGGTAATTATCTTGACAGCTGGCGTGGTGGAACCATAGAGTGAGGCGGTTAAATCACTCTGCCTGACAACTGCATTGGGAGTGTCCATGGCGGGAAAAATTCAACGACTCTGCCAAGTGATCTTCATACTCTTCATCTTTCTTGCGGCGAGTTTTGGGCGCGGCGCCGGTCAGACCCGAGTATCCATCGGTGTCACGGAACCTTTTGAGACATTTAATCCGTACGGCGACAGCTCGGGGCTGCTTTACGGAATTTGGAGTGAAATCACCGGTCCGTTTTGCATTTACAATTACGAGAAGGGAGAGTTCGAGGGCCGCCTGGCGGAGCGTTGGAAAGCAGAAAATCCAACGACGTGGATTTTCTATTTAAATAAGAACTACAAGTTCAATGACGGCTCGCCAGTTACTGCTGCCGACGTGGTTCACTCAATGATGAACCGGGTGATCAACGATTCTCAATCCAAGCAGAAGGCTACGGTCGCTGGGCCGATCATCAAGGCCGAGGCGGTGGACAACACCACCGTCAAGTTCACTACGGATCAGCCAGTGGCGCCGCTGCTTAATTTTGTTTGCAATCGGCTCATCGTTACGAGCAAGTCGATTTTCGATAAGTACGGGCGTGAGGCCGCCGATAAGGAGCATATGATAGGCGCGGGTCCGTACCGGCTAAAGGAACTCGTCCTTGGCCAGCGCCTGGTCATGGTCAAGCGGATGGATCATCCGGAAGCGAAACGCAATCCACAGGCGCCCGATGAGATCGTTTATCGCGTCATGCGCGAGACCGAGCAGCGAGTCACGGCATTGTTAAACGATGAAATTCAGATCGCCCACTTCATCCCGCCGCACTTACGCCAGCGCATCGAGAAAGCTCCAAACACGAAAATAGTTGCGGCGGATTCCATAGAAATCATGTTTCTCGCCATGCAACCCAAGCCTCCTTTCGACAAAAAAGAAGTGCGGCAGGCGGTTTGCCATGCGATCAATAGAGACCAGATCATCAGTACCCTGCTCGAAGGTTTTGCAACCCGGCTCGATGGTCCCCTGGGCCCCGGCCAATACGGCTACGATCCGAATCTCAAGCCAAAGCTGGGTTACGATCCGGAACGATCCAAAAAGCTCTTGGCCCAAGCGGGCTTTCCCAATGGTATCGATGTCGAGCTGCAAACGCCTGTGGGCCGATACACATTAGACAAACAACTGACCGAGGCTATGATTCCGATGTTAAATGCGGTGGGGTTCCGCGCCAGACTGCTCACTCCTGAGTGGCCCACACTGTGGTCTAACGTTCAGAAGGGGACCGTGCCTTTTTATTACATGGGACGTGGTGCAGTCCTGGACCCCAGCTCGGCGCTGCATCAGTATTTCGGCTCCCGTGAGACTCCGAGAATAGGTTATTCTAATCCCAAGCTGGATGATCTTTTGGACAAGGAACAGGCGGAGTTCGATCCCAAAAAGCGCAAGCAATATCTCTCGCAGGCAATGAGCATAATTACCGAAGATGCGCCGGCCTGTTTTCTGTGGCGTCACAAGCTGCTCTGGGGGCTCAACAAGCGTATCGATTACAAACCGCCGCTGGACAGCCTCATTTTCGGCGTGGACATCAAAGTAGTGAAGAAGTAGAAGCGAAGTCGCAAATCGAAAATAGTCAGAAGGCAGGTAAAGATAAATTCAGAGTCTTTAGCTTTGCTGTTTGCCAACTCGCCACAAATTGGCGGGCCGTGTCGAACTCACGACAACTCAAGACAAGCATCTGGTAAGAAAGTTTCCGTGACGATTCGCTTTCGGAGCGTCAGCCCGGTTTTTTTCTGTGGGCAATGGTCGAATCACTTGTCAGCAGCCGGGAGAAAGCGGCGTCTGAATTCTTCTTCGTCCGCCAGTGCGAATTTCACTCCGTCGATTAAGCTCAGGATTAAGGGAACACCCGTCCAGAAGAAAAGGACGGAAAGCACACCTGTGCGAATTTGCCCGATGTAGAAATAGTGTAGTCCGAATATCCCGCCGAACAGCGCGAGCAACGTTGCCGTGCCCTGCCGTTTCTGAACGATCCAGGGAAGATCGAGTTGCTGAAATACTTTTCGCAATACGGATTCGAGAGAATCCTGATTGGGCCGATAAGGGGCCAGCACGAAGCCTTTTAAGGTCATGGTCCAGCGAATCGGCTGAACGTACAGACGTCCGTCCTCGCTAAAGTAAGCGATCCTTCCCAGCTCTTGCCCAAAAGGCAAGATCCACGAAAAAGGTGAGCCGGTAAGACTCTCAGTACGGGGATTCACCGGTTTGCCGAATCTTTGCTCGATGCCGAGATCGAAGTGCGCGGTCCCCTGCCCGAGCGAAACGATGAGCAGTTTTCGCAGCGGCAGCACTCTGGCGGCCTGCTCGATTTCCCACCACAAATTGGCCGTGGTGCCGCCGCGGATAACTACCAGACGAGACTCTTTCATCATTTCCGTAATCTTGTTTTGCCATTCGTCATCGCCGACGTACAAACGCGCCGCCCCAAGCTCCGGCAATGGCTCCCCCGGCTTGCCGATCGCGACAACCGGACCAACCCGATTCATGATGAACGCCAATTCCTGTTCTATGCTAACCGCAGCGGTCCATGTTAAAACGTTTGCGTACCATTTACCGGCGCGACTCGTATCCGCAATAACTACAGAATCATCTTTAAAGGACCGGATGTAGACGACCGGCGGCCGGCCATCTCTCTTCAGCGCGTTTTCGGCGGACACAACCTCGTATTTCCAGCCAGTGCGCAGCAAATTGATCCCCTTGCGCGCGGTAACGACAAATAGGACTAGCGCAGGGACTACGAGCCACGACTCCTTCCACTCGTTTCCAAAAGCCCCTTGATCATCGAGCATTACCAAAGCAAACACGATGGCCAGAAAATTGGCTCCCGTCAGCTTCACCCAGAGGCCCCTTTTCAACTGCGGCTCGCTTAGCACCGGACGCTCTTTCAACCCAGCCAGAAGAAGCATCAGGCCCAGTACGAAAAAGTTTGCCGAGCTGAAATAAACCAATGCAGCTATTGCCAACTTAAGATTCGTGAAAGAATGCCACAAGTTCCGGTCAGCCTGCTCGATGAGATAGAAAACGCCAGGCAAGCCCAGCGCCATCAGAAGCAGGCCTTTGATTTTTTGCCTCCGGATCTCTAGCCGGTCGGAAGAGGCCAACGGGTTGATACCTCGCAAGCCGGAAGGCGATTTTACTAACTGTCTTTCTGGTCAACTAACACAAATCTGACACCGATTAGTTTCACGGATTCGGTCCCTCTGAAATAGTTATTTGAAGAAGCCTTCCTGCTCCAGTTCTCTCAAAGGTCGCAGATCGACAAAATCTTCGAATTTGGCCGTCTTTACCTTGGCAGGGTCGATCGCCCGTAGCTCATCCAGCGCGGTTTGAATCGCGGCTAATGTAGGCAGAGGCTTTCGCTCCAAGGACCTTGCCACCCGCGCCGCGGTAAGCTCGAGCGTGTCGCGATCATCGGTTCTCAGGACGGATTTAATGACGGCCTTGGCGATGGCGGTATCGGTTTGGAAAATTCGCACTCCTTCCGAGATGCTTTTTATCAACGCCTTCGCGATTCTCCGATTGCTCTCAGTGATGGGACCCATCATGAAAAAACTCAGCACCGGATATTCAACGGTTGATTCGGTCAGATCTGCAACCGTGTTCAAACCTTCTCGTCTCGCACGCGGCACAAAATCCACGGAGATAAGAGATCCTTCAATAGTGCGGCTCAAGATCGCGGCGAAGCGAGCCGAGGAATTACCGATTTGCAAAACCGTGACGTCTTTTTGTGGATCTAATCCCCCTTGTTTTAGAACCAAGTTGGTGAGGATGTGCGACCCGGAGCCAAAGCGACTCACCGCAACCTTTTTGCCCTTCAATTGCTTGACCGTTGTGATTTCAGGAGTCGTCAAAAAGACATCGTTGAAGTGATTGCTATAGGTGGCAATGATGTATTGCTCGGATCCACGTAATTTTCCGAGCATCGGGGTTGACCCGCGTGTGAGGGCAACATCGAAATTTCCGGCGATCAGAGCCTGGCTCAAGAGAGTTCCGCTATTGACGTAAACGATTTCCGGATCCAAACCGTTTTTCTGAAATATTCCCTGTCTGCGCGGCAGCTCGAGGATGTACTGGCTGTCGCCTGTGCCGCTGTAGCCGATTCGTATCTTAGCCAACGTTTGTGGATGTGCGGGATTGGAAGGTAACAAAAACGGCGAGCTAAGCAGTGCGATGAGAAGCGCAAGAGGAAAAGAGTTTAGCGGCCTTAGGAAGGGATCTTTCATTGCGGTTCCTATATCGTTTCAAGAGTCTCGGCGTGTGAACGGTTATATTTTAAACCTGGAGAGCCTTCAACAAAGATGGATCTGCGTCAGAGTCGCCGAACTCTACCAACTCCTTTCTCGTGATGCTGATTCCATTTTCGGCGATTAATGAACATCAGACCGCGTCGCCTGTATGTCGTCGGGAGTACCGGTTACGGCAAGCCACTGCTCGCAGGCATCTGTGAGGTCGCGATCATTCGGCTTGAACATCGGTTTGGATGAATGCTTGGAGCCGCGAATCTGGCTTGCGTCCAGCACCACGGATCTTGCGCTTGACGTAAGAACTAAAGAGCGTTGCGCCAGCCATGCGATGACGACCGCGCCCGTGGTCGCGAGGGTTCGATACCGCGCGGTGTTCACCGCACCCCCAAGATCGGAGACCGCAATCTGCTCAACTACCTGCCACATGCTTGTGGCGCCGTATGCCGATCTGACGTCCTGATGAGACAAGATGGTAATAATGTCATTGATTTGGGTGTGCAGCTCGTGAGCCGCAAAGTAACCGATGCCGTAACCGTACAGCGACAGGTTCTCGGCCAGGTCTCTTGCCGGCTTCTTCACTTTGCGCTGTGCAGATGCGGACGGTTTACCGCGAGTGAGCTTATGAACGAATGCCGACACGGCGGAGACAAAGCGAACCCACAAATCGTTAAATTCGCGATTGAGAGTTACCAATGTAGTATTGCTGTAGTCAACACCGAGCGCGCTGTAGTAAATATCCCGCCGCTCAGCGGCAGTCATCCGACTGCCGCTCTTTTCCCAGTAGTCGCTGAGCAGGCGTCCGGCTGGACTGTTGCCGACGGGCAGTATCCCGTTTTGAGCCAGCTCGACGAGTCTGTCTACGACTGAAAAGATCTTTAGTTTTTCGGGTTGTGACGCAACGTAAATGGGCTGCACCGCGAAAATGTTTGCCGGCTGGATTCCCGATGGTTTCTTTAGGTCCGGCAGATCAATCTTGATCTCCGAAGATGTTGCTCTGGTAATCATGTGGTTCTCCTATAATGCCTGTCGGAGGGCGAACGGTTATGCCGTAGATAATCTTTGCCGAACTAGCTACTAGCATCGTTTCCAAACACTTGACAACAGCGAAATGGTGCAGCTAGGTTCACAAAATGTTCGGCAGCCCGTTGCGCCGAGGCTGATTTGCACGAAGGCCGTAAGAACGAGAGCTTGTATTTGTAAAGAGGAGGCAGCACATGCCGACAATAAGAAAAATTTTTGACTCCGACGGGCATGTGTTCGAGCCTCAGGACATTTGGTTGCGTTATCTAGACGCCTCGCTTCGTGAAGTTTTGGCCGAGACTCCGGGCCTTGAGAATGGTAACAGCACCGGCAACGATGGCCCGCCAAGTCTGTTTCCGTTGGGTTTTGTTGCCGAAACCGGCCGCAACGATCTTCTCCAGATGGCCGCCGATGGCGAGAGTCGTCTTAAGGTAATGGATCGCGAGGGCATCGACGTGGCCGCGCTGTTCCCCACGCACGCGCTCCGTCTCGGAGGAGTCAGGCATCCGCAACTTGCGCCTGCGCTGTTTCGCGCCTACAACGATTGGCTTGCCGAACATTGCGCGCCCAATAGAGAGAGACTGCTCGGAGTCGCGATGATACCGCTTCAGGAGCCCGAGCTGGCCGTCGTAGAGGCGAAGCGCGCTGTGGCAAAACTAGGTCATCGAGGGCTGTTTATCTCGCCGCACCCCGTGGATAGCCGTAACCTCGATCATCCAGTTTACGAGCCACTTTGGGATCTGGCCGAGCAGCTCAAAGTCCCGGCGCTAGTCCATGTCAGCACCGGTATCCGGCTACCGACTGCCGGTGCAGAGCGCTTTGATCGCTATTGTTTCTTTCATTTGCACGCGCATCCCATGGAACAGATGACTGCGGCGGCCAGTCTCATTCTGGGCGGAGTTCTGGAGCGCCATCCACGTCTTCGCGTCGGTTTTATGGAGGCCGGCTGCGGCTGGGTTCCTTATTGGCTCGAGCGGATGGATGAGCATGCAGAGAACTATCGGTTCGACGTGCCATATTTGAAAGAACGACCCAGCGATTATTTTCGCCGCCAATGTTTTGTCTCTTTCGAGCTCGAGGAGCGGAGCATCTCCTACGTCGCGGAAACGGTAGGTAGAGAGACCCTCGTGTTCGCATCCGATTTTCCTCATCACGACTGTTTCTATCCGGGCGCCGTGGAGAAGATTCGTCAACGAGCGGACCTCGATGCCAAGCTCGTTTCCGCTATGCTGAGCGACAATCCGAACAGGCTTTATTTCGGGGATTAGGGTTTGAGGAGGTCGAGGATGAGAATCAAAGCATTGCCCGTCGTACTTGGATTGGTTGTTGTGTTTACCTTCTTCGCTGGGGTCAGCTGGGGAGCGCAGTCCAACACGAGGGCGATTATTCACATTCCCACAAAGAGCCTTACCTCGATGCCGTTGTTTTTCGGTAGGGACAAAGGGTTTTTTGCGCGCGAGGCTATCGACGCGGATCTGGTGCTGATGTCACCGCCGACGGCGATCGCGGCTCTTGTCGCGGGCGAGCTGGATTTCTCTACGACAGTGGGAGCCGGCATTTCCGCCACCATGCGGGGCCATCCGATCAAGCGTATTCTCTACATCCAACAGTACGTCACTTTCGCCCTGATGGCCGCGCCGGAGATTAAGAGTGTTCGCGAGCTAATCGGCAAATCGATAGGCGCGGTGGCATTAACCGCAGCCACCGCAATCGCGGCGAGGGAGATCATCAAGTGGAACGGCATCGATCCATCTGCCGTAAACTTTTTTTATACTCAGAGCACGGAGAGCTCGCGTCTCGCTTTAACGAGTAAGA
>Ga0307471_100001310_pt1 | contig 13569 bp, 11 predicted proteins | sample atmos_gasesAM3C__2_FD_204566 | JGI IMG/M metagenome (GOLD analysis project Ga0307471, IMG submission 204566) | Hardwood forest soil microbial communities from Morgan-Monroe State Forest, Indiana, United States - atmos_gasesAM3C_515 | ecosystem: Environmental > Terrestrial > Soil > Temperate... | reverse complement strand
TTCGCCCCCGATCAGTTCCTCAAGGTCGCGCAGGATCTATTTTTCAAAATTCAAGGCGCGTGGAACCGGCAGGATACGGTGACTCTCCAGTCCCTTTGCGGTTCCGAGTTAATGCAGACGTGGAATCAAGAATTGGAGAGTCTGCGGGCGCAGGGACGGAAAAACCGCATGGACAATATCGCGCTTCGCGAGAGCGAAATAACCGAAGCCTGGACGGAAAGTGGAATCGACTATATTACAGTCCGCCTGCACGCCAACCTTTTAGACTTTACCGTGGATGAAAAGAGCGGCGCCGTGGTTCAAGGCAGCAACTCGGAGCCGGTCGAATTTGAAGAGTTCTGGACCTTTAGCCGCCCCGTCGGCCCCAATCCCTGGAAACTAGCAGCCGTGCAACAAGCGTAAAGCCTTTTTGGATTCAATTCAGAACTCTCGGTTTGGGCGGCACCCCGTGCTTGGTCTGTCAGGCAGGCACGGGGCATTGCCCGTTTAATTTTGCTCTAAAACATTGTCTTCAATTTCTCTTGTCAGGTCTCTCCAGACTGGCATTAAGATTCCATCTTGCAGTCCAGCCAGTTTCTATCTGAAGTACACAGAATGACCACTGTCCGTTCCTTGAAAGCTAAGTTTGCCGCGGGTTGTGCGCCAGTTTTTCTCTGCTTGTCGCTGGCGCATGCGCAGTCGCCAGCCTTCACAAGAGCGTGCCAGAAATGGATCGACGAAAAAGGTTACTCCATCGATTACATTGAGCAGAAGACTGGGAAGCGCCAAGAAGGTCTCGCCAGCGAATGGTGGGGCAATGTGGCCTCACAGGATATTCAGGCAGGCGATGTAGTTTTGATTCGGCTTCCTGTTCGCGACGCCATGCACGCGGCGTTCGCTGAGGAGATCCGCAGGAATGCGGAGGGAACCGCAAGTAGCATTCGCATTTCCGAATGGAACTGGGGCCGGATGACCGATCAGCGTTGTCTTATCACGGAAAATTTCGGGAAGTTATCCCCCTCACGCTGGATCAGTCTCGATGCCGTTGCGCAGGTCTGGAGACCGACCCTGCCGCTGCAGTAGTGTGTTTTCTGGTGAGTTGCGAGTCACCAACTTGACACGTACTTAAGGCCCTTGGAAATGTTCATCGTTCCTGCGTTAGGTCTGGGCCTAATTTCTGCCCTTTGGAGTTCTTCATTGGATTCGGAACATCGACTGTGCTTTTCTTCTCTGGAAATAAGATGCAACGAATATTTTCGTTAACAATCTTTCCCTTGGGATTAACATAACAGACCCAAGTATTGGGCGACGGCACCGGTGAAAGCTTCTCTTTGTCCACCTTGGTCTCGGTTCCTTCAATCTCCACCGCGACCTTTTCTTTCCCCTCTCTCCCCACAATTCTGACGTTTTGCGCGACGCAATCGTGGTCAGCGCAGCACTGCTTCCAGATCGGAAGTTCTTGCAGTGCGGGTTCTTCGACATCATGTGGCTCGGCCACGAAAGGCAGTGAAAAAAACAACAGGACGAAACTTGAAAGCGTAATCTGGGTAAGGTGTCGCATGAATCATAATATTATAACACAAATCCGAACAGGGAACATATTTTTAGAAATACGTAGATCGCCCTCGATCATTTGGTCGTGCCTGGTGCACGATCCGAGGAGCAAAATTCTTCAAGAGGAGCCGAAGCCTCGAGCGATGACCGCTCTTCCAGAAAAAGTCAGAAGGGTCAATACAAGAATCAACACAACTCCCAACGCGGAAGCCGCCGGTAGATTTTGTTCTTCATCCCAGAAATGCCAGAGCATGACCGCCAGAGGACGGCTATCGCGACCCGCAAGCATAAGCGGAACCGAGAAGGCCCGAATCGCGTGGGCCGCAACCCAGATCCACGCCGCGACGAACGCAGGACGGATCAACGGGAAGGTGATCTGCCAGAGGATCCGCAGTCGGCTCGCTCCACTCACCGCACCCGCTTCCTCAAGTTCCTCGTGGATCTGCATGACCGCGGCATTTGTGGCTCGGGAGGCAAACGAAACGTACTGGGTAACCAGCGCCAGCACGACAACCCACACGGTCCCGTAGAGTCCCAGGGAGCGCAGCGGGGGCTGCAGATAGAGAAAGATAAAGGAAAGAGCAATCACCACGCCCGGCACCGCATGCGACGCGAAGGTCAGGCCATCGAGAGCCATTGAACCTCGGACGCGCGCGCGCACAACCAACCACGAGATGGCAAAGGCAAGCGCGACGGTCGCCGTGGCTGCCGCGAAGGTAATGATCAAAGTGTTCCACGCCGCGTTGAGAATGGTCGGCTCACTGAAAATCAGCCAGTAATTTGCCCAGTGAATGCGTGCCAGCGCTTCACGTGAGGGCGGCTGGTAAGACGGGAGCAGCGATGCCCAGACGAGCACTCCAAGAGGCAAGACGACGGCGAAAAGAAAGTAAAAAATGAAAAACGCCAACGCTGGATAACGCCAATGGCCCAGCCTGATCCTGTGCGGCCGGTAGCCCTTGCCGGTGACAGTGGCGAAGCGCTCGGACTGCCTGACCGTGGCACGTTGATAAAAGTAAACGAGGGCGAGGGACAGAAGAAAGTAGCTCGCGCCAAATGCCGCGCCCAAACCGTAATTCGGGATGGCGTCCCGCGTAGAAATATAAATCATCGTGCTGTAAACGTAGACGCGGCCTGGAAGGCCGAGCACCAATGGAGCCTCGAAAGATTCCATCGAGGAGGCAAACTCATAGAGAACCGCTGCCAGCAGGGCGGGGCGCAAAACCGGCAAGGTGACCCTCTGTAACGTCGCCCAATTTTTCGCCCCCGCGGCAAAGGACGCTTCTTCCATCGCGGGATCCATGATGCGAAAGGCGCCCGCGACCATGAGAAACACCGTGGTGACGCCGCGCAGCCCATCCAAGAAGATCATGCCTCCCAGGGAATAGATGTTGATCGGCCCCTCGGAAAGCTCAACGCCCAAATGGGAGAGCACGTCGCGCAGAAAGACATTCAACACTCCGCTCTTCGGCATAAACAGGAACACGTAGGCCATCGAAAAGAGCAGCCCAGGCATGGCGAGAGGGATCAACAGAAGGCTCCAACAAAGATTTTGCAGCGGCATATCGGTGCGCTCCAAAAGCCATGCGAAAAATACCGCGATCACGGCCGTGATTGCCGTGCCGCCGGCGGCAAAAAGGAGCGTATTGAAAATCATTCGGTAAGTTAAAGGGCTCGTGTAAGCGACGAGATAGTTTTTCAAAGTGAAGGGACCGGGCGCGGCGGGATGGCCGATGCGGAAGCTGTTCAGGATCATTTGCCCGAGCGGAATGACGATGAGCCAAAGTAAAATGAGGACAACTGCGAGAAAAAAAAGTGTGGTGGCACTAGGAAGTCTTACCCGCATGCTTATTAATCCTAAAGCCGAGTGTTTCGAGCGCCGAACCGTCGAAACCCTCCGTCATGAGAATCGTCGAAGCGATCAAGCCAGCCGAGATGATCCACCACTAAGGACACGAAGAGCACGAAGGAAGAAAAATTGTGCTTAAATTCGTTCCGTTATCCGTTCTTCGTGGCCTTCGTGCGCTTCGTGGTGAAATAACGCTTAATCGGTTCGCACGGCGGACGCTATTTGATCGAAGGGCGAGTCCTTCGGTCGTCCCATGACGATTTACTAATAAACGACCTACTAACGCACGACCGGGAGACCCACAGCTTCCAGGATCTCTTTCAAGATCTCATCCGCCTTGGCTCTAAATTGCGGTTCGTACCACGCAACCTTTTTCCCTTTAATCAATCTAGCCGCCTGCGTGCCGGGGAAAAGGGGGCTTCCGCTTCCCTCTACTTCATCGAGGACCTTCTGCCCCTCTTCGGAAAGGGACCAGGCCACCCAGAGACGAGCCGAGTTCGGGTGCGGCACGCCGCGCGGTACGAAGACCACATCGCCAAGGCTTACGGGAACGGGCTCGGCGACGCGGAAAGCGACTTGGCTCTGATCGCTCGAACGGACCTGCTCATGATAAGTTGAATAGAATGACCCGCAGACGATGGCGTACTCGCCGAGCGCGAGCTTGGTCATCGCTGCAGTGCGGTCTTGCTCGAGGGCAGTGGCGTTTTCTGCTAAACGTCGAGCATGGGCGAGAGTTTTGTCTCGTCCCCACACCTGCGGCTGCCAAAATATTTCTAGATGACGCGGGCGGCTGTCCATGGCAACTTTGCCCCGATACTGAGCCGACGCGCAGTCCTCCCAGGTAAGCTTGGCGCCGATGGAATCGGGAAGGAGTTTTCGATTATAGGAGATGCCGTAAAGTTGAGACCGATAGTTGACGCCGACGCCGTCGTCATGAACATGCTGTGGAAGTATGCCTAGCGAACGCCAGTCGATCTTCTCCATCACGTTGGCCTTGAGCGCGACCGGGACCTGCGTCTCGCTTAAAACCGAGACGTCGTAAGAGATTTTTCCCGCTGCCAGCTCAGAAAGAACCCGCTCCCTCTCCCGCGACCCGCCGACGCGTTCGTAATCGACTCTGACGAACGGATAGCGAGACTGAAAAAGCTCCACCATCTTTTTCGCGCCGGGCTTGCCGCCTTCCATCCATCGCACAGTGATCCCTACCTTGACCTTACCCTCCTTTTTGGCACCTTCGATAACCTTCTCCAGCGCCTGAGCAAAAATCAAAGCGGGAAGGAAGAACAAACACGCGACGCATAACTGAGAGAATCGATGACGATTCATTTTATTGACTACGGCGCCTTTGGGAAGGGATAAGGGGAAGGCCTAAGGCGGTGAAGCGGGCGCCTGACGCCTTACCTTTCACGCTTCACGGTTTTTTCTCAGCGCACTAACTGCACGCGAACCCGAGTGCCATCGGGCTCTGCGATGAGCTTGTAATTGGAGTCTGTTAGCTTGTTGATCTTATACCACTGGACCAGCCTCTCCGGCAGCTTGGCGATGACATGTCCATCATCCTGCTCGTATTCGCAGTTCATGCGCAAGAGCGATGCTTTGTTCCAGTCTTCGAAGAGTAGCGGAGAGACGCCAAACGTATCGCGGTCCATTGCGTAGACGTAAATGTGCCGGCCAATCCCTTTTGCGGTAAGCGCTTGGGCTGGAATCTTCAGATGAACCTCCGAAGCGACATTTCTTACATATGCCACTCTTCGGCCACCGGAGGATTCCGTGCGCATCGAAAGGAAGATCAAATCTTCCTGTGTTATGTTCGTGAAGCCGTAATGGACACCGGCCGGTATCAGGACGCCCTGATTGGGCTTCAGGGTATATTTGCCCGACAGCCCTTCAACCGTCAGTTCGCTTTTGAGAACGAACAGAATCTGATCGGAATCAGGATGGTGATGAATGTGAGTCTCGCCGCCGCGCGGACGGGTTCGGAACACAGCGACAAAGCTGTTCGGCGACTTCGCCATGTCGGTGCGCCCGCTCAATTGATCACCTTTTTTCAGCGCTTCATCAACGTCGAATATTTGCACCTCATCGGCCATCGTTGCAGTTTCGTCCATCATCGTGCTCCTTTCTTTTTGTGTCCGCTGCCGAAATTTCGATACAGGTCGCTCGGCGCAACCTTCGTTTACCTTCTCTTGCGGGATGTCAATCCGCGATGAACCTAACGCAAATATCTTTCGCTCGTCAAGTTGAAATCTACCAGCAATGGTTCATTTGGAATGTTTGGAATCGGACTTTCCGCTCAAGGTCTCGAAAGGTTCCACTGCCCTTCCAGACTGTATGAGGACCGCGCCCATAGTTCGACGGGGCCGAACTCGAGAAAATTTGTCACCATCGTGCCATCACCCTGACGTTGAGCCCGAGTCGCTGCCATGCTACAGAAAGGTTCGATCAAAACAGACTGGCTTCATTCATTTGTGCGAGGCAATGAAAACGATACGGTGGCGTACTCACATGATAACGGCTTGAGGCAGATCCGACGCGTCCGGCCGTGAACGGCTCCGCGGCGCTCTATCCCTAAATCCGCATGCGACGTTCTTATAAACGGCTGCTTGCCTTCGTCGGCGCGATCATCTTGTTGCTGATCGTGATCGCTCTCTTCTACATGGCCGGCATGAGCTACCTTGAAAATAAGCCTCGGAGTTTCTGGGACGCCTTGGAGTGGGCCGGCGAAAGCTTGTCAACGACGGGCTATGGCGCCGACTCCTCGTGGCGCCATCCGTTGATGGTCATTTACGTCGTGTTGGTGCAGCTCATCGGCGTTTTTTTAGTCTTCTTGGTTTTTCCTGTATATCTGATTCCGTTTCTGGAGGAGCGGTTCGAAACCCGACTACCCCAGGAAACCCCCGACGTCAAAGATCACGTGGTGATCTTTCATCACAGCCCGCCGGTAACGACCCTGATCGAGGAACTTCAGCGCGCCGAGATAACGACTGTTGTGGTCGAGGAAGATCAAGCCGAGGCGCGACGCCTTCTCGAACAGGGCCACCGGATCATTTATGGCAACTTAGATGAAGGCGTTCTAAAACGGACTCACCTCGACAAGGCGCGCGCCCTGATCGTTAACAGCGCCGACGATCGTAATGCGGCCGTTATTCTCACCGCCCGGCAACTGGGATTCGCGGGCGAAATCCTGGCTCTCGTCGAAGATCCTTATCATCGCCAACCCATCATGCTTTCCGGCGCCAGCGCAGCGTTTACGCCGCGGCATATCTTAGGCGCGGCGCTGGCTGCGCGCGCTAGTCCGAAAGTGAGTCCGACCGTGGCGGGCATTCAACAGCTTGGGCAGAAACTCCAAGTGACCGAGGCACGGATTACCCGGGATAGCGTACTGAGCGGCAAAACCCTTGCCGAGGCCGGCTTGCGTGAACACGCCGGCGTGACGGTCATAGGCCAATGGGTCGGCGGAAAATTAGTCACACCACCGACTTCCAGCATGCGTCTTGAGCCTGGCGGCATCCTCGTTCTCGTCGGCACGCCAGAGAGCATTCAACGCTTCATGGAAGTCTGCGCTGGCACGAAACAACTGCGCCGCCATGGACCGTTTCTGATAGCGGGCGGCGGGGAAGTCGGACGTAAGGTCGCTGAACTCCTCAATGACGTGGGCGAAGAAACCTTCGTCATCGATCATCAGCCGGGACCGGCCGTCAATCTCGTCGGCAATGTCCTCGATACAAAACTTCTCAAACAGGCGGGTGTGGAGAATGTACAAGCCGTTGTCCTAGCTCTCAGCGCCGATTCCACAACGCTCTTCACGACAGTCATCGTAAAAGATATGGCGCCCGACGTCCCGGTAATCGCGCGAGTCAATCGGGCTGAAAATGTCGAGCGGATCTATGCGGCCGGAGCTGACTTCGCGCTCTCCATCAGCCAGGTGTCGGGGCAAATTCTGGCCTGGCGTCTGCTCGGTAAAGAAGCAGTCGCCTTGGATCCGGAGTTAAGAGTGCTCAAGGTCTCTGCGCGCGGCCTAGCCGGCCGCCATCCTTCCGAGCTTGGGATTCGCGAGAAAACCGGCTGTTCGGTGGTCGCTGTCGAACGCAGCAACGAATTGTTGGTGGAGTTTAAAAACGAATTCAATTTCGCAACGGATGACGCCGTCTACATCTGCGGCAGCGCCGAGGCAACACAGAAATACGCCGAGATTTTTCCGCAGGAATAGCTTTGCTCTCTCCGCTGCTAAAATGGATGTTTCGCATTGAGAGACTGTGTTCGCAATCTCCAAAAGTCCCGTTGTCATCCCGAACGACAGACTGTGTGAAAACTCATTCGGAGCCCTTCGACCAGGCTCAGGGCGAACGGTTAAGTACTTGATCTTCCTCACTCCACAACCCGTTCGTGCTGAGGCCACTCGAAAGCATGAACGGGGTTGTCACACAGTCTGACGAATGTGAGGGATCTAAGAACGATCTCTCCCTTCCGGTCAAGACAAGGATTTCTCGCTCGGCTCGAAATGACAAACAGCCGTGTTCGAGAATTTTATGTGTGTGACGTTTGAAGACTCATCGCCATGGGCACTGCTTAACTCAACCACCCTGCATCTCTGTAAGCCCGCAGCGCCCCGGGATGAAGCGTCACGCCGCCAAACTCGAAAGCCGCAGCGCCTCGGGCGCGAAGCGGTTCGAAGAGATTTTTGATTCCTTTGAATAGCGGATTCATCTGCGGCAACGTGTCAAGATTGTTGGCGATGACGGTCGTCATGTCATAAACCAACGTTTCAGAAATCCGTTCATGTGTGACTAGAACGTTCACGACTCCCACTTGTGCTGTATCCTCATCGACGCCGCGAAAGACTCCCTTTTCTATCGTGACGCCGCGGTAGAACGGCACGGCGGCAAGAACTTTTTCTATTTGCCCCTGCGCATAAGGAACCACCCGGACGTCTGCGCGCTGGCTCAGCTCCGTCATCACGCGGTTGGGAATGGGCGGCTGAAACTGCGCGTCGATGGAGCCTGAGATCAAAGCATCGGCGCCCTCAGCAAAGCCCATGTGAACCGGGGTGAAACTGTCGAAGGAGATCCCCAACTCGCCAAAGATCGTATGAGCATGCTGTTCCATGCCGCTTCCCTTGGCGCCGATAATAATGCGCTTGCCCGTAAAGTCGGCGACGGTTTGAATCGGCGAGTTGGCCAACTTAACAAAAAACATGGGCCCGGCGTTGGCCGGGGCTACCATTCGCAACGCAATTTTCCTCTTAAAGGGCGGCGTCGCATCTTTCGCTCTGCCGATCCAGTTGGAAGCCATGAAACCGAACTCAAGTTCCCCCCGATCTAACTGCTCCGCGTTGTGAATGCTTGCGTCGGTGGTTTGCACGACGCACTTGTCATCTTCGCTACGCCCACGGTTAAACAATTCTGCAAACGCCGAACCCTGAGTATAAAAGGTTCCGCCGTGCTCCGATGTTCCAATTCTTACCGCCATCAGTTTGCTTCCTCCGATTCTCTACCAGCCTGCTCCCCTGCTCGGCGCTCTTTGCTCCGCGCCACGCTTACTTCTTTTTCCCGAACAAGCTCTCGATGAAAGGCTCCTTCTGGAGCTTGTCCATAACGCTGTTATCGATGACCTTGGCCGCAACTTCATTGGCATCGACGTTTTTGATGCCGGCGTAATCCAGAACCGGCGCCACGATGCGCGGATCCACGCGCGGCACTGGTTCGAGATATTTTTTCGCCGTATCGTAAGTGTCTTCGAGAAACTCCGGATCGCTGCGGCGAATATACTTGGCGAATACTCTTTTAGCGGCGTCCTTCTGATTCAGCAATAGCGACATCCCCTCGATATAGGCGCGCATCACGCGCTCGACGATATCGCGATTTTCCTGCAGATAAGCATGCGTCACGGTGACCATGCTGCTGGCGTAAGGGATGTCGAGGTCCACCGCATCGGCGATCGCCCGCGCCTGAAGGCGAGGTTTGACCGCCGTCACCATGGCGGCAACACCTTTCTGCTCGAAGGCGTTGTGCATCGACGCAGAATCCCCGAGTTGCCTTATAGAGACAGCATTTTCGATCCCGAGTTTGCGCAGGATCAGCACCGCCATCATGTGAGAAGTGGAGTTAAAGCGAGAGACCCCAACGATCTTTCCTTTGAGCTGCTCGGCTCGACTAATCTCAGGCTGGACGAATAGAGTGAATGGCGCGCGCCGCGTGGACGCTGCAACTGTAACTATCGGCACCCCCCTCACGACGGCGATAATCACACCGCTGCTCCCCGGAGTGATGATGCTGACGCTTCCGCCGAGCAAAGCCTGGACACTCGTCCCGCTGGACGGGATGTGGATCAGCTGCACGTCCAATCCGCGCTTCTTAAATAGACCCGCGTCTTCCGCCATATAAGCAGCGCTCATGGTCCATGAGATTACCGAGTAGGCGATTCTAATAGGCTCAGCGCCGCCCGGCGCGGCCCCAATCAGGAGCATCACCAGGAGCGCGAAAGTAATTGAAAAACCTTTGGCCGATAAATTCATACGTTCTACCAGCAAGCCGAGTTACGTCTACTAAAGCCGAGTCTTAGTGTCAATTTCACATGTGAACTGCTGCTAAAGATCTCGCGGCGCCTGCCGATTTTAATCGTTGCACGTTTCCTTACGTTTCTCAGGGACCAAAGTGGAAGCGCCGTCATGTTTGTCGAAAGATGGATGACACCTAACCCCTCGACGGTCACGCCCGACACAACGGTTTCTGCCGTCGCTTTGCAAATGAACCGGCGCAAGTTCAGACACTTTCCCGTTGCCGAGTCGACTCGGACTGGCATGCGGTTGGTTGGCATCGTCTCCAAATATGACATCGCCCGCGCCTTTCCGGCCAACCTCAACCCATTCTCTGTCGAAGTGACCGAAGAGAGTGTGACGCGCCCGGTATCGATGGTCATGACGAGAAACGTGATCACGACAACTCTCGATTGTCCCATCGAGGTCGCCGCCCGAACCATCCACAGTTACAGAATCGGTGCGCTGCCGGTTATTCGCGAGAATCGGCTGGTCGGCATCATTACGGAGTCCGATGTCTTCGAGGCCTTCATCAGTGTGACGGCTGCGAAAAGCGGTGGCGTACGGGTCATGGTCGAGTCCAACGCCCAGGAAAGTCCGGTTCCTGCCGTGGTGCTCCTCAGCCACCAAAATCGCGTCGATCTTCTCAGCATGCTCTCCTTTCACGAGAACCGTCTTAAAGGTAGAGACTTGTCGATTTTTCGCTTCGGCGGTCGGCTCCCGCCGGGCTTCCTGCACGAGATCGCCAAACTCGGATTCCGCATCGTGAGCGTCGGCGAAAATAAGTAGAGGCTGGAAGTCCGACCGCCGATCACCGTCTCCGCCTTCCTGTCCCATGCTTTGTATCACTTCTTATTTCTCCGCGGTTAGCTCGTGCCCTTGCTCTTCGCTCTTAGTTCTCCACTCCCCACTCTGTACTACCTGCTCCGTGCTCCTTGCTTCGTGCTCCGTACTTGACGCGCTATCACCGGCTGTAATAGCCTTCAACTTATCTACGATCTGTTACTCAAAAAGACCAATTCAAAAAAAGGACGTTTTATGGCCATCATTGATTTAGACTCGCACCTTCGCGACGGTTGGTTATTGGACGAGATTTATCAACTCCCCGAGCCCTTCGCGAAATACACGCCCCAGCGCATCGGCGACGGCAAATATTTCTACTCCAAGTTCGAGCATAGTCTCTCGCCGATGGAAGATCCGGTGGCCAATGCCAACTTCAAAAAACCGATTACCCATCAGGTTTTTTATAATCCCGAGGCGAACCGGCGCGGCAACGAAGTCATGCGCTGGCAGCAGGGTGGCTACGATATGGAATACCGCATGAAGGATAATGCCCGCGAAGGCGTCGAATTGCAGTTGATTTTTCCGACGCAGATTGAAATCGCGTCGCAAAATCCGGGCGCCCTCGGCGCAGCGGCTAGCCGCTGCTACAACGACTGGGTGCATGAGCTGGTAGCCGGCTATCGCGACCAACTTTTTCCCGTAGCGATGATGCCCGCCGGCTGCCCGGAAGAGATGACTAACGAGCTTAGGCACTGCGTCAAGGAGCTAGGATCTAAGGCAGCACACTTGGTCAGTTATACTAAAGACAAACAGATGGACGATCCGGCCTTTTTTCCCTTCTACGAAGCAGCACAGGAACTCGACATCCCGCTCTTCTGCCACCCGAGCACGTTGGGAGACATCGGCACCTTGATCAATCGTCAAACTCACTTTTTCCCCATGCATATTCTCGGCCGGCCACTTAATTGCGTGGCGCCGCTCGTCGCCATGGTTCTCGGCGGCGTGTTCGAAAAATTTCCCCGCCTCAAAGTGGTGTTTTTCGAGGTGACGGCGGAATTCTTAGTCTACTGGATGCACCGCATGGACGACGATTATGAAGTGATCAAAGACCACGGCATGTGCCCGCAGTTAAACATGCTTCCGTCGGAATACGTGAAGCGGAACTGCTACATCAGTTGCGAAGCGGACGAGAAGTGGCTGCCCCTCGCGCTCGCGGAAGTCGGCGAGACTCACGTCGTGATGGCGACGGACTACCCGCACTTCGATTCCACGTTTCCCAACACAGTGAAAGGCCTTCGGGAGCGGCCCGATATTTCGCCAAAGCAAAAAAAACTCATCCTCGAAGACAATGCATTGGACTTGATCCATGTGTAATAAACACTGGAGGGCGGAGTAATGGAGTAAAGGAATATTTTAATGATGCCGTCAAAACCGAGGACTCCAACACTCCCGTACTCCAACACTCCGTTTCGGTTCTTCGCGCGGATTGCGATCTTTTTGAGCAGTCTGCTACTCGCCAATGGTTTCGCGGCTTTACCCGTCGCCGCCCAGGATGCAAAACTCGTTGCCGCTGCGAAAAAGGAAAGTGGCAAGATCATCGCGTATGGTTCTCTGGAATCTAACACCGTCGAGCCGATCATCGACGCGTTCAATAAAAAAACCGGCCTTACCGTTGAATACTGGCGCGCGTCGGCGACCAAGGTGATGGACCGCGCTTTGGCTGAATTACGCGCCGGCAAACCAGCCTTCGATGTCATGGTGAACAACAGCGGTGCGATCTTCGTCATGAAGAAAGAGGGTGTCTTTGCCAAGTACATGTCGCCAGCAGCCAGCGCATTTCCCAAGGACGTCATCGATCCCGACCTCGGGCCGATCTATCGCAATACTCCCATTGGCATCGTCTACAACAAAGGAGAGGTAAAAGCCGCAGACGCGCCCAAGTCCCTCGAAGATCTTCTCAATTCCAAGTACAAGGGCAAACTCGTGATGCCCGACCCGACACAGCACACAACCACCATGCAGTGGCTCGGAAGTCTGTACAAAATCATGGGTAAAGAAAAGGCTGACAAGTTTGCCCGCGATCTCGGCGCAACGAAACCTCTCTTAGTCGAATCCTTCGCGCCCTCCGCCGAGCGAGTTTCGACTGGAGAGACACCGATTGCGATCACCCTGGTAAGGTATGTTGTCACCTATGGCGAGAAGGGAGCGCCAGTCGATTGGGTCCGGCTCGGCAAGATGTTGAGCGTCGGTCAATATTTGGCACTCAGCGCCAAGGCGCCGCGGCCAAATGGCGGTAAAGCGTTCATCGACTTTTTTCTCGGCGATGAAAGCATGAAAATCCTGGCCAAGATGGGCGAGTTCGTCAATCGCAAGGGCATCCATCCACCGCTCCCTGACGCCGATAAAATACAACCGGTGGAGGCGGACGATTTTGATGCCAAGGGATTTGCGGACAAGACCCAAGAGTATCAGAAACTGTTTCTAAGATAGGAAAGAGGTCATGGCGAAGCGAGACTTTCTGTCAGGCGATGCGCGCCAGCGCGAGCGGGCTTACTCACCCGCAGTCAAAGTGAGTGGCGGCACGACGATCTACTTAGCCGGTTACGGGGCCTTCCAGGACGAAGCCGGCAAGAGTTACGCTGGCGATTTCGACGGGCAAGTGCGGCTGAGCTTCGGACGCATACGGCAAACGTTGGAAAAGGCCGGCGGCAAGCTCGACGATATCGTCACCATGACCGTGTTCATAACCGACATGGCCAACGGCACGCGTTTCACACAACTGCGCAAGGAATTTTTTCAAGAAGGCCGCTATCCGGCCAGCGCGCTGATCGGCATCAAGGAACTGGCGCGGCCCGAGATGATGGTCGAGATT
>Ga0307471_100001308_pt1 | contig 13582 bp, 7 predicted proteins | sample atmos_gasesAM3C__2_FD_204566 | JGI IMG/M metagenome (GOLD analysis project Ga0307471, IMG submission 204566) | Hardwood forest soil microbial communities from Morgan-Monroe State Forest, Indiana, United States - atmos_gasesAM3C_515 | ecosystem: Environmental > Terrestrial > Soil > Temperate... | reverse complement strand
AGGGCACCGACTATCGCTTTACGACCGCGAAGGGATACTTCAGCCAGCAGCTTTTGAAGTTCAACCGCCAGTATGGGTTTGACCCCGTCCTCGAATACGTGGACCTATATTTTCCTGTCAAAGACGGCCTGAATATCCGAATTGGGAGGTTCCTGTCGGTACCGGGAATCGAAGCGCAGTTGGCGCCAAACAATTACAACATGACGCACTCGTTGCTTTACACGATCGATCCCTTCACGGACACGGGCATCTTCGCGAGCCTGAAGCTGAACAAACAATGGATGATCCAGGTGGGCCTGTCCGCAGGTCACGACGTTGCCCCGTGGACCAGCGACGCTAAACCTTCCGGCATCTTTTGTTTGAACTATTCCACCAAGAGCAACAATGACAATTTTTACGGCTGCGCGAACGGCATCAATGACGGCAAGTACGCCTACAACAATTTGCAGGATTACGATTTCACGTGGTACCACAAGTTCAACAACAAGTGGCACATGGGGACGGAGGCCTGGTACATGTACGAGCGGGAAGTGCCGAACGTCGCGGGGAATGTAGCCAATCCGATCACGCCGGAGATTGGGGCAAACGGTGCTTTCTGCAAGGCGGGAGTCCAGCGTTGCACCGCGCCGGAGTATGCGATCGTGAATTACATCAATCGCGAGGTCAGTTCCAAGCTTATGATCGGATTCCGATCGGACTTCCTGGATGACAAGAAGGGGCAGCGAACCGGTTTCGCGACGAAGTATACGGAAAATACGTTTTATATTACCCGGTACATAGGGACCACGATCATGCTGCGCCCGGAACTGCGCTTCGATCACTCATGGGACCTGCGGGCTTACAACAATGGAACGGCAAGAAATCAGCTGTTCTTCGGGATGGATTTGATCTACAAATTCTGAGCGGGTCGCGGGATGTGTCGCCCCTCCGGGGGTTGAACTGTTTTTGCTCAGAGACCCAGCGCTCACCCTTCGACTCCGCTCAGGGCAGGCGCGCTGGGCTAACTTCTTTCGCGCCTCCGGCGCTTGATCACGCATGGAATTTTGAACGTGAAAATGGCAGCGTTGCCGGCCCGCCGCAGACGGCGGGCCCTACAGGTCCAAGAGAAACCCAAGAGCACAGCGAGGAATCGCTGTGCTACATGAGAAAGGAAAAGGGCGCTCCGAATATTCGGGGCGCCTTTTCTTTTTGATGAGGCTGCGTGGATTAGGCGGCGCCCATTTCGGCGTAGAGCTTGGAGATGGCGGCGGCGATGCAGAAGCCCCAGGCGAAGACGGGGTAGGTTTTGAATTTTTCGGGGATGACGTACTGGTCGGTGGCGTCGGAGAGGGGAACACCGGCCTTGTGCATTTTTTCGGCTTGCATGGCGAGATCGTCGAAAACATCGCGGAGGTCTCGAATGCCTTCCTGGCCGCAAACGTTGCCGTGGCCCGCGACGAAGAGAGTGTCTTTGTCCCACGAAGCGAAGGTCTGGAGAGTTTTGCGCCAGCCGGACATGGTGCACTTATCGTCGAAGCAAGCGGGATAGGCGTGGCTGAAAACGAGGTCGCCAGCATAGACGATTTTTTGCTCGGGGACCCGAACGATGAGGTCGGTGCCGGAATGGCCAGGATAGTGTTCGATGACGATGGGGAAGTGACCGAGGTCGAGATTCATCGGGAGCTTCGCGGGATCGAGAGGGTGATTGGGAAAGGCGATCGGAGTTTTGTTGGCTAGGTCGAAGAGGTTGCTTATTGCGCCGAGATCGCCCTGGGCGTGCTGGCGGGCGACGTCGTTCTTGGCATCCTTGACGCGTTTTTCCGTGGGAGCGAGAAAGGCGGCGCGGTCGGCGCCTTGCAAGGCGACGTAGGATTCCGTGATGCGTTTTGGAATGGCGGCGTGTCCCCAGAGTTGAATGCCGTTGGCGCCGTAGAAGGAACTGCCCATGGAGTGATCGAAGTGATAGTGGGTGAGAAGCGCGTTGGGAGCAGGGAGTTTCGTGACTTTGCGATAGGTGTCCATCTGGAAAGCGGCGCCGGGGGCGGAGCCATAGGCTTCGAGGAGGAGGCCGGTGTCTTTGCCGACGAGGAAGCCGCCGTTGCAGATGGTGGTGAAGCCCTTGGATGTGTCGGAGATGGTGGCGTAGAGGCCGTCACCGATTTTGCGAACGGAGGCGAAGCCTGCGTCGGCAATGGGAGTTTGTGAGACGCGGGGGTCGTCGGCTATGGCAGATGCGAAAGCGGGGAGTGGAAGCGATCCGGCGAGGGCGTAAAGGGCGCTGAAGCGTGAAGCATTCGAGAGAAATTGTCTGCGATTGAATGGAGCGAATGAGTTCATGTGGGGACTCTCCAGGAGTGAAAGTTGGTGTGCGGAACGGGAATAAGTTTAGCAGAGGAGAAGAATAGAAGAGAATCAAAAGGCGAAAGAGGCGGCTTGCGTGGGGAGTGTTGGCGTGAGAACATTTATGGCTGTGGCGGACGCGGCGAAAATGGCTGCGAACGACAATGGCGATATCGTCTAGGGGTCCAGGACGCCGCCCTCTCACGGCGGAAACCCGGGTTCGAATCCCGGTATCGCTACCAAGAAGAGCCCACAGCTATTAGCCAACAGCCGTAAGTTTCGGAAAAAGAAAAGCAATGAAGTGTAGATTTGAGTTTCGGGAAGGCGCCTTGGGGCGCCTTTTTTTGTTTTAGGAGGGAAAGAATTTACCACAGAGGTAGCGGAGGTTGCAGATGTTGCACAGAGGCCGCGGAGAAATGGGAGTTGGATCAGATCGGGTTTGTGGACCTCTCGCGGTCTTTTAACCTAAAGAGGATGTGCAGAGCGATGCCAATTCGCGGAGGGTGCGCCCGACGGCGGTTTCGAAGGCAGACTGCGGAGTGATGAGGCTGAGGACGAGGTGGGTGTTGGAGGGAAAGTCGTAGAAGTGGCCGGGGTGGAGGAGGACGTGGTGGTGGCGGAGGAGGTGGATGGCGAGGGCTTCGTCGGAGGAGGGAACGGAGGCTTGGATGGAGTTGTTGGCGGAGTAGCGAAGGGTGGCGTACCAACCGGCTTCGGCGTGGAGGAGTTCGGCGACGGGATGGGAGCGGAGTTGGGATTGGAGATAGGAAAGATTTTCATTGATGCGAGCGAGGAGTTGAGGGCGGAGAGAGTGGCGCTGGGCGAGGAGCACGGGGAGAGCGGCTTGAGCGGGGGCGTTGAGGGAGAGATAGGTGTCGGCGACTATTTCGAGGCGGTCGAGGGCGGAGCGGACTTGCGCGGCGGGGCCTGTGACGGCGAGCCAGGCGATTTTCATTTGGGGGAGGGCGGAAATCTTGGAGAGGCCGCTGAGGGTGAAGGTGAGGACTTCCGAGTTGGCGGCGAAGGTTTTTCGAGGAGTGGAGTTGAAGGGGAAATCGAGGAAGACTTCGTCGACGATTAAGGCGAGATTGTGTTTTTTGCAAATGGCGTTCAGGCGAGTGAGTTCTTCGGGCTGGACGTAGGAGCCGGTGGGATTGTTGGGATGGACGAGGAGAATGGCGCGGGTGCGTGGGGTGATGGCGCTTTCGAGGGATTGGAAATCGATGAACCAGCCGTGGGCGTAGGCGAGGGAGTAGGGCCTCAGGTGGACGTCTTGCAGGCCGGCTAAAAATTCGAAGAGGGGGTAGCTGGGTTTGGGAAGGAGGAGTTCGTCGCCGGGATTGGCGAGGAGGCGGAAGGCGTAGGAGTAGGCTTCGCTGGTGCTGGTGGTGAGGAAGATGGATTCGGGATCGACGGTGGTGTGGTGGTCGTCGAGATAGTAGCGGGCGACTTCTTGGCGAGCGGTGAGGGTGCCTTTCGGTTGCGGATCATAGGTAAGGGCTGCGGGATTTTGGAAGGCGGAGAGAATGGCCTTGGAATCGTAGTGGAAGTTGCATTGAGTGGGATTGGAGGCGGTGAGATCGAGGAGGGGAGTGCCGTTGGAGCGGAGTTCGTCGAGGGCGATGGTGAAAGGGTTGCGGGTTAAGGGCCAGTTGGTGCGGGTAGAGAACATAGCAGAGATAGTTGTTAGTTTTTAGTATTTAGTTGGAAGCCAAACGCTAACAGCCAACAGCTTACAGCTAAGAAGTCGGAACAAAAACTACAAAGAAGAAGCAGATTCATCGCGCAAAGGGCGCGCGATGGCGAAGAGTTCCGAACGCCGTTCAAAAAGCGAACGGAGTTTGGAATGACAAGTTTGGGGAATTTTCCGTACACTGTAGGCTCACGTTATGACGGAAACTGTGCGGACTCGTGTTGCTCGAAAGGCGATTGAACTTACCGGGATTGTACAGGGCGTGGGATTTCGCCCCTATGTTTACCGGTTGGCGAATGAGTGCGGGTTGACCGGATTGATTGCCAATACGCCGGCCGGGGTGAGCATTGAGGTGCAGGGCGACGCGGAGGCGGTGGAGAGATTCCTGGAGCGGCTGCCGAAGGAGATCCCGCCGCTTGCGAAGATTACCGGGATCGCGCCGCGAGATTCGGAATTGCAACAAGAGACGGTGTTTCGAATCAAAGCGAGCAGCACACGAGCCGCGGCGAAGGCGTTGATTTCGCCGGACGTGAGCATTTGCGAGGATTGTTTGCGGGAGATGATGAACCCGCGCGACCGGCGATTCCGGTATCCGTTCATCAACTGCACGAATTGCGGGCCACGATTCACGATTATCCACGACATTCCGTACGACCGGGCGCGTACATCGATGGCGAAATTCAAGATGTGCGCGGCTTGCCAGGCGGAGTATGACAATCCGGCGAGCCGGCGATTCCATGCGCAACCGAATGCTTGCTGGGATTGCGGGCCACAGGTGGCATTGCTGGGCGCGGATGGAGCGCGCTCGGATGTGGCGGAGCCGATTCGCGAGGCGGCGCGGCTGCTGCAGCAAGGCTCGGTGGTGGCGATCAAGGGGCTGGGGGGATTCCACCTGGCGTGCGACGCGCAGAATGAAAAGGCAGTTGCGAAATTACGGGAACGCAAACGGCGGGTGGAGAAGCCGTTCGCGATCATGGTGCGGCAGGTGGAGGATGCGGCGCGGCTTTGCGTGGCGGATGAACTTTCGAAAAAGATGATGGGTTCGTTTGAGAGGCCGATCGTTTTGCTGCCGCGGCGAGCGGAAATTGCGCATGTGCCGGGGATTGCGCCCGGGAACCGGTATTTGGGTTTGTTTTTGCCGTACACGCCGCTGCACCATCTGTTGTTTCAGAGCGGGAAGTTTGAGTCGCTGGTGATGACGAGCGGCAACCTGAGCGAAGAGCCGATTGCGATTGACAACGAAGAAGCGATTCGAAGATTGAACCGGATTGCGGACGCGTTTCTGGTGCACGACCGGGAGATTGTGAGGCGATGCGACGATTCGGTGGTGCGCGTGGCGGCGGGGCAACCGCAGAAATTGCGGAGGTCGCGGGGATTTGTGCCGGTGCCGGTGCAGCTGGAGAAAGAATCGCAAGCGGTGCTGGCAGTGGGCGGAGAATTGAAGAATACGGTTTGCGTGGTGCGGGGGAGCGAAGCGTTTTTGAGCCAGCACGTGGGAGACCTGGAGAATCTGGAGAGTTACAAGTTTTTTGAGGAGGCGGTCGAGCACCTGCAGCGGATTCTGGAGACGGAGCCGAAGGTGATCGCGCACGATCTGCATCCGGATTATTTTTCGACGAAGTGGGCGCAGGAACGGACGGGCGTGGAGTTGGTGGGCGTGCAGCACCACCATGCGCATGTGGCGTCTTGCATGGCGGAGAATCATCTGGACGGGAAAGTGATCGGGATTGCGCTGGATGGGACGGGCTACGGGACGGACGGAGCGATCTGGGGCGGGGAAGTGCTCGTGGCGGATTACTCGGGATTTGAGCGGGCCGCGCATCTGGAGTATGTGCCGCTGCCCGGAGGGGCGGCGGCGATTCATGAGCCGTGGCGGATGGCGGTGAGCTACCTGGCGAAACATTTCGGGAGGGACGTGGAGAAGCTGGGAATGCCGTTTCTAGCGGAGATTGATTCGCGGAAGTTGAGTGTGGTTCTGCAGATGATGGAGCGGGAGATTAATTCGCCGCGGACGTCGAGCTGCGGGCGGCTGTTTGACGCAGTGGCGGCGTTGGTGGGGTTGCGCGGGACGGTGAATTTCGAGGCACAGGCGGCGATTGAACTGGAGATGGCGGCGCGGGATTCGGGGAGCGAGGCCGCGTATCCTTTGGATTTGAATCTGCGCGGGACGTCGTGGGAGATCGGGACGAAATCATTGTTTGAGTGGCTGGTGCGGGATATCCAGAAACAGGCCAGCGTGGCGGAGATTAGCCGGAAGTTTCACAACGGGCTGGCGCTGGTGCTCGTGGAAGCAGCGGAGAAAATCCGGGAGAAGACGGAGTTGAACCGGGTTTGCTTGAGCGGGGGATGTTTTTTGAATGCGTTGCTGCTGGAGACGATGATCGCGGAGCTGAAGGAGCGGTCGTTTGAGGTGTTTTTTCATACGGAAGTGCCGGCGGGGGATGGCGGGATCAGTTTGGGGCAGGCGGTGATTGCGGGGCGGAGAGTGGAGGGTTGATTCAGAGAAGAGGAAAGAAGGAATAAGGATAACGCTGAGACGCAGAGGGCGCAGAGATTTCGCAGAGAAGAGAAAGCGCCCGCCTCGGAAGGCGGCCGCTACATGGGCTTGTTGAATTTGCGGGAGGCGGTTTGGCCTTTAGATTCGGTGATGGTTAGGGTTTGGCCGGCGGGGATGTTGGAGAGTTTGTCGATTTGGCCGCTGGGCCAGTGGATTTCGAGGGAGTCGGCTTGGGAGTGTTGGGCGAGGCCGAAGGTCAGGATTAGTTCGCTGGCGGAGAGGTAGCTGGAGCCGCTGCGGAGCATTTGGGTTTGACTTTCACCACCGGCGGTTAGTTTTACTATGGTGCCGATGCCGTCGCGATTGGATTTGGTGCCTACCAGTTTTATGCGCAGGCTTTTGTTGGTTGCCGCAGGGCCTGTGGCTTCATTCAGAAAAAGATAAACGGGGCCGCCGTTGGTGGAGAGAAGCAGGTCTGGGCGGCCGTCGTTGTTGATGTCGGCGTAGGCGGCGCCGCGGCCTACGCGCGGGGTGTTGAAAGATTTGCCAAGCGATATGGCGACTTCCTGGAAATTTCCTTTGCCGGCATTGCGGAAAACGTGCGGCGGCATGGCGTATTTCACGTTGGGCTGGACGCGCTCGATGTCGCTGTCAATGTGTCCGTTGGCGATGAAAATGTCGGGCCAGCCGTCGAGATCGTAGTCGAAGAAGAAGCAGCCGAAGCCGAGGGTGAGCAAGGAGGCGCGGCCTACGTCGGAGCGCGGGGCTTCGTCGACGAAGAGGCCTTTGCCTTCGTTGTGGTAGAGCGAAATCATTTGATTGGAAAAATTGGTGATGAGGATGCTGGGCGCGCCGGAGTGGTCATAATCGGCGGCGTCGACGCCCATGCCGGCACGGGCAACACCGTCTTCGCTGAAGGCGACGCCGGCGACGACGGCTTTTTCGGTGAAGGTGCCGTTGCCGTTGTTGCGATAGAGCTTGTTTGGTTGGGTGTCGTTGGAGAGGAGAAGATCAGGCCAGCCGTCGTTATCGTAATCAATGATGGCGACGCCGAGGGTTTTGGAAGTGGGATCGCCGAGGCCGGCTTTTTGGGTGACGTCTTCGAAGGTGCCGTCGCCGCGATTGTGCCAGAGGCGGACGGACGTGCCCTTGTAGGATTCTGGAGTGCAGTAGGATTTGCTTTTGCCGTCGAGGGTGCAGTAGAGGTCGGTTTCGATGGACCACTGAACGTAGTTGGCGACGACGAGATCGAGCTTGCCGTCTTTGTCGTAGTCCACCCAGGCGGCGCTGGTGCTGAATTCCTTGGGGCCTGCGAGGCCGGCTTTTTGGGTGACGTCGGTGAAGGTGCCATTGCCGTTATTGTGGAAGAGTCGGCTTTGGCCGAGGGCGGTGACGAAGAGATCGTCGAAGCCGTCGTTGTCGTAATCGCCGACGGCGGCGCCCATGCCAAAGAGTTCGATGTCGAGGCCGGCTTTGCTGGTCACGTCGGTGAAGGTGCCGTCGTGGTTGTTGTGGTAGAGCTTGGGCGTGGAGTGTTTGGAGGGCTGGCTGGGCCAGTTGGTGCCGTTGACGAGGAAGATGTCGGGCCAGCCGTCGTTGTCGTAGTCGATGAAGGCAACGCCGGGGCCCATGGTTTCAGGAAGATATTTTTTGCCGAAGGCGGCGTTGTTGTGGACGAAGCGGATGCCGGATTGTTGGGTGATATCGCGGAAGGTTACGCTTGATTGTGATTTTGGAGCTTGAGAGGTTTGTGCGCTGGCGATGAGAGCGGAAGATACGAACAGCAGCGCGGTGGCGAGTTTCTTCATCGGGTCTCCGCCGGGATGTCGCGGCCTACGCCTAGGGCGTCGGCGACGCGGTTGATGTAATTAAACCACGAGGCGATCAGGGTGATTTGCAGGATGCCGCGGTCGTCGAAGCCTGCGGCGCGCAGAGTGTCGTGGTCTGCGCGGCTGCACTGGGTGGCGTCACGCGTGATTTTGACGACGTATTCCAGCATGGCTTTGTCCTGAGCGCTGATCGGAGCTGTGCGGAAGTCTTTTTGCAGGGAGGCGACCATTTCATTGTTGAGGCTGGTGCGACGCAGAAACTCTGCGTGGGATTCGATTCAATAGAAGCACCGGTTGGTGACGGAGACCATGGTGGCGATCATTTCGTGCTGGTAGCGCTTAAGGGGGAGGTCGGGGGACATCATGGCGCCGAAGGCGCTGAAGGAATGGAAGAGGACGTCGGGGAAGAGGGTGTGCGAGCCGACGATGCTGTTTTCGAAGCCGCGGTCGACGGAGGGGGCGGGCGTGGCGTATTCGATGGGATAGAGTTGGCGCTGTTTTAGGACCAACTCGCGAACTCGTTCGTCGTCTTCGAGGCGGAGGGTTTTGATCCAGGTCATTTAAGGGGTCCTCGGTTTTTCGTTTTCAAGTGTTCCCAAAAGCAGATCCCTCACCCGCAAAAGACGCGGGTTCGGGATGACACCCGCCAGGGTTCAACGGCCTGCTCCCGCGGATGATTTTGGTGCGGGAACTTTTTTGGCCTGGAGCGGGACCGAGACGTGTTCGTGGATGGACTGGCGCTCGTTGTTGTCTTCGGGGTGGGCCTGGCGGTAGGCGCCGGTCAGGGCCTGGGAGGATTCGTCGGCTTTGAAGCGGAGATAGCGTTCCTTGTGTTCGTTGGCGCGGGCTTCGTCGCCGAGACCAGTGTAGCAGAGCATGAGGTTGTAATTGGCCTGGAGGTCTTCGGGATCGATGGCGAGGGTTTGTTGGAATTCTTTCACAGCGTCGGCGTAGCGTTTTTGGAGGAAGAGGACACGGCCGAGTTCGTTGTGGACGACGCGATCGCGAGGGAATTGGGTTAGGACGGATTGCAGGGATTGGGCTGCTTCGTCGTAGTGGCCTTCTTCTTTCAGGATACGGGCGTAGAAGAAATTGGCGCGGGGGAGATTGGGTTTTAGGGCTAAGGCTTTGAGGAGAACGACCTTTGCGCCCTCGGTGTTGCCTTCCTGGACGCGGACGCGGCCGACGTTGGTCCACCCATCGAAATTGTCGGGAGCCATTTCGGTGATTTTGCCGAAGGCTTGCTCGGCGCCGCTCAAATCACCCTGGAGGAAGAGGCCGATGCCGTAATCGTTCCAGCGGGTCCAGTCGTCCTTGGCGAGGCTGACTTGCGGGGCGGGTGCGGCGGCGGAGTGCGGAAGGACGCGAATGGCTTTGGTGTCTTCCGCGATGGTGATGATGGGGAGATCGGGAATGGATTTGGTTTTGGCTGAGACGTCGGAGAGATCGCCGTTGAACGTCCACTGACGATCGTCGTGATCCTTCGCAAAGTCTGCGGTCTTGCTGTGATCTGGAGTGCCGCCGAAGGAGAAATGAGTGTTCCACCACTGGAATTTGCGGTAGTTGAGTTTCGAATGAAGAGTGATGTGCTCGCCGACGCTTTCGGGTATGTGCAGACGGAAATGGGCGGTGTCGGCGGCGCCGGGAGGGATAAGGTGGACGTAGACGACGGCACGGGTGGCCCAGGCGTTGCGCTTGTTGATTGGATTGCCGTGGCCGTCGATCTGGAGGGATTTGTAGAAGTGCGCGCCGGGCTCGACGGGACCTTTGCCGTTGTCTTCGACCTTGCCGCTCCAGAAAATGGTCTGGCCTTTTTCGTCGGTGGCCTGGAGCTCGAGCCAGACATCGAAGGCGTCCACGGTGCCGCCGGGGAAGAAGTGGCCGACTTTGCGGGTGCGCACGACGACATCGACGAGGACATCGTCGCCGCGGCGGACGGCGGCATCGACCCGGCCGAGAGGAGCGGTGATGGGACGCGCTTCACCGGCGGGGCCGCGCAGAGTGGAGATATCGGATTCTTCGCCGACGGCGAAAGTAGTGGAGAGTTCCTGTTTTGGATAGTCGAAGACTTTTTTGGAGGATTCGTTTTTCGAGATCGGAGAGATCGCGAAGATGTCCACGCTGAGTTGTTTGTCTTGCAGGAAATTGCGGCTGGCGTCGAGTTGCGCAGAATCCTCGTTGGCCACTGGCACGGCGGTGTTGGCACCGGGGAAACGGTGAGAGTGGACGTAGCCGTCGAGATTGCCCTCGTCCTTGGACGGGACGAGCGGCATGTGGCAGTCGGCGCACGTCATGGATGTGGCGGGGTAATAAAAAGCGCGGGCGCCCTGGCCGGAGACGCCGCTGGCCTGCCAGTTATCGTATTCGTTGAAGCCGCGGAGCCAGCGGTAATTGTTGAAGGGCTGATCGAGATGGACCTTGTGGCAGCCGGAGCAGAATTCGGGGACCTGCTCGCGCATGAAGGGTTTTAAGAAAACACGGCGATGCGGCTCTGGATTCAGGCGGACCATGAAATCGTGCAGGCTGCGAATAACGGGATTTTCGCTGGCCGCGAGTTCGTGGAGTTTTGGATATTCGAGAACAAAATCGCCCTGGCCCATGGTGCTTTTCACCTGAACGATGCTGTGGCACATCATGCAGCTGAGGCCGGCGCTGGCTTCAGGCTTGTGGATGTTGTGCTGGATGGGCGTATCCATCATGCCGCTGAAAAGGAGGGCGGGATCGTGGCAGCCGGCGCACCACTTGGTTTGTTTCACGCCGTCGACTTCCTGCATGTATTCGATGCTTTTGCGATACCACTGATTGTTGAAGGAAGAGAAGTGGTGCATGGAGCTTTGCCACTGTTTGTAGATGTCGGAGTGGCAGCGTTCGCAGGCTTGCGATTTCAGAAAGTAGTCGGAGGGGATGTAGTTGCCGTCTTTGGTTTGGACGGAGCTGGGGAAAAATTTGCCGTTGGGGCCGTCGCCTTCCTGATCCATGGTGGCGGGAGCCAGGGAGGGATTGTTGACACGGTAGGCATTTTTCCAGGCGATGGTGCGGGTCCACCAGGCACCGGCGGAGGTTGCGAGCATGAGGAGAGCTAACGCGGCGAAACGAAACCACTGCTGAAGAATTCCGGCGTTGAGCCAGCCTCGGGAGGCGAGCCATGAGGAGGCGACGAAGACGAAGCCGATGAGGCAGAGAGCGATGTGGGTGTAGAGCCAGGCTTTGAGGCGATGAGGTGTGCCGATTTTGATTAGGGCGATGCCGAGCGCGCCGCCTGCCAGGAGGAAGAGCCAGCCGACACGCGCAAGCCAGGGTTCCTGGCTGAGGCCGCGAAAAAGAAGATAAAGAATGCCGAGGGTAGCAAGAACTCCTACGCCAGTGTGCAGAAGGACGGTGATTGCATACGGAATGTTGGCGGCGGGAAATGCGTAGAGATAAACGGCGGTAACGGCAAGAACAAGAACGCTAAGGGAGCGCCAGCGCTGCATGCATTTCCCCCCAGGGAGTGGTCAAAGTTTATCAGGCGCCGTCGCCATTAAAAAATGCGGCCGGGGGTCGTTGGCCCGGCCGCAATGTTTGTTGGGGTGCTTCCAGTCTTGGCTAGGGATAGCCAGGTGGGAAGCGACTGCTTGGTTTAGACATTTATATTCCCGGTCGGTAGGGGGCGCAATAATGCGAAAACATTACGGGGACGCTTGGGGGCTAGATTAGAAGGAAAGATTTAACGCAGAGTTCGCAGAGACGCAGAGGACGCTGAGAAGAGAAAAGCAGGAAGGCGTAAAGCCGCCCCTATATTTCGGTAATACCTTTGGATTCAGTTAGTTGGTAGGTTTTTCCAGATTTCAGTTTGGGGTATTCTTCGGTTTTGCCGCTGGGCCAATCTACTACGATTTTTTCGATTTCGTCCTGATGGCCTACGCCGAAGGTTAAGGGTAGTTCGGATTGGGAGAGATAGCTGGAGCCGCTGCGGACCTGGCGGGATTGGACTTGGCCGTTGGAGTAGAGGCGGACGGTGGCGCCGATGGCATCGCGATTGGATTTTGTGCCGACCAGGTGCAAGCGGATGCTGCGGTTCCCGGCCAGTTGGTCGTTGCGGTAGAGGTAGGCGGGGCCGTTGTTGGTGGTGAGGAGGAGATCGAGATCGCCGTCGCGATCGAAGTCGGCGACTGCGAGGCCGCGGCCAACTTTGGACTGGGCGAAGCCGCCGCCGAGTTCGGCGGCAACTTCTAGAAATTTTGCGTTGCCTTGATTTAGAAAAAGCTGCGGAGCTTGGGCGTAGCCTACGTTGCCGCGGATGTTGCGGACGGTGTCGTCAATGTGACCGTTGGCTACGGCTAGATCGAGGCGGCCGTCGAGATCGGCGTCGAAGAAAACGCAGCCGAAGCCGAGAGTGTTGCGGGAGGCGGGACCGAGGCCGGCCGGCATGGCGACATCGTCGAAAGATTTTCCGTTGGAGCGATAGAGGCCGAGCATTTCATTGTCGAAATTGGTGATGATGATGCCAGGCTTGCCGGAGTTGTCGAAATCGGCGCAATCGACGCCCATGCCAGCGCGGGCCTTGCCTTCATTGCTGAAGGCGAGTCCCATTTCAACCGCGACGTCCTTGAATTTGCCGTTGTGAAGATTGCGATAGAGCTTGTTGGGCTGGGTGTCGTTAGCGACGAGGAGATCGGGCCAGCCGTCCTGATCGAAATCGAGCATGGCGACGCCGAGGGATTTGGAGCTGGTGTCGAAGATTCCGCTGGTGGAGGTAACGTCTTCGAAGGTGCCGTCGCCGCGATTGTGGAAGAGCCAGCAAGTGTCGCCGCGATACGCTTCGGGCGTGCAGTAGGATTTATTTTTTCCGTCGAGGCTGCAGAAGACGTCGTGTTCGGCGGACCAGCGAACGTAGTTGCAGACGAAGAGATCGAGGAGGCCGTCGCGATCGCAATCGAACCAGACGGCGGAGGTGCTGAAGCCTTGCTTGTTGAGAAGGCCGGATTTTTGGGTGACGTCGATGAAGGTGCCTTTGCCGGTGTTGTGGAAGAGACGGCTTTGGCCTACGCAGGAGATGAAGATATCGGGGAAGCCGTCGTTGTCGTAATCGGCGACGGCGACGCCCATGCCGTAGAGTTCGACGTCGAGGCCGGCGCTTTTGGTGACGTCGGTGAAGGTGCCGTTGCGATTGTTGTGGTAGAGCTTGAGCGTGGAGCGCTGGAGTTTGTGGCCGGGCCAGTCCATGGAATTGATAAGGAGAATGTCGGGCCAGCCGTCGGCGTC
>Ga0307471_100001307_pt1 | contig 13583 bp, 11 predicted proteins | sample atmos_gasesAM3C__2_FD_204566 | JGI IMG/M metagenome (GOLD analysis project Ga0307471, IMG submission 204566) | Hardwood forest soil microbial communities from Morgan-Monroe State Forest, Indiana, United States - atmos_gasesAM3C_515 | ecosystem: Environmental > Terrestrial > Soil > Temperate... | reverse complement strand
TTGACAACCGCAGTGGAGTACCGTGCTCGGCGTCCCTACCTTTGCCAAAGTCGAGTCCCTGCAAAACGATGCCCCTCGTTTTCATGACCAGGGGTGAGGGCGAAGCGCGATCATCGAAGTTTTACCACGGCGCACTAACATCGCCATTATACGCATTGAACGGGTACAATTCGTCGCATGCGCGTTCGCCTATACCTTCCTCTCATTATCGTGATGATCGAGGCCGCTACAGCGGTGGCTCTCTCGCAAGAAATTCAGAGACTCGACCCTTCTGTGGATCAGCTTGTCCCTGCCAACGCCGTGCTGGAGAAGGTAGCGACCGGTTTCAACAAGTGGACCGAGGGGCCAGTCTGGACCCGCAATGGCACGCTCCTATTTGCCGAGATTCCTGCGAACAATATCGACCAATGGATTCCCGGACAGAGCGCAACCGTCTTCATGCACCCCAGCGGATATAAAGGAGCGGAGCCGTTCAATGGACCGGAGCCGGGTTCGAACGGAATGACTCTCGATCCAGACGGCCGGGTCAGCGTCGCCGGACACGCCGGACGCACCGTCTGGCGCCTGGAGTCAGTCGACCCGCACGCACAAGTCACGGTCCTGGCCGACTCGTATCAGGGCAAGAAGCTCAGTAGTCCGAACGACCTGGTCTATAAATCCGATGGCTCGCTGTACTTTACCGACCCGCCTTACGGTCTGCCCACACAGAGCGACAGCGATCCGGCGAAGGAGTTGCAGGTTAACGGCGTATACCGCGCGCCGGGTGCGCGCCAGCAGAAGCCGGGCGCTGCGCCAGATCGGGAGAAGCTGCAGCTTGTGATCAAGGACCTGCCCCGGCCCAATGGGCTGGCCTTTTCTCCGGACGAGAAATTCTTGTATGTCGCGGATTCCGGCAAGAAACTATGGATGCGCTATCGGGTGCAGCCGGACGGATCGGTTACGGAAGGGAGCGTATTTCTCGATCCTTCTTCCGATCCCGCGAAAGGCGTGCCGGACGGATTGCGGCTGGACAAGAATGGAAACATTTACAGCTCGGGTCCGGGCGGCGTCTGGATTATTTCTCCGGATGGCAAACACCTCGGAACCGTTAAGGTTCCAGAGGTGGTCAGCAATGTGGCTTGGGGCGACGCGGACGGCAAGACGCTTTACATTACTGGGAGTACGAGCGTGTATCGCATCAAGCTGAGTGTCCAGGGGGATCGCAAGCATTGATCGTCGGTAGGGCCCGGCCTTAGCTGACAATGCGTAGTGGCGTAATTTGAAAATCCCCAAAGCCTTGTCATTCCAAAACACGGCATTTTCGCGCGAGGAATCTGCTGCTTTGCTGCTGGCAGGAAGCAGATTCCTCGCCGATAGAGCTGGCTTCGGAATGGCAAGAGGTGGAGTTGTTTTTGTGCAAACTGCACCACTGCCACAAATAACCCGGGTTGACTAGGCTAGAGCCGCTTTATACAGTGCAACGAGTTTCGCCCAGGCACGCTCCGCTTCGGGCTTGTTGTAAATGGGCACGCCGTCCCTCACGGGCATATCCGGCACGCACCAGCCGTGTTGCGCTGGATACACTTCAATTTCGGCTGCAACCTTCGCGGCCGCAAAGGCGTCCTTTAGTTTGTCCTTGGCGTCCGGTTGCCGCGAGTCGTCGCTCGCCGCGATGCCAAAATACATACGAGCCTTGATCTTGGGCGCGAGCAGATGCGGGCTATCAAGTTTGTCAGTGACCAGGCCCCCGCCGTGGAAAGATGCGCCCGCACCGATGCGGTCGGGCAACGCCGCGGCGGTCCTCACAACCAGCGCCCCACCCATGCAATAGCCCTGGGTTCCTATCTTCTTTTTCGCCTTCACTTGCTTTTGTGCATCGAGGAAGGCAACGTAGGCGGCGGCATCCTTCTCGGCATTGCCCGGCGCGTTTACAGACGCCATCAAGGGCCGAAGCTTCGCCATATCGTCCGGATTCTGAAAGTTGAAGTTGGAGGCATCTGTGAAAGGAGCTTTGGAAATACGATAAAAGGGGTTGGGAACAACGACGGAATATCCCTCAGCCGCAATACGCCTCCCCATTGCGCGCATCGAGGGCCGCAAGCCGAAGGCGTCGGGCCAGATCAGGACTCCCGGATGGGAACCGGACTTCGGGTGAATGAATGCGGCGTCGCAAGTTCCGTCCGGAGTCTTGATCTCGACGTCGGTTTCGGTGATCTCAAGGTCCGCTGCCGCGGCCGACTGAACCGTCGAGGCGAGGCCCGCGCCCACCAGTAGGGTTGTAAAGTCACGCCGCGTGATGTCTCCGGGACGCACGTCGTTCGTCTGTTTGTCGTTTTGGTCGTTTGCCATGGCTGTCCTTCAGGCAAGTTTATCGCATTTCGCAAAGACCGGACATGGCGTGTATAAGATTAGTTCCACAAATGTCGATGCCAACTTCTCCCCCTCGCGCCGCCATCGAATCCAGTCCTCTTTATAACCCCGATCTTGCGCCTACCGTGATGCCGGGCGAGGCGGCCTCGGGCGATCGCGGGGCGCGGACTTGGGGCACGTACAACTACGCCGCGCTCTGGGTCTCGATGTCGGTCAATATTTTGACCTACATGCTGGCGGCGAGTCTGATTCAGGGTGGAATGAACTGGAAACAGGCGGTGTTTACCGTTTTTCTGGGGAACTGTATTGTGCTGGCGCCGATGCTGCTGAATTCGCATCCCGGGGCGCAGTATGGGATTCCGTTTCCGGTACTGGCACGGGCCTCGTTCGGAGTGCTGGGGGCGAACGTGGCCGCGGTCTTGCGGGCGTTGGTGGCGTGTGGGTGGTTTGGGATACAAACCTGGATCGGAGGCGAGGCGGTTAACGTCTTGCTGGCTACCGTATGGCCGGCGTGGAAGTTAGTGCCGCACGGCGCCGGCATTTGTTTTCTGGCGTTCTGGCTGATCAACCTGGCTGTGATCCTTAAGGGAATCGAGTACATTCGATTTCTGCAAGGCATCAGCGCGCCCGTCTTGTTGGGTGTGGGCTTGCTGTTGCTCGGGTGGGCCTACGTGCAGGCCGGCGGATTTGGGCCGATGCTTTCCGCGCCGTCGCGCTTTACCAGTTTTTCGGAGTTTCTGAAGTTTCTGATTCCGGCTTTGAACGCAACCGTGGGATTCTGGGCAACGGTCTCGCTGAATATTCCCGATTTTTCGCGTTTTGCGCGCAGCCAGCGGGCGCAGGTGATCGGTCAGGCGCTGGCCTTGCCGACCACCATGACTCTTTATTCGCTGGTGGGAGTGCTGGTGACCTCGGCGACCGTCGTGATATACGGATCGGCGATCTGGGACCCGGTGCAGCTTTTAAGCCGTTTTCATTCGCGCCTGGCGGTGGTTGTGTCGCTGATTGCGATTCTGCTAGCCACTTTGAATGTGAACATTGGCGCCAACGTGGTTTCTCCGGCGAACGATTTCTCCAACCTGTGGCCGCGTAAGATCAGTTTCAAAACCGGCGGCGTGATCACTTGCTTTATGGGTATCGCCATCATGCCCTGGAAGCTGCTGGATAACTACAAGACATTTATCTTCGGTTGGCTGGGAGGGTATGCGGCGTTTCTGGGGCCGGTGGCGGGCATCATGATTTGCGACTACTGGCTGATCCGGAGACGGTCGTTGCGGGTAGATGATCTTTATCTACGGGGCGGAGCTTACGAATATTCCAGCGGATTTAATTGGAAGGCTGTGGGCGCATTATTTCTGGGGGCGGCTGTGGCGCTGGTAGGGTTGGTGGTTTCGGCTTTGCGATTCTGGTATGACTATTCCTGGTTTGTGGGATTTGTGGTGTCGTTTGTAGCTTATTACGGGATGATGGCCGAGGTTGAGCAGAAGCCCAGTTCATAGTAGCCAGTTCTCGGTTCTCAGTCCAGCTATCGAATGAACTTGGAGCTAATGTTTTTGAGACCGTAGGGTGGTCGTCGCAATCTTATAAGGTAGGTCATGGATCAGAAATCCAATCCGCGGGTTGTGATTGTGGGGGCCGGTTTTGGCGGCTTGCTGGCTGCGCGGACGCTGGCGCGGCACCCGGTGCAGATTACATTGATCGATCGGCAGAACTTTCATACTTTTCAACCTTTGCTTTACCAGGTGGCAACTGCCGGATTGTCCCCGGGGGAAATTGCTGCGCCGATTCGTTGGATTATGCGCAGCCGCCGGAACGTCGAAGTGCTGATGTCTGAAGTGCAGGATTTCGATTTGTCGCGCCGTGTGGTGAAGCTGCCGGACGGCGAGATTCCTTATGACTACCTGCTCGTGGCCTCGGGGGCGAGCCATGCTTATTTTGGACACGATGAGTGGGAGCCGTTCGCGCCGGGGCTGAAGACGATTCAAGATGCCCTGGAGATCCGCCGGCGCATCCTGCTCGCGTTTGAACTGGCGGAGCGCCAGGCCAACCGCGAGAAGGAGCAAGTGCAGCTCAACTTCGTAGTGGTCGGCGGCGGTCCGACCGGAGTGGAACTGGCGGGGACCATGGCGGAGATTGCGCGCAAGGCACTGAGCAACGAGTTTCGCACGATTGATCCACGAAAGACGCGGATCGTGCTGCTGGAAGGCGGGCCGCGGCTTCTGCCGGCTTATCCCGAGGATCTTTCACGCAGTGCGGAAGAACAGTTAAAGCGGTTGGGAGTAGAAGTGCACACTTCCGCGATGGTCACCCTGGTCACGCCGGGCGCGGTACATATGGGTGACACGCAACTGCCAGCTGCCGTGATTCTGTGGGCGGCGGGAGTGGCAGCCTCACCCCTCGGGAAAAAGCTCGGAGGGCCGGTGGACCGGGCTGGGCGAGTGGCGGTGAATCCTGATTTGAGCCTGCCAGGGCATCCGGAAGTCTTTGTGATTGGAGACCTGGCCGCGCTCAAGGACGAGAACGGAAAGATGCTGCCTGGGGTCGCGCCTGTAGCCATGCAAGAGGGCAAAGCCACTGCTCACAATATTGCCGCCGAACTCCGTGGTGAGCCGCGTAAGAACTTTCACTACTTCAACAAAGGCAATCTGGCAACCATTGGGCGCGCGGCAGCGGTGGCTGAGTTTGGCAAGATTCACATTTCGGGCTTCCTTGCCTGGCTGGCGTGGTTGTTCGTTCATGTCTTTTTCCTGATCGGGTTCCGCAATCGTATTATTGTGCTGGTGCAGTGGGCCTGGTCTTATTTCACCTACGAACGGGGCGCGCGATTGATTACGGGGGACACGCATCTCCCCGGTTGGGATGAATTGCGGGCGGAAAAGGGGAAGGTTCATAACGCTGCCGATTGACGCTCACGTTCTTTGTCTCTTCAGATTATTGACACCAACGCCTACTCGGTAACTTCCAAGCAGAGAGGACCATGGCCAAGACCTTTCGTGTTTTTGCAACCTGCGACATCGGGGATGCGATAGATTTGCTCCGCCAACGGGGATATGAAATTGAAATCTATCCGAAACCGGAAGCGCCCCCGAAGAGCCTGATCGTCGAAAAAGTGAAATCCGGAATCGATGGGCTGATCACTACCCTGCGTGATGCGATCGATGCCGAGGTTTTTGAGGCGGGCAAGGGAAAGTTAAAAGTAGTGGCTCAGATTGCCGTGGGATTTGACAACATCAGCCGCACTGATGCCAACCGGTACAAGATTCCCTTCACCCATACCGCGGACGTGCTGACCGAAGCTACGGCGGAGTTTGCATTCTTCATGATGGGGGCGCTGGCGCGAAAACTGTGGACGGCGGAACATCTGACCCGGGAGAACAAGTGGGGGTACTGGCATCCCTACCTGCCGTTTCTTGGCGACGAAGTGACCGGGAAGACGATCTCCATCATCGGGACCGGGCGGATTGGGCTGGCCATGATCAAGAAATGCGCCGGGTTCGATATGAATATTCTCTGCTATGACCCGGCCTATCAGAATCACGAGTATGTGAATGCCATTCAGGAAATTATGGATCTGCGGCAGGCGCGGGGTATTTCCAGGACCAAGAATTGGATCAAGTATGTGAGTGTGGACGAAGCGCTGGGTCAGGCCGATTTTGTTAGCGTGCATGTGCCCCTGCTGCGCGAAAGCGAGAGTTCCGCGCCGACGTACCATCTGTTCAATGAGCGCACGCTACGCCAGATGAAGCCGACTGCGTTTCTGGTAAATACTTCGCGCGGACCTGTGGTGGACGAAGCTGCGCTGGCGAAGGCGCTTCGGGAGAATTGGATCGCGGGCGCGGCGCTGGATGTCTACGAGAAAGAGCCTCTGCCGGCGGATTCGCCATTGCGCGATCCTGCGATTGAAGACCGCTGCCGTCTGTATCCGCACTTTGCCAGTGCAGGGCGGATCACGCGGCTTTCTGCCGATCCGGACAAGGGCATGGCGGGACGGACGGTGCAGGGGTTGATTGATGTGCTCGAGGGGAATTACGGCGGCGATGTGACCAAGATGCCTTATGTGGTAAATAAGGAAGCGTTCGGGAAATAGCGCGGGGGTGGTCGCTCGCGATTGTCATCCTGAGGGGAGCCAGTCCATTCGCTTGCGGATGGACTGGTGGGGTCGAAGGACCCCTAGGAGCTTGGCCGGAGCCGGATGTTGCTTCCGAAGTTTCGCAGCGGCAGCGCAACCTATAGGGGTCCTTCGACTGCATGGCTGCTTTCGCGTAGCGAAGCAGCCACTCCGCTCAGAGTTTGTGACTTTTTTGAATTTATGACCAGTTTGTCGTCGTAACTATTTTGTTTGCAACCTCGATTTTTGACGACATCAAAAAAGTCACAAACTCTCAGCATGACAACGTGTTCATTTCCACGATGGCCCTTACAGGCCTGGGCCTTCGGGATAAGCCGGTAGATCCGGGGGGCGTGGCGGCAGCTTTTTCGGATTGGCCTGGATTTCTTTCATTACGACTTCGATGGACTTTTCCAGTTGCGGGTCTTGCCCCTTTACCACCAGGTCGGGGCGATTTTCCACCACAATGTCGGGTTGCACGCCGTGGTTTTCAATCACCCATTTGCTGTTCAAGTCGTAACGCGCGGCTTCGGGGCGGGTGATGTAGCCTCCGTCCATGAGCGGGATGTTGCCGCGAATGCCGCGGACACCGCCCCAAGTGCGCTCGCCGATGAGCGGTCCTAGTTTGTAGTACTTGAAGTAGTAGCTGAAAATGTCGCCGTCGGAAGCGGCGTAATGGTTCGTCACGCAGGCCATTGCGCCGTTGAATACGACTGGTGGGACCGTGCCGCTCTCCCAATTGCGGTTTGAACCCATTCCGGCGAGAACGCGGCGCAGACGCGCGAAGATGAGCTGATCTACGAAGCCGCCGCCGTTGTAGCGGACGTCAATGATCATTCCTTCTTTGCGAATCTGCGGGAAATATTGCTTGACGAATTCGTTCAGCCCCGGCCCACCCATATCCGGGAGGTAGACGTAACCGATGCGCCCGTTGCTGGCGGCGTCAACCTTTTTGCGGTTGTTTTCAACCCAGGCCAACTCGCGCAGGCTGTTTTCATCCGCTATAGGCTTCACCTGCACGGTGTGGGCACCCTCCTCTGAGGCTTTCGAGTTGATGGTCAGTGTGACATTTTCGCTGACCGTGTTTACGAAGAGTTCGTAAGGATTTTGCGGCGTGCGCAGCGGCCGTCCATTGACCGCGACCAGATAGTCTCCCTCTTTTATAGTTACGCCCGGTTCGGTTAGGGGCGAACGCGTCTGCTGGTCCCAGTTTTCGCCGGCATAGATCTTCTTGAAGCGATACATACCAGCGGCTTGGTCCGCCTCGAAATCCACCCCGAGCAAGCCTACGTTTACGGGATGCAGGTCGGGATAGTCTCCGCCACCAACGTAGGTGTGCGAGTTCGAGAGTTCGCCGATCATCTCGCCCATGATATAGGTCAGGGTGTAGCGGTCAGAGACTGACGGCAGCAACTGGGCATACTTGTCGCGCATTTTTTCCCAGTCCACGCCGTTCATGGCTGCTTCGTAGAAATAGTCGCGCTCCTGGCGCCAGACTTCGTTGAACATCTGCTTCCACTCGGCGGTGGGATCAACCTGCACTCTCATGCCGCCGAGATTGAGCGCTCCATCGCCGACTTTCTTGGGACCGTCGGGCTTGGCATCAATGATGCCGTAGGTGTGGCCGTCGCGCCCGCCGTCGGCTTCATAAAGCAGCTTTGAGCCGTCGAAGGAGAGGGCAAATCGCTGCACTCCGTCGATCAGAACCTTGTCCTTACGTTCTTTCAGGTCGTAAACGTGGATCGCGGGGGATTCTCCGGGGATCGGTCCGGATAGGCCCTGGATGGGGGTGGTCGAATAGAAGATGAAACCCTTCGAGGCTAAGTAGGTATTAATGACGGCTGGTTCGATGGGCAGAGCTACGATGCGGCCCGCGATACTGTCAAGGTCAATGCGAAACTCTTTAGGCTTTTCTTTTTCATCTTTCTTGTCTTTACCTTTGTCCTTGTCTTTTTCGTTCTTGTCGTTGTCTTTCGCTTCCTTGGGTTCTTCGCTTTTCTTTTTGCCTTTGGTTTCGGCTTTACCTCCGCTCTTGGCCGGTTCCTTGCCCGGCGGAACCACCAACTCGTCCTTATTTTCCTCGTTTTTGATTTGGGTTTCGTCACTCAAGGGCTGAAAGGGCGAAGCTTCACCGGCGCGCAGGGTGACGACATAAATCCGTGTGGTCTTCGGGTTGGAGAATTCGAAGTCAACATTGCCCAGGACTTCGTTAAAGTCGCGGTCAGAGAGGAAGTACAAATATTTTCCGTCAGGATCGAAGACCGGCGCGAAGCTGTTGGTCATACTGGTGGTGAGGGGCGTGATTTTGCTGGTTGCCAGGGAATAAAGATGGACCACCGAGTAGGCATTCTCCGCATTCTTGTCGTAGGCTAGCCACTTGCTGTCTGGTGACCAGGAATAATTGAGGATCTCTCCATACTTTCCCTGATCGATGGCTTTCTGTTTCTTGTCGTTAACGTCGACATACCAAAGGCGGCAGTCCTTGTCGGACCAGGCCACCTTCTTGCTGTCGGGCGACCACACGGGAGAGTACTTGAAGCCCTTGTAGCCGCTGGTGACTTGCTGTTCCTTGCCCATCCCGTCCTGCGACGCGATGTAAAGCTCGTCTTCGCCACTGCGGTCGGAGACGTAGACGATCCAGCGGCCATCGGGCGACCAGGCTACCGACTTCTCGCGAATGCCGGGAGTGCGAGTCAGGTTGCGGACGCTGCCCTCTTTGGCCGGGACGGTGAAAACGTCTCCCCGGGCGCCGAACACGGCGCGCTTCCCATCCGGCGAAATGTCGAAGTCGGTGATGTTTTTGGCGACACCGGTCCAATGATTCATGCTCTGGTCGCGATCGCCCGGCAGCGAGAGGGTCAACTTCTTCGGCTGTTTCGAATCCAGATCGAAGCTGTAGAGGTAGCCGCCATTCTCGAAGACGATGGAATCTGGGCCGAGGCTCGGCCACATCACGTCGAAGTCGGTGAAATGGGTTAGCTGTTCGACCTGTTTGCTGCCCAGGTCGTAGCGATAAAGATTCAGGTGATGCTCCGGGCCGCGATCGGAACTGAAATAGATGGTGTTGCCATGCCACATGGGAAAGGAGTCAGTCCATTCCGTGTGGGGCAAGTCTTCGATACTGTTGTTTTTGAGATCGTAAATCGTGATGGCCTGGGCCAGGCCGCCGGTGTAGCGCTTCCAAGTCCGGAAATTTCGAAAGATGGGGTTATAGGCGATTTTCGTGCCGTCCGGAGAAAACGAACTGAGGCCACCTTCGGCGACCGGTAGAGGCTCGGGAAGGCCGCCATCAATGCTCACGCTGAAGGGACGCTTGGTCCATCCGTTCGAGGCATCGCGGCGAGAGAGAAACAGAATGCGCTTACTGTCCGGGAACCAGGTGACTACCTCGTTGTGGATGCCCATGCGATCGCTGAGCGGCGCCGCAGCTCCCTGATAGAACGTCAGCTGCCTGGGTTGGCCGCCCTGGGTGGGCATTACGTAGACATTGAAATTGCCGTCGTATTGTCCGGTGAAGGCAATCCATTTACCATCGGGCGAGAATTTCGGGAACAGCTCGCGCCCGGCGTCGGAGGTGATGCGCCGAGCGTCTCCTCCTGAACTGGACGCCAGCCAGAGGTCGCCGCCGTACATGAAGACAATCTTGTCCTTGTAGATGTCGGGAAAGCGCATCATGCGGCCTTCGGGCATTTCCTGCGTTGAGCCAGAGATGGCAAACGCGAGCATCAACAGCAGCAGCAATCTTTTGGGGTAGGACATTAGGGCTCCTCTTGGATGGCGTTCGGAGGCGGGAAACTGGAATGGTCTTTCATTCAGAACGAAGGTGAAATTGTAACAGTCCTCGAATTGCAACAGCACACGGTTTCGCTGTTTTGGACGAGTGAAGGGGCGAAAGGAAAGCAGGTTGGCGACTAGAGAAAGCCTTTAACGGCAAAGGCCCAAAGCAGGCCCTCGCCGCGTATCGTATCCGGCGACAAGATTGGCTCGCGGATCGCCTATAATTCCGCTTCGATTCAGCGGTAGTAGATGGAGGCCAGCTTGTCCAAACGGGAGAATTTCGCTTCTGCGGATAGCGTGCCGCGCCGGCGTTTCCTGCAGACCGCTATGCTTGGCGGAGTGGGTGCGGCGATGTTGCCTGCCGTCCCGAGCACGCCCGCCGTACCGGATGTTGCACGGTTCGAACTTGATGAACTCACCATCGCGGACCTCCAGGCAGCGATTGCATCGGGAAAATTCACCTGCCGTTCTTTGACCGAAAAATACAGGCAGCGGATCGAGGAGATTGACCGGCGCGGCCCGGCCGTAAATAGCGTGATCGAACTCAATCCGGATGCGCTGGCCATTGCCGACGGCCTCGACAAGGAGCGGAAGGCCAAAGGTCCGCGCGGCCCGCTGCACGGAATTCCCGTGCTGATCAAGGACAATATCGACACAGCCGACCGAATGCAAACCACCGCGGGGTCGTTGGCGCTGCTGGGATCGCATCCGGTGAGGGATTCGTTCGTGGCGCAGAAATTGCGCGAGGCGGGCGCGGTCATTCTGGGCAAGACTAACCTGAGCGAATGGGCGAATATTCGTTCCAGTCATTCGGTGAGCGGCTGGAGCGGTCGCGGCGGGCTCACGCGCAATCCGTACGCGCTGGATCGCAATCCATGTGGCTCGAGTTCCGGCTCTGGAGCGGCCACGGCGGCCAATCTCTGCGCGCTCGCTGTGGGTACGGAAACCGATGGCTCAGTAGTATGCCCGGCCAACGCCAATGGCCTTGTGGGTATCAAGCCGACCTTGGGCTTGATCAGCCGCTCCGGCATTATTCCTATCGCACACAGCCAGGATACCGCCGGACCCATGGCGAGATCGGTCCGCGACGCTGCAATTCTGCTCAACGCGCTGGCCGGCGCCGATCCGCGTGACAGTGCGACCGCCGCGAGCACCGGGAAGATCGCGGCAGACTACACCCGTTTTCTCGATCCCAAAGGATTACGGGGTGCCCGAATTGGTGTGGCACGCAAATATTTTGGATTCAGTGACAGCGTGGACCGTCTTATGGACGGCGTAATGGCTGAGATGAAGAGGCAGGGCGCGGTGCTGGTCGATCCTGCCGATCTGGAATCTTACGGCAAGTTCGACGATACGGAATTTCTGGTGCTGCTCTACGAGCTAAAAGCTGATCTCAATGCATATTTGGCGGGGCGTCCGGATGCTGCGGTTCATTCTCTGAAAGACATCATTGAGTTCAACGAACGCAACAAGGACAAGGAGATGCCCTATTTCCTTCAGGACGTTTTTATCAAGGCTGAAGCCAAGGGCCCGCTGGATCGCAAAGAGTATCTGGACGCGCTCGAGGCCAATCACCGGCTTTCGCGGGCAGAGGGCATCGACGGCGTCATGGATAAATTTCAGCTGGATGCTATCATGGCGCCGACCGGGAGTCCCGCGTGGCTCACTGATCTGGTGAACGGAGATCACTCGGGCGGCGGGAGTTCGAATGCGGCGGCGGTAGCGGGATATCCAGACATTACCGTGCCTGCGGGCTTCATCTCGGGTCTGCCGGTTGGGGTGTCGTTCTTTGGGCGGGCCTGGAGTGAGCCTGTTCTTTTGAAGATTGCTTATGGATTTGAGCAGACTACCCAGTCTCGAAAGCCGCCTCGGTTCTTGGCGACCGTACAGAGTTCAAGAGCTTGACCGCAAAGGGCGCGAAGAAATGCCCAAGAAACTTGCGTGCTTTGCGGTTATGGCTTTCTTTCAGCCCAGGCGAGCCCATCCGCGCCTGCAGCCGTCTCGATCATCTTTGTTTCTACCTTCCAGTTTTCCAGGTTGATCACGGCGACCTTTCCGTCAGGGTACAGGAGACCTACGCCAGGCCCGGCCGCACAAGGATCTGGACGGGGTCCGCACCGACTTGGACGGTGCGAACCACCTTCATCTGTGATATGTCAACGACGGCTATCTGATTGCCGGTCTGCATCGGTTTGCTGGTAGTCAGTTTCCCGTCAATAGCCGCCATGCGTCGATCCATTGCTCGCGACTGCGGCGCCGATGACTCGCCCGCTTTGATTGATCGCATTGGCCGTCATCAAATTTGGCAGCATGATGAACCGCTTTCCGCCGACCAGTGTGCCGCAATACTGATTGACAACGCTGAATTGTTAGAGAGGCGATGTTGCGACAGTTGTGGAAGGCTATGCGCCGTCTGCACGATCATCGAAGGGGCAATCACAAGAAAGCAGTTGGCCGCCGCATGCGGGGCACTCTTCTCCATCGCAACCCGGAACGTGAAGTTCGCCCTTGAGAACCCGGCATGTTGCTCCACGCCCCAGTCGTCTTGTTCGTTGCCATAGCGAATCCGAGGAACAGCGCGCCCATCAAGCGTGTACGATACAAGGCTCTGAGCAGCCTCGATCTTCTCAGGCCAGCTCTCGATCATCGGTACGCCACGGTAAAGGATGCGCTTGGGCTGAGTCATGGGTGCGTAATCCTTGCAGTCCGGTGCCGCGATTGAACAACATCAGTTATCACCCGGAGAGCGCTCGTTTTCCAGCGAAACCTGCCGGGTGCCGACGTCTCGCAGCTTGTCCTGGTGGTAAAGTTGGCCTCATGGCCGGCACCACAAATCCCGAAAAATTTGAGGAGATTGTAGAGTGGGCATACAGCACCCTGCCACGGAAGATCAGGGACCTGCCAGATTTCCCCGGCATTCAAGTGGTTGACGAGCCTCCTGCGGACGCATTGGAAGACATATCGAACCGAAAGAAATGGCGCCGTGGAACTGAGTTATTGGGATTGTACAGCGGCACATTTAGGACGAAACGGTCGTACACCCAGGTGAAGTATGCCCCCGACTTGATATTTGTTTTTCGTGGCCCCATTCTGCGGTGTTCAAAAGGAGATTTGCGGGCCGAAGTGAAACGGGTGGTCTGGCACGAGGTTGCACACTGGCTCGGCTACGAAACCGAGGAGCAAGTGAAGGCCTTGGGCTTATGAGCTACTACCAACTCGTCACCCGCTACTGGATTCTCGCCATTAGCATCAGCTGCGGTTGGTTGGGATAGAGCTCCGACGCGCCAGCTGTAGGTGGAGGGTTACCAAGCCCGCTCTTTCGATTGCGAGTTGGGTTCTCATTTCCACC
>Ga0307471_100001306_pt1 | contig 13588 bp, 14 predicted proteins | sample atmos_gasesAM3C__2_FD_204566 | JGI IMG/M metagenome (GOLD analysis project Ga0307471, IMG submission 204566) | Hardwood forest soil microbial communities from Morgan-Monroe State Forest, Indiana, United States - atmos_gasesAM3C_515 | ecosystem: Environmental > Terrestrial > Soil > Temperate... | reverse complement strand
GCCACCAGCGCTCCCTGCGGCGTGGCGGTGGACGAGGCGCGGAGGGGGACAGCCACCGCGATGAACAGCTTGCGCAGCCGCTCGTCCAGCCAGGCGCCGCTCGTTTCATCGCCCGACAGCGCGTTGGCGATCAAGGCGCCGCGGGACAGATCGATGTCCGTCTCCGCGGGGTAGTCCGTGCGCGCCACGAGAATGCCGTGCTCGTTGGTGACGAGCACCCAGGCCGCGTCCAGCAGGCGGCGATACTCCTCCGCCTGGTCGAGCACGTTGCTCCGCTCGGACCCCTTGAGCAGACGTTCGCGGAACTGCGGCACTTCCGCCGACACCGCGCTCATCCCGACGAACGTCGCGGTGCGGCCGGTCAGGAAGGCCTGAACGCCCCGACGAACCCCCGCCAGGGCCCGCCGGATCGACTCGTCGGCGGTGCGGTTGGCCGAGAGCGACGTGAGCCCGAGGGTCACTCCCAGGACGCCCACTACGGACAGCGTGGCGGCGATGAAGATCTTCGCGCCGAGTCCGAGCCGAGCGGTCTTAGTAGCGCTCGCGTCCGGCATTTGTCGGGTAGTCTTTGCCGTACTTGTTCTTGTGTGGCACCCAGTGGAAGCCGCGGGCGTCGAGCTGCAGGTCGATCCCCGCCGCGCCGGCCGCCGTCACCTCCACGTCCCGCGCCGCCTGGGGGCTCCGCTCGTGCCAGACGTGCAGCACGTAGCGGCCCGGCGGGACGTCGTCGATCTCGAAACTGCCGTCCGCGGCGGGTTGAGTGAAGTAGCGGCCCGACATGACCTGCACGAACATCACCATCCGTGGGTGGATGTTACAGAAGACGCGCGTCAGGCCCGGTCCCGCGAACGTCCACGCCCGGGTCTCGCCGCGCCCATACGTCCCGAGATCGAACGCATTGGCATCGGACGCCGAGAACACATTGTGATCGAAGGGATCGTGATTCAGGAAGCGGACGGTCGAGCCCGCCGGCACGACCACGACCCGCGGGACGAACTCCTTGTCGTTGATCGCGACGTCGGCTACCGCCCGAGCCACTGGGGTGGTCGCCTCGAGGTACACGACCGCGGCCCCCAAATCCCGGGACGGCCGGCCGTCCTTCTCGAGCAGCGTGACGCGACCGGTGACCCGGCCTGCCCCTGTCTTTCCCCCGGCGACCCCGCCCTGCGCTGCGCCACGGCGCGCCATTGCGACGCAACTCATGCCCACCAGCAGCGCGACCCAACGCGTCACTCGGCTTGTTCCCCTTTGCGCTCGAGGCGTTGCAGCTTACTGTAGTCGTACCGAAACCGCCAGGAGCCCGAGATGCGGACCACGCTCCCTGTCGCGCTGGTCGCCGTCGTGCTGCCGCTCGCGGCGCAGACGCCTCCGCCCCCTACGCCTCCGCCGCCACCTCCTGCGACCCCCGCGCCCCCCGAGGCAAAGCGGACCGTGGAGTTCGCGGGGCTCGTGCTCGTGAACGGCTTTTTCACCAACGCGCGCGTCAACAATGTCGACGTGCCCCAGTTCGTCGACACACTCCCGCCCGCGGGCGCCGCCGGCGGCACCATCCGGCAGACGCGACTCGGCGTCTTCGTCACCGACCCGGACGTCTTGCACGGCACCTTTTCCGGCGAGCTCGACGTCGACTTCTACGGCGGGCAGCAGCCTTCCACCGGAGGACGCACCTTTCCGCTGCTCCGCCTGCGACGCGCGGTCGGCATCGTCTCGTGGTCGCACGCGCAGCTCCTGTTCGGGCAGGAGTCACCGCTCGTGGCGGAACGCAGTCCCCGTTCGCTTGCCTCCGTGGGGTTCCCGGACTTCGCGGGTGCGGGCAACCTGTGGCTCTGGCTTCCCCAGTTCCGCGTCACCGTGGAGCAGGGGTACACGTTGCGCCTCGCAGAACAGTTTGCCGTCCTCGCTCCGACGGCCGGCACCGTGCAGGGGCTCTTCAATACACAACCGGACTCGGCGGAGCGGAGCCGTCGCCCGTACCTGCAGGCCCGGGTCCGACTGGGCTGGGGACCGACGGACGACCCGAGCGAGATCGCGATCGGCGGTCACCTCGGATGGCTCGCCGCGGCGGACAGCTTCTTCCAGTCGCGTGCGCTTACCGCGGACACGCGGGTCAAGCTCGGCCCCGTCGAGATCCTGGGAGAGGCGTTCACGGGGAAGGCACTCGCGGGGTTGGGCGGGGGCGGGATCGGGCAGAATTTCGGACCCACCGGAACGGCGGTCCGAACGAAGGGCGGCTGGGGTCAGCTCAACGTGCGGCCCAAGCGAGAAGTGATGTTCGGCGGCGGGTGCGGTCTGGACGACCCCGACGATGGCGATCTTTCGGGCGGCACCAGCCAGGTCCGTCTCAAGAACTTCGTTTGCGAAGGACACGTGGAGGTGCGGCCGCCCGGCCCCCTCGTGTTCGGCTTCGAGTTCCGGAGACTCGAGACCACCTACCCGAGCGGGAAGTTCACCACGAACCATCTCAATCTCGCGGTGGGCTACAAGCTTTGATCGCGGCCGGCTAAGCGGGGAGTCGGCCTTTCAAGTCGGTGGGCTTGAACGGGCCGGGCTCCGCGATCAATGCCCGCGCGTGGTCTACCTGCCCCCATGTGTTCCACAGGAGTACGCCGCGCACGCGGCCGGCCTTCAGGTAGTAGACCACACCTTCCCGGAACGGCTCCTTCCACTCCGCCACGGTTTCGAGGCGCGCGTCCACGTCGCCCACGGCTTCGTAGCCAAGATCGAAGAGGTCCGAGTAGAAAAATGGGAGATGATGATAGGGAGTAGCACGGCCCGCCATGTTCTGACCCGCGATGCGTCCCATGGCATTGGCGTTGTCCTCGTGCTCGACCCGAAGCCGCGAGCCCAGCGCCGGGTTCGCAAAGTTGGCCACGTCGCCCGCGGCGTAGATGTCCGGGTGGCTGGTGCGACAGAACTCGTCCACCACGATGCCGTTCTCAACGCCGAGCCCCGCCTCCTCGGCGAGCTCGACGCTGGGCGAAATGCCGAGACCGGCGACCACGACTTCCGCGACGAGCTCGCCACCGGTGGTGGTTCGCACCACGCAGGAGCCGGCGCGCGGTTCGAGCCCAGCGGTCCCCTCGCCCATCCGCATGGTCACGCCCTGCTTCCGGTAATAGTCGACCAGAAACGCCGACAGGTCTGCTGGAAACACGCGTGCACCGACCCCCGCCTCGGGCACGAGCATCGTGACGTTACGGCCTTTCATGCGAAGCGCCGCGGCGACTTCGCTGCCGATGAATCCCCCGCCCATGACGGCGAAGCGCACGTCATGCTCCGCCAGCGCACGCAGCCGGTGGTAGTCATCGACCGTGCGGAAGTAGATGATCTGGTCCGTCTTGAGCGGCAGGCGTCGCGGCGAGCCGCCCGTCGCGAGCAGGAGCTTCTTGAAGCGATGCGTCGTCCCGCGATCGTCCGTGGCGCCGTGGCCCTTGGGATCGATCGCGGTCACACGCCGACCCTGTTGCAGGGTCGCGTTCGTCTCGGCGATCTTACGCCAGATTTTTTCCTCCGGCTCGCCCTTCCATAGGGCCTTCGAGAGAGGCGGCCGGTCGTAGGGGGGGTGGGGCTCGGCCCCGATGATGCCGATCGAGCCAGCGGGATCGACTTCGTGGATGGCGTGCGCTGCAGCGTCGGCGGTCATGCCGCCACCGACGATCAGATATGTGTAGTCGGGCATCGAGTACCGGTCCTGAAAAGCAAAGGGGTGTTGACGGCCACGTGCGTCCGTAAGGAAGTACGCTGTCAGCGCGACGGTGGATTACTCGTCGGGCGCCGGTGGACGCGGGTGCTTGGGCCGTCGCTGGTAGTGCTTCGCGGACTTGTGCACCTTGTGTGAGGGCGTCTTGAGGCGCCCCTTCACGGGCGCGTCCGGGTTCGGGACCCGGATCGTGAGCTTGCGCTTGTCCTTTGCGCTCATGACGCGAGCCGAGACCGGATCTGCTTCGCGTGATGCGCGCAGTGCCGCTCGTGGAACCGCAGCCATTCCGGCAGGGTGAGATCGCCGAGCCGCGGATGCTTGACGAACAGATCGGTCGCGCGGGCGGGCAAGAGCTCGCGCTCGAGCGTGAGGAACCGTGCCACGCCTTCGCGCAGCATCCGCTCCACCGCGGCCGCCTCCGGTCGGTCCGCCGGCCGGGTAACGTCGGGCGCGCGGAAGCCGGAGGGGATCCAACCCATCTTCAGCATCACGAGGTCGCCGACCAGCTGTAATGCGGTGCGGGGTCGGCGCCGCATCGGAGGCTTGCCGCGCCGCTCCTGGAACGTGCGCCCGCTGGCATCGATCCCGATCGCCACGTGCTGCACGATCTGGGCGGGGCACCATTTTCCCGGCGGCGCCCGGTACCAATCGGCCTCGGGCCGCCCGGCGAGCGGGCCCAGCACGACGTCGGGAATCGCGGCAAATGCGGCCTGGCTCATCGCCGCACCGCGTCCGCCATCTGTTGGGCCTGCGCACCGGCGCGGGCCCCTGGCCGCACCCGGCTCACCGGAGTTCCGGCGCTGTCGACGATCACCAGGTCCGCTTCCGTCATCGCCGCGCTGTCAGTACGGACGGAGAGTACCCACTGGTGTTGCGCAGCGATCCCTTGCAGCCGGCCCATCAATCGGTCGGCCATTTTAGACGGCAGGTAAACGGTCACAACCGTTCCGGCGTCGGTGGGAGGCTGGGACGCGCTGGATCGCACGGATGGCTTGCAGGCGAGCCCAGCGGAAAGCGTGGCGAGGAGGCACGCCGCCGTGGCGCTGGTCGCGTTCATACTCAAGATTGTACGAGTGAATCTCCTGCGCCGCCACCCGATTGCCCTCGGACTCATCGCGCTGATCCTCGTCTCGGCTCTTTCCCCGCTCCCCCCTGTGGTGGATGCCGTCGCCGGGGCACCGCCGCTCGACGCGGATCTCGTCCGCCCCACGGCGTACACGGCGTTCGCGCCTCTCTCGAACGTGCTCGATGCGCTCACGTTCCTGACGGTCGATCGGGCAAAGGCCCTTCTCTTCGTGTGGGTCCCGGTCCTCGGGCTGTGGGGATGGCTGCGCCCCGGCTCACGCCGGCGGCGCGCCTTCACCGCCGTGCTCGGCGCGCTCACCGTCCCGGCGCTCGGCGTGGCGGCCGTGCTGCTCCCCCGACCGGTTCCCCGGCTCGCCGTCGCGGACTCCGCCGTCACCGTGCTCGACTATCACGCCCACACCGATCGCTCACACGACGGCCGCCGGGGCTGGACGCTCGAGGACCTCGCCGAGTGGCATGCCGCCCAGGGCTTCGGCGCGTCATACGTGACCGATCACAATGTCCTGTTCACCGACGATTTTGCGGGGCCGATTCCGCTCCTCCCCGGCGTGGAATGGAGCGTCTACGATCAGCACATCGTGGCGCTCGGCTCGGTGGCCCTCATCGATCGCGCGGCGTTCAGTCGCGACACCAAGGCGATGCTGCGCCTCTTCGCCGAGCTGCACCGGCACGGGGCGATCGGCATCGCCTCCCTCCCCGAGTACTGGCGCAACCACTGGGGCGACCTCGACGCGTTCGTGAGCGCCGGCGTCGACGGCTTCGAGATCATGAACTGCGCACCCAAGGCGATTGCTTTCCCGGCCGACGCCCGCGCGCAGGTGCTGCGCCTCGCCGCATCGCGCGACCTGCTCGTGGTGGGCGCGAGTGACAATCACGGCTGGGGCAAGGTCACGTGTGTGTGGAACCTCTCGAGCGCGAGCGCGCACGGCTATCGATCGAATCGCGTGATCGCCCGGCCCGTCGCGCTCGTCCAGGGGGACTGGGAAGCATGGACGGCCGCATACACACAGCCGTGGCTGATGCTCGAAAGCCTCTCGTGGAGCGAACGCTCGAGCTGGATCACGTGGATCCTCGTGATCCTCATCTATCGAGCGGTCCCGCGCCGCGCGGGCGACCCCCGCGGGCTCGGGATCCTCGCGCGCAGCCTGTCGCTCAAGATCCTCAAGCTGCGGCGGCCCGAGTCCGGCTGATCGTCCGCCGATGACACGAGGTCGTGGCTCGCTCGTCGTGCTGCTCTGTGCAATCTCGGGAGGTTGCGCCGATCGGCATCCGGACGCGACGGCCGGAACGCTCGAGGGACGCGTGGTGGAGGAGCTCGGTGCGCTGCAGGGCGGCGGGACGCCGGCCGACTGGTTGCGAACCCACCCCGCCGATTCGTTCGCGATCTTCGCGCCGGCGCGTGACCGAGACAACAACCGACCGTGGTGCGCGCGCGCGAGCGCTCGAGATACGCTCCCGGGCGGCGAGGTGGTCGTGCGCCACGCGTACTTCTATCCGCCCACACCCCCACCCTCGCTGGAGCTGCCGGCGGATGCTGCAGCGGCGGACTTGGTCCGGCGGGAGTGCCGGCTGGATGCGATCTGGGTCGAGTCCCCGGTGAGCGACACGAGCGCGGGCCGAGCGCGGGCGGAGGTGATCCGCGCCGCGCTGGGCCGTGCGTACGGCCGGGTGCGGGCCGGGCCCGATTCCTTCTACGGGCGCGCGCTGAACGATTCCCAGAAGCGGCTGCTCGAGCGATTCGGTGGGTTCGAGAGTCTGCAACTCGGCGTCTCGTTCTTTGGCTCGGCTGGCTGGCGGACCCTCGGGCGGTGGGAGGCCGACTCGGCGACGATCGTGAGCGCGTTCGACGCTGGCCTCGGACCCACGGCGCCACGCCGGGTGCTCGGCATCGCGTTTTTCCCCCGGTCCGGCTTCGCGAGGCCACCGGCGGTCATGTCCGATCTCGAGGGCGACCGTGCTGTCGATACGAGCCTGAGTGCCGCCGCCCGCCGCGCCGGCCTCGACGCGGGCGTCACCGCCGCGGTTCTGGCGTTGCCGAACTCGCACGCTCCGGACTCGATACGCCTCGCGGCGCTCCGGACGTGGCTCGCCGCCGCCCGCGGGCTGGACAGCCCGCACCACGCCGCCGCCCTGTTCGTCGCCGATGGCGCGGCCCCCCCGGGCGTTGAGAGGAAGGACAGCGCGGCTCTCGTTCCGTTTCAAGCGCTCGGGTTCGAATTCGTCTTTTCCGAACTCGACGGCGGATACAACTACACGCACAATCTGCTCGAGCAGGCGTTACGGCTCGACCCGGACGGGCCGATCGGCGAGATGGTCCGTCTCTACAAGGTGCACCGGGGATTCAATCTCAACGGGATGTGCGGCGGCGGCGGGGACGCGTTTCGGAAGGTGATCATAGAAGGCCAGGCGCTGTTGGCTGGAGCGAAGGACCCAGGGCTCCAAGCCGAGCTCCACTTCCTGATCGGCGACGCATACGCCGATATCGTGGCGCTCGCCGCCGGCGAAGGCGACGAGTACGCCGACACCACGGCCTACGCGCCGCAGGCGGCCCAGGCACGCCGCAACGCCATCGCCCAGTATCGCGCGGGGCTCGCGCTCGACCGTCGGTCGGCCAAGGCCCGATCCGCGTGGCTCGAGGCCTGGCGGCTGATGGCGGGGTTGCCGCCGACCACGACGCATTTCTTCTGCGTCTACGACTGACCCGTGTCCGACGTGCGCGTGCTCCGCCCCGGCGACGAAGTGGCCCTCGACGTCTTCCTCGCGACCTACGCCGAGACGTCCATGTTCCTGCGCGCCAACGCGCGGGGCGCCGGCCTCACGGACCGCGGGGAGCCGATGCAGGCGACCTACGTCGCCGCGCTCGACGCGGGCCGGATCACGGACGTCGCGGCGCATTGCTGGAACGGCATGGTGCTCGTGCAGGCGCCGTCGCAGGCGGCCGCCGTGGCGCGGGAAGCGGTGCGCCGCTCGGGCCGGGGCGTCACCGGGTTCTCGGGGCCGTGGGATCAGGTCGTCGCGGCTCGGAGGGCGCTCGGCCTCGCGACCGCGCCTGCCGCCAAAGACAGCCGCGACCAGCTCTACGTGCTCGATCTCGCGCGCATCATCATCCCTCCCGTCCTCGCGACGGGCGAGGTCCATTGCCGTCACCCGGAAGCCGCCGAGCTCGACCTGCTGGCCGAGTGGCGCGCGCGGTTTTCCATCGAGGCCCTGGGCGCGGTCGACGATGCGGACGTGCGCCGCGCGAGCCGTGCCGACGTCCGCCTTCAGCACGAGCGCGGAGCCGACTGGGTGCTTCTTTCCGGCCGCACGCTCGTCGCGTACTCGGTGTTCAACGCCATGCTTCCGGAGATCGTGCAGATCGGTGGGGTCTGGACACCGCCCGAGCACCGCGGCCGCGGCTATGCGCGCTCCGTCGTGGCGGGCTCGCTGCTCGCGGCGCGGAAGCAGGGCGTCCAACGCGCCGTCCTCTTCGCGGACCCCGATAACGCGATGGCCCGCGCCGCCTATCTCGCGATCGGCTTTCGGATCGTCGGAGACTACGGGCTCGTGCTGTTAGCGCCCTAGCTGGCCGGGAACCCCACGCAGCGGTGAATCCGCTCGATTCGCGGGTCGGTCTGAAGCAGCCGCAAGAACGGATAGCGTTTCGAGTAGACCAGGATCCCGTCGTGCTCGGCGCACGCCCGGTCCAGAATCTCGAAGGCGGCGTCCACGTGCCCGCGGCTCGCGGCCACGATCGCGAGCGGCGTCGACTGCACGAACTCCCGCCGCGCGCGCGCGTTCAATTCGTCGCTGATCGCCTCGACGTCCGTCCGTTTTCCCAGAGAGCCGTAGCACACCGCGAGCGCCGCGAGCGTCCACGGGTGCCGCCCGGACGCCGTCACGGCGACCTCGAGGGGCGCGATCGCCTCGTCGCTCCTGCCCAGATGATTGTAGAGCAGCCCGAGGTGAATCGTGGGCAGAAACATCGTGGGCGCCAGCGCTCCCGCCCGCAGCAGGTTGGCCTCCGCCTCGTCGTACCGACCTGCTCCCATGAGCGTCATGCCGAGCTGCATGACGAGCAGTGGTGCCAGGGGATCGAGATCCACCGCCCGTCGCGCCTGCGCAATGCCTTCCTCAAATCGCCCTTCGACAAAGACCAGGTAATACGAGAGCCATTGCCGGGCGACGACGTTGCGGGGATTCAGCTCCACCGCACGCCGTAAGTCCCGCGAGGCCCGATCCCAGTTCCAGTCGCAGATGAAGCTCAGCGCACCGGCGGCGCAATGCACCTCTGCCAGATCCGGCGCCAGTGACAGCGCCTTCTCAACGGCTGCACGCGCCTTTGGCCGGACCTCGTTGGGCGGCGCGAACCCGTATTCCGCGAGGATCGTGCAGCCATCGGCGAAACCGGCGTAGGCCAGGGCGTAATTCGGATCCAGGGCGATCGCCTGATGAAAGCACTCGAGCGCCTTTCTCAGCGCCAGGGATCGCTGGGACAGGTAATACCGCCCTCTCAAGTACAGATGATATGCGTCGAGATTCCCGGTGGCCGGCGTGACGAGCGGCGCCTCGTCGCCCCCGAGCGCGACCTGCAGCCGTGTCGCGATCGCCCTGGCGATCTCGTCCTGGATCGCGAAGACATCGGTCATCTCGCGGTCGTACTGTTCGGACCACAGATGGTATCCATCTGCCACCTTCACGAGCTGAACGCTGATCCGGAGCCGATTCCCCGCCTTGCGTACGCTCCCCTCGAGGACGGTCGCCACCTTGAGCTTAGCGCCGACTTCGCTGAGCTCGATCGCCGGGCCGCGGAACGCGAAGGACGATGTCCGCGCGGCGACGCGCAAGCCGGGCAGATGGGTGAGCGCGTTGATGATTTCCTCCGCGATCCCGTCGGCGAAGTATTCGAAGTCGCGGTCCCCGCTCAGATTGGCAAATGGGAGCACCGCGACGGATTGACCGCCATCCGCGTCGGCGATCGCGCCATCACGGGCCGTGAGGGCGGCCGCGAATTGCGCCGCGGTCGAGAACCGGTCGGCCGGCACCTTGGCGAGCGCCACCTGCACCGCCTGCTCCATCACGTGCCGGACGGCCGGCCGGACGACGTAGATGGGCGGGACCGGCTCGACGGCCGCGCGCGCGATGATGGCCTGAGCCGTGGGTCCATCGAAGGGCACGGATCCCGTGAGCATCTCGTAGACCACGCATCCGAGACTGTAGATGTCGGAACGGCCGTCGATCACGCCGTTCCGGCTCGCCTGCTCCGGACTCATGTAGGCGGGAGTCCCCATGATGACGTTCGAGTCCGTGATCGGCTCTCGGCTTGCCGCCGTTACCGCGCGGGCGATGCCGAAGTCCGTGACCGTCGCCCCACTCGCGGCCAGCATGATGTTTTCGGGCTTGATATCGCGGTGTACCACACCACAGCCGTGCGCATAGCTCAGGGCATCGGCGACCTCGCACGCGATTCGCACGACGTCGTCGATCGGCAGCTGACACTCGCGCACGATCCGACTCCGCAGCGTCTCGCCGTCGATATACTCCATCACGTAGTAGAGTAGGCCGTCGGCTTCGTCGGAGTCGAACAGGGTCACGATGTGCGGATGGTTGAGCCGCGCGGCGGTCTTGATTTCGCGCGTGAAGCGCTCGACCCCGAGGTTCGTGGCGAGCTGAGGATGGAGCACCTTGATCGCGACCTGGCGAGCGAGCTTCAAGTCATCGCCACGAAAGACCGTGGCCATCCCGCCCCGCCCGATCTCACACGCGATCGTGTAACGGTCACGGACGGCAGCCTGCAAGCGAGTGAGCAAACTGCTCAGGGGATACTCGGAGACGCGGGACGCCTCCATCATAGAGGCGCCGGCCGGGCACGGCCAGAGCCGTTGGAATGCCTTACGCCACAGCCGAGAGATTGAGCATGGCCCGCCACGCCCGGAACACCTCAGCGTACTCTTGATGCGTGAAGCTCACCGTGCGTCCGGCCGTCCGCGTCGCGCCCGGGCAGAGCTGCGCCATGTCGGCGTGGATGGTGAGCGCGAAATCCACTTCGAGCAGGGTCGGCTTGGTCGGCACGAACGGCGTATGCGACCGCTTGAGCGCCTTAGCGACCTCTTCCCGAATCATCCGGCAGGCGACCGCCGGCGCCACGCTCTGCGCCGCGTGACGACTCACCGCGTGCTTGACGACCACAGTTGCCACCGTCGCGCCGAGGAGCTCCCGTGCCTCGGCCGCGAGCGCCGAGTCCCCACTCACCAAGGCGACCGGTACGCCATGGCTCCCCGCGAACGCCGCATTGAGCCCCAGCTCTCCCATCGCTTTTCCGTTGAGGCGTACTTCGTGGATCCGGTCGGCGTAGGTGTGATCGAGGATCGCGTTCGCTGTACCGGCGCGAGCGTGATAGCCGATGAACAGGGCCGCGTCGAACCCACCGTCGATCCCCTGCACCATCGACTGCGGCTTCGGGTCGCCGGACACGAGCGCGGCCGCCTCGTGGAGCTCCTCGGCGAGCAGGTTGCGCATGAACCAGTGACTGTCGTTCACGAGCACCTTCGTCGCGGCCGCGGCGAGCGCGCCTTCGACGGCGGCGTTCGCCTCGGCCGTCATTAGGCGGCGGAACCGCGCGTATTCGGCGGCGAACGCCGGGGTGCTAGGGTCGGTCTGGGACTCATGGACCACGCCGGCGATGCCTTCCATATCGACGGAGATGTAGACGCGCATGGCGTCAAACCTATCTCCCGTAGTTACTTTGTATTACAAAGTACTTGACAACCGGGCTTGGGTCGCGCATCGTATCCCCCATGGCCGCCCCCAAGCCGCTTCACGATCGCGCCCTCGACAACCTTCGCTTCATCCGGCAGACCATGGAGCGGGCGGGGTCGTTCACCGCCGTGCCGGGCTGGGGACAGGTCGCCGTGGGCGTCACCGCGCTCGTGGCGGCGTTTCTGGCTGCCCGCCAGCCGACGCCCGAGCTGTGGCTCGCCACTTGGCTGGGCGAGGCGGTGGTGGCGCTCGCCATCGGCGGAGCGGCCATGGTCCGCAAGGCGTACGCGGTGCATGACCCGATCCTCTCCGGGCCCGGCCGCCGGTTTGGGCTGAGCTTCCTGCCGCCCATGATCGTCGGCGGCCTGCTCACCGTGGCCCTGTACCGCGCCGGCCAATGGCACGCCCTGCCCGGGACGTGGCTCTCGCTCTACGGCGCCGGATTCGTCACGGGAGGCGCGTTCTCGGTTCGGATCGTCCCGGTGATGGGGATCTGTTTCATGGTCGTCGGCGCGGCGGCGCTGTTCGGACCGGCGGCGTGGGGGAACTGGTGGATGGCCGCCGGGTTCGGCGGCCTGCACGTGGTGTTCGGCATGATCATTGCCCGGAGGTACGGTGGCTAGGCACGGAGCGGCGAGGAACGCCGAGGCGGTCGAGGCCGCGCTCAAGGGCGAGCGCGGGGGGGCGAAGGGCGGGCTGCGGGCCGCCGAGCTCGACCGCCTGATCCACGAACGAGTGCGCCTGGGCATCGTGAGCGCCCTCGCCGTGAACGACGCGTTGAGCTTCAACCAGCTCAAGGCGCTGCTCAAGACGACGGACGGGAACTTGAGCGTACACGCGCGTCGCCTGGAGGAGGCGCAGTACATCGCGTGCACCAAGTCTTTCGAGGGTCGCATTCCCAAGACGGAATACCGGCTCACCGCAGCCGGGCGGCGCGCGCTGGAGCGCTACCTGGACCACATGGAAGCATTGATTCACGCCACCCGTCACGGGTGAGACTCTTTTTTTGAGGTCGCACTTTATGTCGCAAAGCTCTCCGCTGCACGTCGCCATCGTGATGGACGGCAACGGCCGCTGGGCCGGCCGCCGGGGCCTGCCCCGCGTCGCGGGCCACCGCGCCGGCGTCGACGCGGTCCGGCGAACCGTCGAGGCCGCGCCCGAGCTGGGCGTCGGCGCCCTCACCCTGTACGCATTCTCCGCGGATAACTGGAAGCGCCCGCCGGGCGAAGTCGCGGCGCTCATGCGCCTGCTCGCCCGCTACCTCCGCGCCGAAGTGCCCCGCCTCCTGGAGCAGGGCGTGCGACTCGAGGTGGTCGGTCGCCGCGACCGGCTGCCCGGTCCGCTCGTCGCCGCGATCGTCGCCGCGGAGGGCGAGACGGCGCGAGGAGCGCGCCTCGTGTTGCGGCTCGCCGTGGACTACTCCTCCCGCTGGGCGATCGGCGCCGGCGTAGTGCTGCCGGACGTCGACCTGTTGATCCGGACCGGCGGCGAGCAGCGCCTTTCGGACTTCCTGCTGTGGGAATCGGCGTACGCGGAGCTGTACTTCATCGAGACGATGTGGCCGGACTTCAGCGCGGCAGATCTCTCCGCCGCGCTCGTCGCGTTTCGCGCGCGGGATCGGCGGTTCGGCGGCCTGCCGGAGGCGGCCGCGGGATGACCCGAGTGAGCCAGACGACGAAACTCGGGCTCGAAGCCCTGGGAGGAGCGGCCGTGCTCGGACTCGCGGGGGACGGGCTCCTCCGGGCCCTGCCGTGGGGTCTCAACGCGTTCCTCTGCACTGTAGCGCTCGTCGCCGTCGGCGCGTGCCTCGTGCGCCGGAATCGCATCGCGGTCGGTCCAGACGCGCCGTGGCTCGCGGCCGCGGCGCTGCTCATCGGCTCGAACTTCGTCGCGAGAGCATCGATCATGCTGCACCTGCTCGACGCGATCGGGCTCGCCATCGTCCTGGCGGTCGCGTCCTTGAGCTTGCGAGGCGTCGCGCTCCGCGGGCGACACGCGTGGCAGTACGTGCGCGCCGGAGTCGGCAGCCTGGCGAGCGCTGGCGTAGGGGTCTTCCAGCTCGTC
>Ga0307471_100001305_pt1 | contig 13592 bp, 15 predicted proteins | sample atmos_gasesAM3C__2_FD_204566 | JGI IMG/M metagenome (GOLD analysis project Ga0307471, IMG submission 204566) | Hardwood forest soil microbial communities from Morgan-Monroe State Forest, Indiana, United States - atmos_gasesAM3C_515 | ecosystem: Environmental > Terrestrial > Soil > Temperate... | reverse complement strand
AGAGCGGACGGCCGTCCATCTCTAGGAGATGACCGCGTTCGAGCTCGCGCGCTTGACGCAGGCGCAGCAATATGTCCGAGATTTGCTGGTCTTGCTGAGAGACCTGATTTTGCACAGTGAGCACCGCATTTAGCTGCTCTTGTACTTCCGATCTTGCCGCCTGAATCTTGTCCAACTGTTGTTTCATGCGTTCGACTATGGCTTCAATTACTGGGGACTTATGAATCTGGATCCAAGTGGCCACCCACTCCTGTTGTTGGGCCTCGAGTGTTTGGATCTGCTCTTCCAGTTTTGCCGCACGGAGTGTCAGGAGCCTGCGTTCTGCGGCATATTCGAGACTCCGAGAGCGCCAGTAACGCTGCTCGTCCTCCAAGTCCAGCGCTGTGGGCTCGCCAGCCAGAAGGTCCCTGGTTTGCAGGGCTCGCCGACGAATCTCTGCGGCCTGTTCTTCTGCTTTCGCTGCGGACTCCAGTAATTCAGACTTGGGTATCAATTGATTGTTGATTTCTCGCAGCAGGCGGTCTAGCTCTTCCGCGCGGTCAGCTATCTGCGGCAGTGGAATCGTTTGGTCCCCCGATCGAAGTGGATGAACAGCCTGGATCGCATTCTGCTGCGACTGATTCGAGTTGCTCGAAGATATCGATTGTGCCGGTGGCGTTTGTGCCTGAATCCCAGCAATGAACAGCGCGAAAGGAACGAAAAGCAGCGCGACGACCACACCGCGAGGGTTAAGCCGGTCTAGAATTTTGCGAATAACGGCCCTTGCGTGGATGCGATGAGATGACCCTCGTTGGGTCAAAGGTGTATATCCTCTTCTTCCTAGATCTGAACGGGCTGGCGAACACGCCAGATATGCTGTTCCGGAGGCTGTGTCTCTCACACTGTCAGAAGTGACAGTGTTCAAACTCCCCCTCTACGTTCTTCTGAATGATCTGGAGTTGTTGCCCCCATGAACGACCTTCCCTGAACCGAACTCAGCATCAGTCTGTCACTTTTGACAGTTAACGAACGGCGTTCGCTTGCGCGATTGTGAACGCGGCCTGAAAGCATTCCCTGAAGCGCAACGGACCTCTCTGATGGTGGCAAGCCGGAAGGCTGCAGACGCATCGGTGGAATCGCCGGAGATGCTGGCAAGGGTGCCGCGATCGGCGCAGTGGTCAGGGTCACGGCATCTATCGTGCAAAAAGGTCAGTGTCCCGAGTGAGACCCTGCTCGAATTTCGTCTCGAGCAGCCGCATCATTGCCGGCGGGTGTCTGAATCGTTCGCTGCAATCGAGAGGGTCCGGAGGAGCATTCGAGTTAGCTGCAGGTGCTGCTGTACCAGAAGAATATAGTCAGAAGCAGGAAAAATGAAAACAAGCAAGCCAGTCGCCCACGTGGATCAGACGGAGAAGGAGCTAACACGGGTTGACAGTCCCGAAGCTTTCGCCGAGTTAGCTCGAATGCACTCGCCACTTATCTTTCAAATGTCGCTCAAGATCTTGAAAAATCACGCGGATGCCGAGGACAACTTACAAACAGTTCTCTGTAAGGCGTACGCGAGCATCCATCGATTTGAGGGTCGCTCGCGTATCTCTACCTGGCTGGTGAGCATTGCCATCCACCAAGCCTTGATGAGAATCCGCGAAAATCGCCCTGATGCTCTTACCATCCCTCTGCAAAAATCTGAAAGCGTGGAAAGTATGCTCGCTGAGGTCGGTGACGGTCAGCCAAATCCCGAGCGTAGCTACATAGCCAAGGAACTAGTGGCAAAGGCCTTTGCTGGACTCCCTCGGTCGTTAGTCGATCTGTTCATCCGAAACAAAAGTGAGGGGTGGACACAGCGTGAGCTAGCTCGCGAAGCGGGAATCACGATTTCTTCGCTCAAGTCACGCATTTTCAGGGTGCGTGAGCGAATGCAGAAGCAGCTCGGGCCGGCCTGTTGACGCGAAGCTCAAAGAAGCGTTGCTAACACCGAGCTCAGTAGTAGGGCGAAACCGCAAAGATCGATCACTCAAAGCCAAGAAGATAAACAATGAGAAATCGTCTGTGTTTTGGTCTAGCTTTCCAGTTGGTTCTGTTCTGCGCACCTCAAACTACATGCGCGCAGAAAATTACAACCGACTGGGTTAAGGGATACAACTTTGCGGGGCTTAAACGTTTCGCCTGGAAAAAGAATCACTTGGTTACAATGCGCCACCCGGAAGACAACAAGATACTCGATCGCAAAATCATGCGGGCCGTTGCTCAAGAACTGGCGGCCAAAGGCATCGTCGAAGATTCCGCCAACCCGGACTTTTACCTTTTCTATCATGCCGGGCCAGGTGACGAAGGTCTCCTGGCCGGTGCCACGGCTCCGGCGGGTCTAGAGAGCGTACAACCGCCTGCTCTGCTTGCCCCTGATATGGTTGCCGGACCCAATGTCGGATTTGCTCCAAACGTGTGGTATTCCGTGCAGGGCAAGTTCGTCTTTTATGTGCTGGACAGCAAATCCAGTACGGTGATCTGGCAGGGTACTGCCACTAAACGCTGGCATGACCCGCAGAAGGCCCGTAAGAATGAAGAAAAAGAGATTAAGACTATTGTTAGTAAATCTTTGAAGGATTTTCCGCCCAAAAACAAGAAATAGGACGTAGATGCACGACTGAGGTTTGTTGTGGAAAGTTTCAGCGAGCGCGTTAGGAGTCGAGCTCGGCTTTAGCTTTCCTGAGTGAGTGCAATTCACTCACGGGAACGATGAGTTCAGCGAACCCACAGTCCAAACAAACCAAAACGCTCTGGCAAACGTAGACCGGGGGGATGCTCACTCCTTCTGGGTCGGGCAGGCTGGCTGTCAGCTCCCCGTCAAGCCTTTGAAGGTTCTCGGACTTGCACGCCTTACACGGCATTTCCACTCCAAACCGCCCGCTGCCCGGCGTGGACAATATCCCCGCAGGATGCTTTGGGTTCTTGAAGGCAACAGTCTAACACACCAACGCGGTGAAATTAATCCCCTGGCCGTTGCCGTTAATTCTTGCCATGGACCCATGGCGACCAGGCGGAGTGGTAGTTCCGCAAAACTGGCATTCTTTACAGTGTCAACGGCATTTTTTCGAGAATATCTTGAATCTTGGCAATCGGGATTGCCGCAGTTCACGGTCAGCATCTGCAGGTACTAACAATGCGCTTGATCCCGGGCATAGATGCTTTCTGGGTGCGCGGCCATCGGACGGGCTGATTGAGCAAAGTGAGAATACTTCTCGCAGATGATCACCCGCACTTTCCTGAGATGGAGGAACGCCTCCTGCAACCAGAATTCGAGGTGGTCGGAAAGGTCCGCGATGGTCGAGCTTTGGTTGAGGATGCCATGCTCTTGAATCCCGACCTCATTGTAACCGATGTATCGATGCCAGTTCTCAATGGCATCGAAGCCGCCGATCTATTAAGGCAATCAGGCTGTAAGTCCCGGATCATCTTTTTGACCGTTCACTCCGACCCTGACTTCGTACGTAGATGTCTGTCTACCGGTGCTTTTGGATACGTCGTGAAGTCACGAATCGCCAGTGACCTCCTCCCGGCTATTCGTGAAGTTCTGGAGGGTAGCATTTTTGTTTCACGCCACTTGCCCCGCGGCAATTGAGCGAGCATTGCACTTCTTGGATTTCATCTGTCATTCTTAAGTAACGTGGGTGTCAAATGCGCCGGTGCCGATCGCCTAGAATAGGATCGCTGACCATGCAATCGCGGCGAAGCCGTAGCCTTCCGCATGCAAGCGGAACCAGGCGTTCATCAGGCTATCGATGATGCGAGCTTCAGAACCTGCCGGCGCAGCAACGCATGTAAAGTCTCGATTTCTCGACGGGCTCGCTCCGCTTAACTTGAGGGTCGTTCTGGCCGCGGCCAGGGAACGAGCAGGTCACCTGGTCTGAGTTCAAGAGTCCGTGGGGGCTCCGAGATCAAAGTGGATATGACGCCGAACGGCAGCCCTTGCGCGCCCATTTGGTCAATCGATCTTCCCTCGACAGATAGAGGAATAGCGGCCCGTGCCCCGCGGAAAGAAGTTGAACACATCCGTTCTCGGGACTGCAGATGGCGGCTACAAACGTCACGAATCGTCCCTCCCCAACATCAACTGCAAGCGCTGCGTTTATCTGTTCCATAGCTCTCATCAGTCCGTTATTTAGTCCGAAGATCGTTCTGGCATAGGCTCGGCAGACAGCAGTCAGCAGTGCGGGACCAATTCCATGTCCCGTCACATCAGCCACTGCCAGGACGATTGTTCCATCGGACAGAAGTTGCCAGTCGTAGTAGTCACCGCCGGTGTGGTCCGCAGGCTGGTTCCATCCCGCGATCTGAAATCCTACGATCTCCGGCATCGTGCTTGGCAGCAGAGACCGTTGGATCGATCGCGCTATCTCTAGGTCATGCTCCAAGCGATCCAACTGACGTTGCGTTTTCGCCTCTCGCAGCGCTGCATCGACTTGCTTTCGGATCTCGGCAGCTACCACTCCGGAAACAAACCCAGCAACGACCAAGGTGATGGCATAACTGAATACTGCCGTTTCAGGCGAGAGCAGTGAAGTGCCTCCGCTTATGGCAGGTTTCCAGCCCAGATGAGCCGCAGCGGCCAAGTAGCTAATAGCCGCCGAAAACCCAGACAGTCTGCAAAGTCCCGGATTCAAACGAAGCGTGGAAAGGATAATGAACAGGAAGAAGACAAGAACTGCCGGATTCGCCAGCGGCCGATATACAGGATCAATAAGAGCACCGGGTAAAAACGCGACAGATAAAGCGGGGAGAGAAGTCTCCAAAATAATACTGATAGGCCAAGCCGCGAGTGGAACCTCTTGATCTTACTGAATTGCGCGATTTACGCCGCACAACATTACGAATTCAAAGGCAGCTAAACCGGCCAGTAGTACGCATGCAATCAGCCATTCGGAGAGATTGTCGTGTCCGCCTACAATGACGGATCGACCTGTTCGCAACAGGAATGCTGTTGCGATGGTACCAAGAACGATGCGAATCCGCAGGCGCTGACTCTTCAGGAGTGCGAGCCGAAAGGCAATAGATTCGATTTGCGGATCACTTACTTTGCTGCTTGGAGTCGGGCTCAGTTTTCAGGTACTTAACAAGTAAGACGTCGTTGCCCTTTTCTCCGTAGATCAATTCGTCCAAGAAGTGCTGCGCCAGCAGCACGCCATAGCCGCCTGGACGCAGCCCCTCAGCTTCGCGGAAGGCGGCGTGCTGGAGTGGGGCATCAGGAGGATTGGACCGAGCCGTGTGGCCGGCGTCGTCAGGCGAAAATCCTTTACCAGGATCTTTGATGCGACAGATCACCATGTGCCGCGCACGAACGTAGGAAATCTCAACGTATTCGGCCGGATCGAACTGCCCGCCATGCTCTATCGCGTTAAGCAGGATTTCGCGGAATGCCAGTGCAACATCGCCTTTTTCTGGGTCCGGTAGATCTGCGATCTCGTCGATGAACTGGATCAACCTCTCGGCGGTATACAGTTCGCACCGTGCTGCGAGACGGATCCATGCCGGCGTTGCGGAGAGCACCTCAATGCCATCATCCCAACACGGCCTTTCAGCCGCCAACCGAACCATGTCAACTAGGGCTTCACAAGAGACGGGTTTGGAGAAGTAGCTAAAAGCGTGCTCATGCATAGAGGCGATCACCTCCGCTGGCGTCGTTTCGTCGGCAAGAATGATCAGCCGTATGTGCGGCCGAACGCGGCGGATCTGGCGCAACAGCTCGACATCCTCACTGCCGGATGTTTTCTCGCTCGTGAGGATGAGACCACATGGCTCGGCTTGTGCCATGGCTAGCGCGGCTCTGTTGTCCGGCGCGTGTTGGATTTTCCATTTCTCCGGCGTGAGGACCAACCTAAGGGCAGCATCGACCCGCGGGTCGGCATCGACTACTAAAGCAGTGCTGGTAGGCAAAGTGGTCTCTCGAGGGCTGCTCAAAAATCCCTTCGAACTTATCAGGCCCACCTCTGGGTACTACTGTAACTTTTGCCAGATGCACTCCTTTCTCCCACACCTCATCGTCCTGACTTGCCTACCGACCAGGATTTTCGTCCAATATCAAAAAAAGTGAAGCTCTCGATCTCACGCAGTTCAATCTTAACTGCTATCGTCGTGGTAACCATCCTGGCAGCGGTCCCAGGTCAGATTCAGAGGCTCCTGAACACCGGTGAGCCTTACTTGTTTTCGCGCCTTTTCTTTGGAGATATGTTGGCACGTCTTTCCGGACCCGGGCGTTTACGATTTATTGTGCAGCCAGCGATTGCGCTTTTCTTGGGGATACGCGACGGGACAAAAGACGCGCAGTCTGGCTCTCCTCCCTTTTTGGCAGCGCTGCTCTCCAAAAGAACACACAAGCCCACTCTGTTATTGAGTGCGTTGGCATCGATCCGTGACTTAGTCGCGATGGCGATACTAGTGGACGTCATTTCGCAGTTTCTACTCTTCCGCAACATCCATCCGGCTGCGGCCTTGTTGCTAGGCCCGACGCTAATTGCCGTACCGTACGCCACATCCAGGGGCTTGGCAAATCGACTTGCACGGAAGGGAAACCAGCGGACGCCAGTCGCGCACCCGCGTTGAGCTACGCCAGTCGCAGAGGAGCCAACGAAGGGAACTGTAGGATGACGGCTCGTAATTGTGCGGACCTTACCCTTCAATGCCGGCGAGACGCAAACAAACCTAGATTCCGCCGACTAACCATCCGCTACCGCGTTTCGCGCCCTTGAAGCAAACGACGGGCCTAGCTCAGTAGTCCCGGTCACTTTTATTGCTCCATGCCTCCCAAGTGCCGACTGACGGAATCCTTCAACTTCAGGCGGGCGAGCGGACCCTTTTCTAACTGAGCTCAGCGAAAAGAAGCGGAACATTGCGACATACCTACTAGCGAGGTGATAGCAGAAAACCATTAGTTCCAAGTCAGCAGAGCCAGCCCTGAAACCCGAAATGCGATCTCTGAGGCGTTCAGCGTTATGTCCGCCGCGATCAGTACTTGGTCTGCCGTCCGACCGCATGGATGTGTCCAATGCCATGACTAGGTACAGCAATTCTAAACTTCGAGCACTTAGGGAAAACGCGACGGAACGCAATGTATTGACCACAGATTCGACTGACGACCGTGGGTCGTGAGTGTAAAATCAATAAGCCCGCCTTTGCTTTGCAACAACTTATATGCCTTTGGCTCCGCTTATTTCCCTGTTGTTTGAGCGCTATTTGTTGTCAATCCGTTCCAGTTTGTTCCCAATTGTCTAGCGGAACTCTTGAGGCGGATGACTGACGTAATCATGTTAGGAGAGCCGATGATAGTGGATTCTTGAATTGCCGTGCGATCCCTAACAAAATCAGTCCGCGGTTCGATGTGGTCCGCATTGCAAGGTCCACACGATCATTTTCTCCGGTTCCTGCTTATTTTACCGTGAGCTACTCAACCTATCGTCATAGGGGGCGAGTAAAATTCGAAAGCGGATATGGCAATGCGGATGGAACAACCAGCTGTATGGGCAATCCGCCACCTTTTTATCTGTGGCTCGAGATTCCAGTGTGCCCCGTCGTCTTCTTCTGGTCGACTCTATCAGCCTTTGCGCACACAAGCCGTCGGCGCGAGCGCCATCGCATAGTTCCGCTCTTCATTCGCGGGGATGACCAGGGCGCCCAGCACGATGGCAGCAACTTTGTAGCTACGAAAGAAGCCAGTACTGGTCGTGACGTCATCAGTAGCGAACACCTACAGTCACTGCAATCAATTTCGTGCTGATAGTACCTGTGTGGGCGAAGTGATATCGTGACTCTACATATACTCTGTAAGGAGGTTCGCCTACTCGGAAGGTGAGCCCGAGCCCTCCATTAAACCCAAGAGCACCCGAATTTGAGTGCACCTCGGTCAGATTAGTTATAACGACTCCTTCAACGCAGTTGTATCCCCACCATTGCCAAGCCTGAGAACAACTAATAGTGGTGCTGGGCGGAACCGGTCGCGAGAGGTTTACGGTGCGGTAATACCAGCCTGGACCACCTATAAAATAAGCGCCAAGCGCTTTTCCTCGCAACTCAAATCGATAGTTTGCGGTCAGGGCGAAAAGATTGCCGTTCCCACTGACGCCCCTGGATTGCAGTGCGGCACGAATCGGTCGGAGGGATTCGTTGTTTGGATACAACCAATTCCACATGAACTCGCCGATGAGCGCGTTGCGTCGGTCAAAATTATAGCCGACACCGGTACTGACTCCCCACCCAAAGGCTACGTTCTTTCCCATCGGATTCAAGGGCGCGCTTAGAGTCGTGCCCAGGCTGGTTGTAACGGATGGGTTGTCATTGCCAGTGCCTTCCTGTCCCCATATGGCGCTAGGAAAAGTCGCGAAAAAAAACCACAGGAAAACAGCTACGCGGTACTTCAACTGTGCCCTCCCCGAACCATTCCCCGAGCCGCACACTCAAGCAACACCCTTCGGCCACGTACTGGTCAAAGCTAAGCACTCGTTCTGAGATTCGACACTGTTAGAAATAACAGCTCGCAAAGAAGGTCAGGAGGAGGAGAATGCGAGCTATGTGACAGGTCATGATGGATTCATTCTCGGCGACGTTGGAACCTAGCACGATGCAAAAGCGCGGAGAACCGGTGTGGTGTATCCGTTGTGACAGCGATTGGACGATCAGCGCTTAACGTGCCTGCGCTGCCGTGTATCGCTTAGGTTCTGTGAGCAGAAACGCTTGGTCAGGTCTAAGAGTTGTTTACTCCGAAGAACACGAGAATAACGCGAACTAATCCAAAGCAGCAGGTCAAAACGTTGACGAGGAAAATAGTAAGAAAGCACAATGCGTAACACAATGTGTAAAGGATGTGAGAGCTTTTCTTTGACGGCGGCTAGGTGGGCTTGCACGGGGCCCAGTGTCGAGGCCCCTGCCCAAACTCGCACGGATCAAATGGGATAATCCGGCATCTCTATTTCGTGCGATGGGTGTCCCTGATGTTTGCAAGTCACGATTGCCACAAGGACCTCGCGAGCCTCGTGGGCGTTCGTGGGTGGCTTGTTCGACTCGGAGGTCACGGAGTCACAGCGATAGACGACGTCGAACATTTTCGAGTATTGATTGCATGAGAGCAGTTTGAAGCCACGGTCAGTGTTATAAGCATAGTTCAACTGCAAAAGAAACTTCGCACTGTGATACAGTTCCACGTTAGTTGAGTCGCTTTTGGGGATAGCAACGCCACGGAGATAGGTATGCGATTGCCCCGGGTGATCCTCGCCGATGATCACACTCTCGTTGCTGAGGCTTTACATCAGCTTATTGCCCCCCACTTTGACGTGGTGGCGACCGTTGCTGATGGTCGCGCCCTTCTAGATTCCACAAAATCTCTTAGGCCCGATCTGGTTGTGGTTGATATTGCGATGCCATTGCTGAATGGATTGGAGGCTGTCCGACATCTCAAGCGGGAAATCCCCGGCGTCAAAGTCATTTTCCTGACCATGAACGAGGATCCCGACGTAGCCCTGGAGGCCATGAATTCGGGCGCGTCAGGATACGTTTTGAAGAAATCAGCGGCTACGGAGCTACTTCAAACTATGCAGGCAGCCCTTCACGGTAAGTCCTACGTAACACCGCAGATTACTCGCGGGATTCAGGAATTGTTCATTCGCAAACCACAAGAAAGCAGCCGCCACAAATCACTTACACCACGTCAGCGAGAAGTCGCCCAGCTCTTGGCAGAGGGCAAGACTATGAAAGAGGCGGCCAACATCTTGCGGGTAACGCCGCGGACGGTTGCCTTTCACAAATATCGCATCATGCAGAATCATGGTCTCAAGACAAATGCCGATTTCATCCAATTTGCAATTAAGAACCGAATTGTTATGCGGTGATCCAGAAGCAGACCAACTATCTCACGCGCAGATGTGCCGTGCCGCTCCCATGTCGATGCGCGGTTTCGTGGTAGTGCCTCTCCAAGAACCGGCTCGAGTTCTCGTCGGCCCGGGGTTTCAGGGACTCGGTTGTGATCGCTAAGTCCGCGTTTCCTTCCGGGGACGAAACACCGTAACGCGATCTTGCCGCGATCAACTTCTGCACTTCCGCGTGAGGTAGCGGATGAGGGCCGCCAAGCGATTGGGCAGTGAGCAAGATCCTCGCGAAATGCTCCACAGTTTCTAATCGTTGATAAGCGGTTCTTAAGTCCTGGCCGCACGTCACCACACCGTGATTCTCGAGCAGAATCGCGTCATATTTCCTAACTAGCGGCTCGAGACCCGCGCAAAGCTGCCCGGTGCCCGGTGTCCCGTATGGCGCCAACGGAATCTTGCCGAGACCGACGATCACTTCCGGAAGAATCGCTTCTTCGAGTGCACGGCCCGCAGCGGCAAACCCCGTCGCTGTTGGGGGATGTGCGTGACAGACAGCACGCACATCATGCCGCAGTCGATAGTAGAGCAGATGCATCAGCATTTCGGTGGAAGGTTGGCCCCTACCGCAGAGCACATCGCCACTTAAGTCGGTAATCAAGAGATCGCCAGTTGCCAGATCACCTTTGCACGTCCCTGCGGGAGTCACAAGAATTCGGTCTCGATCGAGCCGCACCGATAGATTACCTTCGCAGGCGACGATGAATCCGTGCGCATACATCTTGCGCCCGGTCTTGCAGATCTGGCGCCTGAACTCACGCTCCATCTTGAATTGTCCAAGTTCGCTAGCCATGACGAGACACTTGGCCATTGAGACCGGTCCTTCCCATCTAAGTCGGTGCGCTTCTCGCACGTCCTGGCTTTGTCGCTTACCCTAAGCGATGTTTTACGGCGCGTTTTGCGAGACAGATAGAATGGGGCAGGCTTTGCCAGCCCCATCCTCTGTGCACTCAGGCGTCGGGGAAAATTGTTAGAATTGGTTTTCAACTTCGCAAATCAACGCATCGCGAAGCGATCGTCCGGATTGTCATTGCCGCCAAAGATAGACCGCAAAAAAGTGCGCCCAGTAGTCCGATGAGCGGCCAATCGCTGCCAGTCGTCGGAAGTTTCTTGGATATCTCCGGGGCTGCCTGCGCGGTTTCAGCAGGCGCAGCTGGCGCGGTCATAACCACTAAAATCGGTACATCGGCCTTCGGTTGTGGTGGGGGTGGCGGAGGAGTCCCGGTTCTCCTAATTTCTTGCGTAATCACCGTTTCCGGAACCTCGGTCACTCTTTGGGCCGCGACTGTCATCCCTTTTTTGAGGCCCCAGGCATCCGTTTCTTGCCCATCGACCACGAACTTTTGACCCTTCGGAATCTTGAACGTCTGGTTTTGGCCGTTTTCGAGCGTCAGGATAACGCTGTTGGGAGGAGTGACATGCCACACCTTCCCTGTGACGGTCTCCACCTTGGTGACCACCCTCGGTGTAGCCGTCGTAATCGTCTGTCTCTCAACCTTCATGCCAACCTGGAGTTGATGGACATTGAGTTGTTTTCCGTCGACGTTTATGGTCGTGCTCTCTGGGACATTGTCGAAATGTCGTAGAGTTCCGTCCTCCATTTTGACGACTACATTGTTCCCGCTGATGTAGATAATTTCACCCCGCGCTACGGCAACCTGCTTCGTCGATTCGCCGTGTGATTCTGTCGAGCTAGTTTGCACCTGCGCGGCCAAGGGCAAAGAGATCGCGACGCAAAGAGCGCCTCCGCCCAGCAAACCGCGCATGATCGTTCTTGAGACTCTAGTTGAGATCATCTGTTCCTCTCCTTATTTTGGTTATCGATGCCCGTGGGAATTGTGTCTTTGTCGGCGAAGTGCTGGCTTCGTACGCACTATCTAGGACTGCCGTCACGATGTATCGCATGGGAGCGTGGCCGACGAAGTAAAAGGGAAAGCATGTCACCAACGTTAAAGTCGGTGCTGCTGTGGGATTCAGGACCCAAGTATCCTCAGGTTTGACGATCCGAATCTGGCTCACAAGGTACCGATCTGAGTGTCGTGGCCGGACCAGTTCAAGCACATCCCCTGCGGCTATGTTTTGCAAACCACGGAAAAAGCCGTCCCGATGTCCTGCTATTCCTAAGTTGCCTGACACCCCGACCTGAGCGGTACCTAGAATTCTTCCCACGCCGCGATTTAGCGTTAAGTCATCCGCATCATCGAAGACCGGCACTTCAAGGTTGATCTTTGGAATACGGAGAATGGCCAGCGGAGCATCCGCCTTCTTAGCGATGCTGTCCTTGTAGGCCGAGATCCGCTTGGCCGACCAAAGGTGAAGATCAACCGCCGCACCCAAGACGGGATCCACTGGTACCGATGCTCCATCGGGGGGTTCGGACGCGTTTTCAGCTTCAAACTCCGCGATCGCGGTTCTTGCACTGATGGTCCGGTGAAATCGGGCAGCGAACCATACGCTCAGGAGCGTCAGGCCCGTAGCCAACAGCACGCGTTCGATCGTTCGAGTCCTCACAGTGTCGTCTCGTGATTTCGCAGCAATCGTTGCTAACTCTTCTGGTGTTACTAGAGTTCCCGCCACACCGACAAACCGCAGCAAAATGCTACGCGCACGGTCATTTGTTGCGACGAGGATGCAACTCGCACTCGTGGGCGCCAATGCGCAATCGATGGCTGCTTGAAACAACGCTCCCAGCCGGGTGATTGCGTTGGGCACAAAACTAGTGCGATTCATCTCCTCTGCCTTGGGGTAAGTCGAGCATCCGGTGCTGGATGCGCCGCACCTAGCCAAGTGTTCGGTTCGTACGATATGGGAGAGTTCCTCTGTCGCAAACTGTCAGAAGTGACAGGTAGAAGCTCTCAAGAGGGCGACTCCGATCTGGCAGTTTTGCCAGTGTTCCGAATCGCGAAGGCCACTTATAGAAGAAAACGAGACTGAATAAGAGGTGGCGAAATGGCAACAGCCATCCGAGGCTTACGCAGCCAGGTGACAGCAGTAATCTGCTCGATGCTGCTGGTTCCCGGAGGGATGCCTGCGACGGCGCGAGACTTAGGCGCACAACAGACTGCCGCGCCCGATGAACAAGCTCCAAAGATTCCGAATGATCAATTAGATTCTCTAGTTGCACCCATTGCTCTCTACCCGGACCCTCTCTTGGCTCAAGTCCTTGCTGCATCCACCTATCCTTTGGAAATCATCCAGCTTCAGCAGTGGCTTGCGCAACACAAGGATCTGAAAGACAAAGCGCTTGCAGACGCCGTGATGAAGCAGCCGTGGGACCCGAGCATCCAAGCGATGGCGGCACTCCCTGATGTTGTCAAGCGGCTTGCAGACGACATCCAGTGGACGACGGATCTAGGGAACGCCGTTCTGGCCCAGCAATCCGATGTCATGGATGCGGTGCAGCGCATGCGCTCGAAAGCCCAGGGCAAGGGGAACCTAAAGACCACCGAGCAGATGAAAGTGGAGACGAAGGTTGTGGAAAGCAAGAGCGTCATCGTGATCGAGCAGGCCAAGCCGCAAGTTATCTACGCTCCCAGCTATGACCCTGTAGTTGTCTATGGCCCCCCTCCGTACCCTTATCCACCCATCACTTATCCGCCTCCTGGATATTACGCCGGCGGATTGGCCCTTTCATTTGGCGTTGGCATGATGGTCGGAGCGGCCATGGGCGGAGGCTGGTGCTGCAACAGTGGGTGGGGGGGAAACAAC
>Ga0307471_100001304_pt1 | contig 13604 bp, 14 predicted proteins | sample atmos_gasesAM3C__2_FD_204566 | JGI IMG/M metagenome (GOLD analysis project Ga0307471, IMG submission 204566) | Hardwood forest soil microbial communities from Morgan-Monroe State Forest, Indiana, United States - atmos_gasesAM3C_515 | ecosystem: Environmental > Terrestrial > Soil > Temperate... | reverse complement strand
CGAGAAATTCCGCGAGATCCTCGGGCCGGTCGATATCGAGCCCGACCCCGCGAAGCCGCAGGATGCGCGGAGTGATGCCGCGCTCCAGCGCCGCCTCGAGATGGTGGAAGAAGCTCTGCCTGCCGAACCGGATCGGAATGGCGTCGGTGGGCACGAGCGCGACCGCATTCGTTCCCATATCCGCGAGCGCGGGCACCAGAGCGACGGCGGGGCGGGTTTGCGGCGCCGCCAGGATCTCGCCGATCTCGGTGCTGGTCGCGAGCGGCACATCGGCGGGAATCGCGAGCATGCCCGCCGCCCCCTCCGCTGCCAGCTCTTTCGCCGCCAGCATGATCGCCGCATTCGGCCCGTCGTGGCGGAGGTCGGCGATCACGCGGGCGCCGAACGAGCGGGCCGTCGCCGCGAGCGCGGGTTCGCGCGTGACCACGATCGTGCCGGCAAGCGCGGGGACGCCCGCGAGTGCCGCTAGGACATCCTCCAGCATGGCCCGCGCGAGACCCTGCCGCTCCTCGGCGGTCAGAACACCCGCAAGCCGCCGCTTGGCCTGCGCCAGATCCTTCGCAGGGACCACGGCCCAAAGACCATCACGGGCCACGCGGCGCCTCCTTTCTCGGCGAATTCGCACGGCGATCGAGGCTGGCGCCGAACTCGAGCGCCTCGCGCGCCAATCGCTCGCGGTCTTCCAGTGAGGTCATGAGAATGCGGCTGCTCCTCGTCGTCAAAGGCAAGCTGGCGGCTTCCGCGTGGTCGGCGCGGTCTATCATGATCCCATCGATGAGGCCGTCATAGTGCCGTGCGATCGAGGCCTGGGTCAGCGGCACATCGAGCTCGGCCATGATCTTCGCGGTGGGTCCTTTCACCGCCTGACCGCCAATTAAAGGCGAGACCGTGAGCGCCGGAGCGGCGCGGTCCTCGAGCGCTTGTCTCAACGCAGGCAGAGCCAGGATCGGGTCCACGCTCAGGTAGGGGTTCGAGGGGCAGATCACCACCAGCGCGAGATCGGGCGACTTGAGCGCCGCCATCACCCGTGCATTGGGCCTCGCTCGCTCGGCGCCTTCAAAAACGATTCGGCCGACCGCAGGTTCGCAACGGCGGGCGACGAAGTAGCGCTGGAAGGGCATCGTGCCCTCGGACGTCTCCACCAGCGTTCGCACGGGATCGTCGCTCATCGGCAGGAGCTCGGCCTCGATGCCCAGGCGCTGCGCGAAGTCGTCCGTGATCGCGGTCAGGCTCTCGCCGCGAGCGAGCCGCCGCGTCCGCTCGACATGGGTCGCGAGATCGCCGTCGCCGAGCCGGAACCAGGTTTCGCCACCGAGCGCCGCCAGCGCCTGCATGAAGGTCCAGGTCTCGCCGCGGCGTCCCCAGCCGGTCTCGGGATTGTCGAGCGCGGCGAGCGTGTACAGGACCGTGTCGAGGTCGGGCGAGACGTGCAGGCCGAGATGCACGAAATCATCGCCGGTATTGACACAGAGGACGAGCTGCTGCGGCGCGAGGACGCGATAGAGTCCCAAGGCGAGCTTCGCCCCGCCGACGCCGCCGCAGAGAGCGAGCACCTTTCCGCGCGCGATCATCGGAAGAGGTCGAGCTGCTTCGGCCGAATGAGCGCGCTCGCCGCGGATTCCGGCCGCTCGCCCCAGTCCAAGCCGTGCACGAGTACCGCCGGCTGGCGCTCGGCCGCCTGACCCATCACGAGCGATGCCGCGGCGGCGATCTCGTCGGCGAACCCGACCTGGGTCACGCGCAGCGCGCGGCCGAAAAGATCGGCTTCGCCCACCATGTCCACGAGCGACGGCAGACCTGCGGCGCCCAGCGCTACTCCCACCACGCCGTTTCGCCAGGCGCGCCCGAAGCTGTCGTTGATGACGACGCCGAATGCCACGCCGAAATGCGCGTCGAGCCGGCGCTTGAGCTCGCGGCACGTGCCGTCGGGATCCGCCGGCAAGAGCAGCACGCGCTCGCCCTCCTCGGCGTGATCGATGTTGGACTGGTCGACCCCGGCATTCGCCATCACGAAGCCAAGACGATGCTCGACGATCACCACGTCACGCTTGCAGCGAAGGATTTCCGCGGATTCGGAGAGGATCACCTCGATGAGACGCGGATCCTTGTGGCTTTGGCGCGCGATCTCCTGGGCGCGGGGCGAGGCCGTCACCTCCTCGAGGCGGCGATAGCGCCCCTGGGATTTCGAGACGATTTTCTGGGCCACCACCAGCACATCCCGGTCCCGGGGCCTGTGCCCCGTCGCCACGATCGCCGCGATCAGGATCGACGCGAGGTCGTCACCGGGCCGGATGAGCGGGATGCCCGGGAGTGCGATCAAGCCGACCCGTGCTGCGGCCATGCTCCGCGCCTCGCTTGCCAGTGCAGGCGTGGCTCAGGTGAGATTCATCTCGGTGAGCGTCAGGACGCGCACGCCCGCGGCTTCCAGTCCTTGACGCACGCCGCGCGCCGCCAGCACCGCGGTCGGCTCGTCGCCGTGGACGCAGAGGCTGTCGATCTTGCGCGGCAAGTGCTTGCCGTTTCGCGAGACGATCTCCTCGTCGAGCACCATGCGGACGACGCGGTTCTTGATCTCCTCGGGGTCGTGCAGCACGGCGCCCTGAAACTTTCGCGAGGTGAGATTCCCGTCGTCGTCGTAAAGGCGGTCGCAGAAGGCCTCGCGCGCCAACGGCAGCTCGAGCTTGAGCGCGGCGGCTTCCATCTGCGATCCCGCGAGCGCCACATAGATGATATTGCGATCGATGGTCTTGATGGCGCGGCCGATGGCGAGGCCGATCTCGAGGTCTTCGGCCGCCATGTTGTTGAGGGAGCCGTGGGGCTTCAGATGGGTGACCTTGGTCCCGGCGTAAGCCGCCATCCCCTGCAGCGCGCCGATCTGGTAGGCAACCATGTACTCGAGGTCGCGCGTGTTCATATCGATGCGGCGACGCCCGAAGCCCCAGAGATCGTTGAAGCTCGGGTGGGCGCCGATGCTCACGCCCTTCTGCTTCGCGCGCGTCACCACGTTGTGCATGGTGTTGGGATCGCCCGCGTGGAATCCGCAGGCGATGCTCGCGGATTTGATGATGTCCAGGAGTGCGTCGTCGTTGCCGATCTTGAACACGCCGAAGGATTCGCCCATGTCGGCATTCAGATTGACCTGATTCGCCATCGCGATCTCCTCGTCTCGAGTGCGCCCTGGGACATATGGTATCAAGTTCCGGACGATGATAAGATAGTCTCTTTGAGCGTGTCCGTTCAATGGCTTGAGCGTGCTCGGAATCGCAGCCGCCGTCGACTCCGGCCGCGATCCGGGCGCCGGGTGTCCCAAGGGGTGGCCGTCAGGTTCCTGCCAAGCGCCGACAGCGCCGTCATCGTCGAGTTCGGCGATCGGATCGATCGCGCCGTCAGCGATCAGGTGCTCGGTCTCGCCGCCCGGATGCGCGCGGCGGACATCGCGGGCGTCATCGAGGTGGTGCCGAGTTTTCGCTCGCTCATGGTGCAGTACGACCCGTTGCGCACCGGCTCAGCCGAGCTCATCGGCACCATCCGGTCTTTGCTGACCAGCAAGTCCGCGCTCGACCGTAAGCGGCGCCTCTGGCGCGTGCCGGTCTGCTACGAGAGCGACTTTGCGCCCGATCTCGCCAGCGTCGCCCGGCAGACCAAGCTTGCTCCCGAGGAGGTCGTGGCGCTCCATTCGGCCACCCGATACCACGTTTACATGATCGGCTTCGTGCCCGGCTTTCCCTATATGGGAGACCTCGCCGAAGCGCTGGTGCTGCCGCGGCTCGCCGATCCGCGCATTCGCGTCCCATCGGGCTCGGTCGCGATCGCGACCACCATGACCGCGATCTATCCGCTCGAGAGTCCCGGCGGCTGGCATCTCATCGGCACGACGCCGATCCCGATCTTCGACACCCTCGCCTCGCCCCCGGCGTTGTTCGCCCCGGGCGACGCCGTCGAGTTCGAGGCCATCGATCCCGATACTTTTGCGCGGATCCGATCCGCCACGGAACGGCGCGACTATCGGCCGGCCTCGACGGAGTTCGCGGGATGACGGCGGCGCTCAAGGTCGTGGCTCCCGGGATGCATACGACCATCCAGGATCTCGGCCGCCACGGCTATCAGGCTTTCGGCGTGCCGGTATCGGGCGCGCTCGATGTCGTCAGCCATCGGCTCGCCAATCGCATCGTCGGCAATGGCGATGACGCACCGACGCTCGAGATCCTCTTCCAAGGACCGACGCTCGACGTGGTAGCCGAGTCCGCGCGCATCGCCGTCGCCGGCGGCGGCGCCGAGATCGAGCTGATGGGCGATCGCCCGAGCAGCCTTGGAGGCTGGCGCAGCGCTTTGCTTAGCCGCGGCCAAAGATTCCGCGTGAGCAGGCTCGCCGAGGCCAGCTGCTGCTACCTCGCCGTCGAGGGCGGCTTTTCGGTCGAGCGCAGCCTCGGCAGCGCATCGACCTATGCCCGCGGCGGCTTCGGCGGGCTCGAGGGCCGAGCGCTTCAGGCGGGCGATCTGGTTCCGCTCATGCGCGAGCAGGCCTCGGAGCGTGCCGAGCTCGGGCTTGCCGAGCGGCCTCAGCTGGGCCGCGAGCAGCCGATCCGGATCGTGCTCGGGCCCCAGCAAGACCACTTCACCGAGGCCGCGCTCGAGCGCCTCGCCGGCGAGGAGTTCGTCGTCTCGAAGCATGCGGATCGCATGGGGATGCGCCTCGACGGGCCGCTCCTCGCGCATCGCGACGGCTACAACATCGTATCGGACGGCATCGCCACCGGCGCCATCCAGGTGCCGGGCTCCGGCCAGCCCATCCTGCTGCTCGCCGATCACCAGACCACCGGCGGCTATCCCAAGATCGCGACGGTGATCTCGGCGGACATTCCGGTCGTGGCTCGGCGCAAGCCCGGCGACCGCATCCGCTTCGAGGCGGTCGATGTCGCCGAGGCGGAGCGGCTGCGCCGGGAGCAGGAGGCCGCGTTCCAGGCCCTGGTTACGAGCCTGGCGCCGCTCAAGCCGGCGGCAGATCTCGATGCCGTGCGGCTCCTCGATGCCAATCTCATCAGTGGCGTGGTGTTCGACGAGACATGAGACGGAGGGAGGGAAGGGCGCACCATGACTGAGCTTGCCAAGGCGCTGCGGCTGAGCGCGGTTCCGCTCTATATCCAGGTCGCGGCGGAGCTCCGCAGGCGCATCGAGAGCGGGCACTGGGCCTCGGGCCAGAAGATCTCGACCATCGAGGACTTGCAGCAGGAATTCGGGGTCGCGCGCGTCACGGTCCGGCAGGCTGTCGAGCTCTTGGAGAAAGGCGGGCTTGTGCGCCGCCAGCAGGGACGGGGCACCTTCGTCACGACGGATGTCGAGGACACCCGCTGGCTCAAGCTCGACACCAGCTGGTCCTCGCTGATCGGAACGCTCAAGCACAACGTGCCCAAATTCATGCCGGTGAGCGTGCCCACCGAGCCGCCGCGGCTCGGGCCTGAGGAGGGCAAAGCCGCGCCCGATTACGTCTTCTTGCGAAGCGTGCAATACCGGGGCGAGCGAGCCTACTCGGTCGTGAGCGTGCAGCTCGCGAGAGACATCTATGAGCGCGATCCCCAGGCGTTTCGCCGCCATGCGGCCTTGCCCATCGTCGCGGAAATGAAGGGCGTGAAGATCGCCACCGCGCGGCAGACGCTGGTCATCGGGAGCGCGGACCCCGAGATCGCGGGATTGCTCGGAGTCCCTCTCCATGCGCCCACCGCCGAGGCCCGCTGCGTGGTGGTCGACCGGCGCGGCATCGCGATCTATGTCGCCGACATCATCTATCGCGGCGATTGCATCCGGCTGGAGACCACCTTGCTCAACGACGGCGGCTCTCAGCGGAGCGCCAAGGCCTGACCGGGCGCTCACGCCGGCGCGTCGCTGGGCGTCCACGAGAGTTCCTCGATCGGGCGTCGCGTCGCGGGCTTGCCGGATCCTGCCGGCAGGCCGAGGGTGACGATGGCCTGCGGCTCCCATCCCTTCGGCAGCGCCAGTGCCTCGGTGACCACGTCGGGACAGAAGAGCGGCGCGCACATCCAGCAGGCGCCGAGCCCCTCGGCATGGGCCGCCAGCAGCAGGTTCTGCACCGCCATGGCGGCGCTCTGCACGGCCATTATGTGCTCGGCCCGTCGCCGATCGTCCGGGTAGCGGTCCATATCCGCCATGTCGAGTGCCACGACGATCGCCACGGGGGCGCCGGTGATGCGCGCATGGGAACGCGCGACGTCCTGGTCGATCGCCGCAGGGGGATCGCCGTCCGCCAGCCGGTCGCGCCGCAGCCGGTCGCCCATGGCACGCGCGAGCCGGTCCTTCCAGTGGAACGGCGTCAGGATCGCGAACCGCCAGGGTTGACGGTTGTGCGCCGAGGGTGCCCAGCGCGCCGCCGCCAGGACGCGGTCGAGCGTTTCGGCCGGCACGGCGCTCGCTTCGTAGCGCCGGATCGAGCGCCGATCGGCCACCAGGCGATAGAAGAGCTCCGCAGGAGACTGCCGGCCGGACGTCATTCCCGATCTCCATCCTGACTCACGTGTCCTCGCATGTTGTCATAGGCCCGCGGCTGGAGCACCATCGGCGACCGAGGGAATTTCTCGAGATCAAGGGAGGCGTGTCATGAGTGTTGCGGATGCGAACCATGTGGTTCTGACCGGTGAAAATCCGTTCATCCGGCTGAGCGAGCGCGACGGCGACCCCAACAAGACCGATGCGAGCTTCTGGCGCATCATCTTTTGTCCGGCGGGACCGGGGCATGTGCTCTATCTCAAGAGCGAGCTCACGGATAATCGCTGGCGCATTTATTCCGACAACATCGCGATGGCGCGCTGGCTGCAATCGACCGTGCAGGGCATGCTCAATGCCGAGCTCGCCGACACGGCGATCCCCGTGATCGACGCAGGCTTCGAGAAGTCCGGCGATGTCCGCGACTACTGGACCGAGCGCGTCGCCACGAAGAACGAGGAAATCATCCTCACCTGGTATCAGATCGGCGAGCCCCTGTTGATCCACACGCAGCCGAATGCGGCGCCGGACCGGCCCTACGGCGTGTGCACGGTGCTTATACCGGCGCTCGGCGCGCGGCTCTCGCGCAACGGCGTCGGGGCGGCGGGCCGGCCCTGGCCGCGACAGCGCGAAGGCAGGCCTTTCAGCACCTGCGCGCTCGCCTTCTCGGAAAGCTGGACCCAGGCCCGCTGAAGAGTCCCGCGGAAGCCGCGCCGATGCAGGCCGCGGGCCAGGTCGTGGTGGTGACGGGCGGCGCCGGCGGCATCGGCCGGGCGCTCGCCGAGCGCTTTCACCGCGATGGCGCCAAGACCGTCGTGATTGCCGACCTCGACCGGGGCGCTGCGGACGCCGTGGCGGCCGGCATCGGCGGTGCTGCCGTGCGCTGCGACGTCGGCAAAGAGGCGGAGGTCGCGGCGCTGATCGAGGAGGCGGAGCGCCGTTTCGGCCCCATCGGCCTCTTCTGCTCGAATGCGGGCATCGCCGCCGGCTTCGATCTCCACGGCGAGACCGTCGCGGGTGCCTCGAACGAGGATTGGGCGCGGAGCTGGGCGGTCAACGTGATGGCTCATGTCTATGCGGCGCGCGCCCTGGTCCCGCGCATGAAGGCGCGCGGCGGCGGATATTTCCTGATCACGGTCTCCGCCGCCGGATTGCTATCGCAGATCGGCAGCGCGACCTATTCGACAACCAAGCACGCCGCCGTCGGCTTTGCCGAGAGCCTCGCGATCGCGCATCGCGCCGACGGCATCCGGGTCTCGATCCTGTGCCCCCAGGGCGTCGATACGGCCATGCTGCGCTCGTTGCCGCGGGGCCCGCAGTCCTTCGACGGCGTGCTCACGCCCGAGCAGGTGGCGGCCGCCGCCAGCGCGGGTCTCGAGTGCGAGCGTTTCCTGATCTTGCCGCACCCCGAGGTCGAGACCTATATGCGCCGCAAGGCCGACAACTACGACCGCTGGATCGCCGGCATGGCGAAGCTGCTGAGGATCACTCGAGAGGGCCGCGCGTAACCGGCCGCAATCCCTCGGCTCATTAACCCACCACGTTCATTGAACCGCGATATCGCACCAGCCTGCCCATCACCGGCAAGGCAATCGGAACATCGAAGCTGAATCGGCCGTCAATATCGGCACTCTCGATGGCGGTGGACTTCGGCGCCAACCAACGAGGCAGGCGGACGTTCCCGAGTCGCCCGCCCACCACGCGCAGGGTGAGACCATCGGCAGCCGCCTCGACCGAAAGGTCGAAGCTGAAGGGACCGAAGCGCTCGATCACCATTCCACTGCGCGATGGCCGGAGACGGCTTCGAAACTTCTGTCCGCCAAAATCGCGTTCCCAAACCTCCGTGCCATCGCGCTCGAGCCGCATGACTACTTGGACGTGCTCGTTATCGGTTGACGCCGGAAAACCGAACAGACGGGCCACAAGCGCGCCGATCATCGACTCTGCGCCTTCGATCCGCACGGAGCCGGCAAGCCGCGTCACCGGACCGGCTCTGTGAGCAGCCCTTACGACCTCTGGGAGTTTCTCGAAATCCTCCTGCACAGCCACCTCGAACGGAGCCACGGGATGAACGGTGCTCCGATGGGTGTTGATGCGCAGACGTGAGAATTCGTTGCCGATGACGTCGAGGGAAAGGAGGCCGGCTCCCGTTCGCGCGCCGATCGGGACGGCCGCACGGTTTGTCATCAGCTCTCGGATCAAGGCGAGCGCCGGCAGCGTGGGCACGTTAGGCCCGTCGCCCGCCTCCGCAACGAGGGTCCAGGTCGCAACAGTGGGTCGGTTCTGGGCGTCTTTTCCCGCTGCCTCGACGATCATGCCGCCGCGATCGGTTCCGAACCCCTCGGCTGCGCTAGAGATCCGCCGGATCAAACCCTCCAAGAAGGAGAGGCCGCGAGGCAAGCCGAGCCGCGGCAACCACGCGAGGAGAGCGAGTCCATGGTGGAGGGTGCCCAGCTCCAGCCCGGCTCTGAACCAGGCGGCGTCGCGTGGCCGAAAGCGGGTCACCAGAAGGTCGAGGTCGGGGGTTTCCGCCAAAGCGAGCTTGCGAGTGCCGAGGCCACCGATAGGCCGGGTGATCGTTCCCGACCAACCCCGTCTCGATGCCCAAGCCCCACCAACGAATACCGGCAGCGGCTGGCCCGCCCACGCGAGTATGGCCGCGACGATCGAACGGCCGCGCGGTGCCCGATTTCCGGGCGAGATGCCGACCTCGACACGATCGATGCGCTGCCAGCCCACCGTGAGGCTGTCCAGCACGGCATGGGATAGGGCAGGCGTCGAGCTCATGCCGGTAACCGCGACCACACCCGCCGCCCGCGCAGCATCGTCGAGCTCCGGAAATCGAGCCACGAAGTCACGGGCGTCCGCAAGGTCGAGATAGTCGAGCTGGGCGGCAATGGCGACTTTGGCAAGGCGCGGCTTGGCACCCTGGAATGGCCCCGCGGCGTCCACGACGATGCGCGCGCCGGACGCGCGCAGATCCGCGGGCGTTGTCGTGCGAATGTCGACGGTGGCGGTTTCTATCGATGCTGTTGGATATCGCGCGCGAGCCGCCCTGGCGGCGTCGTCGCACTTTGCTCGGTTGCGTCCAGCAACAATGACGCAAGCGTCGGTGGTGGCCGCAAGCCCGTCGACGAGCCGCGAACCGAATACGCCGGCTCCTCCCACGACCATGACCCGCGTCATGACAAATCGTTCTGCGTGACGACGAACCGGCTGCGGATCGCGGGGGTGGGCACGAGACAAGTGCCCCGCCTGCCGAACCAGCGATAACGATTTTGCGCGATGAGATCGTAAACAAAGTCGCGGATGGACCGCGGCAATAGGCGAAACACCCGAGTCCACCTCCAGCCCGGAAGGTCTCGGCAGACACGCAAAGCAGAATCGGCCTTGAACCAGGCCTTGCCGTCGCGGATCACGACGTTGGTTTGCGGTGCCTCGGCGTCGATCTGGAACCTGGCCGCAAGCGCATGCCCTGGCTCCGACTGGATCGATACGAAACGATACCGCCCGTCGGGGTCACGGGGGATGATGAAATTCACCCAACCCGCGCACAGCACGCAAACGCCATCGAACAGGATCAATCCCTCCGGCAGGTCGGCCGCGGCCTGAGGGTGCCAATCTCTCATACCTCCCTATAACACACCGAGGACCGCCCCTGGGTGCGCCCTCCTTACGCTGTCGAACGTCGAGGGCTATCCGCCGGCCATTTTCGGGAGAATGACCACCTCGCTCCCCGGCGGGATCGAGCGGAGCCAGTCATCGCGGTAGATCTGGCCGTCGATCGCCACGGCGACGCCACGCTCGAGCATCGGCTTCAGCTTCGGATGATCTTGGCCGAGGCGCGCCAGCAGCTGATGGATGGTCGCCGCCTCGACCTCGACCTTGGCGCGGCCGCCGGCCGCCGCCCTGAGCGGGCCCGACAGCATGACCTCGACCATCAGCGGCGCCGGCTCCCGTGTTTGGCTCCATCGATCGCCTTGAGGACACGCGGCGCCGACATCGGCAGCTGCGTCATGCGCACGCCCGCCGCCGCGGAGACCGCGTTGGCGATGGCCGCGAGCGGCGGCACGATCGAGGTCTCGCCGACGCCGCGCACGCCATAGGGATGCCCGGGATTCGGCACCTCGACGATCACGGTGTCGATCATCGGCAGGTCAGAGGCCACCGGAATGCGGTAGTCGAGGAAGCCCGGGTTCTGCAACCGGCCGTCCCTGCCGTAGATATATTCCTCGTTGATCGCCCAGCCGATGCCCTGGGCGGCGCCGCCCTGGAACTGGCCCTCGACGTAGCTTGGATGGACCGCCTTGCCGGCGTCCTGCACGACGGTATAGCGCGTGATATGCACGCGCCCGGTCTCGGGATCGACCTCGGCATCCGCCAGGTGCACGGCGAAGCTGACGCCGGCGCCGTCCGCGTTCACTTCGTAGTGGCCGGCGATCGGGCCGCCGGTCTTGGCGGCTTTCTTCGCGAGATCCTCCAGCGACAGCGGCTCGAAGCTGCCGGCATTCGGGCCGGAGGGCTTGGCATGGCCGTTCTCCCAGGTCACGGCGTCCGCCGGGATGCCCCAGATCTTCGCGGCGCGCGCGCAGAGCTTGGTGACGGCGTCGCGAGCGGCGCTGATCGTGGCGAGACCGGTCGAGAAGGTGACGCGGCTCCCTTCGGAGATGTCGTTGTAGCCGAGCGAGCTGGTGTCGGCGACGATCGCCCGCACCTTGTCGTAGGGGATGCCGAGCTCCTCCGCCGCCATCAGGCACATCGAGGCGCGCGAGCCGCCGATGTCGGGCGTGCCGACCACCAGCGCCACGGTGCCGTCGATGTTGACATTGAGCGAGACGCAGGTCTGACCACCGAAGTTGAACCAGAATCCGGCGGCGATGCCGCGGCCCTGATTGGCGCCGAGTGGCGCCTTGTAGTGCGGATGCTTGCGCGCGGCCTCCAGGCAGTCGATGAGACCGATGCGGTTGTACTTCGGCCCATAGGAGGAGCGCGTGCCTTCCTTGGCGGCGTTCTTGAGGCGCAGCTCGATCGGATCCATGTGGATCTTCTTCGCGAGCTCGTCGAGCACGCTCTCGACCGCGAAGGCCGCCATCGGCGCCCCCGGCGCGCGATAGGCCGCCTGCTTCGGACGGTTGGTGACGACGTCGTAGCCCACCACCTTGACGTGCTCGAGGTCGTAGCAGGCGAAGGCCGACATGGCGCCCAGCACGACCGGCGATCCCGTGAACGCGCCGCCTTGGAAGCGAAGCTCGGCATATCCGCCGGTGATGCGGCCGGCCTTGGTGACGCCGATCTTGACGGTCATGCTGGTGCTCGAGGTGGGACCCGAGGCGCGGAACACCTCCTCGCGCGACATCACGACTTTCACGGGCTTGCCCGCCTTGCGCGAAAGCGCGAGAGCCACCGGCTCCACGAACACGGTGGTCTTGCCGCCGAAGCCGCCGCCGATCTCCGAGGCGGTGACGCGCAGCCTGGAAACATCCATGCCCAGAAGCGCGGCGCAGGTATCGCGCACCATGAAATGGCCCTGGGTGCAGACCCAGAGCTCGCCCGAGCCGTCGGTGCCGACGCTCGCAAGGCAGGCGTGCGGCTCGATATAGCCCTGGTGGGTCGCTTCGGTCTTGAAGACGCGCTCGATGATGTGGTCCGCCTGCTTGAACCCCTGCTCGGGATCGCCATGGCCGAACTCATGCCGGCCCGCGATGTTGGAGGGCTTGGTCGGCGCGGGCTCGACGTTCTCCGTGATCATGTCGGCGTGCAGGATCGGCGCGCCAGGCTTCATGGCTTCGTCGACGACGGTGACGTGCGGCAGGATCTCGTAGTCGACTATGATCAGCTACAGCGCTGAGCGGGCGATCGCGGCGCTGGTGGCGGCGACGGCCGCGACCGCATGCCCGTCGTAGAGCGCTTTCTCGCGCGCCATCACGTTATAGAGCACGTCGCGCAGGCTGGCGTCGACATCCGCTGGGAAATCGTCGCGGGTGACGATCGCCTTGACGCCTGGAAGCTTCGCCGCCTTCGAGGCGTCGATGGCCCGGATCCGCGCGTGCGGATGCGGGCTGCGCAGGATTCTGCCGACCAGCATGCCCGGCGCAGTGGCGTCGGCGCCGAACTTCGCGCGGCCCGTGACCTTGTCGACGCCGTCCGGCCGCAGCGGCCTTGTGCCGACGACCTTGAACGAATGCGTGCGGGGATCGAGGTTTGCATCGAGCGGCATGGGATCAGCCCTTTCTCATCTCGGCGGCGGCGGCTTGCACCGCACGCACGATCTTGTCATAGCCGGTGCACCGGCAGAGATTGCCGGCGAGCCCGAAGCGGATCTCGCTCTCGGTCGGGTTGGGATTGTGGTCGAGCAGCGCCTTCGCGGAGACCAGGAAGCCCGGCGTGCAGATACCGCATTGCAGGGCCGCGAACTCCAGGAACTTCTCCTGGAGCGGATGGAGCTTGTCGCCGGCGGCGATGCCCTCGACCGTGCGGATCTCGCGCCCCTCGGCCTCGGCGCCCAGCACCAGGCAGGAGCAGACGACCCGGCCGTCCAGCGTCACGCTGCAGGCGCCGCAATCGCCGGTGCCGCAACCCTCCTTGCTCCCGGTCAGGCCGAGCCGGTCGCGTAGCACGTCGAGCAGCGTCTCGTCGACTTCGCAGAGATAAGAGACGGCGTCGCCGTTGATCGTGGTGGAAACCCGGACTTGAGCCATCAATTCCCCCTAGCGCGCTTCAGCGCCGTCTCGGCCGCGCGGCGCGCCAGCACGCCCGCGACCCGGATGCGGAACTCCTTGGTGCCTCGCTTGTCGTCGATCGGCCGGCACGCCGCGGAGGCAGCGGCGGCGAGCCGCTCCAGCGCCTTCGCATCGACCGTGCTGCCGATCAACGCCTTGGCCGCCTCGGGCACCAGGATCACCCGCTCGGCGACGGCCCCCAGGGCGACCCGCGCCGCCGTGCAGACGCCTTTGGCGTCGAGCGTCAGGCTGACGCCGGCGCCGACCACGGCGATGTCCATCTCCGAGCGCGGAATGAAGCGCAGATAGGCGTCGCCCGAGCGCGGTGGCCGCTTCGGCAACAGGATCGCCTCGACCATCTCGCCGCGCTTGAGCGAAGTCTTGCCGGGG
>Ga0307471_100001303_pt1 | contig 13606 bp, 10 predicted proteins | sample atmos_gasesAM3C__2_FD_204566 | JGI IMG/M metagenome (GOLD analysis project Ga0307471, IMG submission 204566) | Hardwood forest soil microbial communities from Morgan-Monroe State Forest, Indiana, United States - atmos_gasesAM3C_515 | ecosystem: Environmental > Terrestrial > Soil > Temperate... | reverse complement strand
AGGTTGAGGGCGTGAGATGACAGGAGGGGGTGGCGGCGGAGCTGTAGGCTGCGCTTCGTTCCGAACCGCCTGTACATGAAAGAGCCGATCAAGTGTGTCTGACTTGACCCGTTCCATCATACCGGAAAAGAGATCGTAACCTTCGCGCTTGTACTCAATGAGCGGATCCTTCTGCCCGTAGCCGCGTAATCCTATCCCGTCGCGCAGATGATCCATCCCGAGGAGGTGGTCTTTCCAATGGTGGTCGATGATTTGGAGCATGAAGGTCTTCTCCAGGAAGCGCATCAATTCCGGGGTCAGATCCTGTTCTCTCCGGTCATAGGCCTCGCGCACCTGCGTGCGAAGATCTTCAAGCAACGCGTCGCGCCCGACGGCCCGGAGTGGCTCAGCGCCGTTGTTCTTGCCCTGGGTGATGTCGAGGCCGAACTGGCCGTGCATGATTTCAGCGAGTCCTTTGAGATCCCATTCCTCTGAATATTGTTCAGCCGGACAATAGATGTTCAGCGCGGATTCCACCAGACCGTCTATCATACCGCGAAGTTCGTCTTTCAGATCCGAACCGCCCAAGACGGCGCGCCGGTGTTGGTATATCACCTCGCGCTGTTTGTTCATGACGTCGTCGTATTCCAGCAGCTGTTTCCGAATATCGAAGTGGTGGGCCTCGACCTTCTTTTGGGCGTTGGCGATGGCCCGTGTGACCATGCCGTGCTCGATCGGGACACCTTCTTCCATGCCGAGCTTGAGCATCAGCTGGGAGACCCGCTCGGAGGCGAAGATGCGCATCAGATCGTCTTCCAAGGACAGATAGAACCGTGACGAACCAGGGTCGCCCTGGCGACCGGCACGGCCTCGGAGTTGGTTATCGATCCGGCGGCTTTCGTGGCGCTCGGTCCCGAGAATGTGGAGGCCGCCGAGTGCGATGACTTCTTGTTTGTCCTTCTCACAATCGGCCCGAATCTGTTCGAAGATCTCCAGCTTGCGCGCATCCGACAGATCTTCTTCCCGGTACAGGATCTGTTTGAACATGAAATCGGGATTGCCGCCCAACAGAATATCGGTGCCGCGGCCCGCCATGTTGGTGGCGATGGTGACGGCGCCCTTGTGCCCGGCTTGCGCGATGATCTCGGCTTCTCGCTCATGCTGCTTGGCGTTGAGGACGTTGTGTTTCACGCCGTTCCGGCTCAGGTATCCGGCGAGGCGCTCCGATTTTTCGATGGAAATTGTGCCGACTAAGACGGGCTGGCCTCGCTCGTGGCATTCCTTGATATCTTCGACGATCGCGGTGAACTTTTCTTTCTCGGTTCGGTAGACGACATCCGCGTAATCCAGACGGATCATGTTGCGATTGGTCGGGACCACGTTAACGTCGAGATTGTAGATCTTGGCAAACTCCGCCGCTTCCGTGTCCGCCGTGCCGGTCATGCCGCTGAGTTTCTTATACATCCGGAAATAGTTCTGGAAGGTGACCGAGGCCAGTGTTTGGTTTTCGTTGGCGATCTTCACGCCTTCCTTGGCTTCAACGGCCTGATGCAGGCCGTCGCTCCAGCGGCGTCCCGGCATAAGTCGTCCGGTGAATTCATCCACGATGATGACTTCGCCCTCTTTCACAACATAGTCCACATCCCGTTTGTAGAGAGCATAGGCCTGGAGCGCCTTGACGACGTGGTGGACCAGATCCATATGATTGGGGTCGTAGAGGTTCTCCACGCCGAGCAATTTCTCGACTCGGACGTTGCCGTCCTCGGTCAACGACGCGGTCTTCGTTTTTTCCTCGATCGTGTAGTCGTGTTCCGGTTTCAGCTGTGGGATGATCGCGTTGATGCGATAGTAGAGATCGGTGGTTTCATCTGTCGGACCCGAAATTATCAATGGCGTACGGGCCTCATCGATGAGGATACTGTCGACTTCGTCCACGATGGCAAAGTTCAGCTCGCGCTGCACACACTGGGCCAGATCCGTGACGACCAGGTTGTCACGGAGGTAATCGAACCCGTACTCGTTGTTGGTGCCGTAGGTGATATCGGCACGATAGGCTTCAGCCCTCGTACAGGGGCGGAGAGACTGGAGCCGTTTGTCGGAGGCGTCGTAGGTCGGATCGAACAAAAAGGAGGCATCATGTTGAATGATGCCCACCGAAAGTCCCAGCGCGTGGTAGAGCACGCTCATCCACTGTGCATCGCGCTTGGCGAGGTAGTCGTTCACAGTGACGAGGTGCGCACCTTTCCCTTCGAGGGCATTCAGATAGACCGGCAGCGTGGCTACCAGGGTTTTCCCTTCTCCGGTCTTCATTTCGGCGATGCGACCCCGATGGAGAATGATGCCGCCGATCATCTGCACATCGAAATGGCGCATATTCAGCTTGCGGCGGGACATTTCACGGCAGACCGCGTAGGCCTCAGGCAGGATGTCGTCCAAAGTCTCCCCGGACTCAAGGCGCTTCTTGAACTCCTGGGTCTTGTCCGCGAGGGCGTGATCGGAGAGCGGAGTCAGGCCTGATTCCAAGCCGTTGATCTGTTCGACAATCGGGCGGATTGCCTTGATTTCACGTTCGTTTTTGCTGCCGAAGATCTGGTTGAGTAGATTCGTGACCATGATACTGTCGTTCAGAACGAACGCCGATCTCTCCAAAAGTGATTTGCGCAGTATACAGCATCCTTTCAATGAATCCTATAATAAGCAGGGGCCCGGTGCAAAGAGGCGTCTTGACAAGCCTGGTGGGTGTCACTTAGGATTTGGGTGAGTCATACTGGACGTCTGCCGATGAACCACACCGTCCTCAAAGTTCTGTCGATCCTCCTAATACTCTGTGTCCTTTCTGTCGGCGGATTAGCACAGGCGCAGTCGGTCGAGCATGCCGGGCACCATGCCCATCATCAAGCCGCCACGCACAGCACCGTACTCTGCTCCTGGATGTGTGCCGCCGGGACGCTTCTCGATACGGCAGTGGTTACGTTTCAGGCCGAACGCAGTCCTATCGCGTTCATCACGCTCTCCCATTCTGCACAACCCTCCATCGCGACGTGTCAGATTTCTTCCAGCCGCGCCCCTCCGTCTTTCTCTCTGTAGTCTCCATTGCTCATCGGCTCGCAGCAGGGCCGGATTCTGTCTCTCATGCGATCCACAGGGTGGGTTGCAGGAGAGGTAGGCAGGGCGATTCTTCTAGAGAGAAAGGACCAGCAACATCATGGTGGGGAAACGGTTCATCCTCGGATTCATTCTCAGTCTTGCACTCGTCTTATTTTCGTGGCCCAGCGCCCAGCAGGCACAAGCTTCCTGCGGCGCTGTCTCGTGTTTTGTCGTCATCGGGTCTCAGCAGCAAGTTCCGTCGGCAGGCCTCCTCACGGTCAATGCGATTTATAATTACACCCCGATGCGATTACTGGACGGAACGAATGGCGTGATCCCGGGGATCGACCAGGGAAGCCGGCAGATGATTTTGGATCATCATCAGGAGACTCGGACCATTACGCAGATCGCGACGCTCGACCTGAACTACGGTCTCACCGAACGGTTTGGACTCCAATTCACGCTCCCCTATGTGTGGCGTACGCATCACCACATCGATGGCCTTGGAGAGGATGGAACCAATGGCGAAGGGGAGTCGACGAATTTCTCCGCTAATGGAATTGGGGACATACGTGTGGGCCTCAAGTACAACATGTTGCCCACCCTGCGGAGTATGATCGTGCTGGGATTTGGCCTCTATCTTCCAACCGGCAGTACGGACCGTGAAGACAATCTCGGGAATTTGATGGAGTCGACCGCACAACTCGGTCGGGGGGCCGTCGGGTTGAATCCGACACTCTATCAGACCTATGAATTGGTCCCGCATAAGCTCAATCAATTTGCGTCAGCCAGTTACCGGCACACATTCCAAAACAACGATGGATACCAGTTTGGGGATCAGTGGGATTTCAATCTTGGTCTCAATCTCGTGACGGTTCCGTGGTTGGTGGTGTCTTCGCAGTTCAACTATCGGTATATGGTGCACGACAATTTCAGCAGTTCGCTGTACCGCTCCGCCACGCCTGCAGATACACCGTTCCCTGCTGAACCAATCTTGATTGACCCCACTATTCAAAACCGATCGGTGCCCACAACTGGGTCGACGTTCCTTTCATTCACACCGGGCTTTAACCTGAGCCTGGATGGATTGGTTGACTCTGCCTGGACGAGAATGACCTCTGTATATTTCTTTTCGGCGATTCCGGTGGCAAGGGATTCCAATAACAGTCTGGCGCAGGGTACCAGTTATGTCGCTGGACTGACACGCTCGTTTCAAATGCTGAACCCATAGTGAGCAGACCGGTAAAAGGAGAGGAGGCTGACATGCGACCAAGAGGAACCAACAGTATGTTTATGGGGCTCGTACTATTCGCAGCGTTGATGGTGATGCCCCCCTTCGACGGCTGGAGCATGGGCTCCCGAGTCCCGACGGTGGGCATGCAGGCTGAAGACTTTCAACTCGCCGATCTTGATGGCAAGATCCAGAGCCTCAGCCAGTATCGCGGCAAGATCGTGCTCGTGAACTTCTGGGCCACCTGGTGCAAGCCCTGCACAACCGAAATGCCTGCGATGCAAGCAACCTACGATAAGCTTCGGAGCAAAGGGTTTGTCGTTCTCGCTGTCAATGAGTTGGAAGACGACGCCAAGGTGCGCGAGCATATCAAGCAGTACGGCCACACATTCCCGGTTCTGATGGATCGCGACAATAAGGTGGCCAACCAGTTCGGCGTGTTCGGACTACCCGTGAGCGTCTTCATCGACCAAGAAGGACGAGTCCAGGAATACATCAAGGGCGGGCTGCTGACCGAGGACAAGATTGTTCAAACGGTCCAGCGCATTCAAGAAAACAAGCCGATGCAGGCGGCAGCGGCGAAGTAGGATGGCGTGATTCGATTCAATCGACAGCTCCTCGTTCTGCCTCTGGTGGCGTGCCTGCTGCTGGTGCCCGCGCTCGCTTCACCGGCGATGGTGGCCCATGAGGCGCAGCATGCCCACCACAAGGCGGCGGTCCACTCTTCCTCACTCTGTTCGTGGCTCTGCGGAGCAGGACAGAGTATCGAAACCTCCTCTATTCAACTCGACTCAATTTTGCAGCTACTCGATCTGCTTGAGACATACAGTGTTGATGAAGTCCGTCCTGCAGTTGCCACACTCAGATTCTTCCGCGGTCCTCCTGCAAACTCATAACAGTCTTCATCTCTCCCTTAACAATCTAGTCTAGCGACAGTGGCTGGTCTCGGCTTTCTGTTGTCTAGTCAATAGAAAGATCGTCGAACCATGACGCACAAATTGCGTTGGCGTTCTGTTCAATTATTGTGTGTTCTAGCATTGACCACTCTGATGGCATGGCCGTTGTCTGTAAGCGCTTCCTGTGGCTCGGTCAGCTGTTTCGTGGTGATCGGTTCGCAGCAGCAAGTGTCGCCGGCTGGTGTCATCACCATGAATCTGCTCTATAACAACACCCCGTCCGGTGTGCCACCCGAGGGGGCGAATACTATCCCGTACGCCAATCAACAGACAAAACAACTAATCCTGGGCAACACCCAGGTGAATCAACTCAATACCCGCGTGCAAACCGCGACGCTGGATTTGAACTATGGGCTCACAGACCGCATAGGCTTAGAAGTGATGGTTCCCTATAAGTGGGTCAGCTCGGTCGGTCAGTTCGGCGCCGGCACGACGTCGAATTTCAGCGATGCAGGGATCGGCGATGTGATGGGGAAATTGAAATATAACGTCTTGCCGACCTTGAGCAGTATGCTGGTCCTCGAAATGGGTGTGTTCTTCCCCACGGGAGACTATGACCAGAAAGGCGCCGGCGGCCAACTGGCGGAATCCACGCTGCAGGTCGGGCGGGGAGCCTGGGGCTTTGCACCCTCCTTCTATCAGACCTATGAACTGATGCCTCACCGCCTCAATCAATTTCTTCAAGGCTCCTGGCGCTATAACCTCCGGAACAGCGACGGGTACCAATTCGGTCAAGAGTATGCCTTGAACGGGGGGTTCAATCTGGTCACGCTGCCCTGGTTGACGATCACACAACAATTAAACTACCGATACAAGACTAAGGATAATATGCAGGCTTCGCTGTATTACTTGGCGGGTCCCCCCATCAATAGACCGCTTCCCATCGATCTTCAGGTCACGGACCGGGAGGTTCCGACGACGAACTTCTCGTACCTTGGCTATTCGGCTGGTGTGTCGATCAACGTGTTTGATTACGCTCAGATGTATTTCATCGCGCAAATTCCTGTTTATCGGGATTTCAATGGCAACCTGCAGATGCAGACCAGCTATGTGTTCGGGATGACGAAGTACTTTACGACGAAACCGCTGTTCTAACGCGACTCTGGCGATCAGGGCACGAAGAGATGCGGGGCTGAGACATATGGGCCTGACGACACCCGGAAATATGGCGACAAAAAGCTACGTGGCACGGTTCAGTCTGGTGGCCACGTTGGCGGCGACTCTGCTCGTCTTGCCCGTGGTGGTTGCGGCACATCCCGGCCAAGCCCATTGCCCCCACAATTCGTTGCGAACCACTGCCCATGCCCCCGGCCATTGCAGTTGGCATTGTGCGGGAAGTGAATCGGGGGAAGGAGCACCCTCGGCCACGAATAGCTCCCTGTTCCTTGTGGTTTACACTCTTACGTTTCAACAGGAAGGAGAGCCCCTCGCTCTCAACTTCTTATGCGGTTCACCACGAGCCCCTCCATCTCTCGCTCTGTGATCACTAGAATGATTCCCGCCCCCAAACTTTCCCGACAAATCGAGGTGGTGAGGGAGCGGCACAGGCAGAATTAGTCGTCCAAGCAACAAGCCCTTTTAATGGAGTGTGGAGGAAGCATGACAGGCTACAACCAACATAATGGCATATACGGCTTTTGTATGATCGGTGGGCTACTGAGCCTCGCCCTGGGAGGGCTGGTGGCCTGCTCAGATGGCGGCGCGACGAACAACACCACGGCGGAAACTTCTACCAGCGCGGGACTGTCAGGCCCGCTGGTCTTCGTCAACAACACAGGCGATAAAACGTTGACCAGCGTGGCGTTGAAGGGGGATTCCGGCAATGCTGTCGTTGGCACCATCAACGCTGCTAAGTTCGAAAACGTCGCGTTGGGCGACATGCAGTTCACTAAAGGCGAGTGGATCTTTCTGAATCTTGGAGCAGCTAACAAAGTGGCCACGATCGATCCCTTGACGGCGGCGACCCCAATTCACGAAACCAATCTTGTCACAGGCACTCGTCCTGTTCATATCTATCGTGACCTGAACAATGCCGAAGTGATCTGGTCAATGAACGACGGCGACAATGCCGGGGGTACACTCACGCCGGGCGTTGACCTTGTGAACTGCGCGGCGCAAGGGGGAGGATCGGTCACGGCGCTGCATAACTCCCACCTTGGTCCCGGCGGCCATCCGCCCGTCGTCTTGGGAACCACCTGCCTCCTGGCCCTCGGCCATAAGGTGGCGACGTTTTCATCCGGAGCGGGAGTCCCAATGCGCGTATTTGTCACAAGTGAAATTTCCGGTGAAATGGCCGTGATCGACGATAACGAAGCCTCCGCGGATTATCGCAAGCTCATCGGGCGGATCGACTTGTGTAATTCGACAAAGGAAGCTGCGCCCTGCGACGATGAGTCGGCGACTCCATTGACCACAGCGTTTACGCCCAACAGTTCCGCCCCACACGGGATTCGCTGGTCGACACGCACCAAGAAGGTCTACAGCATTCTTGAGGGGTATCACGATATCGTCGAAATCGACCCGACGACCTTGGCGATTACGAACACGTTCGATCTTACGGGATCGCCATACACCGCGTACGGGATCAGCCCTGATGGCCGTTTCCTGTTGCTGCGCGGCGACACCACCCCTCCGACGGGAACGAAGTTGGGAGTGATCGATCTGGGCACAGCAGGCAACCCACGAAGCGATTTCATCATCCCCGAGTTGGATGGTACTTCAGCCGGATCGTTCAAATTTTCTCCAGATGGGAAGCGCTTCTATATTCTGGCGGGCGATACCGCCACGGCTACCAAGAAGGATCGGCTCTTTGCCTTTGATGCTTCGACGTTGACGGCAGCGGTTCCATCGCTCACCCTTTTAAAAGAGATCCCGTTGGTGGCGACTGGTGGACATAGTTTGGATGTGTTGGCGCTGGGAGCCGGGGAAGCCAAGTACATCGTGGTCTCCAATAGCACAGACAATTCTGTCTCCATCATCAATGCGACGGATAATCTGATTAAACAGACGGTTACTGTTGGGCCAACGCCTGGCGCGGTCTTGATCTACTCTGTTGGTGCCGCTGCGGCTGGCAATCAAGCTGGGTCGTAGCTCACGGGAGGGTTAAAAGCCAAGCCATCTCTCTTGCCAGAGCGGCTCGACGACCATGGCATGCCGGAATAGTCGAGCGCTCGACGTTTCTTTTTCAGTCTGAAGCAAGGGGGCAGGACACCCTGCCCCCTTCATACTTCCGAAACCGCCTTCACCGATTTCGATTGAGCAGTGGCTCAAGCGTTGGGAAGACCCTCTCAACAATCAGACGATAGCCCTCTCCTGTCGGATGAATGCCATCGGCCTGGTTGAGCGATGCCGAGCCTGCCACGCCATCGAGAAAAAATGGAATCAGCGTCACGCGATATTGCTTCGCTAAGGTGAGGTAGAGCGCCTCAAACCCTGCGGTATAGTCTTGTCCATAGTTCGGAGGGAGCTTCATTCCTGCTAGGACGACCGTGACCGAGGCCTGTTGGAGCTGTTGAATGATCCGTTCAAGGTTGGCTTTCGTCTCCTGCAGACTGAGGCCGCGCAGTCCGTCGTTGGCGCCAAGTTCAAGAATGACGATGACCGGCTTGTTGTTCAGAACCCACGAGACTCTCCGGACTCCGCCGGCGGTTGTTTCTCCGCTGACTCCCGCATTCACGACCCGATAGGCATAGCCCGCTGCATCCAGCGCTCGCTGCAGGTGCGCGGGATATGAGTGATCCGGCGCGACACCTAAGCCAGCCGTCAGGCTGTTACCGAAGGCGACGATGCGCGGGCGTTCAGCTGGTATCTGGGTCTTTGAGGGGCTCGACGATGGTGTCGACGCGGGAAGTGCGTTACCGTACTCATACCCGAAGAGGAGGACAAAGGAGAAACAGAGCCAGGAAAATAGTTTTGTGAGAATCCATGAGCGGTGCATCGTCATCCAGTATAATATAGGCTCGACGTGGACGATACTCTGGAGGGCGGACCGACGACATGATTTCTCTTTCTCACCTGACGATGCGCTTGGCTGGCGGAGGCCATCAGATCACGATCCTCGACGATCTTACGCTTGAGATTCCGGATAAGCAGCGGGTAGCCATCGTCGGCCCATCCGGAAGCGGGAAGTCCACTTTGCTGGGCCTCATCGCAGGATTGGACCGCCCGACGTCCGGCTCTATCATGTTAAACGGTATAGAGATCTCGACGATGCGCGAGAGCGTGTTGGCGCGGTATCGTCTCGATCACATCGGCTACATCTTTCAATCCTTCCATCTGATTCCCACCCTGACCGCCCTGGAAAATGTCCTGGTGCCGTTGGAGTTGGCAGGGATTCGTACGGCCCAGGATCGCGCGACGGAGCTGTTGCAGACCGTCGGCCTGGGAGAACGCTTACATCACTATCCCGTCCAGCTGTCTGGCGGCGAACAGCAACGGGTGGCGGTGGCGAGAGCCTTTGCCTGTCACCCACCGATTCTGCTGGCCGATGAACCGACCGGCAATCTAGATTCGGCCACGGGCCAGCATGTGATGCATCTGCTCCATGCTCTCCATCGTGATTACGGCACCACCTTGGTCCTCGTCACGCATGATCGAGCGCTCGCGTCTTCGATGGAGCGCGTGATTGAGTTGCGAGACGGCCGCGTTGAATCCGACCGCCTCATCGACTCAGACCATCGGATTGCAGAGTCACCCCTGTGAATCCTTTTATCTTCAGAATGGCCTGGCGCGAAACCAGGGGAGCCTGGCGGCACTTTCTCTATTTCTTCGCCTGCATCGCGATCGGCGTCGGAGCCTTGGTGGGAGTGTCCCTTTTCAGCACGAATATGGAACGCGCCGTGACGAGAGAAGCGCGGGGGCTGTTAGGCGGCGATCTTGAAATTCGATTGACGCGGCCCCTGAGTCCCGGGGGACAGACGGTGTTGGACTCGCTGAGCACGCGAAAGATGGTCTTCACCCATGTGAGCGAACTCGTGGCCATGGCCGCACGCTCGACTTCAGGACCCTCTATGACCCAATCGACGCAGATCATCGAACTCAAAGCCGTTGAATCGGCATATCCCCTGTACGGGACGATTCGACTGGACCCGGCGCAATCGCCGGATTTCCTCCTCCACCCGGATGAGCGCCGCTGCGGTGGGCGCTCCTGTTTTGGGGCGGTGGTGCAGGAGTCTCTGCTGATACGGATGGGCCTCTCGATCGGGGATCGATTGAAGATCGGTCATGCGATGTTTCTGATCACCGGCGTCGTACGGACCGAGCCGGATCGAATGGCCAATGCCTTCATCTTGGGCCCGCGAGTAATGATTTCTCAGGAAGGACTCCAGGCGGCGAAGCTGATCAAGCCCGGAAGCCGGGTGCGAGAACGGTATCTCGTGAAGACGCCTTCCGATATCCCGCTGGAGCCGCTCCTCTCCGAACTGCGAGACCGACTGTCGGCAGATTCTGCGCGTGTATCCAGCTATCGCACGGCCCAGTCACAGTTGAGGCAATTTCTCGACCAACTCTCCCGCTATCTCGGGCTGATCGGTTTGACCGCGTTGTTCATCGGCGGACTAGGGGTCGGAACCTCGATTCATGCGTTCTTGCGGGACAAGTTGCGGACGATTGCAATCTTGAAAGCCGTCGGCGCGGATTCGGCCACGGTCGTCTCGACCTATGTGGTGCAAGCCATCTTCTTGGGCTGTGTCGGAAGCCTCGCCGGGATGTTGCTTGGGATCGCACTCCAACGAGGGCTGCCTCCCCTCATGGCAGGCCTGTTCATGTCCGACCTCCTCGATCAACTCGGTGTCTCGTTAGATTTGTCGTGGTCCTCAATTTGGCCCTTGATGAAAGGGGCGCTGCTGGGATTGTTATCGACACTGCTGTTTACTCTGTGGCCCCTGTTGAAGATTCGAGATATCCATCCGGGGGCAATCTTCCGGCGCGATGCAGAACAGTCGACGGCCGAACAGGAGACGCTTCCGTCACGATGGTGGGTGAGATGGGGGCTGGCCGATAGATGGAATGTCGGCACGGCCGGAGGGATCATCCTCGGGCTCTGCGCACTCTCCATCTGGCAGGCCGGCTCGTGGACGATCGGCTTCCTGTTTCTCGGTGCATTGTCTGTCGCCATCACGGTCCTCTTTCTCTGCGCGCGGATGTTCGTGCGAGGGCTGGCCTGGATGCCGTTACCCCGCGTCTTGAGTCTTCGCTATGCCCTGGGTAATGTCGTGCGGCCGGGAAGCCAGGCGACAGGGATCATGGTCGCCATCGGCATTGGCGTGATGGTGATTGTCACGGTGTCGTTGGTGGAACAGGCGTTGCTCCGTCAAGTACAGGAGAATCGACCGGCGGATGCTCCGACGTTTTTCTTCATCGATATTCAGCCTGATCAATCGAAGGAGTTCGTGTCGTTGGTCGCTCAGCGGGCCGACCGAGCGCGTCCAGAACTCACCCCGCTGGTACGGTCGCGACTCCATGCCATCGATGGCCGTGTCGTCACGATAGAAGAGGGAGTGGAGAAGGAGGACAAGCGCGCGGAAGGCAAAGAGGGGCGTGGGAAACAGTGGTATTTCACCCGAGAGTATGTGCTGACGTTCCTCGAGCAGCTACCGAAAGACAATCAGCTGGTCAAGGGGGAATGGTGGAAGCCTGGGCAGGTCTTCTCGACCCCACAGGTATCAGTGGAAGAAGACGCTGCCATGCACTTAGGCCTCACCATCGGCTCGATCGTGGAGTTCGATATTCAGGGGGCCACGGTGGCGGCGACGGTGAGCAGTATTCGCAAAGTTGAGTGGGGAAATTTCTCGACGAACTTCTACATGATCTTATCCCCAGGTGCGATTGCGGGGGCGCCGTTTACCTATGTGGCGACGGTGCGGGTCCTGCCAGAGCAAGAGGTACCGTTGCAGCAGGCAGTCGTCGCTTCATTTCCGAATGTCAGTGCGATCCATATCGGCGACGTACTTGATGGGTTCGCGCGGGTTCTCGACCGTCTCTCGCTGGCGATCAGGGCGGTGGCGTTATTTTGTGTGGCTGCCGGGGGGCTGGTCATGGCGGCAGCACTCGCGGCGACACGCTACCGGCGTCTGTACGAATCGGTCATTCTGAAGGCCCTCGGTGCAACCCGCAGCCTGATCGCACGCGCCTTTGCCATTGAGTATGTCGTGCTCGGCATCGTGGCCGGGTTGATCGGATTGACCCTCGGAAGTATCTTGTCATGGACCGTGTTGCGATATCTATTTGATCTTCCTTGGAGCATTCATCCACGAGTGCTTGGCACCGGCCTCCTCCTCACGATGGTACTGACACTGATAGTGGGTTTTGCAAGCACCTACCGGATTCTCGGCCAACGGCCTCTGGCCGTGCTCAGACACGAGTAACGCTCAACGACGATTTCAGACAGCATAGATAAGAAGTCGAATAGACGCTCAGATGGCGTGATCGGGAAGGCGTAAGTCGAGGATGCGGCGAAGGCGTCGCTCTTCGGATCCGAGAAAACTGGAAAAGCGAAGCCCAATTCCCTCGGCACAACGGGAGCGCACAATGGCCCCGTCGACCATGATGGGATCATCGTACTCGGCAGGATGAAATTCCAGCATCACGCGACATCCCATGGGAATACGTTGACTCGTGCGCACGCGACACCCCCGGAGAGACAAATTCGACAGCGTTCCTTCGACGACGACGCGCCGGCTTGGGTCATTGATGGGACGAACCTGTGCCGGGTACTGGACGGGAACACGTTCATAGTTACGGCGAGGATTGGTCATGAGCTTGCCGAGGAAGGTGGTGAAGCGATGGGCACAGAGTTGACAGCGAAAGGGATAGACGGTCAAGGTCCCGAGGAGCCGATCAGCCACCCCGTGGCGCGGAGCGAGTTTGGTCTTTCGTGTCCCGCATTTTGGGCAAGGGCAGGTGAGCATGGTCTGTCAGGGCTCCTCTGCTGATCGGTTCTGGCAGCCGATTCTACAGATTGATGAAAGCAACCGGCAATCCCCCTTTCGAGAGTCTGCCGAGTACATCAATTGGGAATGACCTTGAAGAGACCCCCTCTTTGGCTCAGTACGTAGAGCTCGCCCCCGGCATCTTCGCCAAAGCTGGTAATGGAGTCGCCTGGAGGACTGAGTAATGGCCATTCTGTCTGCTCTGTAGGTTGACCGTTTTGATAGCGAAAACTCTTCACGAATCCCGCACAAAAATCTCCATAGAAATAGGTTCCTTGCATCGCCGCTAAGGCAGACCCTCGGTACACATACCCACCCGTTACTGCACACGCTCCGCTGAGGTGGGGATAATCGAGCAGCGGCAACGTCAGGCCGCCGGAGTTGCAATTCATGGAGGGGTTGAAACAAAGAAATCCTTCCATCAA
>Ga0307471_100001302_pt1 | contig 13608 bp, 10 predicted proteins | sample atmos_gasesAM3C__2_FD_204566 | JGI IMG/M metagenome (GOLD analysis project Ga0307471, IMG submission 204566) | Hardwood forest soil microbial communities from Morgan-Monroe State Forest, Indiana, United States - atmos_gasesAM3C_515 | ecosystem: Environmental > Terrestrial > Soil > Temperate... | reverse complement strand
CGCGGTCCGTGCGTCCCTGGTTCGGAGTAATCCCAGATGCTGCGATTCTTTTTATGCGGTCAATTGGTTTGGCAGCGTTCGTGGCGATGATAGGGCTAAAAGCGGGCCCAGTCTTTGTGCAGGCCGTAAGAGAGTTTGGATACCTCCTCTTCCTTGGAGGGATCGTAGTGACGCTTACACCTCTCATTGCTGGTCTTTTCTTCGGCCGTTATGTTCTTGGACTCAACCCTGCATTATTGCTTGGAGGAATCGCCGGCGCTCAGACGATGATAGCGGGTGTGGCTGCAGTGCAAGAAAAATCGGACAGTCCTGTCGCTACACTAGGCTATTCATACACAGTCGCCTTTGGTCATGTGCTGCTAACGACCTGGGGAACCATTATCGTCTCGCTTATGACCTGACGGAGAGAAGACCTTTGAACGGGGCACGCCGACGGCAATTTTCACAATCTCGGCATTTAGTGGCGGCTGTGAATATTCGGGGGAATACTTAGTTTGACTAGGCTCAATAATGCCCGTGCAATAGGAGATGTATGGGACAAAAATTACGCGGGGCGCAGGTGGCATTCGTGGTGTCGTTAGTTGTACCCGCTTTTTTCCTTGGGGAAGCCGCGCAGAAAAATAGAACACTAGTGATAAATGGCCATCCGGGAGAAGTTGTGGTCATCGAAAGAGATGGTCATGCGTATGTCGACATTGAGGCACTAGCGCGCACGACGAATGGTTCGCTGAGCTTCAACGGAAATCAGATCTTGCTGACATTACCTGGTGCGGTCGCACCGGCTCCCGCGACAACGCAGCCTTCCGCATCCGGCTTCACTAAGGACTTCATCAGGGCGGGCATCGAAGAAATGGCCGTGATTAGGGAGTGGCGAAGCACTCTCAGAAACGCAGTCCAGCGGGGATATCCGGTAACTGAAGACTGGATAAACGGTTATCAGGCTCGCGCTGAACAGAGCCTGCGATTGTTATCCTTGGCGGCCACAACAGAATCTGACAAAAGCGCAGTTCAGCTGCTCACGAATGAGTTCAACAATATGAAGAACTTGAGTGACCGGTTCGTGGAGGCGAACAAATCCAGGACATACGTTCCCCCTGAATCGCTCAATAATGATCCGCTGGACCAAAGAATCCTGAATTGCGCGCGCGCGCTCGCTGCGATGGCCGCAAGCGGCCAGTTTGCGAATGACGGTTCGTGCCACTGATGTCCCCAAAAACGAATCAAAGCATGAGAAATAGACTGCAGTGCTCAAGGAAGCCCTGCTCATTCGCACCCGCTGCGCTATCTGGAACGTGAACGCGAAGGAGCGATGCACGTATGTTCAATCCGCTGGACCGTCCATTTCTCATTTTTGTGGTCTCTCTGCTCATATTTTGGCTTTCGGCGTGGATCGGCGGCTGGATCCGCAAGAGGCAGGGCAACCAGAAGGAAGACAGCTACGAGGATTTCGCATTCGTCCTGGGCGCCACCCTGACACTACTGGGGCTTATTGTCGGCTTTACCTTTTCTATGGCCGTGAACAGGTATGACCAGCGCAAGAACTACGAAGAACAAGAAGCCAATGCAATCGGGACTGAATACGTACGAGCGGACTTGTTGCCTATTGGGGAAGCGGCGAAAGTGCACGCTTTGTTGAGGAGCTATCTTGATCAGCGCGTGCTCTGTTACAGGGCGCAAAACGAGCAACAGCTTCGGCAGGTCAACGCTCAAACAGCTCGACTGCAGATTGAGATGTGGTCCACCGTCAGCGCGCCCGCCGCTGCAGAGCCAACACCTGTGGCAGCTCTTATTCTCGCTGGTATGAACGACGTACTGAACTCACAAGGATACACACAGGCAGCGTGGTGGAACCGCATTCCAATTGCCGCATGGTTATTGCTGATGATTATTTCTATCTTCTGTAACATCTTAGTGGGTTACGTCGCGCACGGAAGGAGCGCCTTCCTCTTCCTAATTTTGCCTATCGCCCTTTCCATATCAATGTTTCTAATAGCAGACATCGATAGCCCGCATCGCGGAATTATTCGTGTGGCGCCGCAGAATTTAGAGAGCTTAGTTGGGTCCCTGCAATCGCAATGATGCTGAACCATCCTGCACAGAACTTCTCGAACTAGTTCGGTCTGCCCAACCACGAATATTGCCACCCGATAGAGACGTTCTGGTAATTCCCACCGTAGCGAATGTAGGCGCCATCGTTGTAGCTGAGCTTTATTGTCTGGTGCCTAGACACAGGAATCGATGCCGTTGCCCCAATGCGAGAATTCCTCTGGCGCGTTGCGTTGTTTTGCACACCATTTAGGGACGTGCTACCGCCGAACCAATAATTCCCATCAAGGGAGACCCACAATCTGGGCTTGAAATCGTAGCTGAGATGTCCTTCGAAGGACCCCGTTGGACTCTGCGATTGTGTATTGGTGCCAGGTGAGAATTGGTTGCGCGAAAAAAAATCAGGGTTTGTGGTGAAAAACCAGACTCCTCCGTAGGCATCAAGAATCCAATGGCCCCAGCGTCTGGAATAGCCAAGCTCCGGCTTCAGAGCCCAGCGATTGGTCCCAAGATTGATGAGTTTGGTCGGGTCGTATTGACCCGTAGGAGGCACCAGTTTGATGCTGACACCGATAATGGTTTTCTGCCTCCATTTTAAGTACTCCTGAACGTTCATCGCGGGACCGCCTTTGAGGTTTACAGAGAAACGAAAGCTGGTCCCCAGGAGACCTGAACGGTGCGCGAGCGTCTCCGCGTCGGCGACGGTCCCTCGGAAGTTTCCAATCCCGTACGGCAGGGAAGCGTTAAACATAGCGGTGCGGCCAAAAAAGTTGAGGGAGTGCGCGATGCTGATGGTGGAGACGTTAAATCTCGCCGTGGCGTCGGTAATGGGGGTTGTTCCATCAAAGATGATGTTTCCGTCGAAGAAGGAATACGTCAAGGTGACAGCATTCGAATGCAAAGGGGTAATGATGTAAGCCCGGGGAGCTAGATCTTGCGCCCGGCAGATGGCAGCGGCAAGACATCCACTGAAAAGCAGAACAATCGCGCGCGACTTTGCTCCTAAATACGTCATTTTCAATAATGTAGGGACTTGGCCAAGCCTTAACAGCTGTAAGTATTGACAGTTCACCTCTTCCTCGAAGGCACCTAGGATGCGAATGATTTCCGTCATTTCTGTGGTTGAACCATGTGGATGTCGACTTGCCAGGAATCCATCGGAATACCAGAACGTTTTGAAGGCGTGATGGAGATGAACTGTTTCATCAAGGCCTTTACCTCGGCATGCCGGAGTGGGGGTATCACGTTTTTTCACTGGAGACGCCCTGAGGCAGGAAGTGATCGCAAGAGAACTTCTCAAGGACGCACGGGAGAGCAGCCATGACCAAGACCGCGGAAAATGAACGTCTTGACGCAGTAATTTCTAGAAGCATTCCATGGAAAAAATGGGGCCCTTACCTAAGTGAGCGTCAGTGGGGCACAGTCCGCGAGGATTATAGCGAAGGCGGTGACGCCTGGAATTACTTCACCCACGAGCATGCGCGTTCGCGCGCCTACCGCTGGGGTGAAGACGGTTTAGCCGGGATTTCCGATGACAAACAACGGCTCTGCTTCGCGCTGGCCTTGTGGAATGGCAAGGACTCTATCCTCAAGGAGCGACTCTTTGGGTTGACCAACAACGAGGGCAACCACGGCGAGGATGTGAAGGAGTACTACTTTTATCTCGACAGCACGCCAACGCACTCCTACATGAAGTACCTCTACAAATATCCCCAAGCGGCCTATCCGTATGCTGATCTGGTGGAGACGAACCGTCGTCGTTCGAAGAACGACATGGAGTACGAGCTCCTCGACACTGGCGTTTTCAATGAAGACCGGTATTTCGACGTCTTTGTGGAATATGCCAAAGACGGTCCAGAAGACATGCTGGTTCGCATCACGGCAGTCAACCGTGGACGGGACGCGGCAGAACTGCATCTCTTACCGACGCTCTGGTTCCGGAACGACTGGTCGGCTTGGATTGCCGCATCCAACAGGGCCGCCGAGAAACCAATCCTAAAGCAGATTGAAGCCGCTGCGGGCACGAGCGCGGCAGTGGCAATGCATTCGCTGCTGGGCAAATACATCTTTTCCTGCGAAGGCGATGTGCCTCTGCTCTTCACGGAGAACGAAACAAACCACGAGCTGCTCTTTCCTGGGCAAAAGAACGAGAGTCCCCACGTTAAGGACGGCATCAACAATCGCGTGGTGCAAAGCAACCACGGTGCCGTAAATCCCGACAAGAAGGGCACTAAGGTCGCCGCGCACTACCAGTCCAATGTAGGTGGGGGTCAGACCAAAGTGATTCGTCTGCGGCTCTCCAGCAGTTCTTCGGACCAGAAGGTCAAACCCTTCGGAAAGCAATTTGATGATGTCTTCGCTGACCGGCTTCGCGAAGCCGATGAGTTTTACAAGTCGGTCACGCCACCCTCGGTGGGCGAAGATACGGCCAAGGTGATGCGCCAGGCCCTCGCCGGCATGCTCTGGAGCAAGCAGTTCTTCTTCTTCGACGGGGACAATTGGCTCGACGAGCACAAGTCCAACCCGCTCCATTCCGGATATCGGAATTCCCGGAACTCGGAGTGGTACCACATGCTGAACCAGGACATCATCTCCATGCCCGACAAGTGGGAATATCCCTGGTACGCAGCCTGGGATCTGGCCTTCCACACCCTTCCGCTCTCCATCGTGGATCCCGACTTCGCCAAGCAGCAGATGGAACTGATGCTCCGCTCCGCCTACCTGCATCCCAACGGCCAGATGCCTGCCTACGAGTGGAACTTCAGCGACGTGAACCCCCCGGTCCACGCATTCGCCAGTCTTTTTTTGTACCGCAGTGAAATGGCCCTTCGCGGCGAGACGGACGTGGAGTTTCTCAAGGCGACGTTCAACAAGCTCTTGCTGAACTTCACCTGGTGGGTGAACCGAAAGGACCGCTTCGGAAAGAACGTGTTTGAGGGAGGCTTCCTCGGTCTCGACAACATCGGCGTTTTCGACCGCAGCGCCCCGCTGCCCACCGGCGGCCACCTGGAGCAGGCGGACGGCACGGCCTGGATGGCCTTGTTCAGCCAGAATATGCTGGAACTCGCATTCGAGATCACCCTCCACGATCGCACGTACGAACCCATGATCATGAAGTTCGCCGAGCACTTTTATTATATCGGCGCGGCCATGAACCGGCAGGGTCGCGATGGCATGTGGGACGAGGAAGACGGTTTCTACTACGATCTGCTGCGGCTGCCAGACGGTAGCTCTCAGAGGCTCAAGGTGCGCTCCATGGTGGGACTCCTTCCGCTGTGTGCGACTACGGTTACCGAAAAATCGATGCGGGATCAAATTCCGCAGACGATAACTATGGTGCAGGAACGCCTGCGCCGCATTCCCGAACTCAAGACGACCATCCACCCTACGGGCATAGGACACCTTGGCGTAGCTGAGCGCGGCATCATGGCCCTGGTCAACCCCGAACGGCTACGCCAGATCCTGACCAAGATGCTCGACGAGAATGAGTTCCTGAGCCCCTACGGGATCCGCTCGCTCTCCAAGTTCCACCAACAGCATCCGTTTGTCTTAAACGTAGGCGGCCAGGAGCACCGCGTGGACTATTTGCCGGCCGAGTCCAACACCGGCATGTTCGGCGGCAACTCCAACTGGCGGGGTCCGGTCTGGATGCCTATGAACATGCTCATTATCCGGGCGCTATTGAACTTCTACTTGTATTACGGCGACAATTTCCAAATCGAATGCCCCACGGGTTCGGGCAAGCTCATGAATCTCTTCGAAGTAAGCAAGGAGATCTCCGACCGGATCAACCGGATTTTCACCCGCGACGAGCGTGGACGGCGACCCGTCTATGGCGGTACTGAGAAATTCCAAAGCGATCCCCTCTGGCGGGACAACATCTGCTTCTTTGAGTACTTCCATGGCGACAATGGTGCCGGATTAGGCGCCAGTCACCAGACCGGCTGGACCGGACTCGTGGCCAAGCTCATCCAACTATACGGATCCATTGATGCCAAGAGAGCCTTGGAATTGGGCAGGCGGGCCGCTTTCACTGAGGTACCTGACAAAACGCGAAGCGCAGCGGCCAGAGCGATGGCAGGAGGAGAACGCTATTAAGCCTGCAAAAAATGAGCGTACCTGCTCTCTCCTTAACCATGAGAAATCGAGACTCTGAACTGATTAGGTTTTCTTATCCGAAAAACGCTTTTTGGGGAGAAGTCTAGAATTTCTCCGGGACAAAGTGTCTTCCCTTCAGAGGAATCTGATCGTCATAACTTTCTTTGGTCTTGCGCTTTGGCAGTTTCACATCTTCCCGCGGCACTTTGCCGTAAGGGATCATGCCCAATAAATGAGTGATGCAATTTAGGCGCGCTTTCCTCTTGTCGTCTGAGCGAACGATGTACCACGGTGCATGCCTGCTGTCGGTTGCCTCCAGCATTTTGTCTCGCGCATGGGAGTACTCGTACCAGCGGCGAAACGACTCCAAGTCCATTGGGCTGAGCTTCCATTGACGAAGCGGGTCCTTAATGCGGGCCTCAAATCGCCGCTGCTGTTCCTTCTTGCCGACCTCCATCCAATACTTGATGAGAATAATTCCAGCGTCCACAATGTACTTCTCAAATTCGGGGCAGAGTTGCAGGAACCTTCGATGCTGTTCTTTGGTGCAAAAATCCATCACGTATTCCACTCCCGCGCGGTTGTACCAACTCCTGTCGAAGATGACAATTTCCCCGGCGGCAGGAAAATGCTGCATGTAACGCTGCATGTACATTTGGCCTTTTTCGCGGTCGGACGGAGCGGGCAGCGCCACTAGACGGAAAATGCGCGGGCTGACCCGCTCTGTAATCGCTCGAATTGTGCCGCCTTTGCCGGCCGCATCACGTCCTTCGAAGACGACAATCACTCGAAGCCCTTTATACTTGATCCAGTCCTGAAGCTTGCAGAGTTCCATTTGGAGCCAGCTGATCTCCTTGTCATACTCCTTGCGTTTCAAACGTCCGTCATTGTTTCCGTCTTTCTTTTTCGCCATCGAAAATCCCACTCCTTAGCTTTGTAAGGGATTTGGATTACTGCTGTCTAAAATCAGGACAAGTCCGCGAATGTCTCGTCAGACGAGCACATCCCTCGGTAAAGAGGCGTGGTTGGCCATGGAGATGGCTTTCGCTCTTTGTCCCATATTTCAATGATCAACCGTTGACATGCGCAGGCAACTGGCAAAAATTACAGCTAGCAAGCATTTTCTCTTTGAAAAAGCGTGTGCCCAAGCCGGTTCTGGAGATCTTTCGCACAAAGCTGGAGAACTCGAGGAAGGGTGTCACGATATGGCTACTTTTTAGTGTTAGGAGGAAAGTCTTTGAACGATTTTGATACCAGTTCATTAACTTCCTTATCTAGATTGCGAATCGCCTTGTTGGGGTCGCGAAACGTCTTGTTATATTTCGTTTCCCATACGATTTTCCCAGACTCGTCAGCAATGTAGAACTCGATTTGGCCGTTCACCTTTAGCCATGTGGCTGGAGCCAGCGCCGGGCCGTTGCCTAACCCGTACGTCGGGGTGCGATCAACGGGGTTAGGGGAGGTAGAGTTCGCTTGCGCCTGCCCCCCGGCGTTGATCAGCATGTCGCCGCCTCCATCATAGTAAATGTAGAAGTCCGGTTTATCCTTGACTTCGACGAAGCCCCTCGCGCTTAGGGTCTGATTGACGACCCTCACGATCTTGAGGGCCATCTCTTCGTTCGTATCAGGGTGCTGGCGAGTCAGGAGGCGGTTTTGCCGCCAGGCGTAACGCTTGTGCCCAGAAAAGTCGAAGGTCTTGTCGAATGTGGTGGAGGTCTTCTGAGCGAAAGCAATGGGTGTCGAAAGTATTACCAAAAACAGGAGACTCAACTGGCCGGCCCGATCCCTCAATAGCGACCGAATTGTTGGGCAGCACAGGAGATTCCTGAGTCGCAAAGCTGTTTTCGCAACGAATACTGCCGGCAAATTCGTGCGCGGGATCATGTTATCGGTCATCGGCATTGTCTACGCGGCCCGAGCCTTGTTGCTTCAGATTCTGCGACGGCGGAAGTTACTATTTGTCTTTGTCCACTTTCACGAAACTGTACTTGGCGCTGAATTGGATGCGAGGTGCATTTGCCTTTAGCCCATTTTGCTCCACTGCCCAACCATAGAGGAATTCAGCCCCAACGTTCAGAGATCCGTATGGATTCCAGATCAAGTTGGTTCCGGTATACGTGCCATGGTTATAGGTTGTGCCGGCGGACAGACTGGTATTGTTTACTGCGGCGTATGAGTAGATCGCGCTAGAACGCAGCGCCTTCCGCCAATAGTGCTGATATGCAGCCTCGACTCCCACTGCGGGAGTCGCTTGCAAATGAGGGGTTAGGCCTGATGCAGGCTCCGCATCAATTCCCAATCCCGAAGTGTCTTGTAGATATCGTGAAATCCCGTGTCCCGCGGCGACCGCAAAAATTACGTTGTCCTTTCCGAATGTCTTCACACCTGTAGAAGCGTTCAGTCCCCATCCAAAAACTGAATCCGTCTTCCCGTTTGGCAGGAAGGCTGCTATCGAACGAAATGTCCCAGCGATTTGGAAATGGCCCCGCTCGAATTCCTGTCGAAGACGAATCGCGCCGTCTGGACCGGGAGCATTGGGCTGGGCCGAAAATTCGGGCGTCTTGAAGGCAACATCGGAACTTGGCTTTTCCACCGAAAGATAGAGTGTTGTGCTTGGACCCAGCGCAAATCCATACCGCAACTGCGGATTGCGAACGCTGACCATGCCGTTTGGTCCCTGGAAGTCGAGAGTGTCGGGGAAAGCGTCCGGATCCATGAAGTTTGAGAATGTCTGGCCGACCAGGAAGTTTCTTACTTGCGCGTAGGCGTGACGCAGGCGCGGTGTGGTCGAGTTGGTTCCAAACAAGTCGCCTTCTAAATAGAAGCGCACCTCTCCAACCTTGGCCCCGGGAACCCTGAAATCGAGGCTTAAGCGTGTGGGACGGATGGAAACTGTCGAATTGTTCACTCCAACCACGTTGGGAATGGGAATCGAAGAAGGGATGAACGAGTCGGTGTTTCCTGCGGGCTTCAAATCGTAGATGAAGTCCGTCTTAAAGTAGCCGCCGATCTTGAGGATCGTCTGCGTTCCCGGCAGGCGAAAGAATCCGTTGTATTTCGGATCAAGGGGCACGTTATCGAAGCGCGCGGCTGCAACCGTGTCTTCTGAAAACTCGTTGTAAGTAGCCGTTGCACTGCCCACTTGCGGAGAGGTCTTGCCTTCGAGGGGAGGTTGCGTTGCTTGAATCGTTCCCGCTTGCTCGGTCGAAGGGGCGCCGGCGGGTGTTCGCACCTCGGGAACCTTGGTGCTCTCCAGTTCTCCGAGCCTCGCCTGCAGTTTGTTCATCTGCTCGCGCAACTCGTCGAGCTGTTTGCGCAATTCTTGCACATTCTGACCAGAAGAATCGGACTGTGCGGCTACGATGGTTGGCACCAAGCCCGCCATTAAGAGAGCTACGGCCAGCGGAACTAGTTTCAGGATCCTCATTTCGGACCTCCTTGGTCTTCTTGATGCCTCCCGTCCGCTAGCGAACGAGGTGCGGCGAGACAGAACTTCTAACCAAGCTAAGTTGGACTTGGAACCACTAGGCAGCAACTGTAACTTCTTACAGTCAGGTAGGTCCGGCACTCAGGCTTGCGAAGGTTACTTTTTACTTCCCTGGGAACTGAGCGGTACTGTTCGCCTGTCAGCACGACTCGCTGAGGAGAGTCGCGGCACAACACTTTGGTTCCATTTCGTACTAGGAGTCACGGAAAGCTTGACCTGACTCCTGCAGAAGCGTACCTTCTTCGCAGTGTTTCCTCGACTCCGGTCACCCTACTGGGGCGGTGACTCGGCGAGGCCGCATCAATGGAAGTTTCCCTTCGTGCAACCGTACGGAGATAGCTCGCCTTCTAACAGTTGCATAGCATGTTTGAGAGAGCGCCATAACAAACGTACGGCAATTCTCGCGTCAAGTTGTGCAGATCCTGGTAGCAGAGGACTTCGCGCCCTACCGCACTTTTGTCGCTTCCTTGCTGAGCGGAAGGTCTAACTTGCAGGTAACCTGCGAGGTTGGGGACGGCTTACAGGCCGTCGAGAAAGCGCAAGAACTGAGGCCCGATTTGATTTTGCTGGATATCGGCTTGCCCAGTCTTAACGGAATCGAGGCCGCCCGGCAGGTGCTCAAGATCATCCCGGAGTCGAAGATCATCTTTCTGACCCAAGAGACTTCTGCGGAACTGGTTCGTGAAGCGCTTGATTTGGGTGCATGCGGTTATGTAGTCAAGTCACAAGCCGGAAACGAACTGTTGGGGGCAATAGAGGCCGTCCTCCAAGGCAAGCGGTTTATCAGCAGGGGACTGGATGGCGACGAGTCTGCGACCACGGACGGTCACGGCTCAGACCACTAGAGAACCTCGGACCAGATTCTCGGTGCAATTCTGATCCAGATCTTTGGAAGCACATTTATCGGCAGCACACAGCCAACCGGCAGTGCACCTTCCCACCTAAAGCATGATCTGGCTATTGATGGCGTCATCGCCAACATTCTGCTCCATTGTAGAGGATTCATGTGTCAGAGTATCTTTTGCAATCGACTCCAATTCGGTCTTCGCGACAGTAAACCGAGAGAAGCCGCAATCCATGCAGACCATTAGCCTGGGGAATAAGAAGACACCAGGTTTGTCCAGACGTTTGAGCCTTGGGAAATGGATGAGCATCTCGGCTGTCAATTCGACCTGTTTGACTGATTGGCATGAGAGGCATGTCATAGGGACCTCCACGACTTGATGAACCCACGCGTACAGACTCACTCGCACGTATCCCTTCCTTACCACAGCATACAAACGGATAAAGGCGTCTGTCTGTTCAATATTGAACACATCTGAAAAATGACTCTCCCTGGCCGGCAGGGACAAAGAATAATGATCGTGGTTGAGGAGACTGACTCTGAGCTCCTCGTGGAGAACGACAATCAGAAGCGAATTATGCACCCGCAGGTTTCTACGCTCGCGCAGCTCTGGAAGCCGCACCGAGTGATACGGCAACTCGAATTATGGTGCCATGCCCGGGCTGGGAATCGATGCTGAACTTCCCACGGACCAGTTTCAGCCTTTCCCTCATGCTGGTTAGCCCTAGCCCGCGCCCCCTCATTGCCTCTTCGGGTTCAAAGCCAATACCCCAATCGCGCACTCTCAGCTCGATTTCATTCGATGCTCCTCTGAGCCATACTTCGAAGTGCTGTGATCCGCTATGTTTGATCGCATTCTGCAGACCTTCCTGCAGGATCCGAAAGAGGCAAAGCGCGATCTCCTGCCGCAGCTCCTTCGGCACTCCTTCGGAGTGAAATTCAATCTGCACCCCATGCAGGTCGGATAGCTCTCTGCAGAAACCGGCCGCCGCCGCCACAATCCCCAGGTACTCCAACTTTGAAGAGTGTAGCCGGTGCGATAGGGCTTGAATATCGCTACCGAGACTCGACACATGTTCGAGTATTTCCTCAAGGCACTGCATGGCTGCCGGGGCCAAAACCGGGAGATCTTGCTTCAAGCGCTCCAGACTCACCGCCAGCAAGGCGATTCGCTGATTGAAATCGTCGTGAAGTTCTCGCGCGATCCACGTACGTTCTTGCTCATGGGCCTCGATTAGCTTGCGGCTCATATCGGACAGAGTCTCTTGAGCAAGCTTTTGATCAGTGACGTCCATGCACGAGCCGATGTAACCTGCGAACGAGCCGTCTGAATTTAATCTAGGCACACCCAGATCGAGCACCCATCGATATTCTCCATCATATCGTCTCACGCGAAACTCCATCTGGAATGGATCCCGCCGATCGAACGCTTTCGTGTAGGTCTCCCAGCAGCCCTGCAAATCATCGGGGTGAACCCCCTGCACCCAGCCGTTTCCGAGCTCCTTCTCAAAAGATCGGCCGGTGAACTGCAGCCAGGGCACGTTTACATATATGCATAACTTATCGGCGTCTGCCATCCAGATCATCACTGGGGCTGTATTCGCGACATGGCGGAAGCGCTCTTCGCTTTCCTGGAGCACAATCTGAGCTTGTTTGCGCTCCGTGATATCCACCTGTACCGTCATCGTGTGCGAGAGGTTTCCATCTGCGTCCTTCACCGATCCAGCATTGACAAGCACTGTTCGCTTCTGCCCCTGTTTGGTGAGGATCTCGATCTCTTCATTGTGAAGTGTGCCCATGTTCTTCCACTTTTCAGACAAGTCAATCAGCCTTGTAACCGCCTCGGGCGCATAGATAACTGACAGTGGTTTGCCGATAAGTTCTTCTTTCGGGTAACCCAAAGCGCTGCAGGCTGCTGGGTTGATGTCAAGAATCTCGCCATGCGCGGAAGTCACGAAGCAATACTCAGGCAATGTGTCAAAAAACTGTTTGAATCGATTCTCTGCGGCCTGTTCAGCTTGTTCAGCCCGTTTAAGATCCGTAATGTCTACGGCCATACCTAGCATCCGTGTTGGGGCACCGTTCCTCGCATATTCAAATATTCCTCTCGCCACAATCCAGCGGATTGTGCCGTCCGGCCAAAGGATGCGGTACTCGGCCATGTAGGGCTTACGTTCTTGCCTCGCCTTCGCCACCGCTTCCGAGACGGACTTTCGATCCTGCGGATGGACATAACGGTAAAAATCGCCAACTTTCCCAGTGAACGTGTCGGAAGAAATCCCAAACATGGTGCGCAGATCGCCAAACCAAGAATCTCGCCCGCTGGTGAGATCCCAGTCCCATCCAACCGATTTGCCCGATTCCATCGCCAGTCGAAGCTGATCGCTGTAGCGGACCAGTTGTGCCTCTGTCTGCCTCCGTTTTGCTCGCTGCCACAGCAGCGCAATAATCACCAGGGTCTGCGCCAAGAGCATAAGAATCCCGGCGATGATTCTTCGCTTGTACGTTTCCCAGAAGGTTGTCTCGCGATTGAGTACGACACTGCCAGGGGGTAGATCGCTTTCCTTAAATCCCCAGCGCCGCAGAGCACGCCAATCAAACATATAGGCGTTTACACCTTTTACCCTGGGGATGTCCTGCGGCTGTTCCCCATTGAGGATCCTCAGCGCCATGCCTCCAGCAATCCTGCCCTGACCGCTGAGGCTAGAAAGATAGCCTCCCACCTCTCCGTGATTTAGGAAGACGTCAAATAGGCCAAAAACCGGCGCATTCGCTGCATCTGCAACCATCAGGCCTACTTCGTTTGACTTGAACCGGGTTCCTGCCGCATCCGCTCCTACTGACACGAGGAGGACCACCGTGTGAGTTGGCAGTTGTCTGAGTCGGTCGAGCAAATCAGGCATAGCCAAATCCGTCATATACATAATATCGACCTGGTCTGTGAAGGCCTTCGAGTGCTCCTTGACCGAGGCCTGCCCCTGCTTGTCGAAATCAGATACGCCCGATACCACTACAACGTGCTTTGTCCCGGGCTGGAGCCGCAACGCCGTCTCCAGAGTCTCAGCCGGGGCCATATCATTCTCGACGCCCGTAAAGTTGGAATCTAATACGGGAGCCCCCGGTACATTTCCGT
>Ga0307471_100001300_pt1 | contig 13612 bp, 14 predicted proteins | sample atmos_gasesAM3C__2_FD_204566 | JGI IMG/M metagenome (GOLD analysis project Ga0307471, IMG submission 204566) | Hardwood forest soil microbial communities from Morgan-Monroe State Forest, Indiana, United States - atmos_gasesAM3C_515 | ecosystem: Environmental > Terrestrial > Soil > Temperate... | reverse complement strand
CCTCTCCCCCCAAAGGGGGGAGAGGGAATTAAGGTCGCCATCGTCACCGGCCCCGAAGGTGGATTTGCCGAGGAGGAGCTCGGCATACTCCGGCAGGTGCAGGGCGCGGTGTTCATTCGCCTCGGCCCGCGCATTCTGCGCGCCGATACGGCGGCGATAGCGGCGCTGAGCGTATGGCAGGCGATGTGCGGGGATTGGTCAAAATAAGATTTTCTTGAAAAGATTCTTCCATGATAGTTTAACATCATTGACTAACCCTTATTTCAAAAATCAACTGTGGCAAAAGTTATTTCCATATCCCATTCAGATGCAAATCTGCCGCCTCTATTTTTGCAATCAAGCAGTCGTTTTTCCCTGACTGATGTGGCCGCTACTTCTGCTCTGTCTTTTAATCCATCGGCATGGGATCCATACCTCATTGCTCCAAACCCAACGCAAGAATTTATAGATTCCTTTAATAGCGCGGCTAATTGTTATGTATATGCTTTGGCCGATAGAGACATGGTGCTGGAGAATCTTACGTACAGAATTAATCCCGGAGCTATTGCTGGGAGCGACCTGCAACCAGAGAGAAGACAACGAGCGGCGTTTCGCCGCCATCATTCAGCCGACAACATTAAGCAACTCGCCCAAGCCGATGGGCTAGAACTAACCGGTGATCAGATTGTCATTAGGCGAGATTGGCGTCCTATTGCATTTTTCGTATGCGCAGGATTCGATTTTCATTGGGTTCGTATGGATAACGATGCCACTTACAGCCACAAGTTACCCTATAAATTGCCCGAGAAACTCGTATTCGAAGATTCGGGTAAACCTGTTCGCGATTTGCGACAGATAAAAATTGAAACAACCTATAAATGGTATGGCAAAAAAACTTATAGTTTCGCTGCTTTCTTCAACGTACCGCCTAGGCTGGAAATATCGATCGACGCAATTGAACGTACCGCACAAAATATAGAAAGAATTAGTCCTCAACAAGGAATACAATGGCGTCGGCATCTCAAGAGGCTAAATCTGCCAAATTCCGGACGCATATTAATTCCCCAGATTGCCTAACAGAACGGCATTCAGGGGAAAAATGTCGCGAGCAAAAACTTGCGCTCTGTATTACAGTCTAATATCCAAATGCCGATCCCTGAATGCTGACCCTTCATGTCCATTCTCGTTACCGAATCCAACGAGCCTATTACCGACCGGCGCCAGCTGATCGATTATTTCGTGCGCGGCGAAAAGCCGCCGGGCGAATGGCTGATCGGCTGCGAGCATGAGAAGTTTCCGTTTCGTTTATCCACATTGAAACCCGTCAGTTATGAAGAGCCGAACGGATTACACGATTTCCTGAATGGCATGCGCGCCTACGGCTGGCAGCCGGTGATGGAAGGCGAAAACATCATTGGTCTTACGCGCGAACATGCGGCGATTTCCTTCGAGCCGGGCGGGCAGGTCGAGCTGGCCGGCGCGCCGCTCGTTACCTTGCACGAAATGGCGGACGAAACGTCCCGCCATCTGGTGGAAGCCTGCGCGGTGGGCGAAAAACTCGGCATCGGCTTTCTCGGTATGGGTTTTCACCCGACGGCCGCGCGCGCCGAAATCCCATGGGTGCCGAAACGGCGCTATCAGATCATGCGCGCCTATATGCCGAAGAAAGGATCGCTCGGCCTCGACATGATGTCGCGCACCTGCACGGTGCAGGTGAATCTCGATTACGCCTTTGAGGCCGACATGATTAAAAAATTCCGCCTTGGCCTGGCGCTGCAGCCGGTGGCGACCGCCTTCTTCGCGACCTCGCCTTTCACCGAAGGCAAGCCGAACGGCTATAACAGTTATCGCATGCATTGCTGGGAAGACACCGATCCCGACCGTTCGGGCGCGGTGCCTTTCGCGTTCGAGGACGGGTTCGGTTATGAGCGCTATGCCGAGTATGCGCTCGACGTGCCGATGTATTTCGTTTACCGCGACGGGAAATATATCGAATGCGCGGGGCAGAACTTTCGCGATTTTCTCGAAGGCAAATTGCCCGCCCTGCCCGGTGTCCTGCCCACTATGACGGATTGGGCCAATCATCTCACCACTTTGTTTCCCGATGTGCGGCTCAAAAAAGTGATCGAGATGCGCGGGGCGGATTGCGGCGCGTTCGAGATGCTGGTGGCGCTGCCGGCTTTCTGGGTCGGCCTTCTATATGATGCGCAGGCCTGCGATGCCGCCTGGGATCTGGTCAAAGGCTGGAGCGCCGCGGCGCGCGCCAAACTGCATGCCGAGGTGCCGAAGCTCGGCTTCAAGGCCGAACTGGACGGCCGCAAGCTGCTCGATATCGCCAAGGAGACGCTGGCCATCGCGCAACAAGGTTTGCGCCGCCGCGCCAGGATGCAGGGCGCCAAGGACGAAAGCCTTTATCTCGATTGCCTGTTCGAGCTGGTCGGCCGCGGCCAAAACCGTGCCGACCGGCTGCTTGCGAAAGCACCTGCCGGCGTGAAAAATCTGTTCGAATCCGAGCGCCTGCGCCCGCCATCCGCGCCGGAAAAACAGGGTTTCCGGGTTACATCCGGCTCCAGTTAACCCACTGGAAAGCATATGATGTTAGGCTGCCGAATAGAGATTTTCCATCTATGCAGCGGACCATGGCCGGCAAAAATCCTTTCGATCATTCCAAAAATCCAGGCACCGGCACCAAACCAAAAAAACCGGTGAGCCCGCGCTCGGCCATGATGCTGTCGACGACTGGCGGTGATAATTTCGAGGTGATGGGCCACAGCCCCGCGCCGAAAAGCGATTACACCAGGCGCATACCAACCCCCGAAAATCTGCCGCGCGAAAAAGTCATCGAACCGAAACCGGTCAAGAAATCGATGCCACTCGCCGCAAAATCCAAAAAAGACAACCGCGCGCCGCCGGAAAACCGCCGCGCCGCCGCCTTGCTGGCAACCTCGTCGGGCTTCGAGATCATGGATAACAATTTGTCGAAAGACAATTATGTGAAGCGCGTGCGCGAAGATCAGGATTTGCCGAAGCCGGATAAAGACAAGGCCACCCGCGACAAGCTGACCGGCGAAAATTACATCGAGGCCTATCGCCAGCAGCAGGCAAACGATGCTGCCGAGGCCGCGCAGCGCGCGAAAGAAAAGGAAAAAATCGACAAGATCATCGAGGGCCGCAAGGAAGAGAACAAAAAATTCTTCGAGAAAAAACAAAAGGAAGAACGCGAGCAGATGGAAGCCTATGTCGTTCGCGCGCGGCAATTGCAGGCAGAGATCTCGCTGCTGAAAAGGAATATGGGCCAGGATGAGGAAAACGACAAACGCATCGAAGGCGCGATTCAGCAATTGATGTTCGAGCTGAATGGCATTCCGAGTGTTTATTGGTAAATCATTTGTATGAATAAAAAGCGAGGCTATTTACATGCCCTACAAAGACAGAACCACAGGTCACCAAGGAGGACCGAGCCGTCCGGGCTATAGGGCACCTAGCCGCATAGGCAGAACGCCGCTTTATTTGCCAAAGGAAATAGTTCAACGCATACGCGAGGAAGCGAACCGGAATAATATGACGATGGAGGAATACGTTACACGAAAATTGAATCCAGATTCCCCATTGCCGAAGTCACGCCGTACTCGTCGCACTCCTTCACTACCCTAAGCCTTCTGCAAAGTGGATAATTTAACCGCCCTTCCCGCCCACGGTCATATTTTCGAGCCGCATGGTCGGCTGGCCGACGCCGACGGGGACGCTCTGGCCGTTCTTGCCGCAGGTGCCGATGCCCCAATCCATCGCGCTGTCATTGCCGATCATGCTGATGCGCTTGAGTGAGTCAAAGCCGGTGCCGACCAGCGAGGCACCCTTGAGCGGCCGGCCGATTTTGCCATTTTCGATTTCGTAAGCTTCCGTCATCGTGAAAACAAATTTGCCGGAGGTGATATCGACCTGCCCGCCGCCGAAATCGACGCCGTAAATTCCCTTTTTGACCGAGGCGATGATTTCATCCTTGTCATGCGTGCCCGAGCGCATGATCGTGTTGGTCATGCGCGGGAAAGGCTGATGCGCGAAGCTTTCGCGCCGCCCGTTGCCGGTCGGCTTCGCGCCCATGAGGCGCGCGTTGAGCCGGTCCTGCATATAGCCGACCAGAATGCCGTCATCGATCAGGACGGTGCATTGCGAAGGCGTGCCTTCGTCATCAATCGTAAGCGAGCCGCGGCGGCGATCGATGGTGCCATCATCGACAATCGTCACGCCCTTGGCCGCGATTTGCTGGCCCATAAGGCCGGCAAAGGCGGAGGTTTTCTTGCGATTGAAATCGCCTTCGAGCCCGTGGCCAATTGCCTCATGCAATAAAACGGCAGGCCAGCCGGGGCCGACCACGACCGTCATCTCGCCGGCCGGCGCATCGACCGCTTCCAGATTGACGAGGGCTTTGCGCAAGGCTTCGTCGGCCAGTTTTTTCCATTCGCCCGGCTCGAACCAGCGCGCATATTCGATGCGCCCGCCGCCGCCCGAGCCGCCGGCCTCGATACGTTCGCCATCGCGCGTGACGACCGAGACATTGAGGCGGATGAGCGGGCGAATATCGGCCGCGCGCCAGCCGTCGGGGCGGATGATCTGCACCGCCTGCCAGCTGGCGCCGATGCTGGCACTGACCTGATGCACGCGCGGCTCCTTGCTGCGGATATAGGCATCGATTTCCTGCAGGAGCTTGACCTTATCCTCGAAGCTTTTGCCTTGCAGCGGATTGGTGTCGTCATACAGATGGCGATTGGTGCCTTGCGGCGGCAGGGCGATCACGCCGCTTTTACCGCCCTTGATCGCCTTTACGGTTTCGCCCGCGCGCTTGATGCTTTGCTCATCCAGATTGACGGCATGGGCATAGCCGGTCGCCTCGCCCGACACCGCGCGCAATCCGAAACCCTGCGTTGTATCGAAGCTGGCATTCTTCAACTTGCCGTCGTCCCAGGTCAGATTTTCCGACTGGCGGTATTCGAGAAACAACTCGCCGTCATCGGCGCCTTTGAGCGCGTCGTTAACCGTGCGCTCGACCGCGGCGCGGTCCATGCCGGTTTGGGCGAAAAACAGTTCGTCGGTGCGCGGGAGGGAGGACATGCACTTTCCACTTTGGTTAATTTTCCGAATTATAAGATAAACAAGCCTAGCTTGTCGCCATATAAAGACCACTTTCCATATTGTGCTCCGCTTCCAATCCTGCCTATACCAATATTTGTACTGCAATTACCGGTTAAACAAGGGAGAATTACATGCCGAGATACACATATCGTTCCGTTATTGCTGCCACAGGTCTCGCATTGGCTGGTTTGGCAGCTGCCGCTTCGGATGCGGCGGCGCAATCCGTCCCTCCTTCGGAAGTGGCGACGCAATCTCCTCCACAACCTGCTAAGCCGCCCTTCACGATTATTAGACCCGGCTCAGCTGAAATTTTAAATCCGCCAGACGTGGATCCACCAAACAAAATAACAGTGATGGTATTTAGAGGTGGCAGACCGGAGCGGCCCGCTAGCAGAGAGGAGTTATCTTTCCGCAGAAAAAATACAGCGAACACTCCAGAATAAGCAGAGTCAATTTTTTCTTGTCATACAATTGAATAGCTGAAAAATAAAAAACCCCGCTTCTTGCGAAGCGGGGTTTTTGTGTCTCTGAAAACGCGAGCTTACTTGCCCACGGCTTCCTTGAGTTCCTTCGACGCGCGGAAGGCAATCTTCTTTTTCGCCGGGATCGAAATGGTCTCGCCGGTCGCCGGGTTGCGGCCCATGCGCGCGGCGCGCTTGCGCACCTGCAGGATGCCAAAGCCGGAAATGCGGATACGGTTGCCCTTCTTCAGATCGGACACGATGAATTTGAAGAGCGTGTCGAGCAGCTCATTGGCCTGTTTCTTGGACAGGTCCTTGCTCTTCTCCGCCAGGCGAGCGGCGAGGTGCTTGAGGCTGACGGTCGGTGCGGATGCTGTGGCCATGACGTTGGGCTCCATTTATGAGGGTTGATTATGGATTATTGATCCATAAGCCCTTTGTTTCCACACAAATGCGCTGAATGCAAGGGACTCTTGCACGCGCCAAACATCACGATGAAGCTGTGGATATCGGCATAACCACGGCGTCGGCGACGGAAAAAGCGTCGCATCAAAACAGTCGCCTAGCGCCGTTTTGCCTTGTTTTTCCGCGCTTTACGGGGCCGCTTATGCTCGTACAATTTGTCGGCCTGCATCTCGATCGGATCGCAGGCGCGCAGATTGCGGGCTTGCGCCGGGGTGACAATTTTATAGTGCCGGATGCCATCGAGCGCGCCCGCGACCTCCCAGCAGTGCTCTTTTCCGGCCACCCACACACAAGGATCGAATCGGCGCAAATCAAAAGGAACCGAGTAGGTCAGCATCGTCCGGTTCTGGCCGGCCACATATTCGTGGAAGTAGGACATCGTGAGTTCGCGCAGGCTTTTGTAGACCGGATCGCGCCAGCGCAGCCACACATGATTGCTTTTGGAAATCGCTCCCCAGCATCCGGCGCGGCGAAAAATGGCGACGACGTGATCGTGATCGCCGCGCGCCTGAAAATCCAGCAGCAGCGGCGGCGCGCCGTTCATCCACAGCGCGCAGGCGGCGATGAAGGCGGCTTCAATGCAATGCGACCGGTTTCGGCGTAAGGCTTCGCCGGCCGACAGACAGGTGTCGCCGTCCGGCTCGAAATTGGTCGGCATCCTGTTGATGAAATCCTGAATGCGCGCGGGCGTATCGAGCCGCGCAAGCCTTGCGGCCTGCGCGCGCGGCAGGCCGAGCTTGAGACCGCGGGATAAACGCTGACGGAATGTTTTCATTTTAAGAAATGGCCTGCGATTCAAGCATGCGTCTCAACGGCGGCGGTCGCGTATCTTTTCACGCGTAAGGATTTGGCTTTTTGCCGCAGCCGCCACAGATCATAGGTGTTTTGCATGCGCAGCCAATGATCGGGTGTGCTGCCGAAGGCCTTGGACAAGCGCAAGGCCATTTCCGGCGATATGCCGGCGCGCCCGTTCAGAATAGCCGACAAAGTCTTACGGCTGACCCCAAGCTCCGCGGCCGCGTCGGTAACACTCAGGCCAAGCGCTTTAAGGCAAAGCTCCCGGATAATTTCGCCGGGATGCGGGGGGTTGTACATCTGCATGGCACTTGCTCCGCTAGAGAATGCGGAAGACCAGCAGCATGAGCAGCAGCGTCGCGGCGACGGCGACGCTGTTCCAGACGATGGCGCGCGTGAAGGCATGCCAGCCGGCGCGGCGCTCGGCGACCAGTGCCGGCGGCACGCGGACTTCGGACGGTGCGGTCGAATTTGAGGAACGGGCCATGGGTTTCTCTCAAAATCCTTATTTTAGGTCCAAGTTAGACGCAGTCTTGCCAGTGGTGCTCTGAAAAAACGAATCGCTGAGCCGCAACTCAGCAAGAGTTTGGTCAATTTCTGCCAACATTGCTCGACGGGTGGCCTCACCATTATCCGTGATTGGTTTTGGAAGAATACCGCGTGCAATCATTCGATCAGCTCTCGCATGAAGCGTCCTAACTTCTGCAAAAAGATCAGAATGTCTGGATCGTTTTGGGGCAGCCATTTTCATCTCCCTCGATCATTAAATCATATCGCCACAAACTTATGGAACTGCCACGGATTTGGCAAGAGCGCTATCGCCGCCGATAAACACCTGCTCCTCGTGAATATTGACGTGGCCCTCGGCGATCAGGCGTACCACTTCGGGATAGGCCTTATGCTCGGCCTCCAGCACGCGCGCGGCGAGCGATTCTTCGGTATCGCCGGGCAGCACCGGCACTTCCATCTGCGCGATGATCGGCCCGTGATCCATTTCCGGGCGCACGAAATGAATGGTGCAGCCGCTGGTCTTCATCCCTGCTGCCAGCGCCTTTTTATGCGTATCGAGGCCAGGAAAGGCCGGCAACAGCGACGGGTGAATATTGATGAGCCGGTCGCGCCAGTTTGTGACGAACCGAGGCGTCAGCAAACGCATGAAACCGGCGAGGCACACAAGCTCGACGCCGTATTTGGTCAGTTTTTTATCGAGCGCCTGCTCGAAAGCCTCGCGGCTTTTGAAAGCGCGGTGATCGATGGTCTCAACCGGGATATTGGCCGCGCGCGCGCGTATCAGCCCCGGCGCATCGGGCACGTTCGAAATCACGCAGGTGATTTTTGCCGGATAATCGGGCGCATGGGCTGCGTCGATCAGCGCCTGCAGATTGCTTCCGCGGCCGGAAATGAGAACGCCGACTTTCAGCATGATCTGACCTTTCGATTCCCGCAGAACCTGAAAACTGAAATTTATTCGGCCGCCCTCTTAAAAATGACCTTATATCCGGCCGGAATTTTTGGAATGGCGATCAGGTTTAAACTCATAAGCCCAGGGCCCGAACAAGATATATTTCCTTCCATCACTGTAACAGAATATATTATCAATTTTTGAATATCGTCTCTCAAGACCTTTTTCTCAAAACCGGTCGCGGCGCACGATCCGGAATTCCACAAACCCAGGACCGTTTGTTTGGAAAAATCGACGTTGATTATTACTTTAGACAGATCGGCACCATCACAGCTTTGTCTTCTTACTTTGGGATCAAATAATTTCCGGTAAGCCATATCATTATCGATGACAAGTTCAAGCGGCTGTTCAATATAATGATCTCCTGCCTGTTGATAATGAACCAATTGAGAAAACATAAAGCATTGATCGCCGCCAAGTTCGGTAAAAGGAACGCTTTCGCTCGCGGAAGCGCCAAGAATGTTTTGACAAAAAAACAAGAACATCAAACCTAAGAGCAGTATCCATAAATTACGGCGGCGGGCAGAGATGAGAACGCCGGTTTTCAGCATGGCCATACCGCATCGGTATTGCGCAAGATAACGCGCGGGCCGGAAGAAATTTTTTCGACCGTGCCGATGCGAAAAATTTTCTCGCCGGCTTTTGTGAGGATTTTTTCGATATCGCCGGCTTGCGCGGGCGCGGCGATCACCACCAACCCGATGCCGCAATTAAAGGTGCGGGCCATTTCCTGCGGGTTGAGGTTGCCTTTCTGCGCCAGCCATTTGAAGACCGGCGGCCCGGTCCAGCTTTTGGCATCGAGCTTCACGCCCAGCCCATCAGGCAAAACGCGCGGAATATTTTCGAGCAAGCCGCCGCCGGTGATATGCGCGAGGCCTTTGACATGGCCGCTTTTGATCGCCTGCAAGATGGGGCGCACATAGATACGGGTCGGCTCCAGCAGGGCTTCGCCCAGATTGCGTTTCTCGAACGGCGCGGGCGCATCATAGACAAGCTTTTCCTGCGCGACGATTTTGCGCACCAGCGAAAAGCCGTTGCTATGCAGGCCGCTGGAGGCAACGCCGAGGACGCTATCGCCCGCCGCGATATCGGCGCGCGGCAGAACTTTATCGCGCTCGACGGCACCCACGGCGAAGCCGGCGAGATCGTAATCGGTGCCGGCATACATGACGGGCATTTCGGCGGTCTCGCCGCCGACGAGGGCGCAGCCCGCCTGTTTGCAGCCGTCGGCAATGCCTTTGATGATGCGCTTGCCGGTTTCCACATCCAGTTTACCGCTGGCGAAATAATCGAGAAACAGAAGCGGCTCAGCGCCCTGCACAATGAGATCGTTGACGCACATGGCGACCAGATCGATGCCGATCGTATCGTGGCGGCCGGTCTCGATCGCAATTTTCAGCTTGGTGCCGACGCCATCGGTGGTGGAAACAAGAAGCGGATCGCGGTAGCCGGCTTCTTTCAAATCGAACAGCGCCCCGAAACCGCCGAGCCCAGCGGCGGTTCCCGGCCGGGCGGTCGCCTTGGCAAAAGGCTTGATCGCCTCCACCAGCGCATGGCCGGCATCGATATCGACCCCCGCTTCCGCATAGGCCTTACCGCCTGAAAAAGCGGAATTGCTGGTTATGGCAACCTCCCTTAAGTTTCGCTATAACAGCAGGCGTCATCCTACCGAACCGGGCCCGTTTGCACAATGCGACAACCGCTGGTTTTTTTCTTTCTTCTTTTCGTGGTCGCCCTTCCCGCCTGGGCCCAGACGGCCGGCGACGCGTCGCTTTTCGAAGTGCCGGACGTCGCCGTCGACATCACGGCCGACAGCGCCGCGCATGCACGCGATCAGGCGATTGCCCAGGCCCAACGCACGGCCTTCGAGCAGTTGCTGGCGCGGCTAGGCGCGGATTCCGCGCTGGCGGCCAAGGTGAATGACGATACGGTTTCCTCCCTCGTGCAGAATTTCGAGGTGCAGAACGAACGCACATCCAGCGTACGTTATATAGGCATCTTCACCGTACAGTTCCGGCCGATGGCGACCCGCGACTGGCTTAACCAAAGCGGCGTTACTTTCACGGAAGAGCACAGCAAGCCGCTGATCGTGCTGCCGATTTATGTCAGCGCCAACGGCCATCCGGTTTTGTGGGAAGAACACACCAAATGGCGCGCCGCCTGGGACGGTTTTCGCAACACGGGTCTGGTGCCGCTGATCGTGCCGAATGGCGGGCTCGACGATATCGCTGTTCTCAGCACCGAGGAAGCGGCCAGCGGCGACATCGAGGCCCTGAAAAATATGGCCGACAAATATCAGGCCGATGGCGCCGTGGTTGTGTCGCTCGAAGGCGATCTCGACAATCCGGGCCCGCCCTTCAAGATCGAGATCAGCCGCACCAATGTCGACGGTTCGACGGAAGATCCGGTTTTCATCACTCTGCCGCCGGCCGGCGACAAAAACGCCATTCCCGCGACGCTCGCGCAAGCCGTACGGCAAGTGCGCGATGTTCTCGAAGGCGATTGGCGGTCGGCCGCCAAAGTCTCGCAGGGGCCGGCGGCGCGTCTCGCCGTGATGGTGCCGGTCACCACGCTCGACGAATGGGCGACGATCCGGCGCAAGCTCGGCAGCGTGCGCGCGATCGACCGCACGGATGTGATCACGCTGGCGCGCGGCGGCACCAATATCGAACTCGCATATCACGGCGATCTGGATGCGTTGCGCGAGGAGTTATCCCGGCAAAATCTGGCGCTCACGCAAGGCAGCATGAGCGGCATCTGGGTTCTGCAGCTGACAGCGGGCGCACCGCTTTAGAAAGGCAAAAAAATGTTCCGTGCAGGTTCGCAAACACGTTTCTGGCTTCTGGTCTTCGTCTTCACCGTGCTGGCGCTGTGGATCCTGAAGCCTATTCTGCTGCCCTTCGCCGCCGGCATGGCGATCGCCTATTTCCTCAATCCGGTGGTCGACCGGCTGGCCCGGCGCAAATTGCCGCGCTGGCTCAGCGCTCTTATCGTGCTGGCCGGTTTCGCACTGATTTTCGGACTTATTCTGCTGTTGATCTTGCCGCTGCTGGAAACCCAGATCGGCGCGCTGATCAATTCGATTCCGGGTTATCTCGAAAAAATCCGCAGCCATCTTATTCCCTGGGTCGAAGGCTGGCTGGCGCGCTTTTCGCCCGACGATGTCGACAAGATCCGCGACGCGGCGGGGCAATATGCCACCGACGCCGCCGGTTTCGCCGGCAAGGCCCTGCAGAATCTGGTCACAGGCGGCATTGCACTGATCGACGTGCTGGCGCTGCTCATCATCACGCCGGTGGTGGCTTTTTATCTCATGCGCGACTGGCCGCAGGTGACGCAGACCGTCGATTCCCTGATTCCGCGCCGGCATTACGTGACGATCAACGAGCAGCTCAATGAAATCGGCCAGTCGCTGTCGGGCTTCGTGCGTGGACAGGCGCTGGTGTGTCTGGCACTCGGCTTTATTTATAGCGTCGGGCTTTCGGTCGCCGGCATGAAATACGGCGCCGCCATCGGCGTCACGGCGGGCATATTGTCTTTTATTCCCTATGTCGGCACGGCTTTCGCCTGGATCAGCAGCATCATCCTGTCGCTCGCGCAGTTCGACCAGTTCAGCCGCGTCGGCGTTGTCATCGCCGTGCTGTTCGTCGGCCATGCGCTGGAAGCCTATGTGCTGACGCCGCGTTTGGTCGGCCATCGGGTGGGCCTGCATCCGGTCTGGGTTCTATTCGCCCTCATCACCGGCATCCGCCTGATGGGTTTCGCGGGCGTACTTATCGCCGTGCCGGTCGCCGCCGTGATTGGCGTGCTAACGCGCTTCGCGATCGGGCAATATAAAGGTAGCGCGCTTTATAAGGACCCGCTCGCGCCCCACAAGCCGATCAGCAAATTATGACGCGGCAATATCCCCTGCCCTTGCCGCATGACGAGGCGCTCGAGGCCGACGATTTCATGGTCACCGACAGCAACCGCGAGGCGGCGGCCTGGCTCGAGCGCTGGCCGGCCTGGCCTGCTCATTGTTTGGTCATTTTTGGGCCCGCCGGCGCGGGCAAGACGCATCTCGCCAATGTCTGGAGCGCCCGCGCGCGGGCCGTGTTCCTGACGCAGGAAGAATTGGCGAAAAAAGATTTAGGCGTTTTTTTTGCCGGCAAGAGCGCCGTCGTCATCGACGATGCGGAAAAAGCCGTAGGCACCGATGAGGCCGAGCGCGGGTTTTTTCATCTTTATAATCTGCTGCGCGAGACCAAAGGCTTTTTGCTGCTGACCTCGCGGCAGCCGCCCGCGCAATGGAAAGTGAAGCTGCCCGATTTGCGTTCGCGCCTTCTGGCGTCGCAGGCGGTGACGCTGGGCGCACCGGACGATGCTTTGCTTTCGGCGCTTTTGCTCAAGCAGCTTGATGATAGGCAGCTTAAGGTCGGGACGGACGTAGTGGATTTCCTTTTGCCGCGCCTGACGCGTACGCCGGATGCGATCCGCACGCTGGTGAATGCGCTCGACCGCGCTTCCCTCGCCGAAAGCCGGCGCATTACGGTGGCGCTGGCGAAGAAGGTTTTAGAGGCTAGAAGCTAGAGGCTGGAGGCTGGGATTGTTTTTTCTCGGAGCCTCTAGCCTCCAGCCTCCAGCCTCTGATAGCATCGCGGAATGCTGCGTCACATTGCCTGGTTCAATGAAGCGTCGGTCGCGCCGGTTCCCGAAGGTGGGCTTACGTCTGCCAATGAGGGCGTGCGCCGCCGCTGCCTCGCGCCTGCGCATGCGATCGAGCGTCTGGGCGTCGGTTGCTCGGTGTTCGGTAATCTGCATGACGCCGATCCCGTGCATGTAAGCCAGCATTTGCAAAAATTGAACGCCGACATCGTCGTGATCGGCGAAATTTCAGGCCGCGAGCGTTTGCAGCTTGCGCGCGCGGCCAAGCATCTCGGCTGCTATGTGGTGGCGGACTTTGGCGGCGAGGAAACGGATTCCGACGCGCTGCATCAGCTCATGCAGGTGGCCGATCAGGCGGTGGCGGCGACGCCGGAACTGGCGGCCTCCATCGAAAAGCAAACCGGGTTCGAGGCCGTGGTGATTCCCGATTGCGAAGAGAAAACCAATGGTGCGCGCTCGGCCGACGCGGTTGCGCATCTGTGGCTCGAATGTTTCAAGCGGCTGAAGCTGAAGCCCTCGGCGGGGGCGAATACGAATTTGCCGGGGTAAAACACCCTCCCCTTGTGGGAGGGTCGAAAAATCATGAGCGCCAGCGAATGATTTTTCGGGGCGGGGTTCTGTCACGGACTTTGGGAAAGGACCCCTCCCCGAAATTTGCTTCGCTGCGCTACGCAAA
>Ga0307471_100001298_pt1 | contig 13620 bp, 7 predicted proteins | sample atmos_gasesAM3C__2_FD_204566 | JGI IMG/M metagenome (GOLD analysis project Ga0307471, IMG submission 204566) | Hardwood forest soil microbial communities from Morgan-Monroe State Forest, Indiana, United States - atmos_gasesAM3C_515 | ecosystem: Environmental > Terrestrial > Soil > Temperate... | reverse complement strand
CCTTGCTCCACCACCTGACTGTCGAACGGCTACGGGAAAGCTTTTACTCGCTCAAGAGAAAGGTCGCACCCGGAGTGGACGGGGTCACGTGGCAGGAGTATGAAGACGGACTAGAGGATCGGCTGACCGATCTTCATGGCCGGGTTCATCGCGGAGCCTATCGAGCGACGCCCTCGCGAAGAGTGTACATAGAGAAAGCAGATGGACGGAAACGTCCACTTGCGGTCCCGGCTATCGAGGACAAACTAGTCCAACATGCAGTGGTCACCATCCTCAACCAGATCTATGAGGAAGATTTTCTCGGCTTCTCATATGTTCTCCGCCTGTGCTCCATCCGCTTTGAAACGCTGCCCCGCAATCACTTCCGGCGTATGGCGGTGTCACAAACCGCCGTAGATCCGGGTGATTGCGCCCTGGTAACGGCAGCCCCGCAGGCGAGAACCCTGGTGCGGCAGGTGCGTGAGGCTTGCCCAAAAAACTTGGTACGCGTCAACGTCTTAGCAATTGAAACCGCGAGGTTCGATCTGGCTGATTTAGCGTGCCCATAAACAGATGATTGTGGGCCACGCATTATCGCAGTACTCGGTACCGCTATTGTGCTTCGGGCGACAGCTCGCAGAATGCGAAAAAATCAGATTTCCCGAAGAGTTTTTTGAAACGTTGCAGATTTCGATCGTTACCTCAAGGAATTGCGCTATCCACAGGAACTTGAAAACGTGGCGGGTGTTGGTTAAGAGGAAGGGGAACGGCTCGAAGACGCGATTGCGTACATATGTCGACAGCGGGACCGACGCAATCGCGAACGAATGCGCCGAACTGAAAATTTAGCATGCCTGCGTCGTTACCGACGAGAACAGCTTCCTGGATTCGGCCAACCCCGAACACAGCTCACAAATTCGCCCGCGCCTCTTGTGATAGTCCTGAACTTCTGCTGGAGCTTGGCGCGCGGCGCTACTCGCTTGCAAGGCTATCATCTGTCGCTGAAACAAATGACCCAATTCAATGCAGATCTGGTCGATGCGATCATCATCCATTGAGAACCCGGAGAGTGCCCACTATTGGTAGAAATCTTCGATTACACAATCCAAAGTTTCTGGTTTGTTTTCGATTTGTTTCTTGACCTTTTTCTGAATCGCGAGGATGCGGGCAGCCTCATTGGGCTTAAAATCAAGGGCTTGCATCGCGGATAAGACTCGGGTCGCGGTCTTCGGAGCTACCCTTGCAGCTCCCGTGATCACCCGAGACACCGTTGCAGTAGAAACGGAAGCGACTTTGGCGACCTCTCTAATCCCCATGCTCTTCGACCTCAGAGCGATAAAACGAATCCCACGCACGATATCCTCACGGGCTCACTCCGTATATGGTTCATTTGGACTATGGCTTAGACAGCCGCACTGATCCTTGCTTTTCAACCGAGACTCGGGGTTTGGAGCAGATGTGGTGTCGGGTGTATGGGATACCGGAAGCCAGTCAACCCGTGCCTCCTTTCTCAGTCCGCGGCAGCATATTGAGCCCATTGGAAGTTGTCGCTGAGACTTGCTGACCACGCGCTCGTCGGAAATGAGCGGGATCCGAAGCGCTAGCTAGTGGCAGAACACGTGCGCAAGACCACCACCTGAGCTTGTAACCCAACGTTTCGGCGAGCACAATTCCTAGGTTGTGGGGACGACGATACCTCGCTGTAATGCGGCTCCGACCGCCTCGGCTCGGTCACTCACGTAGAGTTTGGCAAAGATGCTGATAGTGTGATTGCGGACGGTATTTTCGCTGTTACCAAGTACTGAGGCAATTTCGCGATTGGTGAGACCTGCGACCAACAACTTGAGCACTTCTAGTTCCCTAGGCGTCAACTCGGGGCGGTCGGCTCGTTGAGATATCAGGGCCTGAATTGAGGATTGTATCCACCTTTTCCCCGCATGCACTTGGTGGATCGCCGCCAACAGTTCGTCGCGACCCGCATCCTTGAGCAAATATCCCGCCGCCCCGGCATGCAATGCCTGGTAAACCTCTTCTTCGTTACCGTAGCTAGAGAGCATCAGGACCCTCGCCTCGCGATTAGCTCGGCGGATGACGGCGAGCGCGTCCATCCCTCCACCGTCGGGCATCCGCAGGTCAAGCAGAACGACGTCGGGGTGCAGCTCCTTGAATTTCTCGATAGTTTGGGACCCGGTCGTAGCCTCGCCCACCAGGTTAATATTTGACTCGCCACTCAGCAGACTCCTGAGACCCATGCGAAAAATTAGATGATCATCCGCAATCAGAACTCGGATCTTGGTGGCCATCGTTTCATCCTCGTGAGTTTCTATGCAGGACGCTAGGATGTATCGCCGTCTTGAATGGCGGGCTCCACCACAACACACGATGCCAAAATTGTCCTTGACTTCGTGGAATCGGCACTTTCAGCGTGATCCGGGTGCCAGCTTTGCCTGATTGAACCGCGAAGTCCGACTTGATGTTGGCCGCACGTTCTTTCATCCCCGTAATTCCGAAATGCCCCTGCTCGGCCACCGGCGCCCTGGAAATATCAAATCCTCGACCATCGTCGGCAATTTCTACCACGAGGTTGTCTGGTTCAAATACCAAACGTACCTCGATCCGTGTGGCCAACGCGTGCTGTAAAGTATTGGCTACGGCTTCCTGTGCAATTCGCAGTACGTGGCCCGTGCACTGCCCAGATAAGCGCTGTGGAGTCCCGCTGCCTGTGACTGCGAGTTCCACGTGGCTCCCTGCGACCTGTGCTTGCAGAAGCTTCCGCAGCATGTCTTCGAGCGCTTCTTCGGTATGCAAGGTGCGAAGGGCGGCAATCGAGCGGTGAGCTTCCCTGCGGCTCTGCTTCGCCATATTGCAGGCCACCGCCACCGGTGCGATTTCCACCCCCTTTGCCCACGGTTTTTGCAGCACGGACTCGAGCTGCAAAGCGATACCCGCAAAACCCTGAGCCAGAGTGTCGTGGATTTCACGCGCCATTCGCGAACGCTCGTCCACGACCGCGCGCATTCTCCAACGTTCCGCACGAGTGTAGATAAGAACTCCGATCAACGTCAGAGGGACCAGTGCAAGCGCGATTTCACCCAGATGACGCACGTCCCACCAGGGCGGCCCAGCGATGATGTCCACGTCCCCTCCCGAGCGAAGGAACAGAACAAATGGCGTCAAGCTTTTGGAATATTCAGGATCAACGACACATACCCCGCGCAACCGTAACAGGCTATGTCGGAGAAGCCGAGCAAAGACCGCGTCTTGTCGCGCCCCACTCAAGACGGCGCGATAACTATGATTTCCGCTGGTCAAATTCATGACCACCGATCGGGGAGTTATTTCAGGCTTGGCCTCTAGGCTGCCCTCAATTTCGATATACATCCCGTCGAAGGTCCCCGTTGCGGCTTGGGCCGCAGTCACAGAAAACGGCGGAGCAGGTTCCCTCGACCACAGTAGGCTTACTGTTGCCTTCCTGAGTATCGCGCTGAAACCTCGTGGCTCGATGACTCCGGTGGCCTCCACTTCATCGCCCAGCTTTAGGGAGGCGCCAGGCACACCATCGACTGCAAGGCCTGCAGTTGAATCCTCTATATAAAGTATCGGAGAAGTCAGTACCACATTTCCCCGAACCCTGACTTGCGGCGGATGCAACTCGGAAACCTGACGCAGGCTTTCAAGCGGGGGTGTTTGCCTCTCCGAATCTCCCGAGCGGCCTTCGATAGAAGCCTGGGGGGGTAATAACGCATGCCGCATGGAGCGCGCCAACATCGCGGAGTATCCCGCTTCGGTCTGCATCGCTTGGGGAGAATCCGCTACCTGAGTGCCCTGTTCGACTGCCAACAGGTCTTCGCGGGTTGCCGGAACAACCCGTACCTTCCTCCAAGTCCCACCTGCGAAATACGATCGAAGGCCAATTCGCCCCGTCCTGGCACAATCCTTTTCCCGCAATGCGGCAACGGTGCGTTGCCCTGTCTCCTGGTCAGAAGCGACAGCCGCCACGTCGCATCCGACCGCGACCACTCTGAGGTGATACCACTTGAATGTGCGCAGAGGCGTCCTTATCGGAACGACCTGATACTCCATCCAACCATGATCAGCGCGGCCGATCACCATTTCGTTATGCAACCGGAGGCCAGCGTAGTATCCGCTGTACGAATCGATTCCTTCCTCCTCGTCGGTGGACCGGACAATCAGTCCTGCGTCTCCACTCTGCCCGAGCAGCATCAACTCCGCTTCGACTGAATAGTCACTCCATTCCGTGGATCCCGTGACCAACTTTGCCCCGCGTTCTTCGGAAAGGTTGCGAATCGCGCCGTCGTGGGTTCCCCAATTTCCCCCGTAAGCGCGCCATTCTCCGGTCCCGCCCGAAGAGAAGGAATCTTGATAAGGAAGTCTGGGTGATGTACGAGAAAAGTACAGCACTCCGGCTGCCACCGTAATTACGGCGAGTCCCAGTATCATGACCCAATACAGGCTCCGGATTTCTTCAAGCACCCTCAACGAGACGACCTCCAGTCAACCGCCAACAATCTCTGAATTTCAGGGGTGTCGATGTTGCTCTTGTTCACGAGAACGGGCGTCAGCTCGACCTTATCAGGGACGGCCTCTCCCCGCGTCCGCGCGGCGATCCATCGTACCGCAAGCGACCCCATTTCGTTACTGTTCTGGATAATGACCGAATCCACTTCGCCTTGTCTGACAAAGAACATTAGGTCCAAGTCCTGGTCGCATCCGATTAATTTTGTCGATCCCGCCCTCCCATGGGCCCGCAGTTCATCCAAGCTTCCGATGGTGGCGACAGAGTCCAGCGCCAGGATCGCGTCCAAGTGCGGGTAATTCGCCAGCATCTCTCTGGCTATCTGCTGAATCTCGGCTATATTCGCGGATCCCCCTTCTCTGGCAACAATCGATATCTGGGGAAAATTGATGTTCAGCGAAGCCTCAAAAGCTCGTGCTCGAACTATGATACTCATCGTCTTTGTCGCCAGTCCCACGATTCCCACGGTGCCCTTGCTCTTTAGAAGCGTCCCAACTCGCATGGCTGCTAGGCGGCCCATTTCCTGGTCGTCGTTCAGAATGTAAGAGAGACCTTGCCCAGGTGGGATCGGCAAGGGGGAACTGATAATCACGGTAGGGATTTGTTGTGACATCGCGTGCCGCACCGGCCCGACCAGGGCAAGGTAGTGATCGGGCGCAAGAACCAGCCCAGCAGGCCGGTCGTTGATCACTTTTTCCACTAGCCCGACCTGTCTCTCGATATCGTCTTCCCTGGCTGGCGCATTCCAATAAATATGGAATCCCGTCAGGCGCCCGGCAGCCTCCGCTCCTTTGTGCACTGATTCCCACAACTCATTCCCGGTAGTTCGAGGAATTACTGCGATTGTCCGCGAGCTGGAAGATCGGCAGCCCGAGCTTAGCGCATAAAGCACTACTCCTAGCAGTAGCCAACAGATGGAGGGCTTACTCGCGAACCGAAACCGGAGTCTCGCCACACGGCGATCCGCACCACTTTGAGCGGACGCGCCCAGGGAAACCATAACTAAAGAACGCCGAGTGATATCCATTTCGAGTCTTTTTTCCGCGTCCCTCCTTGGCCACGGCTTTGTCAGAACCAGCCTCAATGCGCGATCGCTTGCGTGTACTCCGATTCCACGTTGTCGAAAGAAAGCCCCTGAAACTGGCCATCTCTAAGTCCGGACAGCCTGAGTTCTATCCTGTGTTCGACATCAGGTTCAATGTGAGAAAGGTCGAGATAAAAACCTACGAACGAAGGAGGATCAACGCGAACAGACGAGTACGCTCTCATGAACGTAGCTGAATGACCGTCAATCGAGATGTGCGGCTCCAGCGTGTCTGTCGGCTCTGCGATTTGCAGATACAACAGCAGACGCTCCGGAACAAGCCACGTGGTCGTGAAGTCGTCCTTAGTCCAGGGAATTGGCCAATTCTTGCGGCGTTCCGCCAATTGCGAGAATATGCGTTTGGGAACTACAAATGTTCCGGTAAGCATTCCGTCCCTTCCCGGCTGCAATTTGATCTGCTCCGAGTGGGCAAACTTCTGTCCTGCAAACCTCACTTGGGACGAAGAATACGCTCCAGTCTGAGTAAAGGGAACATCAACGCCATTCACCGAAATGCTCTTGACTGGCGCCACATCGGACAACAGAACGCCAACCTCTTGTGCCGAGCCTGGCTCGCCAGCGACGCTTTCTAAGCTAATCGCCCCGCCGTTGGTAGTGGCTGTTGAATTGGAAGCCGCCGACCCGAATACCAGGGACGTCTTGACCGGCAGCGCCAAAGGCACCACTTCCAGAACGCGAGCGCTGGTTCCCTCCAGGTTCATTGGCACGGCGTCCCCGAATCTCCAGGTTCCCGCCCCTGCCTTTCCGATGAGCATGCCTTCACGAGGATAGAGTTCTCGCAAAAGGAACAGATCGCCGTTCGTAAGGCCGATGCTGGGATCGAGCCGAAAGTTGGCGGCGGTCTCCTTGTAGTTCGGGTTGAATAGAAACAGGTACCCGTGGTCTCGAATAACGGCCGAAGTTCCGTCCGCCTTGCCAATGGCTGGTTGGCCTAGAATCGTACGGGTTTCTCGCAGGTAATCCTTGTGTTCGCAGGCCCATTGCAACCAGCCTCGGATCCAGGCCTTGTCGCTTTCCGCAAAGTGCGTGAATTCCTCGAGGTCGCGCGCGGGAATCATGTCCATCAGATTGTTCCAGCCCGCAGTTGCGATGGAGGAGATCACCGAGTAGCGGTATCCCAGATAATCCCAATCCCTGGCACGGTAGGTGGTGTCGTAGATGACCTCCTGGCGCTGCGGCTTGCCGCCGCTGATGTCGTCGGACGGCACGTTGATGTTGCGTTCCGTCTGGTGGGTCATGTATCCGGGAATGACCTCGGCGGGTGCGAACTGGTAATTGCGATACCAGTAATTCACAAATCGTGTGCGATTCGCCGAGACCCGGTCGAAATGCAGGTCGGGGTAAGGAATAAAGCTTTCCGGCTGCTCATCGTTTCCCGTGGGATGGGGATAATTTCCGGCGAGCCAGCTCCACGGCCCAAACGTCTGATAGGTCTGCCGGCCATCAATGACGATATCTGGCTCGGCCTGGCGAAGCGATTCCATCACCCTTCGCCATCCCCACCATTGCGCGTAGGGAGTGCTCCCGGGAAGAGTTAGGAACGTGTAGTCGAAAGAATACCCGGCAATGCCGGTGCGGCGCTTGAACGTGACTAACTGATGAATGAGAAAATCCTGAAACTTGCGCGAGGCCAGCGTCGCATATAACTTATTCTTTCTCTTCTTGGGGTTGGTGACCAGCCAACCAGGGTCTTGCGAGAAAGGCAGCGAAGGATAGACATAGGCGAGGAACCCGACGTGTCTGGATTTGGCGTAGTCCAGCATTTCGCTGACGTTAGGCGGGATCGGACTGGACTCCATATTCCACTTTCCCTGCCGGATTTTCTGTCCCAGACCCAGCCACAGGACGTGCTCCCAATGCCAGTCGTCGACATCGTCCGCCATGCGCGAGATATCGTTGTTAGCTGGTCCGTAGAGCAGGGTCTGAATGCCAAGATCCGACGTGGTGTCTATGATCCGCTTGTACTCTGTGCGCCCTTCCGGCTTCGACACGTCAATCTGATAGTCGTTCAGCGTCCAACCGACTTCCACGCTGATGGGCTTGGCGGGAGGATGAATCAAGAAGGCGGCAACACAATCACGAAAAGTGCGGACTTCGGCTTCGTCGGCCCCATCGTCGGTGATGGTCGCTGGTGGCAGCTTCCACTCGTAGACCATCCGGGCGGGAATTCGCCGACCGCTGAGCTGGTAAGGGCCGATGCAAGCCAGGTCACTGAGAAACGGTCCCCAGTCGCTCTGCCATCGCATCTCGGGAGCATAGCGTAACCCAACCTTTTGGCCATCGCGCGAGAATTCGAGAAAGGGATTCTGCGCCAGCAGAATGAGGCCGCGATGGGGAGAGAAGCGCAGGAACGTGACGAAGTCGCGGGTACGGATCCAGCGCTTCCATTCGTCGCCCCCGCCGAATTGCGGCAGGTAGGTTCCGGGCGTGAACGCTGACGAAATCGCTTCCGTCACTGCCATGCGCAGCGGCTCGACGCTGCTCACGACAAAACTCGGATGGGGAGTGCGGACGACTTGCAATTGCTTGCTAACGAAGCGCCAGCCTGGCTTGATCTCGTAAACGGCGTCCACCCTATACGCTCCCAACTGATACCTGTACGTGACCCGGTTCTCGGGGCCGGACGTCACTTGGGGTGTCAGTCTCGCACTTTCGAAGCGATGGCCGTCAATCGAGACGGCAAACTCGTCGCTCTCGAAATGGATGACTTCATTCGAACCCGAAGCGGCGACGGAAGTCAGTCCACGGTCTCCGAACTGAGCCGTGACTTGACTGTTCTTCAACTCGGCGCCGTGAACGGCATAGCTACTTACGCAAAACGCCACGAGGCATACTGCGTGCCTTAGGGAAAGCTTACGCATGGAATCATTGTCCTGATGGTTGGTCCGGCACATTCCCCTGCAGGGGATTGAGTTTACGGTTGCTGGCATGGTGAAAGAAGACGGGTGCTGAATGGATGAATCAACACCCATCGCCGGGAAGAAACACCAATGGGAGCGTCTCTCCGTGTTCGGGAACACGCTAGAACCTAATGTTAGCTCCTATCTGTAGCCAGCGTGGGTTGAATTGGTTGGTTGATTTTCCGAAGTTCCCCGACGCCAAGTTTGAGTTATCACTTACAGGTGAGTTCACATTATCGAGATTCGTCCGGTTGAAGGCATTGAACATGTCCAAACGAAGCTGCAGATTCACCCGCTCCGTGACTTTCGTGTTCTTAAGCAGGCTGAGGTCAGTGCTGTTATACCCGGGATTGCGGAACCCGTAGGGTTTTTCGTTTCCAAGAGCCCCGGGGGTGGGCACCGAAAACTGACTCCTGCTTATAGTGCCGGCCAAGTAGTCTTTTACTCCGGTGAGCTGCGCATAGCTGGTAACGTTGGGAAAGTCGTAGTTGACACCGTCGGCATTGTAGTCGCCGCCAGCTTGGAACGAGGCATTGGTGAATACCACGAAAGGAGTTCCACTTTGAAGGATGGTAACGTCACTGATGTTCCAGCCGCTGGTCAGCCTGCCAATAAAGCCCCTTTCCGAATTTAGTCCCGGCAGGTCAAAGCTAAAAGTCAGAGAAAGCCGGTTCGGTACGTCCCAGACCGATGTGCCGTAATACTGGCTCAGGTTGGTAAACGACGGGTAGACCTGCGAGTTGTCCTTCGAGTTGGATCGTGTGTATGAGATGTTGAAGTACCCGCGATGGCTAAAGCGGCCCCGCATGTCCACAATCACGGCGTTATAGCCACCCTTGGCCCCGTTCTGGGCGTAGGTAATTCCCCCAAAACTGGGGTTGAGCCGTGTGGTTGTGCCGCCGTTTGCGATCAGGTCACCGGCAAAGCGATTGATGTCCGTGCCATACGAGGTGGCGCTCTGTTGCCCGCTACCCTCGATCAAGCTCCGAGACGTGGAACCTGAATATCCGATACTAGCCACCATGCTCTTGACCAGTTTGCGCTCGACGGTGGCAGTGTAGTTGTAGGTTACTGGCGCGCTCAGGTTCGGATCAATTCCGCCTACGGTCAGCTGAGATCCGACTAGACCCCCATGCGAATCCAGCTGGGTGGCAGGAAGTGCGGGATGAGGAAAGCCCTCAGGCGTATTCTTGTTGGTTCCCAACGCAAAGATGGGGAGTGCCGTTCCGCCGGTACCGAGGAATGTAGGAACAACCCAGCCCGGAGGATTCCCCTTCAGACCGTTCTCATCATTTCCCAGCGTCGGCCAGTCATGAAAAACGCCGAACCCACCCCGGACGACCCAGTTCCCACCTCCGGTGGGATCCCAAGAAAACCCAGCACGCGGGCTGAATACGTTCGCCAAAGCGTGATTAAACACGTGGCCCTGCTGCAACATGAAGCCGTTGGTGATCTGTTGGGTGGGGTCCTGTCCTGGCCCGAGATGGAAATTAGCCAGGGTTGTTCCTGCCAATGGCGAGGGATTACCAAAATCATCCCAGCGCAAGCCATAGGTCAGCGTTAAATTGTTACGTACCTTCCAGGTATCCTGCACAAAAAGACCGTGGGTGATTAGAGCGTACTCGTATTGGCCTTTCGCAGGCTGGCCGGTCAGGACGTTATAGGCCAAACCAGTCTCCGAATGGGGGTTATCCTGCACCAGATCCACGAGATTGTCGAATCTAAAATTGGGCTGGTTGTAGACCGGGGCAAACAACGCCAAGTCATCGCCGCGGCGTCCCTCATAACCGAACTTCAAGCTGTGGGAACCGTGGATCTTGGTTAGGACGTCGCGCCAGTGATAGTTGTGCTGAATAAAGTCCCCCTGCGCAAATCCAGCCCCGAAACCCACGTCGAGGCCCGACACGCTAATGCTAGGAACCCTGAAGTCCGCTCCCTGCTGTAGGATGCCCTCAACCTTGTTATAGCCAAAAAAAGCCTCGTTCAGCGTTGTCGATGAGAAGTTGTGGGCTTCACTGATCTGCAGCGAGTCAGTGGTGAAGTTTGAGAACGTCGCAAATGCTGGGCGGATTGCTGGCCCTCCGCTCTTTAGCGTCGTGCGGTAGATGTTGCCATAGATACGGTCCTTGGAGAAATACTTGTCGATACGAGTGTTCCATTGCAAGCCATTGCGGTAGGAGCTGGAGTTGAACACTCCGTGGTCAAAAACTGGCGTGTCGCAAGGCAGGTTGGCCGCGGCCGCGGTACCGCAGGTGCCGGGAAAAACGTCGGCTGCGGTCTGAGCGACCCCGGTCAGCGTCGCCCCGGTTGGCTTATAGTTGGTGACAATCGACGTTCCCAAGGTGTTGGGAAAATTTTGCTCGGCAAAGGCGGTAAAATCAGGAGCCTCAATCAACGAAGTGCTGGCTGCATTGCTTGCCGAATTGCGCAGCGGTTCCACGGAGAAGAAGAAGAAGAACTGACGGTGAGAGAGAATGGGCCCGCCGATCGATCCGGAAAAATTGTTAGTGTGAAAGGGACTATACTTCCCCTGGTTGAATTTCGTTTTTGCCCAGAAATTCTGGTAGTTGAAATAGTCGCTGGCGTTTCCGTGGAACAAGTTGCTGCCCGATTTTGTGGTCAATACCGTCTGAACCGAGCTGGCCCGTCCGTACTCCACGCTGAAGGTATTGGGCTGAATGGATGCTTCCTGGACCGAGTCGGGGTTTGGAGTCAGATTCAGGACTCCGGGACGGATATCGCTGGTCACGTCCACTCCATCAACCACGTACATGTTGCCCACGCTACCGCGTCCGTTGGCACTGACGTCGACCTGGGTCTCCGTGGAGAAATTGTCGGCGGCGGAACCGGGGCTGCCCCCTCTAACAAGTCCTAGCCCGACTACGCCAGGAGCCACAGAGGTCAGGCTCAGCAAGTTTCGTCCTTGCAGCGGTAGGTCGGTTAGTTCTTGAGTCTCGATCGTCAACTGAGTGCGCGAATCAGCGGTGTCCAGGATGGGTGCCTGGGTAGTGACCGTAACTGACTCATTCGCTGATGCGACCTTTAACTCCAGCGATAGATTGATGTTTTGGCTGGTCAAGAGAGTCATCGTGACCGTGTGGGTATTGAACCCGGCGGCGGTGACCGAAACCTTGTATTCGGAAGGCGCCAGGCTTACGAAGCGGTAGCTGCCGTTCGCACTGGAGGTTGTCGTTCTTTGCACCTCGGTAGAAGCACTGGTTAAGGTTACCGTTGCATTGGTAATCGCGGCCCCGCTGGGGTCGTGAACGTCCCCCTGAATGTTGCCGCTGAATTGTGCCCAGGCAATCACAGGGAGAATCGAAAACAGCAATGTCAGAGACAGAGTTCGTACGAAGTTCTTCATGGACGCTCCCACGACTCAACAGAAATTCCTCCACAGGGAGGGGCCTTCGATGTAGTCGTTGACACTCAACCGGGGCTGAGTGTAGGTTCGGCTCCCGCCGATCTCAAATAGTCCAAATGAACTACTTGACAGTTACTCAAGCTACGAAGTACGGCCGCGCCGGAGGTGCGAGCCGCTGTGATTCCAGTGCTGGTTCAGCTTTGGTAACAATGGTCGAAGGGGGTGGCCGCCACGGAGCTTGCGCAATCCAAATCCCTCAATCCCAAATTTCCCAGCTGTCCCGCACCAGTTGCGTGGTTATAGACCATCTAGACTATGGGAGACGATATTTCGTATGTCCTATGATCACCGGTGTCATGGAGACAAATATGCCTTACTGGTCTAATCGACGAACGTTTCTGAAACAATTGGGGGCTGTTGGGATCGCTGCCCTCCCGGCCAAACACTTGGCGGCTTTGAGGGTCACGACTGCTGCGAAGGATGCTTCCATGGCAGCTTTCTCCGGAGTGAAAAATCGGGCGCCGTTAGCAGCGAATGCGTTCTATTCTTTGCCGCTGGGCTCCGTGCGTCCGACCGGTTGGCTGCGCCGGCAATTACAGATTCAGGCAGACGGTATGGGGGGCCACCTGGACGAAGCTTGGCCCGACGTCGGTCCAAACAGCGGATGGCTCGGCGGCTCCGGTGAATCCTGGGAACGTGGACCATACTTTCTGGATGGTTTGGTCCCGCTCGCCTACTTGCTTGATGACACCCGCCTTAAGACGAAGGCACAGAAGTACATCGACTGGACACTACAAAATCAGACCGCGGCCGGCATAATAGGCCCCAAGAGCAACGACGATTGGTGGCCGCGGATGGTCATGGTGAAGGTGCTGGCCCAATATCAGGAACTCACCCGCGACCCGCGTGTCATCCCGGTTCTGGAAAAATATTTTGCTTATCAACTTCAGGAGCTGCCTAACCGCCCGCTTCGTGACTGGGGCAAATTCCGCTGGCACGACGAATTCCTGGCCGTGCTCTGGCTCTACAACCGGAACGGGAACCCAAAGCTCCTGGATCTGGCCCGGTTGCTCCATCAGCAAGGCTACGACTGGCAGGCACAATTCGCGGATTTTCAATTCACTGGGCCGATTACCGGCGAATTCATCAGGCTGAATCAAGACGCGATAAAGGAATTGAGTCTCTCAAGCCATGGAGTAAACAATGCGATGGCGCTCAAGGCGTCGCCTCTTTGGTACCTTATTTCCCACTCAGACGTAGACCGCGCCGGGCTTCAGCGCCAGCTTGCGGCGCTCGACCGCTATCACGGTTTGCCGAATGGTATGTTCTCATGCGACGAGCATTTGGCCGGTCTCGATCCTTCGCAAGGCTCCGAGTTATGTTCCGTGGTCGAATCCATGTTTTCGCTGGAACAGTCACTTGCCATCCTCGGTGATCCGGCGCTGGGCGACCGACTCGAACGACTGGCTTTCAACGCCCTTCCCGGTGCTTTCACGGACGACATGTGGGCCCACCAGTATGACCAGGAGCCCAACCAAGTGGAATGCAGCCTGCACCTCAAGCCTTGGACGACCAATGGCCCCGAATCGAATCTTTTCGGCCTTGAACCAAACTTCGGTTGCTGCACCGCTAACTTCCACCAGGGATGGCCCAAGTTCGCAGCCAGCCTTTTCATGCTTTCTCACGACGATGGCCTGGTTGCTGCTGCTTACTCTCCCTGTGAAGTGCGCACCAT